>Ga0187894_10000782_pt1 | contig 42979 bp, 29 predicted proteins | sample GBC1701081metaG_FD_136650 | JGI IMG/M metagenome (GOLD analysis project Ga0187894, IMG submission 136650) | White microbial mat communities from a lava cave in the Kipuka Kanohina Cave System on the Island of Hawaii, USA - GBC170108-1 metaG ... | reverse complement strand
AGTACAAAACTGCTTCCTGTCGGATTCGCATTGAGCTTGAGATAGGCCAGAGAGGATTCAAATTTGCCCTCTGATGGAGGGAAAGAGAGCCTCTGGTTCCCCTTTTTCCGACAGGCTGCTAGGAGGCCGGATGAAGAGTTCCGAGAGATAAACGAAGAAATTCAAAGTGGCGCCGATCGGGATTCACTGGAAATAGCTTCGGCCTGGGCATTGAGGACGCGCGACCTGCAAAAAGCGATTCTCAGACATCAGCCTCAAATTGTTCACTTCAGTGGCCTCGGGGACGAGGTTCAGGGGATCTTTCTTGAAGACCATACTGGCGAGTTACAGGCTGTTGATCGAGAAGCTTTGGCTGGCTTGTTCGAGATATTTCGGGATACGATCCGAGTTGTAATCCTGAATGCATGCGGATCGAAACATCAAGTGGGGGCGTTTAGTCAGCTAATTGACTTCACCATAGGGATGAATAAGCCAATTAGCGATAAAGCGGCCGTTGTATTTGCATCTTCCTTCTATCGAGGCCTTGCGTTCGGAAGAACGGTTGAAGACGCTTTCAGGTTGGCTGTAAACCAGCTCAAGATCGAAGGTATCCCTGAATCTGATACCCCTGAGCTCCTGATGCGAGAAGGAGCGAATTCGTCAGAACCTCTTCTGATCAGGGCCCAGCCAGGTCGGGATGAGACGATTGCCAATCTCAGCGTCAACAATTCTCAAATCGGGCAGGTCAATATCGTTAAAGGGGATAAGAACACATTTATAGCCTGAATAGCGAGGATAATTATGGAATGCCCTAAGTGTAAGCGAGTGTCTCCGGACTCCATCCATTGTTTTTATTGCGGCTGGCAAGAGCCGTTACTCCTGCATGATGAGGGCAAAGAGAAATCCGCAGAGGAACCGGATGCGCAAAAAGAACAAATGCAGCCAGACGCCGGGCTACAGGCGCAATCGAACAATGAACAACCTGAGATAAAGCCTGAAGGTAATTCGCTTCAGCCGAATGAACCGGCGCAGCCGAAGGCCGAATTGAAACCGGTAGAGTTGAAAAAAGAAAAACCAGCCTCCGATGAGCCGAAGAAGAAGCCGCCTGAGGATAGGGAACAAAGACAGCCAGGCACCGAGCAGCAGGAGCAACTGAGAGATGAACAACCTAAGGTGCCGTCGCCAACGGAGCCGGTGGAATCTGTAAAAGGATACCCGGATCAGGTTGATGACCATAACAAGCAGTCTTCGAGCAATAGAGAGGTTAAGGGGCCCGCGGTACAAGGACAGGGGAAAGGAAAGGAAAACAAGGAAAAACTTCCACCTTCATCCGGTAAGAAGACCAAAATTAAGGATTCGGATCTGGAGCAGTTCAATGCGGTGAAGGGTAATAAAAACATTTTTGTGGCTAAGCTCAACCAAAATTTTCACGGGCGGGAGCCAGCCGACAGATCATACGAAGAGAAAACATTTGTCGAATGTACCACAGAGTTGCCTAACAAAGATGCAAGCGTACCTGATTTCGTTTCGGAAGAAATGGAAGATAAATCAGCAACCCTGAAGCAGGAGAGGCTCATACTGATTAGCTGCATAGACCATAACATCGCTCAGGCCGCGGCCTATGCCTTGATAGAAAAGCTGAGCGTCTCTGATAATGGGCGGCGGCGGTTACTCAATTTCGAAAGACTGGAAGAAGACTGTTCCGGCCTGAGTATTTATCGTTTCTTGAAGAAAAAAGCCGGCGCCAATGAGCAAACCGTGATCGTTGCGGACGCGATCACCGACAGGGCGCAACAGTTCCTTGATTCATTATTGGACGCGACGGTTGTTTCTTACAGAGAGATCAAAAGGGATTTAAAAGATAATAGTCTCTTCCTAATTTGCCTCGTTGACCTGGAAAAAACCGATAAAAGGTTGAGCAATGTAAAAAGTGACTTCCAATTCGTTCATTGGAAGCTGCCTTTTTTACGGCAGTTGTTGAGACCCCTCTTCCCTGACCGGTACCTAGACCTTGAAGAGCGAATACTACGACAGCGCACTCAGGGAAGATGGAACAAAGATGAGAGCGAGTTTTGCAGGCAGGTAAAGAGTTATCTTAAAAGCAATCAGCTTATAGAACAGATTGAATCGCGTGACACCCCCGCTAAGCCATTTTCAGAGAATCCGGATTTCGACGATGATAAGCCGGTTCATAACACGGTTCTGTACGTAGCCACATTCTTTCCGAATCTAAGCCCCAATGAGTTCAACCGAGTTGTATCAATGTTGTTAGGCGATCAAACGATGACGATCACTATAACGGTTGATCAAAAAGGCGAAGATGGAGTGACCAGACCGGTTGAAATTCAAAAGGAAAAATCGCTTATTCAAGAGTGGAGAGTAGGCTCAGACAGAATATTAAAAGAATGCCGGCTTGTAACCAGCAAAGACTCGAACAAGGCTATAACTTTTTCCGACATCGGGCGCAAAGACGAACTGATGGGGTATCTTGAAGAAGAATATGGGTTATACATTCAAAACAAATTTGTCTTCATCCTGGACAACGGATTGCTTTTTGACTCCTCCGAAAGGATAGCAAGGAATGTAATCCGTCTCATCATAGAGATGGCCGCCGCCTACCCCGATTACTATGGTAAGGACTGGCTTTCTGATGTCGTCTCAAAACTGAGGAAGCATTTTGAACTTGGTGAAAATTCGTCTCCGAATCCGAGTGAGCCTATGCTTCATCTTCTGGGGAAACCCGGAGGGCTTAGAACGAAGCCCCAGACCTACAAACGCATCTCGGAATTGATCCGTGAGATGTTGGATTATAGTCAATTGAAACAGGTCGTAACCGGTTTTGTGGAACAGTTGATAGGAATCGGCTATCACGATTCCGCGCTGGAAATAATCAGAAATTTGCGATTCGCCCCGGAGTTTGACAAATTCCATTGGGCCAAACAACTGATTGACCGGGGCGACGAAGACATACGCTTTCAAACCTATTTGTATCTGTACGGCGAAGTAAAAGGGAGAGGCCCGCAGGTATATCAAATATTGCATACATTAGAGCCATGGCTGCCCGCGGTAGACCGCGACCCACAGAAATACTCGCCCTCAAACCGGTTCGCGCTGCGTTTGATGATTGAGTATTGTCTGGAAATCACTTCCAACTTCGATTCGAAGAATTATGGTTCGTGGCCTACTCGTTACCCGCTACTCGCCGTTAAGGACATTGACACTGCGCAGAGTAACTTTGAGTTGCTAACCAAATGGCTTTTCCATCCCGGCATGAAATATGTCGTGGATGGTAAAGGCTTTGACGAGGACCTGAATCGTTTGCTCCCAGCCCTTATTTCCGAATGGGCCTTTATCTTGCTTGGGCAGCCCGAGCACACCGACGCCTTCTATAGGCCATTAGGCGGATATGACGAGTACAGTCCGGAGACTGAGGGAAGGGATGCGACCAGCGGTCAGCCTCAAAACGGGCTGGAGACCGGTATCACCGCCGATGCTGCGCTAAATATCCTGTTGGCAAAGATCATAGAAATAACGAGCGCTCCTCACCAGAAAGAGATCCAGCAGGGTATGCTCAAGTACTGGGAAGAGATGATAGAGTTCCTTGCATTTGCCACAAACGCTTTCGCCGGAAGCTTGGATAATAGTCAGCGCGTGGAATTCATTTGGAAGCGAAATCTGATCAGAGAACTTCTGAAAAGGTTTGGTAGCTTGCGACGGGAATTGAAGGCCTCACAGCAAGAAAAAGTCTCCGGCTAGAAACAGGAGGACATTATGGCTCAAACTTATCCCTTAGATTGTGTAATTCAAAAAGTCGCCGCTGGGGTAAAATCCACCTCAGATGCGCAAAAGGTCATCATCATAGACGCCAAAAAGAAGCAGGCAGTCGAGAAGAGACCTATTCTAGGCTTAGGCGATCTCAGGCATTATTTGGTCTCCAACAACAGCGATGTTCGCAACATCGCTCAGGGGGAGGTGTTCAGCTTTCAACTGCGAGACCTGGAAAGCAATGTTGGTATCTCTGTAAGCTATCAGGTCAGTTGTAGGCCTGGGAATGAACAAAAAGTCGCGGTCGCCCTGTTTGATCCGGCCTACTCACCTGGCGAGGCGCTCGAAAACCATATCAAGAGATGGTTAATCGAATTCAGTTATGATGGGCTGCCTAAATTCATCACTAGCTACTTTGCAGACAGAGACAGCTTACAGGGGCGCATAAGAAACAAGGCCATGGAGGAAACGGGCCTCGACCTCCAGGTAAAGCTTTTTCTGGACGCGGAGAAATCGTTCCACCCAATAAGAGTTGAATCGGATCGCCTCCCTGTTCGCGTTCTAGATTACGCTGAGGAACAAGACCTGATGTTCCAGGCTGAACTGGATGTGGATGAAGAGAATAAAACCGGCGCTATTCTGAATTTTTCCAAAAATCTACAATTACAGCAGCTAATCCCTCAGGAGGTAAAAAAGTACATCAAGCAGCAAGTTACGATGCAACAGTTCTGTATCGAACTTAACCGAGGCGAGGTAAAGCAGGCGCTCGTAAAGCATCTTAACGAGGTATTGAAACCTGCTGGACGTAAAGTCGGAGCTATCGTTCTCGAGGCCAAACCATCTGAGGACCTGCAATTTTACTTTCAGGATCATATGGACGTTCCTTGCAGTGTGCAGCAATATCCAAACCCGATCATTATTAATAACAAAGTGCAGATGATCCTTAAAGATATCGCTAAGTATAAAGCTGCAAAATCTCCGGATTTGAGAGCCTGGCTGCAAGACAAGCTTGGCCAGGTCATCCCTCAACTGCTTTTTGACGCCAAGTACATTAACCTTCTCATAAGCTTTCAACCATTAAAAGAGACGATAGAGAAGGCTCTACGCGATGAGGCGGAAGCTATCGGTTATGCGCTAAAACAACTTATAACAATACCTGATCTAGAGCCTATCAAGTGGAAGGAGAATTTTACTATTGACACCGAAGGGACATTCGAGACGAGGCTTTCAAATGTTCATGTTAAGCTGCACATAGTGGTCACCGCTAGAATCAATAACCTCGAGGAAATAGAAACTTATCTGAACCGTCAACAGAATGTTCCAAAGTTGATGGAAGAAGCGATACTAAGCACTACTAGACAATACCTGCACGGGGTAGATCCCGAACGATTCTATATGGGATTTTCCTTCCCATATAAAGACGGAGTAGAGTCGGTAGAAAAAGAATTGGTCGATCTGATCAAGAGGGAGCTGGAAAAAGAATTCCACGCCGAAGTCATTGATGTTATCCCAAAAGTTGTTGACACAGAGCTCATTACCAGGCTCAGGAGATTGCAGGAGAAGCTGTGTCCATTTGAAGTTGGATTACTCTCGCTTCACGGTGGAGAACTGGTGCTATTAAAAGGTAAGTTTCAAGTGGAGGCTGTTGACTCAGGAGGTTGGCACAAATTTCAATTGCGCAACTACAATATTGATGGGATCAGGCAGCATGTGGAAGAGCATATCTTGGCAACGCTACAGACTCTTCCGAATGAAACTCTAGCGTTTAAGGACCAGATTCATAGAAAGCAGCTTGAGAAAATAATAAAAAAGCTCGTTGAAGAGAATGTTGTTGAGGAATTCGGTTTGCGCATTAACATCAACAACATTCACCGCGTACACACTCAGTTAGAAATAGACACGAACCAGCAAAGGATTGCTCGTTATAGAGCGACCCTGGAATTGACTAAAGGTAGCCTCAATAATGAAACCGACGCAAGTTTGGAGGTCAGCGATGAGAAGGTAGCCCGCCTCAAACTATTATTAGAGCGGCGCACTGCAGTTGCGACGCAGACAGGTAATGAAGATGAGGTCAAAGATCTGAATGAAAAAATTGACAAGATTTTAGAAGACCTTAAATCCGAAGCCATACCTTCCATCAAAGACGTTGAAGAGCTATTTCTCCCCTCGTCGGCAAAGAAAGCCAGCCTGCGTGAGTTTTCCAAACTCCTTGGTCTGCTGGAGGCGGAATTACCTGATAATAACAGAGGAGAGGAGGAGGCGAATGAACAGTAGTTTCTCGAACGATCCGGGCCTGCGGAAAACCGTCGCTGGGTCTTCTCCAAAAGATATGCTGAAGCAGGTATTATTCTGGCGGCGTCAAGGAGCATTTTTATTCATAATGGGATTCAGCGCCTTCTCTCTCTTGCTTCTTGCCCCGTACACCTACAGTTATGCGCGAGGGTGGGTGCTCTTAACCGTTGCGATTCAATTTTTGGCGCTGTGGGGAGCGATTATCTCAGCCAGATCACTTTCCAGCCTCGAGGTGGAGACAGCCATTGTTACTGATATTGAAATACGCGGGACAGAGTATCTGCGGGACATCAAATCCGGACGCAGAGCGCGGATAGACCTGGACCGCCTGGAAGAAACCATTTTGCCTGACAACCCCAGCGATCCGCCTCCTGCGATGATTCGCCTGTTTCAACATATTTGCAAAGAGGCGAAAGATCGCAAATTCGAATCCAGCGTTACTCTCGCTCAACCTTACCGTGAAGAGCCGCTTGAAGATATTTTCAAATTACAAAATCTGCAAAAGATCGCCTTGTGGCTCGGCATACTGGGGACGTTCATCGGCCTATTGCTCGCTATACAAACAGGAGACTTGAACAACCCGCAACCTATACAAACAGGAGACTTGAACAACCCGCATGGCGGTGACCCCCTTTTAGAGATCACCAAAAAGATGTTTAAGGAGTTATCCATATCCTTCAGCGCAAGCCTGGCTGGGTTGGAAGTCGCTGTAATTCTGGGAACTCTTCTTTTATTGCTGCGAAAAAGGCAAGAGCTTTATTTCAAGATCATGGAAAGCGCAACTGTTACGATGCTTTCATTAGCGCGCAATTCAATCAATAGAAACGATTTCCTTACGGAGTTCAACCAAATCAATACCACGGTGGGTGATTTGAGTAAACGTGTCCACGAACAAACGAAAGAACTCTCTGAAAGAATTTTGGGCATTCAAAAACAGGTTAAGGATCAGACCGATCAAATTCAGAAAGGGATTACTCAGCTTTCCACCGCTAACTTGCAGTTCGATGGATTCCTTATACAAATAAGCGATACCCAAAAGCAATTTATTGATGATGTCAGAAGCACCTATGACGTAATTTCGCTGAAGAATCTCGGCCCAACTATACAAGATGGTCTAATACAGGCTGGAATGCGCATGACCGATCCGCTTAGCGTGAATGTCGCGCAGATATCGAGCCAGCTACTCCAGTTCAATAAATCAATAACCGGACTGGGTGGAATCTTGGCTGGCCAGGCTCGTGAGACGGCGGAAATTGTGAAGATGCTTGAGAACCAAATCAAAGCTTCAACAATGGAAAGCGCAAGCGCGCTCAAAACGATGGTTGAGCAGCACCAAAATAACATAAACAGAAACGCGAATATCTCTCACTCGCTCCGGGCTGAGTTACGAGACTTATCACTCAAGCTAGGGGAGCTTAGCGCGTCAATTGAGCAAATCAAGTATTTCTTCCCTGCCAAGAGGCGGGGTTTCCGTAAGGCTATAAGCTCCTTCAAGCAAGGATTGAAGGAGCTTATAGCCTTACGGAAGTAGCTCGCGCCAAGTGTGAGATTGAAAAATATACAGCACTGGGGCCAAGAAGGTTGGACCTTAACCACCCCCCGATTGCCATCGGGGGGATTCAAGGAGAGCTTTTGCGTGCTGCTGTATTGGACTTTAACTATCCCCCGATTGCCATCGGGGGGATTGCGGAGCCGATGAAACTACTTGCACAGGTCGAAATAATTTTTGTCTCGAGGTGAATCCTTATGAGGCGGATGACTGATTTGTTGTCTGAAGACAGTAATCAATTTGGTCCCGGTACCGATTTGATGATCTCGCTTCTAGCGGTGTTGCTCGTAATGACACTCATCAGTTCTCACCGATACAGCATGGAAAAAGCCAAGAATGATTCCCACAAAGGCGGCAACTTCAGACTCGCGCCGGATTTCTTTCCAGCCAGCGACTTTCCCCCGCGCCCGGTTGCTAAACTTATTAAACCAGAGGAAACAAAACAACGGATAAAGAAGATCGTTCGAGAATACAATCAATCGAAGACAGAATTTCCATATATATTCGTTATCGGACATTCAAATCAGCTTGATGATCCCACTGCCACTGACAAAAGCTACTCAGGAAGATTACAGCGGAACTGGGAATATGCGGGAAGACGCGCCGCAGTCATAGCCGCGCTAATGCAGGAACATCTCACGGAGAATCAGAAAGATAATCTTGTTGTTATAACTACTGGTGAGTTCGATATGAAAGCCCCATCAACTCCGCTCTTACAAGAGAATGCTTGGGTTGAAGTCATTTTCGCAAAAGAGTGGAAGCCCCCCGTGAGGAAGGTGGGGAACTGAATCCACATCTATGTTTGCTCCCGCCAGGCTGTCGAACTTTCCAACCTCATAACACATCCCATCCCCTACAGCGACCGGCTTCCATCCTCATCGCCTTACCACCACAATCGACCGGCAGATAAATGATTTTGAGCGCATCGGATCATTGTGCTTTAATACCCCCTGGCCATTGGACAACATCGCAACAACCGGGCGGAATGACTGTCCAAGCGACGAAAACGACCTATGGGTAAATTCTCTCGACATCCCGTGGCAGCGTTCTCTTACCGATGCATGAACTTCCTGCCTGCATTGATTGTCCTGATCTTCAACGGGGGGCTGATCATTCCTCCGGCTCTTAATTTACTTGCGGCGAGCGCAAACAAACTTAGGGACGCGCCCGCCGCCGGCTTGTCTCCCATACAGACACTCTCCCCACTGACGCCGGTGCCGCGTGAGATAACCGGCGGCCAAGCGCAATCTTTCATGATCAGATTGAGCGAAGGTCACTGCCTGCGCGCGAAGCTGTTCAAGGCGGACTTGGACTTGCAGGTGACGGCTTTTGACCCTACGGGTCGCCGGTTGCGGGAATTCCTCAGCCGGCGTTATGGGATGCTGACCATCTCTTTCATTGCGACCGCCACGGGTCCGCATCGGTTAGAGGTCCGCTCGTTGGAGGCGGAGGCCCAATCCAGGTCTTACGAGTTGCGTGTGGCTGATCTGACGATGGCGACACCGCGAGACTGGCGAAACGATATGGCCGTCCAGCTCACCGCTGAAGCGGAAGTATTACGGGCCCAGTGGAGTGAAAGCGCCATCCGCGCCGCGATCGAGAAATACAAGGAGGCGTGGGCGGCATGGCGTCTCGACGCATGGCGTAAAGAAGCGGCCGAGACGCTAGCCAACATCGGGGATTGCTATTTCACGCTGAGTGAGTACCGTCAGGCGCTGAGTTATTTCAGGCGGGCGGGCGCGGCGAGTCGGGCGGCCGGCGCCAGGCGGGGCGAAATCGCGGCGCTGAACGGCGCAGGCCGCGTTTTCAGCTATACCGGCGAAGATCTGCAAGCGCTCGTTTATGCGCGACAAGCGCTGGCCCGCCTCAAAAGATCCACCTCTAAGCGGGACGCGGAAGACCGCCGCGCCGAGGCGCAAGCGCTCTGTGGGCTGGGAGAAGCTTACTACCTCATCGGGAGGCTGCGGCAGGCGAAGACCCTCTTCGACCGCGCGCTTGCGATCTGGACGGAGTTGGGCGACCGCAGAGGGCAAGCGATGGCCCGGCTCAATCGTGGCTACGCCTGCGCTGATTCCGGCGACCTGCAGCAAGCCACCGAGCAACATCAACAGGCCCTCACCCTTTGGCGGGCGGTTGACGAACGCCGGGGCGCAGCCTTGGCGCTAACGGCTATCGGTGGGATTCACTCGTTCCTCGGCGAGCAACCGCAGGCGCTCGACTTCCATCGTCAGGCCCAAGGACTCTTCCGCGTCATCGGCGACCGCCAAGGCGAGTCCTCGGCGCTAAATGGAATCGCGCGCGCCTACGAAGAGATCAACGAATTGCAAGCCGCGCTCCACTATTACACGAGCGCGCTCCATGTATATCAGGCAAACGGCAGTCTCGATTCCGAGGCGGTCGCGCTGTTCTACATCGGCCGCGTTCATCGTTCGACAAAGGACACTGCGCAAGCGCTCGATCATTTTGGGCGGAGCTTGGCGTTGAGCCGGAAGTTGCGCAAGCACAGACTGGCGGCCTATGCGCTGCTTGAGTTGGCCGCCCTGGATCACAGTTCGGGCCACGACCGGCTGGCGCTCGACCACTACCAGCAGGTGCTGCGACTCTATCGCCGGATCGGCGACCGGCGCGGCCAGGCGAAGACCCTTAACCGCATCGGCGACATCTATCAGAACGCCGCTGAATGGCGGCAGTCGCTGCATTACTACCGACAGGCGCTGCCGCTCAGTCAGGCCGTGCAAGACCGCAGTGAAGAGGTCGAAACTCTTTACAACCTCGGACGCGCCGCCCGCGCCGGCGGTCAGGTAGCCGAGGCGTTTACTCATGTGGAAGCGGCGCTTCGGTTAATCGAGTCTCTGCGCATGGGAGTTTCCGGCCCGGCGCTGCGGTCATCCTACTTCGCTTCCGTGCGGAAACATTTCGAACTCTACATTGACCTGCTGATGCAAAAGGCGCCGCCCAACGAGGGGTTCGCCGCGCGCGCCTTCCAGGCCAGCGAGAGCGCACGCGCGCGCGCGCTGCTCGATCTTCTCGCCGAAATGAAAACCGAGATCCGGCAGGGCGTTGATCCGGCGCTGCTTGCGCGCGAACGAGCGCTGGAACAGTCGCTCAGTGCGAAAGGGCAATACCAGATACGGCTGTTGAATAACAACGGTGCCGAGAAACAATCCATAGAGGTTGCGGAGGGGGAGGTTGCGAAGAAGGAGATTTCGGAGGAGATCCGCTTGCTGAGTATTGAATACAAAGAGGTCCAGGCCCGAATCAGGGAGCAGAGCCCCCGCTATGCGACACTCAAGCAGCCGCAGCCACTCCAACTATGGGAAATACAGAAAGAGTTGCCGGACGACGGCACGATCCTCCTCGAATATTTCCTCGGCAATGAAAGGAGCTATTTATGGGCAGTGACGGCGCGAGCTTTCGCGGCCTACGAACTGCCGGGGCGCGCCCAAATCGAGGAGAGGGCGCGCGAGGTCTACCGGCTGCTGACAGCGCGGCAGCCCGCAATCGGCCTTAGCTTCGAGGAGCGCCAAGCCTGGGTGGCGGAGGCCGATCGGCAATACGCGGAGCGCGCAGCCTCGTTAAGTGAGCTGTTGCTCGGACCTGTCGCTGCGCAGTTAGCCGGCAATAGACTGCTTGTCGTTGCTGACGGCGCGCTTCAGTACATCCCGATTGAGGCGCTGCCGCTTCCGCGCTCACCGAAGGAAAAATTGCCCATCTCATCTGATGACGGCGCAGGCGACTTGGCGCCGCTGGTCTTGCAGCACGAGGTTGTCAGCCTACCTTCAGCCTCGGCGCTGGCTAGCATCCGCCGGGCGACGGCTACGTCGCCGCGCGTCTCCAAGGGGATCTTCGTGCTTGCCGACCCCGTCTTCGAGCGCGACGACCCGCGCGTAGGCTCCGTCCGGATGCTGACCGACCAGACATCCGAGGCGGGAGAGGAGCAACGTGGCCTGCGAGATATACTGCGAAGTGTGACGGGCAGCGCGGAAGCGCGTGGCTTGCCGCGCCTGCAAGCGACCTTGCAAGAGGCGAAGGAGATCGTCGCAGTCGCCCCGTCCGGCCAAGGGCTGATGGCGACCGGGTTCGACGCCAGCCGCGCCACGGCGATGAACGATGAGTTGCGGCAGTACCAGATCGTCCACTTCGCTACCCATGCCCTCATTAACCCCGAACACCCGGAGTTGTCAGGGATTGTCCTCTCGTTGGTGGACAAACAGGGGAATCCGGAGAACGGCTTTCTCCAGTTGCACGACATCTACAATCTGCGCCTTTCCGCCGACCTGGTGACCCTCAGCGCGTGCAGCACCGGGCTGGGTAAGGAGGTTAGTGGAGAGGGGCTGGTCGGGCTTACCCGCGGGTTTATGTACGCGGGGGCGAAGGGAGTGCTCGCGAGCCTGTGGAAGGTGGATGATAGAGCGACGGCGGAACTGATGCAGCGCTACTATCGAGAATTGCTTGTAGAGAGGAAGTCGCCGGCCGGCGCGCTCAGGGCCGCCAAAGTGTCACTTTGGCGACAGAAACGCTGGCAGGCGCCATTTTACTGGGCCGCCTTCGTGTTCCAAGGCGACCCCGCAAGCGTCATTATCCTTTCGTCTCCCCCCTGGTATAAACATACTGGGTTGCCCCTTCTCATCATCCTGTTCCTCACCCTGTCGGCTGGCATATGCGCGATCAGATGGATGAAAAAGCGCGCTGACCGAGGGCGGAAAGGGCGCATTCAACTGCCATAATCCCGTTTTCCATGTAAGATGCTCCCAATGACCAAACACTGGACTCCTACCCAAGAGCACTTTGACAACCTGCTCGCTTGGCTCGACGCCGACCGCGAGCGAGCCGGCGAGAAGTATGAAGACATTCGCCATAGTCTCATCAAAATCTTTGTCTGGCGCGGCTGTAATCGGGCGGAAGACCTGGCCGACGAGACGATCAACCGCGTGATGCGGAAGGTGATTCAACTCGCGGGGACATACCAGGGCGACCCGGCGCTCTACTTTTACGGCGTCGCGCGGAAGTTATTGCTCGAATACCAACGGAAGGAATTCACGCTGGCCTCGCCCCTCATGATTATCAAGGCCGCTGCGCCCGAGCCGGAGGACGTATCCGATCAAGAGGATTCGAAGTTCGATTGTTTGGGGCTGTGCTTACAGCGGCTGAGCCGGGACAATCGTGACCTGATCCTGCTTTACTACCAGAAAGAGAAACAGGCGAAGGTAGATTTCCGCAAAGAACTGGCGGCGCAAATCGGGATCGCGACGAGCGCGCTTAGAGTTCGGGTCCACAGAATCCGAAATTTCCTCCACGAATGCATCTCCAAGTGCCTTGAACAGCATGGCCGCGCGTGAAATGAATTGGCCGAAAAGCGCATAGTCCATCGAAGGCCATTTAATCGGTAAGCGTCATGGAATTTCTAGAAGAAGAACAAAAAGTAATCCGGCGATACCTGCTAGGCGCCCTGGATGAGGAACAGTGTCAGCAATTTGAAGAACGTATCCTCACCTCGCCCGCCTTCAAAACGCAGGTACTGATCGTGGAGGATGAACTCACTGAGGATTACGTGGCGGGAACGCTGCCCGCAAGTGATCGGGATGCGTTTCGCTGGCGACTCCTTCTGACTCGCGAGCAGAACCAGCGGCTCGCGGTCATCAGCGCGCTGAGCGCCTATGTCGCGCAGCAAACGCCTGTCCGCATCGCCACCTTGGCGAACGAGGCTCATGCCCGGCGTCCCGCTGGCGTCACCCCCCCGGCCTTTTTGGTCAGTTGGCGTTCCCGGGCCTTGCTCGCCGCAGTAATCATTCTTGCGGCCGGGTTCACCTTTTGGCTCGTGAGCTATTTGTCGAAAACACGTCCGAATCCCGACGATTTGAGCCGGCGCCAGGAAATCGAACGGGAGGTCAGCCGCCTCAACCCACCTAGCGACCAGCCGCTCCCTCCTGAATTGAAGGTACCGGCGGCTCACATCTCATCCGTGACCTTGAAGCCCAATCTCGTTAGTAGATCCGCTGGTGAACTGGCGAAAGTAGAAGTCCTAAACAACGTCGCGGTCATACAGTTCCGCCTGAAACTTCCGCTTGACGGATATGATAGTTACCGGGTGGCGCTATACACGAGCAAAGGGCTTGAACTTCTTCGCCACGATGGTCTGACTCCTCAAACCCTGGGTGGCTTTAAGGATCTGATGTTCAATATGCCATCTTCAGCGTTGCCTCTGGGTGATTACCAATTAAGGCTGAGCGGCCGCCGCGGTACGAACCAGTTTGAAGAAGTTGCCGACTATTATTTTAGAGTCGCTCAGCACAATTCCCGATAGAGATTATGGCTCTCCCGTAATTCCCATGGTAATGAGACGACGCTAAAACAACGACCTAATGTTTTCAATGAGTTAGAAGAACGAGAAAGCGACAATGAAACCAATACCACGGGAATTACGGGAGAGCCGAGATTATTGTCGAGAAGATAACAACAAAAGATCACTGGCAGTTACTTTCAAGCCGGTCTTGGTGGCCGTCGAACTGATGAATCTGAGCATCGTCTCAAAAGTACACAACGGCTGGCCGGCCCAATTCTGGCTGATCTCGGAGAACAACCGATGCTCAATCGGGTTCCATTTCGAGCAGCCTGTCGGATAGTGGCAGACCGTCACCGTCAGACCAAGCTGATCGCAAAGTCGCTCTTGTAACTCCGATTTCCACAACCGCGGACGGTGCCCATTGCTGCCGCCTGCGTCAACGAGAATCAAAATCTCGGTGGCGGTGGGGTATTTGAATCGCCCGTGTTCTTGCCACCATCGTGTGATCGCCGCAACGGCGAACTCGGGAGTGTCGGCAGATTGGCCCACATAAACTGCGCCTTCGTTGCGTTGCAGATCATAGATGCCATAAGGTGCCGCACGCCCTACGGCTTGAGTCAGAAAGTCGTGCGCATTGACCCTGATCGGCTCCTGCACCCAAGTCTTCCCGGCTTGTTTGAATTCGCCGATCAACTCTTTCTTCTTCATATCCGCGCTGATGATCGGTTGGGATAACGCGCCCTTACTATGGCGAACAGAATTATCAGTGCAAGAAGTGTGGTCGCCAATTCGTCGAAAACTCACAACACGTCAGTGAGGAGAGGAAAGCTTTGATCAAGCGAGTGCTGCTTGAGCGATTGAGCTTGGGCGGCGTTTGTCGCGCTGTCGAGGTCAGCCTGACTTGGTTGCTCAGATTCATCACCGAGATCTATGCAGAGTCGCCTGAGGATCTCAACGTCAAAGTCTGTGAAACGCGCGGTCTCGTTCAGTTGCTGCGACTCGAAGCGGAGGCCGATGCCACTATAATCAGGAGGTTATGAGGCTTGCCTGATCAGCATTACATTTTATGCACTACCCAAAATAAAAAGCGGAGGCCAATCTGACCTCCGCTTTTCAGTTTACGAGCTTTCAGCCTCTCAGTTTTTAGAACTGGAAGCGCAGGCCGAGCTGTATCTGCCGCTCGCGGTAGAGTGTGCCACCCGCTTCGGTGAGCGTTCCGAAGGCGGAGTTGTGGGTCAGCGTCGTCCCGCTCAGCGTGTAAAACGTCGTGTTGACCCCGGTGAATTGGGTACGATTGAAGATGTTGAACGCTTCGCCCAGGAACTCCACGTTCATTTTCTCTTTGATGTAAAACCGCCTGGAGAGCCGCAAATCGAAGTTCTTCACGCCCGGCCCGGTGAAGGCGTTGCGTTCCAGGAGCGGGAGGCGGTTGGAACTGCTGCCCGCTCCGTTGAGACTACCCGCGGGAGTAGTGATGCCAGGGCCGGACAGGCTGCCAGAGACCAACCCATCGTAAGGAAGGCCGGTGTAAAACTGGAAGATGGGCGCGATGGACCAACCGTCAATCAGGGTGGTCACGAATTTGCTGTCCACCTTCGGGCGGGGGGCGTAGACCGCGCTCATCACGAACTTGTGACGCCGATCGAAGCGCGATCTGCCGCGCTCCGCTTTCGGATCGAAGACATTGAATGGGACGTTCGCCGTCGTGAAGGTTTGCGAAGTCTGGCTGTCGTCCACCGCCTTCGACAGCGTGTAGCTGGCCAGGAACTGAAGTCCACCGCTGAACCGGCGATTGGCTTGCAGCACCAGCGCATTGTATTGCGACTTGACGCTGCTCGAAATCTCAGTCAGTTGCGAATAGCCGGTGTTCGGACGCGCGCCCCGGAAGACCGGGATGGTGAATGTTTGACCGGCAAAAGGCCCGCCCGAAACCGTGAACGTTTGATTGTCGACGGGGGGATTCAGATTCCGGTCAAGGAAGGTCGGCAGCTTCTGTCCCAGACTGAACAGATAGGAAGCCGAGACGGTCATATTCCTGATCACCTCGCGCTCGAAAATCAGGTCCGTCTGATGGATCATCGAATTGCCGAAATTGGGCGCGAAATACTGGATCGCGCCCGCGCCCGTCGGCGCTGAAGGCAACACATTCGGAAAGACCGGAGCAGCCGCGTTGGTCGGCTGCAGACTCACCAGAAACTGTCCGCCGGCCGCGCCGGTATTGAGGAACGCGTTGTAGATCGTCGAGTTGATGGTGCGTCCGTAATACAGTCCATAACCGCCACGCACGGAGGTTTTACCATCGCCCGTCACGTCAGTGGCGAATCCGAAGCGCGGCCCGAAATTATTCTTGTCATTCGGCAACTGCGAAGTCGCCTGATTGAAGGTCACGCCTGTGTTAGGAATAAGCGCGGTGCTGGGATTGGGAAGTTTGGCGTCGGGTAACTTTTGATATTCATACCGACCACCCAGATTGAAGGTCACACGCGGCGCAAACCTCCAGTCATACTGCGCATAAAAGTTGTAATCCGTCGTGGAGAATTCCGCTCCGATCGGTCCGAATCCCTGGGTAAAGTTGCCGGAGTAGCACTTGCCTCTGGCGCGCGTGCTGCCGACACAGGTCGTGGTCGCCGCCAAGGGCGTCTTCCAGTTCACGTAGTCAACGATGAAGTCGTTGAGGTTGTTATAGAAGAAGGAGCCACTCTCTGTGAACAGGTTGTTCAGAACGTCGCTAACGTGGTTGACGTCGACGCCGAACTTGAGCGTGTTGCCCCCCAGCGTGGCCGTCACATTGTCCGTGAATTGCTTGCGCTTCTCCTTCGGATAGGACGCCCGCTCCAGGAAATTCGGCTTGCCGAAATTCAATCCGTTTTGCAAACCGACATCAGGCGCGCTGCCATTGAGGGCTGTTCTCGGCTCGCCTACCAGCGGCGTTTGGCTGATCTGGAGCTCAAAATCGCGCGCGTATTGGAAGCGGAATTCGTTGACCAGTGTGGGCTTGATCGTCGAGGTCAGGCGCGCGGTGCCCCAATCCACCTTGACGAAATCATCGCCGAAGCTGGCTCTGCCGCGCGTGTTGGTCGCCTGCGTCTGAACGCCGGAGGGCGAATCCCAGCGCAGCCGGTTGTAGTTGATGCTGAAAGTGTTTTTGGCATTTATCTGCCAATCAATCTTCGGCAGGATCAAACGCTGGTCGCCGCGGCGTGGCACAGTGCCGGTCAGCGAGTTTAGGAAAGACAGCGTGTCGTCAATCTGCGCGGTGGTCAGCCCCTTACCTGTCAGCGCCGTGCGGTTGACCCCGTTGAGAAAACTCGGGTCCGTGAAGATGCCCAGCCCGGGGAAATTGCGCTTCTGCTGATCGTAGCTGAAGAAGAAGAAAAGCTTGTCTTTGACAATGGGACCGCCCAACGTGCCGCCGAACTGGTGGCGCACGTCTTCAGGTTTAATGCCGACCTGAGTTGCAACCCCATTGACCAGCACGGACTGGAACGCTCTCGGATTGCGGGCGCCCCACTCGTTGTTGCGCTGGAAATAGAACGCGTCGCCGTGCAGGTCGTTGGTGCCGCTCTTGGTCACGGCGTTGGTCACGCCGCCGGCGGCGCGGCCATACTCAGCCGAGTAGTTCGAGGTGTTGACCTGGAACTCACGGATCGCCGATTGGCTGATCGAATAACTGATGCGCGTGCGGCCACGCTCCTCGCCGAAAAACGCCTGATTGTTGTCGCCGCCGTCCACGGTGTTGTTGTTGAGCAGCCCCGAAACGCCGCGAAAACTGATCAACCCGAAGCTGCCGTCCGGCACCGAGCCGGGGGTCAGGACGACGAAATTAGACCAGCGCCGCCCGTTGATGGGCAAGTCGTTGATGGCCGTCTGATTGATGTTGGTGGTGAATTCTTTGGAGTCGAGGTTGACTGTGGATGCGCTCGCCACGATGTCCACGGTAGCCTCCGCCGCGCCGACGCGCAAGGTGGCGTCAACATTGCTCAGGCGGCCGACCTCGACCACCAGCCGCTCTTGCTTATACTCGGCAAACCCGGTAGCGGAGACGGTTATGCTGTAAGCGCCAGGTTGCAGGTTGGTGAAGCGGAAGCGCCCGTCGCCGTCAGTGGTTGCGGTCTCGACTTTATTTGTGTCCAGGCTGCGCAGGGTAACCGCTGCGTTTGGCACCGCCGCATTGTTTTGGTCGGTAGCCACGCCGCCGACCGCGCCAGTCACCGCTGATTGAGCCAACGCCCAGTTCCCAACGCACGCAACCAGAAACGCGAAAAGGGTGGCCAGGCAGGCCAAACGAACAGAGTTGATTTTGAACATATGTCTGCCTCTCTTGTTAAGGGTAGGGACCGAAGAGCGTCCCCGCAAAAGATTTCGTCCGCACGCCGACCGAACGCCGCACGCGCGCCTCAAATGGTCACGAAAGCCTTTCAGATTATTTCATCCCTGCTGGAAGCCACTGGGTTGTATTACGGATGTTTAGCTTAGTTGATTAAGGGCGTCAGAGTAAATCAGGGGTTGGGCGAGGTCAAGTTAATTGAATGTCAAAATCGCGCTACGTCAAAACATGCGGGGCCGGGACACAGGGATCAACCACGGGGAGCGCGGGGAACACGGGGAGGCTTATCTTTATTGCCTTTCCCCATGTTCCCCGCGCTCCCCGTGGTTGGTTGCGGCGCCAATTAGCGAGAGGCGCGGACGCGAGCGGCGGCGTCCAACATCAGTTCTTTAACGGCTTTGCGACTCTCACTTTTCCGCCTTCGAGCATTTCGACATTGTAGATCGGCTTTTGAGTCTGCCCGTTTTTATCAACCGTGACGAGTTGAAAGTGACCGCGAGTGCCTTCCATCTTCAGCGTGACCGGGAACCGTCCCGTGACATCTTCGCGGAACGGCGTGGAGTAGTTACGTGTCGCGGGGTCGTAAGCCAGTACCTTCACACGATCGAAATCAACTCCTTCGTCGGCGCCGAAATTCTTGAGCTCCAGGACCAGAAAATGTTCGCCCGATTTGCTGTCGTCACCCGTCACCGTTCCGATCTTCTGCCAACCGGTGATTTTGCGCCCGCTCGAAACGAAATAAAAGATTTCAGGTGGGACTTCCAATTCGACGGAGCCGCCGTAAATCCATCCGGCGGGCAAAATGGCGTAATCCTTCAACCGCACTTCGTACCAATCGTCGTATTTGACGTTGCCGTCCGAATCCTCTTTCGCTTCGCCCCTGCCCTCAACGCCAGTGGGGCGCGGTTTGCGTTCGCGTCCGACGATTTCGAGCATGGTTCCCGAAGGCAGCATCGTCGCCACGTTGTCGTCGTTGGCGCGGTCGGGCGAAAGGCGCAGTTTCAACGTCGCTTTCGATTTGCCGATGGCCTGTGTGGGAAGGTCTTTGATCTCGTCGGCGATCTTGCGGGATTTTTCCACGATCTCCTGCTTCACCAGATTGAGCGATTTGATCCAGCCCGACTCTCCATTCGGCCCTTTTACTTGCGACCAGTTGTCGCCGTCTTCGGCGGTTTCGCGGTCGGTGATCGTGACCGGATCACCGCTCTTCAACTCGCCGACAACGCGCGCGGCCTGAGCCGTCGAACTCCTCAGCTTCAACCGTTCGGGCACGATGAATGCTTTTTCGTCCTGCGGCGCCCCCTGCCAACAGGAGGTCAGAAAGGCAGGGAGTGAAAGAATTATGGCCGCGTAAAAATAGATCCAGGGACGCCTGACAAACCGCTTCATTACTTTCCCTCAAAAAACGAATTGAAGATCGTGGAGTTTGGAGCTTAGTTTCTAACCGGTATGGAGTTTACAGGAAGAAAATTAAAAGGCAAAAGTGAAAAGGCAAAAGGCAAAACAGGAAAATGCCAGACAGGAAAATAGGACCTGACATTTTCCTGTCTCCTATTTTCCTGTCTGGCATTTTCCTGTTTTGCCTGTTTGATTTTTTCAGGGCTGTTTCGCCAGCGGCGTCACGCGATCAATGCTGGCTTTCAGGTCGGCGTTGCTGCGCCCGCTGGCTTCAAAGGCCCGGTTGTATGCATCCAGAGCCTGCGGGTAACGGCGCAAGTTTTCGTAAACGTAGCCCAGGTAGTAAAGCGTATTGAGGTCGCCGGGACTGAGTTTGTCGGCCTGCGAGAGCATCTCGGACGCCCGCGCCCAGGATTTGTTCTGCGCGTGAGCGAAACCAAGATTGAAATAGAGCGCGGCGGAAGGAGGTTTGCGGGCTTCAATCGCGCGCGACAGAGTCATCTCGGCGTTGGTGTATTTCTTGGCCGCCAGATAAGCCCGTCCGAGCAGTTCGAGGGTCGCCGCGTCTTCGCGCAGACTCTTTAAATTGGTCGCCACGCGAATCGCCTCTTCAAAGTAAAAAGTGGCTTTCTTTTCGTCATTCTCGTTTGCGCCCTGACGCAGCAGGGATTCGGCCAGCAGTCCGAGCATCTCCGGGTTTTTAGGGTCGGCGGCGATCCCTGAGCGCAACGCCGCGATGGCGTCGTTCAGCCTGCCGCCACGAAAATGCGCGACGCCCAGGTAATACCACGACTCAGAATCCTTCGGGTCGAGCTTGACCGCTTTTTGAAAAGCCTCCGAAGCCTCTTCCGCGCGGTTGAGATTGGCGTAGGTCACGCCGAGCATGTAGAAGTTGGCCGCGACGTTCATCTGAACTCTGACCAGAGTTTCAAGGTATGGAAGCGCCTTCTCGTACTCCTTGACCAGCACGTGGGACTGCCCGATTGCCCGATAGAGCTCGGGGTCGTTGCGGCCTTCCTTACGCTTGAGCGCCATCGCCTTTTCAAGAGGCTGGATCGCCGGCTTGTAATCTTTGAGCTGGTAATAGGCCAGCCCTATGAATTTCCAACTGTCCGAATGATCGGGGTATTCTTCCAAGACCTTCTGGAATTCAGCGATCGCTTCGCGCAACTGGCCCTGTTTGTAAAGCGAGACGGCTTTCTCCCAGTCGAATTTGATAAACGGCGTTGCGGCGAAAGCCGCAACGGAGATCCAAATCAGCAAAGTGGAAACGGCAAAAATCTTTTTCATCGCCCCTTCTCCTGGATTTTCGGCGCCAACGAGATTCCAACCGGAAAGCGCATGCGCTGGCGTTAGAACGCTTCGCAATACGCCGGGTTGCATTGGGAAGTTGAGCTATCAGGGGTGACTTATGTTAGCTCAAATCGAGCTTTTTTCAACACAAAGGGACAAAGGCATGCTCGACCTGCTGATCTTGCGAGTGCTGCGGCACGGCCCCTTAAACGGCTGGGACGTTATGCAGCGCATCCAGCTCGTATCGGGCGAGGTGCTGCGCGTCATCCCCGGTTCGCTTTATCCGGCGCTCCACCGGCTGGAGGCTGGCGAGCTGGTCAAAGCCGAGTGGGCGCGTCGGATAACAACCGGCGCGCGAAATTCTATAAGCTGACCGCATTCGGGAAGAAGCAGCTTGACGTGGAGCGGGAGACCTGGAAGCGGTTTTCGGGCGCGGTCGAGGTGATCCTGCGAGACGCCTGATAACACAGACACTGACGGAAGGAGGCTGGAATGCTGAGCAGATCGAAGACGGCGCTGCGAGCGCTGAAGAACCCAGGCTTCACATTTGCCTTACCGGGGATCCGACCGGCTGGCCGCCTTTATTTTGCGCCTTCCCCCGCTGCGTGAGCGCTAGGCCAAGTCGAAGAGAGATTACGGAAAAGACGGAAATAACGGAACAAACGGAAAAACCCGGAAAATTTGGCAAGTTTCATAGGCGGACAAAAATAGATAACAGTTTCAACACAAAGGGTCAAAGGGTCAAAGGGTCAAAGAAGAGTGACGGGCTTGATTTGGTTCGTCTTCTTTGAACCTTTGTCCCTTTGTCCCTTTGTGTTGAAAAAAGCTCAATCAGGAAGAATCAACCACGGGGGACACGGGGATCGCGGGGAGGGCCAACAGGTTTCACCCCCGTGGTTGATTCTTCCTGCATAAACACTGACGCAAAAATTCTGAGGTGTAATCGCGTTCCATTTTCCATTTTCCATTTTACGTTTGTCATTTGTCATTGCCGCTCGCCGCGCAGTTCCGGCAATGACAGGAGAGGATTCCTTTTCCTGGAAAAATCCTCGATGGGAAACGAATTGAGCGAGTACCACCTGGAAGCGGGTATCGCCGCTTTGCATTGCGCGGCCCCGACCTATGAGAAAACCGAATGGGCCAAAATCCTGGAACTTTACGACGCGCTTTGCCGGTTTAAACCCTCGCCCATCGCAGCCTTGAACCGGGCCATCGCCTTGGGCAGAGCGCTGGGATCGGAAGAAGGTTTGGCCGAATTGAGGAAGATTCCCGATGCCGCCAAGCTCAAGGACTACCCATTTTATCCGGCGGCCCACGGGGAATTTCACCTTCTTGCAGGCCGCCCGGCGGAGGCGGCGAAGCGCTTTGAAAAAGCCATGAAACTGGCCCGGAGCCGGTCCGAAACGAATTTTTTCGAGCGCAAGTTAAAGGCTTGCCGGCCAGGCGCCGCTCAAATCAATGATTGTTGATGATCAGCCCTTTGAGCTGCTGATCGTCCGCGACGCCAACGTATCAGTGAACCCGCAAGCCTGGAAATACCGCCTCTTCTCACGCAGCGCGTTGATGAAGCTCTCCAGAACTTCAGGATTGTTGATCCCGTTCAGATTCAACTCCCCAATCGGCATCTTCCAATCCTGAACCCGCAGGAAAGTCTCGACCTGAGATTTGATCGAATCGGCGGTCGGGATCAGCGAGAGCGCAAAAGCCACCGGCGCGGAGCTTTTGATGCCATCGTGAATCTTCCGCAGTTCCGCGAAGTTCTCGACCTTCGGCCACTGCCGCGCCAGATCGCGCATCCGGCGGCTCTGTCTCCATACGAGAATTAAGGTGAAGAGCGAAATAATTGCGCCCGCCATGCCAGCAATGTTGTCGACTCTGCCAAACCACGTCCAGAACGATTCCATCATTTCACCTCATCAATAGTTTGATTACCGCGTCCGCCTAGCCGCATCGCACACGGCCTGAAGATTGATAACCTCTGCAACTTCGTATTCCTGAGCCGCGCCGCCGACCGGGCGCAGCCTGATGATCGCGGGAAAATGGCCCATCCGCTCGTGCAACTCCGCTAGAACCAGCGCGGCGACAGGGCTGAAGCTGGGCAGATTGATCAGCAGAGATTTTGTCTACCACTCTTCGGATGAAAAACCGACGAGCCACTCGTAAGAAGGCTTTTTCGTATTGTATATGAGAGAAATCTCCAACTCGCTCATAAGCCGAGTTGTTTTTCGTAATTCCTCCGTAATTCTTGTAGTCGCGCAATCGCTTCCTGAGCTGAAAGCACAAAATCTCTCCTCTCTCCACATAACAAATCACGTGTAGGGCAGTTATCCCACTTGTGCTTTTGCTTGCATTCACCCGCTATGCCGCCTTCAGTAATTAGATAGGCGTCAATCGCTCCCAAAGCGACCCAGAGAAAAATATCGCTGTCTTCTTCACGACAGCCTTTCTTATCAGAACTTTTACCTGCTAGATCTTTCAGGCCATCTCCCCAAGATGGTTTATAGAAGAGCGATTCGTAACGAAGACCTTCTATTTCCTCTATCAAACTGCGCCATTCCCAAAACTGCTTGTTGTTCCGGAAAGTCTTCAAGTACTTAAGAGCAATAGTTGAACTTCCTGGCTCACCATCCAGGCAAATCCCTGGTCGCGCACGCTCTTCATACGCGCGCGAAATGCTACTCAATTCATCAAGTTTTATACCTATGGCCTCTTTGAGATTTTCCAGCCAGCCTTTGCCCCCTAAACTCAAGATACGGAGGCTTGTGAGTTCACTAGGGATTTCTGTCTGTCCATGTCGCAATGGAATGATAAAAATACTTTTTGGGCCATGCGACCTCTGTCTGCCCAGCGCGAAATAAAGCTCCTGCCAGAAAACCCCAGTAGATTTACAGGCTACATCAGACAAACAAGTCACAAAAATTATAGCCTTACTTATTTCTTCTTCTATTTCGCGCCGCCAATCTACCCCGCCATTCAACCGATCTTCATCATACCAAGATTTGTATCCAGCTTTTTCTAGCTCGCCTTTAACTTGTAATGCCAAACTTCTATCAATCCATTTATAACTGATGAAAATCTTTCCAGGTTGTAGTTTAACTGGTGACTGGCGCGCTTTCTCCCTAACACATTTGGCGGCATCAAGGAATAAGCACATTTCAAGCATCAGTTCTTTGTGAACAGGGCTTCTGTGCAAAAAGGCGTTTTCGAGGATATGAGGCTCAATCACTACCTTCATTTCTCGACCTCCGGCTTAGCTGCCATTGCCTTACGTTCCGCCTCTATAGAGAAGACGGATGAATCTAGGAAATCACGCCCAAAAAAGCTGCTGAGGGCAGCGGGATCCCCAATAAGTCTCCCGTAGGGGTCTGCCTTTATATATCGCAGTTCGCTGTCACCCTTTCTTTGATCTCGTGTGACAAAAACCAAGCCGAAATCATCCCCAGATAGCTCAAAGCTCTCATCTACCAAAAACTTGTACTTTTGTTTCTCTTGACCACTCGAAGCAAGATAACGCGGTTTTCCGCCAACAATTCTAAGCTGAAGCCTTAACTTAATGTGTTCACTGTGAGTTTCAATCAAAAATCGAGTTCTTTTATTTGTATTGTTGATAAACAGATCTGCCATTACGGCTTGCGCCTCAGGGTGTAAATGTAATTCTGGTTGTTCAATAATTACCAGCCCATCTTCCGGCGGAGCAAGCACCTGCAAGAGAATAGGTAACACTTGCGACGCGCCATAACCTACATCCCGCATATTCACATCCATAGTGCCACTACCTTCCTCAACACCTAATTGAAAAGCCTCGGTCAGTGCGCCGTCTTGTTTTTCGTGGAGCTTTAGCCTCTTGACGTGTAACTTTTCGCCAATCCCCAATGCGTGAAGCCACGCGTTTAGCTCATCCTGTTCGACGCTGCCTTCTTCTTGATAAGAACTCAGAAAGTCACGAATCGCAGTCTGTCCCGAAGCGTCCCATTTGTGTTGCGACGATTCAGAGAGTAAATACGTGCGGCGCGGCGCGGAACGAATTGGGCCAAGGTAGCGAAATTTTTCATCGCTGAAGAAATCTTTGATTGAATCGCAACAGTGCTCGAACAACTTCCTAATCTTCTGGTAGCTGTCACCGCGGTTACTTTCACTGGGTAGCGATTGATCTTTCCTCCTATCAGATGTTCCCGCCTCGCGTTTCGCGTAGAGGCTCGGTAGGAAACCCTTTTCAGCCTTGAATTCGAGATTGGTATACCAAACTACCGAGGTGTTGAACGGATTCTTCGCCGCTTTTTCATCACTGGGGTAATACAAATCGCTGTCGTCAAAGAAATGGCTTGAGAGATACCAACCGCGCCAGACGCCAAGTTCCAGGTATTCCGCTTGCAAAATCGCTTTGCGCCCTTCCTTGTTGCCATCAAGATCGAATGGCGCTTCTAATGTCACAACGGACAACTCCACCTTGTTCGTCGCAGCCTGCTCGTTGAACTGAAAGCTCAGGGAAAGGTCAATATACTTTTCGTCGTCATTGCGCGGCTCGATGCGTAACTCGCTTAACTGGGCTAAAACTTCTTGATTAGCCTCGCAGCGAAATCCGAAGACCATCTGGCGGCGCACAGTGAGTTCATCTTCAGCGCCCTTTTCTTTTGCCTGAACCGGTGATTCATCATAAAAAATACGCCCACGGATCATACGCCAGAAAGAGCCGAGATCAACACCGTGATCAGATACGAAGATCAGAGGCTCAGCCGCTTTTTGTTCCAGTTGCAAGCTTTGACGCAGCAACAGCAAGGCGCGAATCAGGGCACTCTTGCCGGTTGAATTCCATCCATACACCAACGTAATCGGGCGTAACTCAACCCATTCTGTGTCAGCAAACCCCATGAAGTTTTCCAGCTTAATCGCTCTAACTTTCATCGCTGCCCTCACTCTCGCTGGAAATGACCTGGACTTCTATTGCCTCCATCCCGAACTCTCTCTGACGAAGCCGGTACTGCACCCTGTTACCGGGTTTCAGTTCCGATACCTCGATCAAATTTGAAATGTAGACAAAAACATCTCGTTGATCGTCACTGTTCTCATCCGGGCGAATAAGTCCATATGCTTTCTTTGCGCCCAAGCCCCAAACCTTCACGTTGCCATATTTCAAGTTTTTGTCTTCGGCCGCTGCCGTTTTATTTATTGTCGGTTTCGTGGCACTAGGAGACGGTGGTCTTGTCTCAGACTTCGATGTAACCGAATGTAACGTTCGAATTTCGGTGGCTACAGGGCCACGCGCTTCTTTACGGGATACGAACATCACACGCTCTCCCACTTCCAATTCCGTACGACCAGATGGCAAAACGCTGAGATGGGCGAAGACTTGCTGACCGCCGCCATCCGGTTGTATGAAGCCGTAAGAGGCGCTGCTGCCCAAACCCCATTTCATAACCGTCCCCCATTGAAAGCCAGCAGGCAGGCTGTCAGGCAGCGCTGACCTGTCAAGGACGGTTAATTGGTCTTGCGTCTCCTTCATCCCGGCAACCGCGAACGGATGCGGCAAGACCGGACGCCCGTCGTATTCATTGCGTTTGCCACGTCTGACGGTGGGATCGTAGCGTTCTATTTCCAGATAGCGTGTAAATTCTGGATTGGGGCCAGGCCACTGCAATATCGCCAGCAGTTGCCTGATGCGCTCCAGTTCGGACAAATGCGTTGCGCCTGGCTGAATCATATCAACCACGAATTTCTCGAAGGCGCTGACGGCCGCCTGTTCATTCTGCTTTGCCTTGTCCTCCGGCATCAGACCGAGCGCCCAGTTTTCGCCATCGAACAGGGTGGTGTAGCGATCCGCGCGGTCAATCAGACGCAGTGTGGGAATCGTCTTCACCGCACCCATCCCGAGCGGTTTGCCCATTCCCATTTTGAGGCGGTGGCTGTCATCAGCTCCGATCTGCAAACACCGCAGCATCGCGCCCAATTCAACATCAGACAGATTCTCGAACTGAATCCGAAACTCGAACTGCACGCCGGCGCGCACGGGCTGGATTTGAGTGGTCACGTTTTCCTTGCCGCGCTCTCGCAATTCAATCTCTTCTTGCTTAACCTCACCTTTGTGCCAATAAAGTTTGTGACCGCGGATGACGGTGCCTCCAAGCGTCGGGGCTGCGTAATCAGCCAAACTGACTTCAAATTTCGGCCTGCCGTCTTTTGTCTGCCCGCTCTTTTTTGCGTTGGGTTGCGTTTGGACTAAGTAGTGCTGAAATGTCGTTGGCTTTGGCGTGCCAAGGATGCGCGGGATGATGGGGCGATTGGGCGAAAGCCAGATGTCTTCTTGGTTCGGCACCAAGCGCGCGGCGCTGACACTGACTCGCCCGGCGTAGCGACGTTCTTTGTTGCAATATCTTTGATCGTCAAGACTTTTAGTGAACCCGAAGATAGCCTCGGCCAAATCAATGTCTTCCTGCTTGTCGTCCTTGTCGTCACGCTGGCGCAAGTCCGATGGCACAAAATCCTTCGGGCTTTGTTTGTAAGGCAGGCGGAGCATACGGCAGTGACCGAAGAAATTCACTTGCAGCTTGCCGTTTTTGTCTTTTGCTGGATTTCCATTCTCATCTCCGACCAGTATGTAGAAGACCGGTTGTCCTTCTTTCAAAACGCCGCCTTTGCCGAGCAGTTTTTCCTGTTCTTGGCTGATCTGGTTGCGATAATCGTCAATCTGATCGTCGTCGAGCGGAAGCGGCTCTGCTCTTCTGTCTTCGGGGTAGATCACCGCCTCACTGCGTTTGCTAAACATATGACCGCTGCGGGCGAGCGTCGCTTCAAACAAACCTGGCGTTGGTTTATCTGAGGAATCCAGCACACGCGCCGCGCGAACATTCAGGAACCCACCGCGCACGGGTTGAAAGTCATAAGGCCCGACACGAACGTAAACTTTGAAAGCGTTGCGACAGCCTGGGACTGGCGCAAGCCGGTCGAAGAACCTTTCGTCAATCCTGATGCGCGCGAAGGTCGTGCCATCGCGTTCTTCAGCAGGTTGAATGCGCCAGTCGGAGCCACGTTTGCGCAGATAGCCTCCACGCATCAGCGGTCTCTGGTATTTCTGATTGCGATTTCCACGCGCATATTTCTCTGTCTCATCAGCCATCAACTGCTCGCGGTATTTCTCGCCGTGCCTGGTTGTGTCGCCAACGGCGCGATAGATCAACCGTTTGCTGGTAACTTCGGTGATCTTGCTGAAGCTGGCGATTTCAACAAGCATGCGCAGCATGCCGCGCAGCGTGCTGCCTGGAATAACAGGCTCGTTTTCGTCCCATTCATAAAAAAAAGCGGGCAAGTCTTTCGACTGCATTCGTCTGTTGACTTGTTCGGGCGTGAGCGGCCCGCGAACGAATGAAGGCGATGCGGTAATCAAACGGCAATCAATCCAGCCGGAATATCGCTCGGCGTGGAAGATGTTTTGATCGGGCAGTTGCGCGGTGACCAGGGCGTTCCTCTGTTGCAATACTGCTTCGCGCTCCTGACTGGACATTTCATCTTTCACCTTCGGCAACTTGTCGCCCTCGATGACGGCGGCGATGCGCTCAGGCAGTTCGACGAAGTTGTAAGGCGCGAGCGCCTGGCGATCTTCATCTATTTTCAGTTCCTGTTTCGGAAGCTTCATTTCTCGCCCTCCTATTTGTTGGGTTCGAGTCCGACCAGTCGGCTCAAGGCGATGCGCGCCTCGCCGGTCTGTTTGTCGCAAACGATGAAGTGGCGCACGCGCAGTTTCAGCCTGCGGTTATCCAGATCATCCTGTTCAACGATGATGGGCACAATGTGATCCATGCCACCCTGTTTCTTCTCCCGAACGTGCGTGAAGCCTTTGTCCCTGAATGTCTCTTCCACTTTATCGCCCCACAATACTTGCTCTTCCGGGATAGGCTCCTCGTCGCCCACATCGCTGATACGGCGCGCCAGCCAGCCTTGATCTTCGCGCCACACTCGCACTTCGTCCTGTTCACTGAAGATGAAGGCTTGTTGCAGCGTGACCAGACGCAACGGCGGCGCGATATCCGGCGCGACATCGTGCGAAGTAATGACCTGGCCGTTGTCCCATTTGCCCCAGATCACGCCGTCGTCAGCGTGCGCGAGCAGCCATTTTCTCTCCGCGCTCATCTGCCCGCGTAACCACGAGAGCAAATCCCCGCCGGGTTGCGGCGCATCTACGTCTTCAGTGAGCTTGCTTGTTTCAGGCATATCGCAACTCCTCTCTGAGCATCTCCACGAATCTTTGCAGTTCGGCGCGGTCGCCTTCCGCCACAGTGATGGCGCCGTTGTCGGCCTGGGACAGTCTCCACGTGTGCCCGTCGTAGTTGATCTCTGCGTTCACGCCCTGCAGACGCCCACGCCCGACGCCGACCTCGCCGCCGAGCGGCAGATCATCTGTCCAGAGATCTTTCAGCAGCAATAGCAACAGTCCGATTTCAGCTTGCTGCCTGTCGCGGCTGAGTTCGGCGGGCAGCCGCAGCGAGAGTTCGAGCTTGAGACGCGAATCTTTGTTGCCGAACAGTGGTTGTTCGGAAAAGAGCGCCGACTCGAACGCGCCGCCGGTGAAGCGATCAATCTTGATGCGCGTTTGATCAAGCAGTCTGCCACCCTGAACTTCCGTCTCGCGTATCTCGATACGGCTCGCTTTGGGTTCCACCTCGGTTTGTTTGGTTTCTTCCGCGCTTTTATCTTTCTTCGGTTGTTTCCGGGATTTGATCTCAGCCGGACCGAAGATGCCGCCAATCAATTGCGCGACTTTGTCATCCTGCTTTCCGCCTTTCTCGCTCGGCGCAATTGTATAGGCGATCTGCGTGGCGCGACTGCGCAGTACACCGGCCCAGCTTGTTCCGGCAAAGATGGGGCGTGGCTTCATCCCGCCATTTTGCTCCGGTCGAGGCGAATGCAGGTGAATCATGTCCGGCCCACTGTCAGCCAGTCCTGAGCGGACCATCAACGATCCGTCAATCGCAAAGCTGGCTATGAGCGTGAACCGTTTGCGCGCATCCGACAGTGGTTCGCCGTCCAATCCCAGGGCCTCCGCCAGCGTGACCGCGTTCTTTGTTTCAACCGGCGCAACCCAGTCGCCGCGGCCTTCAGCCAGCCAGGCGAGCAAGCCGGTTCGTGTTCTCAAGTCATAATGCTTCACCTCCCACTCATCCACGCGGCAACGCCCGAAGCCGCGCCGTTTGCGTGCGCCGAGCGTGACCTCACCCTTCGCAAATCCATCGAGCGCGGCGGTCAAAGCTTTGAGCAGGCCGGCGCGCTCGGCGTCAAATTTGGCGCGACAGGCTTCGGAGGCAAGATCTTTACATCCATCCGGCAAGCCAATCAGCAGATCGAAGCGCAAGTCGAAGGTCGAACCTGCGGCCAGGAGCGTGATGTCATATTTCTTTTCATCCTCTGCCGTGCGCGTTTCCGGTTCTATGCGCACGCCGTCGCGCAGTTCGTAATCGGTGGCGCGTCCTAGGGCGTCATGCACAATCAGCGGACTCTGGCTGCCTTCGTCGTCGCCACGCGCTCCGCCGAATAACCTGCCCGCCGCCAGCTTGCGTTCGCGCGCCAGTTCAGCTTGAAAGCGAGCCTCTTCCTTTTCGGTTTTATCCTTTGGCGGCAGTGGTGGCGGCGCACAATCGCCCAGTTCACGCTCGCGCAGGTAGTTGCGCAGTGCGCCCACGATGGATGTGCCAGGCAACAAGGGCGAGCCGTCAAGTTCGTCTCTTAGCAACGGCATATCGGTAAGTGTGTCCGTCTCGCCATTGCCGAAGTGAGCTGGGGTTTCAAGCCGCAATATGCCAGTGATGACAAAGCGTTCGACAATTTGGCGATGCCATCGGCGTGGTTTGCTCTCGTGTGGCGCATTCGTATCAGGCATATTTTCCCTCCGTAGCTAGCTCGGTTTCGCTTTGCGCGCCAATACTCCGTCAATCAGCCGCAGGCGATATTCGACCGCCAGTTTCAGGTCAGGCTCGACGGTGAGTTTGCCGAGCGAGCGTTTGAGCCGGGTTTGATCTTTCGTCAGCCAGCCCCATGGCGAGCCTTCGCCGGTCAGCACATCTCTGATCCATTCGGTCAAGCGCCGCTTTTCGGCATCGCCGCCCGGCATTCGCGCGCGCTGCATGCGTTCCCATGCGGCGCTGCCTTTCTCTTCCTCACGCATGAGAAACACGGTCAACCGCTCGACTTGGCGCACGGGGCTGGATTCGTTCAGGGCGCTGAAAATGACGCCGCGCCAGCGTGACAACTGGCTGTTTGGAATCTCGCCTGTCACTTTCAGATTGTGAACCGCATCCTGCAACATCCGGTCGAGGTCGCGGCGCAGCAAGCGCGTCAGCATCAGTTTTGCCAAAGCTTCTTCAGTCGCCCCCAGTTTTTCAGCTTCGTCCGTCGGCGCGCGCGCGCCGGGTTGTTTGTCCTGCTCGTCGTCTTTTACCCAGAGCTTCGGGGGCTCGGAGTACCAGGCGACGGCGACGCGCCCGAACCCATCCACGCGCCGTTCACCGATGCCTTCTCGTTGCAACTGCGCGAGCTTGGTGATTTCAACCGGCGGATTGACCTTGTTAATGACGAACGAGCTGCCAGCGGCAATGGCTGTGACCTGCGGCAACGGTAAGCCCCATTTGCGATTGAAACCACCGACAATCTCGGTTTTGCGGAAGCTGCGGTCTTCGTCAATCTCCAGCTCATATTTCGTCGTCATATCATCCAGGCGGCGTTTGAGCGCGGGTAACGGATCAAGCGTATGCTGCCCGTTTTCGTCACGCACGATGGCGTCGCTCAACAGCGTGAGGGTAAATTGGGCGAGCGATGTCTGCCGCGGCGCGACAGATGGCGCGATCATCTCGGCGTAATCACTCTCTTCTCCCCAATCAGCATCGGCAACGTAGGCTTCCGGGAGGGTACCGTAGTTGACTATCTGTATGCCCGTCTCGCTCCAATCAGCGGGCAGGTCGCCATTGACTTCGGCTTTCACCAACCCATAACCCGCCGTGCGTGATTTGCCGAGCGCGAACGTGCGCCCATTAAGTAGTCCTTTGAGCGTTTGCGCGTCTTCCGCCGAGGCGGTGATGATTGCGCCTTTGAGTTTGTATCCCGCCGGCAGAGCTTCATAGCGAAAGACCGCGCCGCCGCGCTCTTCCCGCGCGCGTCCGAGGACGGCGTCGCGTTTCGTATGAACATTGAGCTGCTCAGAACATTCGACCCAGTAGGCCGCCACGCCCTTGATCGTACAGAAGCGATCCTCGCCTAGACCGGCAAGTTGTTCTTCGCGCGCCGCCGGATTGACGCTCACATCGAAGAGGTCTCTTTTCTTCGGCGCTTCGCGTAGCCGCAGGTTTTTCGTCCTGTGCCACGCCAGCGGCGCCGGCAAAGCGCGCTCATCGCCATAAACTAGCGGGTAAGCGTTCAAGTATCGCGTCCTCCCATCGAAGAACAAACGCCGTAGCTCATCATTACCCGCGTCAATCGGCGATTGGTTGTGTTGTCCCAACCAGGCGTTGATCAACGCGCCGCGAAGAAGCGCGCCTGGCGCAAAGAGTAATGATTGCGCGCTGTTGGCGTCGCCGCCCAGACTGTTGGCCAGCAGGGGCTCGAGCAGATGAATCGTGTAAATCAATCCGTGCATCTTTCGCTCCTTTCACTGCCGCGGTAGCAAGCGTTTGAAGTAATGTAGCGTCTTTTCTTCATCGATCAGCGTAGCGCGCAACCAACCGCGTCCGCGATTGCGCCCCGTTCCGGCGGCGCGCAAATTGAGCGTCGCCGCCGTGAGCAAGGTCCATTTGTCTTCTCTGTCTTCCGCGCTCTCTTCCGCCGGCGGGACGGCGAAAGACAGTTCCGCTTCAAAACTCACGTCGCGCAGAATCACACGCATTGATCGCAGCGTCGCGTGGTCTGGCGCGCCGTAATGATTCATCGCCGTTTGCCGACGGATGCCGGTCAGCGCCTGCAACACATCGTCAGGCGTAAGCTTTTCCCGCTTTATCTCCTCGCTCAGAAGACGCCGTAGCATTGAGGGCAACCGCGCATCGCCGACGTGCAGCGAGCCTTGTCGTTGCAGATTGCTGCTCGGCTGACCGAAGAGACCGTCTTTGAGCCCGCGCCAGTTTTTGCCGTCTAGCTGCTGTTCCAGCGCGAAGACCACTTCTTCCGCCGCCTCGCGTAACAAGCCCTTGAGCGTGCGGCCACGCAGGAATGGAAAGCCGTCGCGGTCGTGTTCGACTTCCCGGTCAACCAGTCCGGCGACGCCGTCACCGCGTCCGAAGGTGGCTGCGCTGTACAGCGTCAGCCGCAACATTGCAGTCATGGTCTCGGTCATTTCGCCTCCTCTTTGTTGTCGAACGGCAGGTGCAGGTAATGGTCGAGCAACTCAATTGCATCGAAATACCCGCAACGATTGCCGTCCGAACCTGTCTTCCGATACTTGTCGAGTCCGGGCACAATCTCCGGCAACTCATTCAGCTCAAGGTTTCGTAGGAAGGCGGTCACGGCTTGAGTGTTGCCGTAAAGTCCCTCGCGTAAAACCTCGCGGAGCGATTTCAGCTTGTTGCGGCTGCCGGCCCACGGCTCTTTTCGCTGGAATTCGAGAGTCAATTTTTCCAGCCGCTCACACCATGCGCGTCCATCCTGATCGTTGGGTTCGGGGCGCAACAACAATGGGCGCATCAACAGCGTCGAAGCCAGTTCATCACTTTTTCGGGATAGACCCTGATACTCACGTGCGCGAATAGCGGAGATCGAGCCGCTCAAGCCGCTCATGGCGATATGCCAGTCCAGCGCCGACGCCGACCTTCGCTCGCCATACTTCTGCCACACGTAACTTTTCGCCGATCCCGCCAGTTCCACACTGAGCGCGTAGGCGCGCGCGAACGGGTAGTGCATCTTGACGATTGCGACACCTGCGCTGGCGCACATATCTTTCAATCCGCGAGCTTTGGTCTGCTCTTCGTATGCTTTCAGATACTCCACCGAGAGCGAGAGGCCGAGTTGGCCGTTACAGACAAAAGTCACGTCATCTCCGCCGAAGACCAGCGGGCGAAAGGGCAGGTACGCGCCTTCCATCGGCACACTCTCGGCAATATGCTCTCTGCCGTGTTCCCAGGTAATGCGGTCGGTGAGCAGCTTGACGATACGGCGCAAGGCTTCGCTGGCGGCTTTTTCAACATCATCGGAGAATTTGCGCATCTCGCGAATGTATTTGCGGTTGTCGCTCACGTTCGGATGATCATCGGCGATCTGTTTGACACGCCTGCCCATCCCGTTGCCGTCAGCGTGAACGACTGCGACGTAGCTCTCTTCGCCCTTGATGCGTCCCAGCTTGTCCATATCGGACGGGAACTCGTACCAGTCGCTCAACTCGCGAGCGAAGAGCCGTTTCAGCGTTCGGGTCGCCGCGTCACGCGCCCAGAGCTTGCATGCGACTTCACGGGAAATCAGCCGTGTCTGTTCCTCATCACTCAACTTCAGTCTGACAAGGCGATACTTTTCGGCGGGGCGGAACTCGCCTTCGTTCGTGCGCGTCGCAACCAGACCTGTGGATTCGCAGGCAGCAGTCACCCCCAGCCCCAATAGCGGCGACGAAGGCAGGCGTGAAGCCTTGCGGGCCGCCAATCGTTTATCAATCAAACCGCTGACTATCACCGATAAAGCGGCCCCGCTATCCCAATCGAATTGGTCATCGTGCGCGACGACGAGCGAAAGACCTGGGGCATCGCGCAACGCCTGCCGCGTCAGCCGTCGCGCAAACTCCCGCGCGAGCGACAAGCCGCTGAAGATCACCACCGTATTGCCCCCGCCCGAATAGATCACCTCGGCGGCGCCGCCCGTCGCCTGCCCGATCTCGAAATCACCAAGCTCGCCTGTCTTTGCTGCTTTCACATTGTGCTGAGCGGCCACCTCTATCACGGCTTCCAACGCCCATTCGCCCGTCGCCAGCCGCACCAACTCTGAAGCGCCGATGTTTTCCTGCAGGCGGTTGCTGCCGAAAATGTAAGGCTGAATTCCAGTCGTATCCACGACCGTAACAGTGTATTTCGCCATCGCTCTCTCCTATTGCGCGCCGGTGTCGAACCAAGCTTTGAGCCCGTCGCCCAGATTCTTCAGGTCAGACCGGCCAAAAACTTTCACGCGCTCTTTGATGTCCCATACTTCTCCGACTTCCGACTCAACCAGCCGGGGATCATCTGAGCAACAAACCAGGGCTGCTCTGGCTTCATCGCCTCCGAGTTGCCGGGCGCGGGTAAAGGCTTCGAAGAGTTTCAGCTTGCACCTTTCATTGTTATGACCGCCATAGCATGAAACAACGTGTAACTGATAACCGCGCATCGCTACGACATCCACTTCGAGATTGCCTCGCCCAAGTATCGGATTCATGTTTCGTTCGTAGCCATGAACCTTGTAATCTGAATGTCTCTCCTCCAGACAGGCGAACAAATAATCTTCGAGCCAATGTCCTTGAAGCCACTTGGCTAAATCTCCGGCGTCAGTGAATCCCCATCGCCTCTCAGCAACAACATCCTCCAGACTTTTTGTGCCGGTCGAGCCACCTTTGATCAAAGTTTCAGCGATATGAGCGAACTGAGGAGAGAGCGCAAGCATTTGCGGACGTTGCCTGAGCATTAATTTGACTTCGTTATGCCATGCTATCTGTCCTGTGACATTGCTATGAACATCTGTCAGCAAAGCAGCGACTGATTTCGCCTGAACACTGTTTACCGTATCGGTTAATTCATATTCCTCGTGCAGGCGGAACAAATCTCTCAGTTTGATTTCGACTTTCAAACCTACTTTGCATTCGTGGCCAGTCGGGTAATGGGGCGGGAAAGACTCGAAGTGCATGGTCGAGCGCGACGCTTCGAGGTAACTGAAGACGATCTTTTTACTGCTTTTGCCTCGCTGCCATTCCGAAAAGACGCAATAGCTGTGCACTGACATCACCTTGGTACCGCCGGTATAATTCAGCCCGACGCTTTCAGACTGTAGATTTTCGATCCTCTCTTTGAGCGATTCACTTACTGAAGAAGGCTGATAGGGATTAGCCACCGGAACGTAAATCGGTTGCTTGCAATTGTTCTCCATCGCGAACCGCGCCAGCCGGTTGGCGACTTCATGCGTCGTCCCCGAATGCACTAGATAAAGCTGCCCGCCCTCACATAGCAATAATTTCGCCGCCACCCAATCAGGTAAAGGATTGGTACCAACCAGCAAAAACAAGTGCTCGCTGCGGAGTTCATCCGGAATCGAGTTTCCTGACATCGCTTCTCCTCTATACCTCCGCGAAAAGCCTTCAACCATCACCCTCGATCGCTACAGCAACGAATACACAAACCAGCTCAGCGTCACTACTCTCGCGGCAAAGAGACAGACCGATTTAACGCTCCCACCACGCTCAAAAGCGAACGTCCGGCCGAAACCTTCGGCCAGCGTGGCGCGGAATGCCGGCGCGACGGTGATTTGATCGCCTGCTGATGGGACTGATTTAGTTGCGGCGGCTGGATTCATGCCTGGCCGATCTTGTGGTTCGTGGGTGATCTGCAATAACAACCGATTGACTGTGGCGCGTCGCCATCCGAGGCGCGATGGCTCGTCGCCGCCGAGCGGTCATGGCTTCAATTGCTGTACATCCGGGGCACGAGTGTGATGGCGGTTCGTTCAAGTTGAAGGGCTGTAACAGTCTGTCGCCGGTACTGCTGAGAAACTTACTGTGCGGCCTCTTATAACTCGACTGCCTGCTTGAGTGGCTTGATGGAGACGGCCATCAACGGCTGTGAGTGTATTTGTGTCGCCGTCCGGCGTCAATCTTTTTCCTTCGGCTTTGGGCAAGTTTCATGGGCGGACAAAAGTAGATAACAGTTTCAACACAAAGAGACAAAGGATCAAAGGGTCAAAGGCGGATCGACGGTTTGATCTGGTTTGTCTTCTTTGACCCTTTGACTCTTTGACCCTTTGCGATGAAAAAAGCTTTATGACGAACTGTTCGTCGTTGCCTACTTCGCGGCAAGATCCAGCGCCATCAGATTTTTACGATCCCGCAGGTAAAGTGTCGCGCCTACCAGAGTAGGAGGTGTCCATGCGGTATTTTGGAGGACAGGCGCTTTGGCGAGTACACGGAACTCCTTCGGCGTAGGCTCGGCCAGCGCAAGGGTTCCATCCTCATCGAGCAGTATCAACCTGCCTTCCGCCGCTACCAACTGCGCTTTCGCAAATCCTCTCTGCTGCCAGGCAATCTCGCCGCTCTGAAGGTTTACGCACGTCATCAGCGCTACGTTATCGCCGCTGGAGAAGTACAGGTAATCGCCCAATCTGATCACCGTTCCGAAATGCGCTTGCAGACGCGGGGTGTGCCACAGCTCTTTCACGACGGTCTTCCCATCCGACTGGCTCAGGCGCAACACGCGGCTCCCGCCCCCATAAGCCGAGGAGACGAACAAGAGATTGCCTGGCGCCCAAACCGGTGTGCTGACCGCCAGCCCGTATTGTGTGTTATGGGGGTGGCGCCACAGCATCTGGCCATTCTCGGGGTCGAAGCCAATCACTTCTGACGCCAGCAGAGCTACTACTTGTGGCTGGCCGTCCACCTCGATCAGCAGCGGCGATGAGTGAGCGTTCCTGAAGTCAAGGTTCTTCCAGATGACTGTTCCATCACTTTTCCGCAGGGCTAATACTCCACTGCCTCGACCGCCCGCCAGCAGGATCAGACCATCCTTGTACGGCAGCGCATGGCAGGAATAGCCCCACTCCAGGCGCGTCCCGCCAAATTCGGAATAAAGATCGCGGGACCAGACGGGACGCCCTGTTTTCTTGTCAATGGAATGGATCTTTCCGGCTCCGCTGGCCGTCACGAGCCTGTCTCCGACGACCTGCGGCATCGCATAGGGACCGGGCCCTATCTCTTGGGGATTCCAGGCCTGAAAACGGGATTCGTAAGCGTACTCCCAAAGATTTGTTCCCGTGCGAGTGTCAATCGCGGCGATCACATCCTGTGAGCCACGATGGTATGCGGTATAAAGCGCCGTACCTTCGACTGCGATCGGTGAATAACCCTCGCCAAGAGGACGCCCCCAGACTTTCCGAGGTCCATCGGCGGGCCAGGAGGATGCGAGCCCGGCGCCCGCCGTGACGAAATCACGTCGAGGACCTCCCCATAGAAGCCAGTCACTCGACGCGTCCGATCCGCGTGGCGCATGACGCCAGGCTTCGACTGGCTGAGCCAGAGCGATCGTGACGAGCGTCAGAACAACCACAAGCGCACAACGTAGTTCTTGCCAAAGCTTTCCGATCATGTTTTTCCTCGGAAAATCAACCACGAAGAAACGAATTCGCATCGGTTTGTTTATCTTCTTTCTTCGTTTCCTTCGTTTCTTCGTGGTTGATTTTCATTGTTTCAGGGCCCACGTAGTAACGAATTTATTCGTTACGCCAGGTAACGAATAAATTCGTTACTACGTGGCGTGTGATGTGCTTTCATCATTTCAGGGCGTCGCAACGCGACATGAAGGCTCCTCCTACAGCAGTTTTCGAATGAGTGTGCAGGAAGAATCAACCACGGGGACACGGGGATCACGGGGATGGCCAACAGGTTTCACCCCCGTGATCCCCGTGTCCCCCGTGGTTGATTCTTCCTGCCCATGCAAGTGAAAACCGCTGTGAATGAAATCACGTAGCGTTCGCGCTTCTACCGGCTTCTGACAAATCGGACGTTTATAGACCGCTCGGTATCCAGAAGAAAACCGGTTACTCTGTTCTGCCGGTCGCGAGTGAAATCGAAATTGAAGCCGGCGAACAGGAACTCGTCCTTGATCGCCGGTGATAAAACAATTTTGGGTCTCCGCCCGGCGGTCACTACAAGGCTGTTATTTTCCACACCTACCTTGTAGGTTACTTGCGCTTCATCGCTGTAATACTCCCCCGCGTACTCAGCCAGCTCGGATGGCGTCGGGGCGCCGAGTTTTACCGGCTCGAAAACATAAGATTTCTGGCGATCAATAGATAAGCGCATCAAGGGGCGCTCTCCTTCGCCTCGATTTTCAAACCTGACATCGATTCTGACCGGTACCTGGAATTCGCGAAACTCGGTCGCGCTGACCGGCGCAATACGAAACCTCATCCCGTTGATTGCCGAGACCGCTAACTTGCCATCCTCGATGTTCAGCGTCCAGAACCTTCTGAGGATTGGGTCGAGGAACGCGCCTGTTTTGTTGTTAAGCTCCTGCTCGGACAACTGGATGAATTTTGCCTCGCCGGATTGGCCTTCTCCGGCCGCCTGGGGTTTGAACTGATCGGCAAGGTAAATATCCGCAACCTGCCGCGCAATCATGGTGGGACTGAGTCTGGAAAAATTGCACAGACAGACGACCGAGAATTTCTGGTCGGGGAATCGCAGCAATTCCGTTCTGTATCCGAGAAAGTCGCCGCCGATGGCGGTGGTTTTCAAGCCTTTATAATTGTCGGCAGCCAGCCCGAAAGCGTAATTGGTCTTCTCGCCGTCATCGAGCGTTCCCGGAGTGAGAAATTGACTGATTAACTCGGGCTCGCCCAATTTGTTCTGATAAAAATTCCGGTCCCAGAGAAGGAGGTCTTCCACCGTGGTCAATAATCCGCCGTCGCCGACAGGCGCCACATTGCTCGTCCTCATTTGAAAGCCGCCCTCATTATTTATGAGATAGTCGGTGGCGCGGTTCTTCACAATCATCCCGCCTTCATCCTGAAAACCAGTGTTGCCCATGCCAAGGGGGTTGAAGATATTTTCGTTGGCAAACTGGCGCAACGATTTCCCGGATACCCTTTTGACAAGCATCGCGAGCAGCACATAGCCGGAATTGCTGTAAAGGCGCCGCGCGCCAGGCTCGAAGTTGAGTTCTTTCTGACGCGCGAGCAGTTCGATAATGTCATCCTCCCTGTGCGCTTCGTCAGAATCTCTGCCCGCCATTGCCATGAGGTCAAGGCGGTCGCGGATGCCGCTGGTGTGGTGAATGAGGCGCCTGATGGTTATCGTCGCTCGATACGCGGGCAACTCCGGCAGGTATTTGCGAATATCATCATCGAGGAGGAGTTTCCCCTGCCTTGCCAGCAAGAGAATGCTCATTGCGGTGAACTGATTGGAGGCCGATCCTATGTTGAAGACCGTAGTCGGAGAGATGGGAATGTCGTGCTCCAGGTTCGCCATTCCGTAGCCCTTTTTGTAAATGAGTTTTCCATCTCTGATCACACCAAGAGCGCACCCCGGAGAATCCGGCCTGTCCCATCGCGCGAAAATCTGATCCACGCGGGAGGCGACATCACTCTGCGCATTGGCCGGCGGCGTTTGAGCGAACGCGATTGAGAAGAGCGTAAAAGTGAGTAGGGCCGCCAGGGTGAGATTCGATTTGATAGTTGATTTATTCATAGCCATCATCGCGGCCAAACTAAGTAACTGAACCGCTTGGATTAGTATGGGCAGCCCGCGAAGGAACGGTCCTCCTGGCGTGCGCTCTTGGGATTGCGCCGTCCCAGGAGCGGGAAATCTCTTGGTTACGGTACACCCGTGCAGGTGATATTTTCCTCTCCTACATTTTCCTCTTGGTCTGGTCTTTAACAGGAAAATGTAGGAGAGGAAAATGTCAGAGAACTTCGTTGACGCTGTACTTAGTGGAATCGGCGCGCGCCTGGGAACGTCAGGCCGAAGCCTCGCGACCGAGAGGTCTCCGGACTAGCGAGCCATCACATAGAGGGCGAAAGCGGTAGCGATCAACGGGTCGTCCTCTTTGACGAGGTTGTTCGAGTTCCGGAAGCTGCCGTCGCCAGCCTGCGGAGGGAGCTCGACCGGCAAATGAGGCAGGACTCGGGAGATCGCGTGCGCGTAGTAGAAGCGCAGTCCCGATCCCCAGGGTCGGTCGGTTCCCGCGTCGAATCCCGGCGCCTGGTCAGGCTGGTGATGATCCATGAGCCACCTGATCGCTTTCGCGATCCGTGGGTCTTCGTCGGGAATGCCGGCGGCCCGCAAGGCCAAAACACCGTCCGCTGTCGCTGTGCCGTAGCTCGCGAAAAAGCCGCCACTGCTCTCACCGGCTTTGTTGATTTCAGGATTGACTGGAGAGAAATAGAATCCTCCATCGGGATTCTGTGAGCGTTCCAGATACACCAGGGCCCGGGTCATCACTGTGTCGGAAGCCGGGACGCCTGAAAGCCGCAACGCCTCAAGCGCGTACCGCGTCATAGACAGATCCACGTGCCCCGCTTCCGGAGGACGGCGCCTCGATCCCCCCATACCCCACCCGCCATAAGGAGCGTCCTTTGGCGTCCATCCACCGGCCTCGCTGAACTGCTGCGCGCGCAACTGCGCGACCATCGGCTCGATGACTCTCTCGTACCCGGAACTTCGGGCCTTGACCATCGCGGATACGGCAAGGGCTGTGGCGTAATTCGGATAGTCCGCGGCTGAGTCGTCCATCAGACCAAGAGCGCCATCGGCGTTCGTGTTTGCCTTTATGAATGTGAGCGCGCGCTCCACGCCGCGGCGCGGCGCCGCCGATGCGCCGTCCGGCGCATCCAGCAAGGCGACGAGGACAAACGGAGTCAACGATTGTCCGGAGCGCAGCAGCCCGTACGTCGCGCTGTGAAACCCGCCGTCCCCGGACTGTTGCGCCCACAAGTACTGCGCCGACTTCCTGAGCGGCGCGCTCCCGCGGGGCCGTGAGCATCCCGTCGCAACCGCGCCGCCCGTCGCGCCGGCCACGGCCAGCGCATTCAGCAGGAATGCGCGCCGGTTAATTCCCACGATTCGGCGCCAGGTTGAGGATCGCCGCGCCGGTCACGGCGACCCGTCCGGTAATGCAGTGGTGACCAGCCCACGTCCCATCGTTGTTCTGCAGCTTCAGAATCTTCTGCGTGATCTTCGACGACCACTCGCTCCATTCCTTACCGCCTGAACGTTTCAAGCCGTCGCTGATGTTGAGATAGGAAAAGAACTCCTCTCCACCTATCGAACCGTAACCTTCGACGAACATCGAATCGGAAAGCCTGCCGTTGATGGCGGCGATCTGCGCGGCGTTCTTCTTCCGATCTTCCGGCGTACGGCTGAGTTGCTCAAGGGCCTGCGCGCTTTGATACAACTCTACTCCGGCGGCTGCCGAGAGGGCCGGGGTGGCCGCGGACTTCGGAGCCCCGCCTGCCGCGACGACACGCCTCTCATCGGGAGCGGAACCGCCGCCGATACCGGCTACAACACCACCGCCGCGGCTGCTATCGGCGACTGATTGTTGGCTTTTCACCGTGTAGGTATCCGCGCGCGCCATTACCTCCCGGTCCACCTTTACACCCTTCTCGCTGGCCATGTACAAACCGCGCGAGGCGAGTGAGGTTCCAAGCACCGGCGCCCAGCCGCCGCCGACATTCCAACTCCCATCACTCATTTGATTTCGCTCGATTTTGGCCACGCATTTTTCCAACCCTTTCCGCACCCGCTCCTTGTTGGCCCCGGCAAGGGTTCCGTCCACCTGCGCGAGCAGCATCGAGGCGAGGAAGGTATCAATGAAAGGTCCCAGCTTCCGCTGGATCTGTGTCTCATTGACATCAGTGATCGAGAGGCCGTTGGTGGGGCTGATCTCGACTTTTTTCAGGATGAAGTTTACCGCGCGTTCGACATTGGGCCGGTACTGATCTCCGGCTCGCAGGAGCGCCAGCGCCGCCACCGCGGTGTTCGCCACGTCATTTCCTTTCGACTCGAGGCGTTCAGTCTGCCGGATATTCGATGTCGCGCCCCCGTCCTGTCCCCATCCGCCATCGGCGCCTTGTACTGAGGCGAGCCACTTTGCGCCTTTTTCCACCGCCGTTCTGACTTCGTTCGACACAACCGGATTCGTGGCCGCCCCTGTCGCTTGTTGCGTGATGGCCGGTCTTTCTCTGTTGCTGACTTTGCCGCTGGCTTTGCTGCTGAGGTTCTGAGCCCAAATGGCGGCGCACCCCAGGAGCGCAAGCGAAACGAAAGTTACTACGGATTTCATACGTCATCTCCTCCGAAGCCTCCCCCGCTTCCGGGGCGAGACAAAGTAAAGTTCACCCAAGACCGCCAAAAAGCGGCACTCTTGGATAAAAATTCAATTGGCGGTGATCTGATCAGAACTCAGGTTGT
>Ga0187894_10000780_pt1 | contig 43052 bp, 30 predicted proteins | sample GBC1701081metaG_FD_136650 | JGI IMG/M metagenome (GOLD analysis project Ga0187894, IMG submission 136650) | White microbial mat communities from a lava cave in the Kipuka Kanohina Cave System on the Island of Hawaii, USA - GBC170108-1 metaG ... | reverse complement strand
GTCAGGCGAGACAAACGAAGAGACGCGCCGCAGGCTGGCCGAGCGCTCGTGCCGCGCGTGCTCGCGAAGGGGCGTCGGGGCGACGTCTGCGTGCGACTCCGGGGCGCCTCCGCCGGTTCAGGTGGCGCGTCCGCTTGCGTTCGACGCGCGCGGTCCGGCATCCTAGCGCTGGATCACATGCGCCTCCTTGTCGTCGAAGACGACCCGACCATCGCCGCGTTCACGGTCAAGGGCCTTCGTCAGGAAGGCTTCACGGTGGATCATGCCGAGACCGGTCCGCGCGGCCTCGCGCTCGCACGCGCGGCGGAGTACGACGCGGCGGTGATCGACGTCATGCTGCCCGAGATGGACGGCCTGCGGCTGGTGAAGGAGCTGCGCACACGCGGCGTCCGCACGCCGGTGCTCTTCCTCAGCGCGCTGTCGAGCGTCGAGGACCGCGTCAAGGGCCTGGAGACGGGCGGCGATGACTATCTCGTCAAGCCGTTCGCGTTCGCGGAGCTGCTCGCGCGCGTGCAGGCGCTGATCCGGCGATCGTCCGGCGTCGCCGAGCCGACGCGGCTCACGGTGGCGGACCTGTCCGTCGATCGCCTCACGCGCACCGTCCTGCGCGGCGGCCGCCCGATCGATCTGCGTCCGCGCGAGCTGACGCTGCTGGAGCTGCTGATGCGCCACGCGGGCCGTCCCGTGTCGAAGATGATGATCCTCTCGCACGTGTGGGGCTACGACTTCGACCCGCGCACCAACGTCGTCGACGTCCTGGTCCACCGGCTGCGCGAGAAGATCGACAAAGGCTTCGAGCCGAAGCTGCTGCACACGGCCCGCGGAATCGGTTATGTCCTCAAAGTGGCGTGATCGGCGGCGCTACACCCTCGCCTTCCGGCTGGGACTCTGGTACGCCATCCTCTTCGCGCTCGGCTCCACGGCGCTGATCGGCCTGACGTACGTCCTGCTCGCCTCGTCGCTGAAGCAGCGCGACCACGCGCTGATCCAATCCACGCTGGAACGGTACGCGACGGAGTACGGCGAACGCGGACTCGCGGGCCTCGATCGCGCCATCCAGATCGATCGCGGCGCCGGACGCCACGAAAGCCTTTTCGTCCGCGTGCTGAACCGGCGCGCCGAGGCGCTGTTCTTCAACGTCCCAGGCGACTGGGGCGGCCTCGATCTGTCGCCGCTGGATCGCGACACGGCCGGCCCCACGCCCGAGAGCCCCTCGTCGGAAAGCGGCGCGCAGCAATGGCTGCAACTGCAGGGACGCCGCGGCCAGGCCGTGCTCGAAGTCGCGTCGCTGCGCCTGACCGACGGGACGCTGCTGCAGGTCGGCAAGAGCTCCGAATCGCGCGCCGAGTTGCTGGAGCAGTTCCGATCGCTCGCGCTGCTCGTCCTCGCCGCGATGATCGGCATCGGCCTCGTCGGCGGCGCGCTGCTGACGCACTGGGGCCTGCAGCCCGTGCGCGATCTCGCGGCGACGGTCGGCACGATCACGCAGACCGGTCAGCTCGACGCGCGCGTGCCCGTGCGCGACACGGGCGACGCGCTCGACGATCTCAGCCGGCTGGTGAACGAGCTGCTGACGCGCATCCAGTCGCACGTCTCCGGCATGCGCGGCGCGCTGGACAACGTCGCGCACGACCTGCGCACGCCGCTCGCACGCCTGCGCAGCACGGCGGAAGCCGCGCTCCGGTCGCTCGACGCGCCAGGCAGCAGCGCGGGCGGCGGCACGAGTGGCGGCGGAGGCGTCGAGGCCGCGCGCGAGGCGCTCGCCGGCTGCCTCGAAGAGGCGGAACGCGTCGAGAGCATGGTCCACACGCTGATGGACATCTCGGAGGCCGAGACCGGCGCGATGAAGTTGAAGCGCACGCGGGTCAGCGTCGCGAAGCTGCTGCACGGGTCGCGCGAGCTCTACGCGGACGTGGCGGAAGACGCGAACGTCGATCTGCAGATCGCACCGGACGCGGACGGCGCCGGCGTTGTCGTCGACGCGGACGAAGGCCGCCTGCGCCAGGTCGTCGCGAACCTGCTGGACAACGCCATCAAGTACACGCCCGCCGGCGGCCGCGTCCGGCTGTCCGCCGTCGCCGCGGACGGCCAGCTCGCGCTGTCGGTCGAGGACACGGGGATCGGCATCGCGCCGCAGGATCTGCCGCGCATCTGGGACCGCCTCTATCGCGGCGACGCCAGCCGCAGCGCACGCGGCCTCGGACTCGGTCTCAGCCTCGTCCGCGCCATCGTTGCCGCGCACGGCGGCACCGTCGACGTCCAATCGGCGCCGGGCGACGGCGCCACGTTCACCGTCCGCCTGCCGCTCGAATCCGCCGCCCCTCCTGCCAATCCCGCCTGACCGCCTGGCCGCTCACCCACCCGGCCGCCACGCCAGGGACGCCAAACCTTTCACGAATGTAATGAACGGGCAACGTCCGTGTCAGGAACCCTCTCGTCTTACCCCATAGAAGCCGCCGGAGACCAGCGCCGGCCGCGCAAACCGCGCGCGCGTGCTGGACGCGAGTGGACCCGCGGCCCGTCGGAAAGACGCCCATAACCATCATGACCACCCATACACCTCAGACTCGCCTCAGAAACCTGCTGGTCAGCGCGGCGGCCGGTGCCGTGCTCGTCACCGCGGGCGCGGCCGGGTACGCCGTCCGCGACGCGGCCATCGCGCCGGATGTCGCGGCGTCCGCATCCGCCCCGGCGCCGACGCCGACACCCGCGCTGGAATCCGCGCAGACCTCCGCGCTCCCCGAGAGCCGCCGCGATTCGTACGCGGACCTCGTCGAGCGCGTCACGCCCGCGGTCGTCACCGTCCGCGCGTCGAAGATCGTCCAGACGTCGGCCAACAACCCCGAGGCGGACGATCTCCTGCGCCGCTTCTTCGGCGGCCGCGGCGGCATGGAACCGCAAGGCCCCCGTCGCCAGGGCGGCCTCGGCTCCGGCGTCGTCGTGTCGCCGGACGGCTACATCCTCACCAACGCCCACGTCGTCGACTCCGCGACGAAGCTGCGCGTCGAGTTCGGTGACGGCCGCGGCTTCGACGCCCGCATCGTCGGCACCGATCAACCCAGCGACCTCGCCGTGCTGAAGATCGACGCGGCCAAGCTGCCCACGGTCCCCTTCGGCAATTCCGACCGCAGCCGCGTGGGTGACGTCGTCCTCGCCATCGGCAACCCGCTCGGCATCGGCCAGACCGTGACGATGGGGATCGTCAGCGCGAAGGGCCGACAGACTGGCATCAGCGGGGGCGGCTTCGAAGACTTCATTCAGACCGATGCGCCGATCAACCAGGGCAACTCGGGCGGCGCGCTGATCAACACGCGCGGCGAGCTGGTGGGCATCAACTCGGCGATCATCTCGCCGACGGGCGGCAACATCGGCATCGGCTTCGCGATTCCGGTGAACATGGCGCAGAACGTGATGGACCAGCTCGTGAAGGGCGGCAAGGTCCGCCGCGGCATGCTGGGCGTGACGATTCAGCCGGTGACGGCGGAACTGGCCGAAGGCCTCGGCCTGACCGAAGTTCGCGGCGCGATCGTCAGCAACGTGGTGGACGACAGCCCGGCGTCACGCGCGGGCGTGAAGCAGGGCGACATCATCACGAAGATCGACGGCGTCGCCGTCGTCGACAGCAACAGTCTGCGCAACCAGATCGCGCGCACGCGGCCCGACACGGCGGTGAGCCTGACGGTCGTCCGCGACGGCAAGGAGCTGACGGTCAAGCCGGTGTTGCAGGAGCTGCCCGCCGAGCGTGCGTCGGCGAACGGCGGCGCGGAGGATACGGACGATCACGGCTTCGGACTGACCGTGGAACCGCTGACGCCCGAGACCGCGGAACGGCTCGGCGCGTCCACCAAGCGCGGCGTCGTCGTGCGCGACGTGGATGACACCGGCGCGGCGGCCGACGCCGGCATCCGTCCCGGCGACGTCATCCTCGCCGTGAACCGCAAACCAGTGGCGTCCGTGAGCGAATTGCGCGCGGCGCTGAAAGAGGCGGGCAAGAAGGCGGTGGTCGTCCTGCTGGATCGCCGCGGCCAGAACCTGTTCCTCACCATCGGCACGCGTCCCTCGTAACGCGTCCGATCGACCCGTCGATCGATCCGGCCCCCTCCCGCGATCGATCACCCCGCGGCTCCAATCGTCTCCCGCTCACGGGACGGTTGGGGCCGCTCGCACGTGCGGCGTCCGCTCGCCTCTATCGCTCTCCGGACGCCGTGCCGCGCGCGAAGCCGAAGAGCGGCTGTGCGCGATCCGAGGCGTAGCGCTCCACTTCGACATCGAATACATCGCGGATGACGTCCGGCCGCAGGACGTCGGACGTCGGTCCGCTGGCGGCGACGCGGCCGTCCTTCAGCAGCACCGCGTCGTCGGCGTAGCGCAGCGCGGCGTTGATGTCGTGCAGCGCGATGACGACGGCGTGATGCTGACGCGTCAGGGCGCGGCAGAGCGTCAGGACGTCGATGGCGTGGGCGATGTCGAGGTTGGCGATCGGCTCGTCCAGCAGGATCGTCTCGGCCTCGGTCGCGAGGCTGCGCGCGATGAGCACGCGCTGGCGCTCGCCGCCGGACAATTCCGTGACGAGGCGATCCGCGAGATGGCTGACGTCCGCGCGCGCCATCGCGTCGAGCACGGCCTGGCGATCGCTTTCGCGCTCGCGTTCGAAGCGGCCGACGTGCGGATGCCGGCCCATCGCGACGATGTCGCGGACGGTGAAGGCGAAGCCGACGTGCGTGTCCTGCGGCACGAACGTCACGCGCGTGGCGAGCACGCGGCGGTTCGATCGCGCGAGCGGCCGATCGTCCAGCGTCGCCCGGCCCGCGGTCGGCGTCCACAGGCCCGCGAACAGCCGCAGCACCGTCGTCTTGCCGGATCCGTTCGGCCCGAGCAGCGCCGTCAGCCGTCCACGCGTCAGCGCGAGCGACACGTCCCGCACCAGCCAGCGGCCGTCCAGTTCGAACCCCGCGGCGGCAAGCACGGGCGCGCTCACAGGTAGCCGACCTCGCGGCGATGCCGGATGAGGAGATACAGGAAGAACGGCGCGCCGAAGGACGCGGTCACGATGCCGAGGCTGATCTCCTCCGGACGCAGCAGCGTGCGGGCGGCCAGATCCGCGACGACCAGGAACGCGCCGCCGACGAGGCCAGCGGCGGGCAGCAGCCGCTTGTGCGACGGGCCGACCAGCAGGCGGACGGCGTGCGGGACGATCAAGCCGACGAAGCCGATGATGCCGCTGACCGCGACGGCGCTGCCGGTCAACAGAGCCGCCGTCACCAGTGTGATGCGCTTCACGCGCTCCACCTCTACGCCGAGCGATTGCGCGGACTCTTCGCCGACGAGCAACAGATCCAGTTCACGCGTGAAGACCATCGACGCGGCGATGCCGATGAGAACGAGCGGCGCGCACAGCCAGACGTGCGTCCAGGTGCGGCTCGCGAGGCCGCCCATCAGCCAGAAGACGATCTCCTGCGCCACCTCGTAGCGGTTCCAGTTGGACGCGAGCACGAACTGGGTCACCGATCCCAGCAGCGCGTTCAGCGCGACGCCGGCCAGCAGCAGCATCGCCACGGGTGTCCGGCCACGGCGTGTCGTGACGACGTAGATGAACACGAGCGATGCGAGCGCGCCGATGAACGAGACGAACGGCAGCCAGAACAGCGATTGCGCGGCGAGGCCGGCGGACACGGTCAGGACGGCGCCGAGCGCCGCGCCGCCGCTGGTGGCGATGACGTCGGGCGATGCCATCGGATTCTGAAACAGACCCTGCATCTGCGCGCCGGCAATCGCGAGGGCGGCGCCGACGATGACGGCGACCAGCACGCGCGGCGTCCGCACCATCCAGACGACGACATCGGCAGCGTCACGGACGATGAACGGCTGTGCCCAGTCGCCGGGCAGCAGGTGCGCGAGCAGTACGCGGCCTACGGTCAACGGCGGAATGTAGGTGCTACCGACGGCGATGCCGATGATGATCGTCGCCAGCAAGAGCAGCGTCAGCGCGCCGAACAACAGGACTGTCCTGCCGGTTGAGGCCTCGGGGGCTGAGGCGCTGGAGCTCGAGGCCCCAGAGGTTGAGACCTGCGCCGCAGGGTCGTGTGCGGCCGGCGGCATCGCGCGCGTCGTCATCGGGCTGGCGGGAGCGCGTCGAAGGCGTCGGCCAGGCGTTCCACCGCGTCGATGGCGTACTGCGACGCGGCGAGGTAGGACCGGTCGTCCATGATGAGCAGGCGGCCGTCCTTGACGGCGCGGGTTTCGGCCAGCGCGGGGTCGCGCAGCAGCCGCGCGCGCGTGACGTCGATCTCCGAGCCTTTCGCGCCGGAGACGATGAGGTCGGGCTGCCAGGCCATCACCTGTTCCGCGCTCAATTGGACGAACCCCTTGAGCCCGTGCGTCGCCGCGAGGTTCACCCCGCCGGCGCGACGGATCGCATCGTCGAACAACGTGTTCGCGCCCGCGGTGAAGCCGGTTCCGGCGTACGAGAGCACGGTTGGCCGACGTCCGCGCGCGGCGGCGCGGCGCGCCACCGCATCCAGCCGCGCCTGCATCTTCGTCGCGAGCGCCGCCGCGGCCGATTCCTCACCAATCAACCGGCCGAGCGTCTCGACGTTGCGCTTGAGATCGTCGAACCGTTCGAAGCTCGCGAACCGGAACACCGGCGCGCCGCTCGCCTTCAGCAGCTCGATGACCTCGGCGCGGCTGTAGCTCGCGACCAGCACGAGATCCGGCGTGAGCTGCAGCGCATCCTCCGCGCTGGACACGAGTGGAATCTTGTGTGTGCGCGCCTGCTCCGCGACGTTGCTGTACGCATCATCGTCCGCCAGCGTGCTCAGGCCGGCGATGCGATCGAGCGGACAGATGGCCAGCAGGATCTCGTCCGACGCAAGCGTCTGCGACACGATGCGGCGGGGGCGCGCCGCAATCGCGATCGCCTCGCCGGACGCGTCGACGACCGTACGCGGAAAGCCGTCGCGCGCGGGCGCGGACGCGCCGGACGCCGATGCGCCCGACGAACGCGCGGGTGGCTCGCCGCCGCGACAGGCCGTTGCCGCGACGACGATCGCGGCCGCCATCAACAGGAGGACGGCCGATCGCCCGCGCGAACGCCGAATCCCGCGCCTCATCACACGCACACCGACGCTGAACGACGTCATCGAGATCTCGCTAGACGATTCCATTCACGACTCAATACACGATCTGCACGCCGGCGGTCAGCGTCGCGCCTGGCGTGAGCCAGCCGACTTCGTAGTACCGGCGATCGAGAATGTTGTCCACTTTGCCGTAGATCCGCAACTGACGCCCGTGCCACGGCAGCGCGTAGCGCGCGCCGGCGTCCAGCCTGGCGAAGGACGGATACAGGAACGCGCGGCTGCCCTCGTTCGTGAAGAGCGCGCCGTAGATCCCGCTGGACGTATACAGGTCCGCGTGGACGTCGAGGCGATCGGTCACGCGCTGCCGCGCGAGGATCGAGAACGTGTGCCGCGCGACGCCCAGGTCCCGGAAGAAGCCGGTCACCACGACGTCGCCGTCCAGCGTGGAGTCGGTGAAGGTGTAGGACGTCGTGACCGAGAACGCGGCGTCGGGCCTGATGTCCGCGGACAGCTCGAGACCCTTCGACGATCCGCCGCCGCCGTTGATGTAGCCGAAGAAGCGCCCGTATGGATCCGTGTCCGGGTTCACGCCGCCGCTGAAGTCGAACTCCACCATCGAATCGATCGCGTGATGGAAATACGTCGCGTGGACCTGGACGCGATCCCGCCAGAATGACTGATCGACGCCGCCGTCGACGCTGACGTAGCGATCCGGCTCCAGCAGCGGATCGCCGTACGGCGTGAAGCCGACCGCGCCCGACGCCGGATCCGCCGAGAAGCCGCCGCCGAAGCGCTCGTAGAGCGCCGGCGCGCGATAGGCGTTGCCGACGTGGAACCGCAGTTTGGTGCGTCCAGGGAGGACCCAGTACGTCGCGGAGACGTCGCCCGTGACCGCCGTCGGCGGCGAGGACAGGTCCGCGGTCTCGTATGCGCTCGGCACGCCGCTCGTGCGGAAGACCGGCCGCGCGAGCCGGAAGATCTGCGCGCGCGCGGACGCGGCGAGGTGCAGGCGATCGTTCGCGCCCTGCCACGCGCCCTGCGCGAAGAGCGCGTGCGCGTCCTGGTGGACGTCCGTGCCGACGTCGACGCGGTTCGGTCCGGGAAGCTGGTTGTCCTGATGATCGCCGTACGACTCGCGCTCGAATTCATAGCCGCCCGACACGAGCACCGCGCCCATCTGCGCGAAGGCGCGCACGTCGGCCGTGTTGATGCTTCCGCGATAGTTGCTGAAGTCCGGCGAGAGCGGCTGGAACCCGCCGCCCTGCGGTCCGTTCCTGTACTGGCGGTTCGTGTCGAGGCGCTGATAGCTCGCGCGCAGGTTGACGCGCTCCGACGCCTGGTGCGCGAAGACCAGCGCCGCGCTCGTGAACCACGACGTCCGCCGGAAGTCCGGATCGTCGATGCCGGGCACGTACGTGGCGTCACCGTAGTCGACGCTCTGCCCCGCCAGCAGACGCGCGACCTGCTCCGGCGGCAGCGCGCGCGCCGGCAGCGTCGGCCCCGTGCCGAGGTTCCCCGCGGGAATGCCGGACGTCGACGGGCTCACGTTCAAATCGACGTCATCGTCTGACGCGAACACGCGGCCCATCAACGTGGTCGACGGAGAGAACTGCACGCTGACGAGGCCCTGTCCACCCGTGCTGCGCGTGGCGTCGTGGCCGTCGACGCCGTCGATCACGTTCAACTGCAGGCCGCCGGCGCTGTAGCGCACGCGCTGGCCCGCCATCGATCCCTGCATGCCGCCGCGCAGGCGGAACAGGCCCAACTGCCCTGCCTCGATCTGGATGTCGCCGGTCGTCGGACCGCCGCCCTGCGGCGAGACGAGGTTGACGACACCGCCGACGGCGTTCGTGCCGTAGAGCGATGACGCGGAGCCGCGCAGCACTTCGACGCGATCCGGGTTGATGACGTTGAGATGCCCCAGGAACGACGTCACGTCGCCCGCGAGCGTTGTCGAATCGCGGAACCGCAGGCCGTCGATCAGGATGCCCGCCGCGTTCGGACGCAGGCCGCGGATGCGAAGCTGCGTCAGTTGTCCCGGTCCGCCGTTCGTGTTGATCTGCACGCCGGGCACGTGGCGCAGCGTCTCGGCGACGGAGTATTCGTCCCGCGCGTCGATCTCGTCGCGCGAAACGACGGTGATGGCCTTGGCGACGGCGTCGAGGGCCTGCGGACGCTGTTCGGCCGTGACGACGACCTGTTCCTCGCGGGTGACGAGGCTGAGGACGAGATCGACGGTCGCGTGCGCGCTCGCGCCGATCGTCGTGTCGTGCGGCCGCGACCGGAGATCGTCCTGCGCGGCGGTCACGATGTACGGTCCGACGCCGAGCGCCGGGAACTCATACGCGCCGAGCTCGTTCGTCACGGCGACGAGGCGGAGTCCGGTCGTGACCATGTAGGCGGTGACGATGGCGTTGGGCGCGGCGGCGCCGGTGTCGGTGGTCACCTTGCCGGTGAGACGTCCCGCGGGCGCTTCGGTATCGCCCGGAGCAGTGTTACCCGGAGCAGTGTTACCCGGAGCAGTGTTGCCCGGGATAGAGTTCGCTGAAAACCGGCTAGCTGAAACCGGGCCGGCCGGCGCAGCGTTAGCTGGAGCGGGGTCGGTCGGAGCGGCGGACAGCATGGCGACCGGTCCCGCCTGTCCGAGCCAGCACGAGAAGACGAGCAGGCCGGCGACCGCGCGAAGACGCGAGCGGCGGCGGTGAGCGATCGATGTGCGGAAGCCGGGAGCGTCGGACGGGACTCGGCAGAGATGCATCGGGAGCCTCCAGTGCGGCGTATCCTCGCGCCGCGTCGCCGGTCGCGGCCGGGCGTGCCGGCTGCGAAGGCAGACGAAGAGGACGACTCCAGCGGGAGGTTTCCTGACTTGCGGAGGCGTTCGTGGACCCGCGTCTTCCCGGAGACGACCGGCGTATTCCCGAGGTGCCGGACTCCGGTGACGGACGCGTCACGCGACGCGTCGGGCCCTCGCCCGACCCGGTGTCCGGGTGAGGCGATGGCGGGGAACCACTCTCCGCTGACAGTGGCGGGACCGTGTGGGACTCGCACCCACTTCCCTTGACCGCTGGAGCAGCGTCAAGTTGAGCCTTGCAGTATAGCAGTTGTTTCGGATGGGTCAGTCGAAGGACACATCGGCGTGTACCGCGTCGCGCAGGAGCCGCAGGTACCGGCCGCGGGAGATCTCGGCCGCGCCGAACTGCTCCAGGTGTGGCGTCGTCCACTGGATATCCAGCAGCAGGAAGCCGCGAGACCGGAGACGCTGCACGAGCGCCGCGAGGGCGACCTTCGACGCGTCGGTGACGCGATGGAACATCGACTCGCCGAAGAACGCGCCGCCGATGCTGACCCCGTAGAGGCCGCCCGCAAGCGCGCCGTCCTGCCACGCCTCGACGGAGTGCGCGATCCCGAGGCGGTGCAGCGTGACGTAGACGTCGATGATGGGCTCGGTAATCCAGGTCTCGCCGCGATCGGCGCAGCCGCGCATCACGTCCTCGAACGCCTCGTCGAACCGGATCTCGAAGCGGCCCTGCTGGACGACGCGCTGCAACCGCCGCGGGACGTGGAAGGCGTCGAGCGGCAGAATCCCCCGCGGGTCCGGCGAGTACCAGCGGATCTCGCCAGTGTCTTCGTCACCCATCGGGAACCAGCCGGTCTGATAGGCCTGAATCAGTATCTCGGGCGGGATCATGTCTGAGGCTCGGGCCGGCTTCATGGTAGCGCCTGTCCAGCAGTCTTCTCGGGGTCCCTTCGCGCTCCATTGTGAGGCAATCCGCACCCGGTGCGCGCGGCAGATGCTTCCGATCGCCGCGATCCGCCAACGTCTTCCCTGATACTCACCTCATCTCTTCCCGCGACTCTCTTCCCGCGACTCTCCTCCGGTGACGCGTCACCCCGTCTTCCGCGCCGCATCCGGTCCGCGCACCGATGAGTCTGACGCGCCCCCACGACGTGGTCGGGTCGACGGTCGGACACGTGCACGGCCGGCAAGAGTTCCTGAAAATGTTGGAACGCACTGACATGTTTCTCGTATATATATACCGGTAGGTATAGAACGGCCCAGCTCGGACGCCATCAGCCGACGGCGGCGACCCCGGAAAGGATTGCCACACACACAGTGGATGCGACCGATCCCAGACCCACGAGCGCGAATCGGATTCTGGAGACCGCTCTCGAGCTGTTCTCGGAGCGCGGATACGACGGGACGTCGGTCCGCGAGATCTGCGAGGCGGCGCACATCACGAAGCCGACGCTCTACTACTTCTACGGCAACAAGGACGGCGTCTTCCGCGCGCTCGTGCTTGGCGCGCTGGAGGAAGTGCGGCACGAGGTGGAGCTGGGACTGGCGGCGTCGGGTCCGCTGGTGGAGCGGCTGAAGCTGATTACGCGCGGCTTTTTCGTGCGCATCAACGCGCAGCCCAAGCTGTGGCGGTTCATCCAGGCGTCGCTCTGGATGCCGAGTCTCGCGCAAGTGGACGACATGCACCACATCTACGTGGACATGTGTCAGCGCATCGCCAGCGCGATGCAGCAGGCCGAAGCCGCGGGCGAGCTTCAGCCCGGTCCCGCCGCGACGCGCATGCTCGTGCTGACCGGCGGCATCAGTGAAGCGCTCTGTAATTTTCTGATCTTCGGCGCTCCGGCGCTGACGCCCGAGCTCGCGGATGAATTGATCGACTGCGTCGTGAATGGCTGGTTGCCGCGTCCGACTCCCTAATCCCTGGATTATGACTCGCGCACTCTTGCTCCTCGTGTGTCTGCTGGCGGCCGGCGCCGCCGTCCCCGCCCCGTCGATGGCCCAGGCGCTCTCGCGCCTCGACGCCGTCAAGGCCGCTCTCGATGCCAATCCCGACGTCGTCCGCGCACGCGAGGACATCCGCGCGCTCGAAGGCCGCATCACCGAAGTCCGCGCCGACGCGCTGCCCGACGTCAGCTTCAAGCTGACCGGCAGCCGCTACCGCGATCCGTCGTTCCTGAACAGCAGCAGCTTCGACGACTTCCCGCCGGAGCTGGTCGAAAGCCTCGTGCCGATCCCCACGAACCTGTTCGACGGCAGCGTCGAATTGAAGCAGACGATCTACAGCTTCAAGGTCGGACGGGCGTTGAAGGTCGCGAAGCTCGCGCGGTCGCTGGGTGACGAGGAATCGCGGCGCGTGCGGCAGCAGATCGCGCTCGAAGCGGTGCGCGCGTACAACGCACTGCTGCAGGCGATGGAATACGTCCGCGTCAACGACGGCTCGCTGCGGCAGAAGGAAGAGCACCTCGCGTCCGTGCGCAACCGGCGCGAAGCCGGCGTCGCCACGGAGCTGGAAGTGCTGCGGTCCGAGGTGGACGCGGAGAACCAGCGGGCGCAGGTCACGCGCGCGCAGGGCCGCGTCGACCTCGCGCGCGCGACGCTGAACGCCGTGATGCTGCGTCCGATCGACGCCCCCGTCGCGCCGACCGACACGCTGGAGACGATCGGCCCGCTGCCCGCGTCGCTCGAACAGGCGCTGAACGACGCGATCGGCACGCGTCCGGAAGTGCTCAGCGCGAAGTTGAACGAACAGGTGCGCGAGCAGGTCGTCGGCGTCGAGAAGGCCGAGCGCCTGCCCATCTTCGACTTCACCGGCAACTACGGCTATGCGGTGCGCGAGCCGGAGAACTTCTTCACGAACCGCTTCTCGAAGTGGACCGTCGCGATCACCGCGACCGTGCCCATCTTCGACGGCGGACGCGCGAAGGGCCGCGTCGTGCAGGCGCTCGCCGAACAGGCCAAGGCGACGCAGGATCGCCTCGCCGCCGAGAACCAGGTACGCCTGCAGACCGCGGACGCGTTCGATCGCCTCGCCGTCGCCGGCCGCCTGCTGAAGGCCGCGGACCTGAACATCCAGCAGGCGCGCCGCGCGCTGGAGATGACGCAGGCGAACTACAAGCTCGGCGCCGCGATGCTGCTCGACGTCACCGACGCGCAGGCCGCGTTGACCGAAGCCGAACGCGTCCGCGTCGACGCGCTCTACGAACAAGCCGACGCGCGCGCGACGCTGCGCTACGCGATGGGCCTTGCGCCGATCGACGGGCTGCCGGCCGCGCCCGCCACCGCGCCGGCGCCCGCACCCGGTGTGCCGCCAGCATCGGGCGTGCCCGCGGCGTCCGCGATTTCCCTGCACCAGCATCCATAAGCCGTGTCGACCCAGAGCCAGATCCCCAGAGCCAGATCCAAGAGTCAACTTCAGGACCTCATCATGACGTTTGCTTCTGCCGGACGCTCCCGCTCTCCCCGCGCCCCACGGCCCGCCGGCGCCGCTCGCGCCCGTCGGCGCGCTGGCAGCACTGCCCTGCTCGGCGCCCTGTCGTTCGCGGCGCTCGCCGTCACCGCCGCGTGCGGCGGCGGCAGCCACACCGAGACCCCGGCCAACGCCGCGCCCGCCGCGGCCGCGACCAGACAGGTGCCGGTCCGCGCCGTCACCGTCGAACAGCGCGACATCGAGGAAACCGTCCGCGTCACCGGTGCGCTGCACCCGCGCGCCGAGGTGAAGGTGATCGCGGAAGTGACCGCGCGCCTGCTCCGCGTGCTGAAAGACGAGGGCTCGGCGGTACGCAAGGGCGAGCTGCTCGCGCAGTTGGACGACACCGATTACCGCCTCGCGCACGACCGCGCGAACGCGGCGCTCGCCGTCGCCGACGCAAACCGCGCGCACGCCGCCGCCGAGCGCGACCGCGCGAACAGCCTGCTCAAGACGGGCGGCATCACGGATAAGGATCACCTGTCCGCGCAGGTGAATCTGCAGGTCGCCGAGGCGTCGGTCGCGCAGGCGAAGGCCGAGGTCGCCATCGCCGCGCAGAACGTCGCGCGGACGCACATCCACGCGCCGTTCTCCGGCCACGTCGCGGACCGCCTGGCGGACGCCGGCGCCGTGCTCGCGTCGGGCACGCCGATCTTTTCCATCGTGGACGACGAGGTGCTGGAGTTCCGCGGCGCCGTACCGTCGACGGACTTCAGCAAGATCCGCCTGAACGCCAGCGTGTCCGTCACGGTCGACGCGTTGCCCGACACCGCGCTGAAAGGCACCGTCATCCGCATGGCGCCCATCGTCCAGGAACGCAACCGCTCGTTTTCCGTCGTCGCGCGCGTCCCCGGCCACGAGCACATCGTCGGCGGCATGTTTGCGCGCGCCAACATCCACGTGCGCCGCGTGCCCGAAGCGCTGCTCCTGCCGCCCGGCGCCGTGCTGCGCGACGGCGCGAATCCCGCCGCCGGCCAGACGTTCGTCATCGTCGACGGCAAGGCTGAGCGCCGCGAGATCGGCATCGGTATCGAGCAGCCCGACGCGGTGCAGGTCGTCTCCGGCCTGAAGGCCGGCGATCGTGTCGTCCTCGATCCGCCGGTGTCGCTGACATCCGGATCGACCGTGCAGATCCAGAACGCCACGCAGGCGAAGGCCGCGCCGTCGCAGCCGTAACGCCGTCGCACAGGTCGCGACGCCGGCGTGGACGTCACGCCCGCGCGCACACGACAGGGTCAGTTCACTCTCAGGACACCATCAGGACCTGTATGTTCCTCAGTGATCTCTCCATCAAGCAGCCGGTCTTCGCCACGATGATGATGGCGGCGCTGGCGGTGTTGGGCCTGGCGTCGTACCAGCAGCTCAACGTCGATCAGTTCCCCGAGGTAGAGTTCCCGATCGTCACGGTGACGACGCGGTACGAGGGCGCGTCGCCCGAGACCGTCGAGCGCGACGTGACACGCAAGATCGAGGAATCGATCAACACCGTCGAAGGCGTCAAGCACGTCGAGTCCACCTCGCAGGAAGGCCTCTCCAGCATCGTCATCCAGTTCCACCTGGAGGTGCCGACGCAGGTCGCCTCGCAGGACATCCGCAGCAAGATCGCGGCCATCCGCGGCGAATTGCCCGTCGAGATCGAAGAGCCGATCGTGCTGCGCATCGATCCGAACGCGATGCCGATCGTCTCGGTCGCGCTGAACGCGACCGGCATGACGGCGCAGGCGGCGACGGATCTCGCGGACAAAGTCGTCAAGCGGCGCCTCGAAACCGTCGAGGGCGTCGGCGCCGTCAATCTCGTCGGCGAAGCGGAGCGCGAGATCGGCGTCATCGTCGATCGCTCGCGCCTCGAAGCCTACCGCCTGTCGCTGACGGAGGTCGTGCAGGCGCTGCGCCAGGAGAACATGGACGCGCCGGCCGGATCGGCGGATCGCGGCGCCACCGAGTCCCTCGTCCGCGTCGCCGCGCGCGGCCGCACCGCGCAGCAGATCGGCGGCATCCCCGTCAAGCGCATCGAAGGGGCGACGGTCTTCGTCAGCGACGTCGCCCGCGTCGTCGACGGCATCGAAGAGCCGAAGAACCTCGCGTTCATCGACGTCCGTCCCGCGCTGACGCTCGACGTGCAGAAGCAGAGCGGCGCGAACACGGTGGCCGTGGCGGATGGCGTCCGCGAGATGGCGACGAAGCTGCAGCCGGAGCTGCCGCAGGGCGTGACGCTGCAGGTCGTGCGCGACGATTCGACGTTCATCCGCGAGTCGATCGAAGACGTCCAGGTGACGCTGATCCTCGGCGGCCTGCTGACCGTGTTCATCGTCTATCTGTTCCTGAACTCGTGGCGGTCGACGGTGATCACCGGCCTCACGCTGCCGCTGTCCGTCATTGCCGCGTTCATCGCGATGAAGGCGTTCGACTTCACGCTGAACGTGCTGACGCTGATGGGCCTCTCGCTCGCCATCGGCATGCTGATCGACGATGCGATCGTCGTCCGCGAGAACATCGTCCGCCATCTGCAGCAGGGTAAGGACCACTTCGACGCGGCGCGCGACGGCACATCCGAGATCGGCCTCGCCGTGCTGGCGACGACATCGACGATTGTGGCGGTCTTCATCCCTGTCGCGTTCATGGGCGGGATGGTCGGCCAGTTCTTCTACGAATTCGGCATCACCGTCGCGGCGGCCGTGCTCGTGTCGCTGTTCGTCAGCTTCACGCTGGATCCGATGCTGTCGTCGCGCTGGGTCGACCCGGACATCGAAGAAGGCCGGCACACGACGTTCCTCGGCCGCGCGCTCGCGCGCTTCAACCAGTGGTTCGACGGCATGCACGTCGGCTACGAGCGCGTGCTCGAATGGTCACTCCGCCACCGGCTGGTCGTCGTCGGCATCGCGATCCTCGCGTTCGTCGCGAGCTTCCCCATCCTCGGGATGCTGGGCGGCGATTTCATGCCGGACTACAACCGCGGCGAGTATCAGATCAACTTCAAGGGCACGCCGGGCAGCACGCTGCGGCAGACGGGCGATCGTGCGCTGGAGATCGTCGGGAAGCTGAAGGAGCTGCCCGATGTCGAGTACACGTACACGACAATCGGCGAATCCGGCACGCAATATCGTCCGGCCACCGAAGGCACGACATACGTCAAGCTGAAGCCGCACACCGGCAAGACGTTCAGCCAGGTGCTGAGTGACGCGCGGAAGGCCATCGAACAGGTGCCGGGCTTCACGTACGGCTTGACGGAAGCGGGCCCGTTCGGACAGAAACCGGTCCAGTTGAGCGTGCGCGGCGCCGACGTCGACGAGCTCGATCGGCTGTCGCGCGAGCTGATGGCGAAGATGGCCGCAATTCCCGGCGTGGCCGACATCGAGACGAGCTCGGAGAAGGCGAAGCCGGAGCTGCGGATCAACGTCGACCGGTCGCGTGCGAGCGATCTGGGCGTGTCGGTCTCGGCGATCTCGACGACGCTGCGCGCGGGGCTCGAAGGCGAAGTGGCGACGGTGATCGAGGACGCGGGCGACACGCACGACGTCCGCGTGCGGCTGCAGCCGGACCAGCGGCGGTACGTGCGGGATCTGCTCCAGCTCACGGTTCCCAGCGATCGCGACGATGACGCGGGCGACAAGATCCAGATGCCGCTGCAGGAAGTGGCGAGCGCGGTGTCAACGACGGGGCCGTCGACGATTCGGCGCAAGGACCTGCAGCGCGAGGTCCGCGTGTCGGCGAATCCGGACGGGCGCTCCCTCGGTGAAATCATGACCGACATCGACGCGGCGGTCGCCGGACTCAAGCTGCAGCCTGGATATGACGTCCTCGCGGGGGGCGACGCGGAGGAACTGACGGACATGTTCATCAACATGTTCCGCGCGCTCGCGCTCGCGGTGATCTTCATCTACCTGATTCTCGCGTCGCAGTTCGGATCGTTCACGCATCCGCTCGCGATCATGCTGTCGCTGCCGTTGTCGCTGGTCGGCGTCGCGGTGACGCTGCTGGCGACGGGCGACAATCTGAACATCATGAGCATGATCGGTCTCATCATGCTCATGGGCCTGGTGACGAAGAACGCGATTCTGCTGATCGACTTCGCGAACCAGGCGCGGGCGCGAGGCGTGAGCCGTCATGCGGCGCTGATCAGCGCGGGCACGACGCGGCTGCGGCCGATCGTGATGACGACACTGGCGATGATCTTCGGGATGCTGCCGCTCGCCTTTGCGATTGGCGCGGGTGCGGAAATGCGGGCGCCGATGGCGCGCGCGGTCATCGGCGGGCTGATTACGTCGACGCTGCTCTCGCTGATCGTCGTGCCGGTCGTCTACACGTATCTGGACGACTTCCGGCCCGCGGTGTTGTTTGCCTGGTTCCGGCGATCGAAGCGTCAGCCGCGGACGGTGCCGGCCGGCGGCGACGTCTCCGAAGCGTAGACCACACGCTCGACCATCTCACCGCGTTGCCGTGGCAGATGCGACGGCAACGCGGTCCTTCCTCGATTCGCTCCAGATCCCGACAACCTTATCGCGGCGGGGCGATGCCGAACGTCGCGCCGATGCGATCCAGCTCCATCAACATCTGGCGGTCCATCCGCACGGGCGTGGCCTGCGCGATGGCAGCCGCCGCGCCGGCGCCTTCCACTTTCGCGATCAAGCGATCGAACGCATTGAGCACTTCGGCGGGCGTGAAGGTGCAGTGTCCGTAGCGATTGACCGGCACGACCGTCAGATGGCGGAAGCCGCCGTTGAAGAACGCCTTGGTCGCGTACAGCGTCTCGTGCCAGGCCGGCACCTGCTGATCGAGCGTCGTGTGGAGGGTAATGAGCGGACGCCGCAGCCGGCCGCTCGTGTTGTAGTGCCTGTCCAACTCGTCGAGCGCCGGACGTTCGGCGCGCTCGCGCTGAACGAGGAAGTTCAGGCGCAGGTCGTTGCTGGACCCGAGATAGATCCGGAAGCGGTTCTCGAACGGCTGGGCGCCGAGCTTGGCGTTCGCGTCATTCGTGGCAAGCACGGCGTAGAACAGCGAATCTTCGAGCGACTCCCGCGCGGTGTTCTCGAAGTCGGCCGCGACCGTCGGCAGGCGCGCGGTGCGCAGCAACTGCAGTGTCTTGCTGCGGTTCTGCGGCGCGAAGAGCGTCGGCGCGACGACGCCGGCGTAGTACTGGACCCAGGTGCCGATGAAGGCCGGCGGGATGCCGGTGACGTCGCCGGGCAGCAGTCCCGGATAGAAGTAATCGAGCAGCACGCGGAAGTCGCCGAGATAGTTCACCTGTCCGTTGAAGCTGCCGATGGGCCCGCACGCCGCGAGGCCGCCGGCGAAGATGTCCGGATGCCGTTCGAGCGCCAGCGTAGCGATCAGGCCGCCGAGCGACAGGCCGACGATGTAGACCTTGTCAACGTTGCCTTTCTGCGCGGTGACCAGCCCGACGAGATCGAGGACGTCGGCGACGCCTTCCTTTACGGCGAGGCCGTTGGTGCTATAGCTGGTCGTCGCGAACGCGTAGCCGCGCGCGTTGACGATGTCCGCGAGCGACGTGCCGTTCAGCAGCGCGCGATGATCGTTCGGGATCATCAGCGGGAACTGCGGCGCCACGTAGCCGTGCGCCCAGATCACCAGATTGCCGTTCCACTCCCCTGCCGGCATGCAGATCTGATACAGCGCGCCGGTCGATTGGACGCCGCTGGGATCGCACGCCGCCGATGCGGACCTGGCCGAGCCGACGCTGAACACCGCCACCCACACCGACAACGCGAGCATGAGCCTCCGATGCGCCATACGTCCTCCTTTGCCATCACACGGCCCGCGTCACCGGCACGCGGCCGTGTCGCCAAGTCGAAGCCGAAGTCAAAAAGCCCTGTCATGACGTCGATCACGCCGAGTCCGGCAGTGTCGCACGCGGCTTCCGCCAGCGCTGAGAGTGTTCACGGAATCGATGTACCGTACCGGTCGGTACGCGTCGGCGCGGACGAACGCCTCTCAAGCTGAAGCAGGGAGCAAAACCGCGGAGCGGCGACGAGATCGACGGGAGGACGGCGATCAGATGCAGGCCGTGGACGGCAGATCCGTGACGCGCCAGCCGTCGGGCGGGACCGGCGGACCATCGACGGCCACGGCGGCCGAATAGCCGTCCGCCACGTCCAGCGAGCGCAGCGTCCACGCGCGGCCGTCATCCAGCGACGCGTCGATCGTCAGCGGCACGTCGATCACCGCCGGGTCGATCGACACCTGGAACTTCGGGAGAATCGAACCGATGCCGAACCCGGTCGCCTTCGCGAACGCTTCCTTGCGCGACCAGCAGGCGAAGAACGCGGCGTCGCGTCCCGCGAGATCCCACGCGCGCAGCGCCGCGGCTTCGGGCGGCGAGAAGAAGCGATCCGCGAGATCGTACGCGTCCGACATCTCGCGATGCGCTTCGACGTCGACGCCGACCTCCCGTCCACGCGTCAGCGCAATCAGCGCGTAGTCGCCGGAGTGCGACACGTTGAACGCGACGCCGGCCTCGTCCGCCTGCACGGCCGACGGCTTGCCATGTGCACCCTGCGTGAAGACGATCGCGGACGGATCCCGGTCGACGTGCGACGCCAGCAGCGCGCGCAGCACGCCGCGCGCCCGCGCGAAGCGGACGCGATCCGCGACGCGGTAGTAGCGCAGCGCGCGCGTCCGCTCGTCCGGCGAGAGACGCCGCAGCAGGACCGACAGCGGCGCGGCGTCAGACGAAGAAGTGTCGAACGACGCGCCGATCTCACGCGTCGACGCGTCGATAAACGGCCGCAGCGGCAGCCGCCAGACGTGTACCGTCCCTCGATCGAGCGCGCGCATCGTTCCCGCCATCGTGTCATCGTGCCACAGGTCGCTCGCGGCGACGCAGCGTCAGCGCTTCGGCGCGCTCGTCGCCGCCGCGCGAGCCGCCCGGATCGCGTTGGCCACCGGACCTTTCGCGTTGATGCTCACGAGGCGCGTCAGGTCGCCCACCTCCAGCCAGCGCTCGACGAGCCGCCGCAGGCGCGTCTCGCGGTCGGACGTCTCCTCGGTGAGATGCATGTGCAGGTCGTCGAACAGCGGCGTCGCGTCGCGCTTGCTGCCGGCGTAGAAGACGAGGACTTCTTCCCACCAGCCGGTGAGGAAATAGTCCTCGACCGCGGACCAGACACGCTTCAGTCCGTGGTCCTTCGTCAGCGACCACGCCGCGAGATATTCCTGCATCGAGAAGTGGAAGAAGGCGTACTCTGTCCCGCTGACGGGCACAATCAGCGAGTCCATCAGGAACTCGTCGAACAGCTCTGCGCCGGCCTCGGGCGTCGCCAGCTCCGTCGGCAGGTTCGTCAGCGCGAGCCCTTCGAACCGTTCACGCGTGAACGCACGCCGACGCGATTCATACAGGCTGCACGCGAGCGACGCGAGCACCGTCAGCCGCAGGTCCTCGTCATCGATGCGATGCGGCCGGTGGACGCGCTTCGAGCGATCCCAGTCGCTCAGGAACAGCGTCAGGATCTGGCGATACAACGCCTCGCGCCGGCGCGGCAGGCCCTCGACGCCGATCCGCTGCGAGACCAGCGCAATCATGACGAGCAGGAGCGGCGTCCGCGAAAGCTCCTGGATGTCGTCGTGCGTCCGCAGATACGCGATCAGCGGCTCGGCGCTCGTTCCGTCCGGCCACGGCAGGCGCCGCAGCAGCTCGAATCGTTGCTCGAGCGTGAGCGGCACGATGTCGAACCGCGGGAGATAGGACAGCGGCTCCCAGAGCGCGGCCGGACGCGACGACAGGACGATCGACGCGGCCCGATCGTGCCGCGCGATCCAGTCGCGCACCTGCTCGCGCGAGGCGAGCGATGAGATTTCATCGAAGCCGTCGAGCAGGTACTCTCGCGTCACCGCCAGGTCGTCCGCGACGTCGATGCCCTTGTCGAACGCGGTCCCTCTGATCGCGGTCGCGACGTCGCCGGGCGGATAGCCGCCTTTCAGCAGCCCCAGATTGCAGAGCCACGGCACGGCGTTGGTGGCCGGATACTGGCGCGCGCGCACGTCCGCGAGCCGCTTGAGCAGCGTCGACTTGCCCATGCCGAGGTCCGCGGTGATCAGCAGTCGAGGCAATGAATCACGGATGATCAAGGGACTGCCCGTCACCTTCGTGCCTTGATCGTCGACGTGAGTCCAATATCTACCGAAAAAAGTTGTGGCCTTCCACAGCCACGAGAGATTCGACAGATCCGCGCGGATGTCTTCGACACAGACCTCGCGTGCTTCCGGGTCCACGCCCTTGAACCATGATGCGGCGTAGCGTTCGCGGATCTCGTCATCGAGCTGGTTGATGATGCGTTCGATTTCGTCCAGCCGCTCGCGGGCCTGTTCGAGCTGGCGTTCCAGTTCGGCGTCCGGACGCGGCACCCGCGTCACCAAGGCCCTGGCAATCGCCCCGATCATCAGGGTCTCCGGGTACTCGCGAGTGCCGTTTCCGTAGACGTCGAGCAGACGCTCATAAAATTCACGGCGGGCGGCCGCCCAGGTGCGTCGATCCTCGGCCGAGGCATGCGGCGGGAGCGGCTTCAGGAACCGCACTTCGTCGAGCTTCAACGCCCGGAGGGCGTCCTCACATGATTCCAGCACCTCCGTGGTGACGTTGGCGGAGAGGTCACCGAGCGGATCGAGACGCTGCGCGCCGACCGTCCCCTTCAACGCAGCGATGAGTGTCGCGTCCAGATCCACGATGGCGAAGTCATTGGCGAGTTTATCAAGGTGGTCGAACGCCAGGTGGTTGTCAGTCTCGGCCTGGGCGGGGTGCAGACGCGCGCGCCGCAGGATGAGTGCCTGCTCGATGTCCTGGCGCAAGTCATCCAGTCGGACGGCGACTACGATCCTCGCCGCCTCCGCGACCGATGACGGCTTGAGCAGGCGGCACGAGATGTCCGGCATGACGAACGTGTCGCTCAGACGGAACGCGACGTGCAGACGCGTCGAGAAGTATTCGCCCGGCGCGTCGCAGAATTCCTGCAGGCGGCGCAGGTAGTCGTCGATGGCGTGCAGGCCGGCGTTCGCGAGGGTCGGCAGATGCTGGTGGACAAGGTCCGCGAGCAGCGGACCGTCGATGATGTGCAGGCGCCGGCTGAGGCGCGCCGGGCCCTGCAGACTGTGCTTTGCCGACTCACTCAGCGCGTGCGACGAGATCAGCCAGACTTCGCGCAGCTCGATCTGCTCCCCCTCCGTGGTCGTGAACGGCACGTCGATCGCGGCTTCGCATTGATTGGCGAGCATCCGCAGGCCCGCCCCCTCGAGGCTGCCGGAGATCGGTTTCGCTTTGACCTGCGCACCCCTCCAGACGCGGCGGCCGATCGGATCCTCTTCGACGAACACCAGATCGCGGCCGAACTCCTGGGAGCCGTGTGTGATCGTGACGCGCTTGTAGCCGATTTTTTCGAGGAGGCTTTGGACGACGAGGCGGAGTTCGGGCTCCGCCAGTTGCGCGAGCCAGCGGCTCGTGGGAGTGGACATGACGCCAGGCGCACCAATGCTCGAAGACACGCGGGTTGACGGGGAAGACGGCACATGAGACGGGACGCGAAATGATACTTCGCATGCGGCGTGTCTGGTAGCACCACGATTGGCCGTAGTCTGCCTATGCGGTGACTTCCCATCCGATCGTTTGCGGCCGCCCCGGACGACCGGGGTCCAGGTGTAACATGATCCCTGTGATGGCCTCGTGGCGACTCTTCGTGCTGACCGTGGTCACCGTGCTGGGCACGGTCACCGGGTGGACCGGCGCGGCCGCACAGGACCTGCCACGCGACCCGAAGCAGCTCACCTTTGAAGCCAGTCCGGACCACGATCGCACCGACGCGGCCGGCCCCATCGTCCGCAAGTACCTGGTCGAATTCGCCACCCACGAGAACGGTCCGGCTGTGAAGATGATCGACCTCGGCAAGCCGGACGCGCCGGGCGGCGTGATTACGGTCCCGCTCGCAGGCGCGGCGCTGCCGGACGGACGCTACTTCGCGCGCGTCCGCGCCGTGGGCGCAACGACGAGCACGGTGAGCGCGGCGGTGGGACCGTTCCTGATTGGCGAGGGTCCGCCGAAGCCGGGCAAGAAAAAGCCGGCCGCAAATACGCCGACCGCCGCCGCAACGCCCGCGGCAAAGCCGGCGTCCACGGGGACCGCATCCGCCCCGGCCGGCTCGCACGCGAACGGCCACGGCACGACGGGCCCAGCCGCGAAGACCAGCGCGGATCCGGCGAAACCCGGCGCGGATCCAGGCACAACCGATAACGCCGCGAAGGACAAGACCGCTCCCAAGCCGCCCACAGCCAAGCCGGCACAGAAGCCCCCCGAGAAGAAAGGCTTCTGGCGCCGCATGCACGATGCCATTTTCGGGTGAACGCCCGCGGGATACCGTCTCGCATCCCGACGCCGGGCCTGTCCCTGCTGGCCGGGCGACTGACCCACAGATGGGGGTCGCGCGCACCGACGCTGTCTCCGCGTGGCCAGTGCGGATCTGGCCCGGGCTGCGCTGGCCCGGGCTAAGCTGGATCGGGCTCGCGCTCGCGACAATCGCGGTGGTCTATTTCACGACCTGGCCCTGGACGGACTTCAAGGGCCACTCGCACTGGACGCGCGTGGAATGGGTGCCGCTGACGGATCCGCGTAACACCTGGGCCAATTTCACCGGGAACATCCTGCTCTTCGTTCCCTTCGGAGCGTTCGTGACGCCATCGACTGCGTCAACGCGCGTTTCCCTGCTGACGTCCGCCCTCGCCGGTGCGGCGCTCTCGCTCGCCATCGAATTCTTTCAGGTGTACTGTCACAACCACTTCCCCGGCGCGACCGACGTTCTCGCCAATATGCTGGGCAGCGCCGCCGGAACGGCCGCAATACGCCAGATCTGGCCGTCTCTTGTCCGAGCGCGTGCGACCTTTTCCTCAGAATGAGTGTTCCTGCTTGGGCCAATGAACCTGATAAGGTAGACTTTTGTCTTCTGTATCAGAATCTTTAACGGCTGGAACGACGGATTTCCAGCCCGTGCAAGATTCAGGAAATTGTCTATTTTCAACAGTTTATCAGGACATCTCCGTCAGACGGCATTTTCTGGCGGCCACGTTGCATTAGACCACGTCCGCTGGACGGGAAGACTGCGGGTTGTCTGTCAGTCTCGGGTCTTTTGTCGGATCGCCCCATCGTCCAGGACCGTTCCCGCGGCGAACGGAGACTGAGGAATGTTGCAGCAATGAGGAACCCCGAGCACGCACAACTGATTGGCGCCAGCCACCAGATGATGGAGCTCCGCCAGGAGATCGAACGCATCGCCCGCTCCGACGCCAAGGTGTTGATCACGGGCGAAAGCGGCGTGGGCAAGGAGCTGGTCGCCCGCGCCATTCATGCCAATAGCCCGCGCGTCGACCGCGCGTTCGTGCCGGTCAACTGCGCCGGCCTCCCCGAAACCCTGCTCGAATCCGAGCTGTTCGGCCACGTGAAAGGCAGCTTCACCGGCGCCTATCGCGACAAGCCGGGCAAGCTCGAATACGCGGACGAGGGCACGATCTTCCTGGACGAAGTCGGTGAGATGACCTTGCGCATGCAGGGCCTGCTCCTCCGCTTCCTTGAAACCGGCGAACTGCAGAAGGTCGGCGCCGACCGCGCCGGGAAGATCGTCCACGTCCGCGTCATCGCCGCGACGAACCGCAACCTGCAGGACCTGATCGCGCAAGGCATCTTCCGCGAAGATCTCTTCTACCGCCTCAACGTCATTCATTTCTGGGTCCCGCCGCTCCGGGAGCGCAAGGAAGACATCCCGGCGATGATCGATCACTTCTTCAAGCGGTTCACGCGCAACAACGGACATCTCGTGCGCGGAATCGATCAGGAAGCGTTCACGTCGCTGTGCGAATACCCCTGGCCCGGCAACGTGCGCGAGCTCGAGAACGTCATCGAGCGGCTCGTCGTCACCGGCCGCCACGAATTCGTCAAGGTCGAAGACCTGCCCACCGAAATCCGCGCGCAGCGCGGCGTGGCGCTCCGTCCGAAGCGCGAACGCCGGCGCACCGTCGCGGACGACCTCTACAAGAAGCTCGTCGAAGATCGCGAGTCGTTCTGGACCGCGGTCTACCCGCTCTACATGGCTCGCGAAATCACGCGGCAGAACGTGCGCGAAGTCGTGCGCAAGGGCCTCGAAGAAGCCCGCGGCAACTACAAGATCGTGTGCAAGCTGTTCAACATGGAGACCGGGGACTACAAGAAGTTCCTGAACTTCCTGCGCAAGCACGATTGCCAACTGCCCTTCAAGGAGTTCCGTCACTGATCGACGCGTCGCACGCGCGCCGGTCCCTCGCACGCGCGCGGCCCGCTCCGTCGGCGGCCGCCCCAAGGATTTTGCTGTCATGACCTACGCTCGGTTCACTTCGGTCGCTCTCGTTCTGCTCACGGCCGCCGCGCCCGCCCTCGCGGCGGCGCAGACCACGCCGTCCGGCTCGCGGCGCATCAACGCGCCGACGCCGCAAACGTCGTCCCGTACCTCCTCGACGCCGGCAGGCGACGCAAAGCAGGCCAAACCCGACGCCACGAAGAAGACGCCGCCGGCCAGCGGCACGCCACAGACGCCCACGTCGCAGACGCCGCCGCGAACCGCGTCCCCGCAGCCGCCGCCATCGACGTCATCCACGTCGACGCCGCAGACGACCACGCCCGCGCAGGCAGGCACGAGCGTCGCGAAGCCCCCCACGCCGCCGGCGACTCTGCCGACGGGCGTGCAGACGCCATCCAACTACACGATTGGACCGGACGATGTGCTGTCGGTGCTGTTCTGGCGGGAAAAAGACCTCTCGGGCGACGTCACTGTTCGACCGGATGGCAAGATTTCGTTGACGCTTCTGAACGACGTGCAGGCGGCCGGCCTCACGCCGGAGCAATTGCGCGACAAAGTGATGGAAGCCGCCAGCCGATATGTGACCGATCCCAGCGTCACCATCGTCGTCAAGACGATCAACAGCCGCAAAGTCTACGTCACAGGACAGGTCAACAAGCCGGGCACCTACCCGCTGACCGATACAATGACCGTCCTGCAGATGCTCGCGCTGGCCGGCGGCCTGAACGATTACGCAAAGCAGGGCGAGATCCTGATCATGCGGACCGAGCAGGGGCAGACGCGCAGCTTCAAGTTCAATTATGGTGACGTGCGCAAGGGCAAGAAACTTCAGCAGAACATCACGCTGGTCCCGGGCGACACGATTGTCGTGCCCTGATGGAACAGTAAAGAGCGTGGACCAGTAGATGGACGGTGGACGCGCATCGGCGCGCGTCCGGCAGAGATGGACGCGGTTCGTACGGAAGGCTCATGACGATTTCTTTTCGCTCGCGATATTCGACGCTGACGCTCGCCGCGCTGATCGTGGCGGCGACGCCGTTCGCGGCTTCGGCGCAGTCGCGACCGTTCCGTGGGCTCTTCGGCACGAATCAGGATCCGTCGCGCTATCAGACGCTCACGTTCACGCTCTCCACGTATGGCGGCTGGGATGACAACGTCCTCGGCGGCCAGCCGGGCGCCGGGTCCAACCCCACCGCGCGCGTCGAAGGCACGATCGTCGGCGGCAGCGCCGGCCTCGCCTACACACGCAACACGCGGCGGCTGTCGATCAGCTCCAACATCAACACGTCGGCGCGCTACTACCCCGATCGCGACACGCTGTCCGCGGGCAGCTACGGCGCGATGGTCGGCGCCAGCTACGCGTTCTCGCCGCGCTCGCGCCTCAGCGTCGCGCAGAACGTCGGCTACCAGCCGTACTATCAGCTTGGCTTGTTCCCGTCGCTCCCCGGCCTGGAGGACGTGCCGATCGTCGACGATCCCATTCCGTCGAACCTCGACTTCGCCGTCGTGCGGCGGTCCAGTTGGATCTCGCATACGAGCGTCAATTTCGAGCGCAAGCTCGGACGCCGCTCGACGCTGAACATGATCTACGGCCTGCAGCACCAGAACTTCGAGCAGAACACGGCGGACATCGGCACGCTGTCCGACGTCACCGCGCACTCGGGCGGCTTCGCCTTCCGCCGGCAACTGACGCCGGACGTCGGCCTGCGCCTCGGCTATCGCTATCGCAGCGGCGACTACTCCGGCACGCGCAACCGCCGCGTGGAAAGCCACAATCTGGACATCGGCGCCGACTATCGCAAGGCGCTGCCGCTGTCGCGCCGGACGACGCTGTCGTTCGCGACGGGGTCGACGATCATGCAGGCGGACGATCGCCGCTTCTATCAGATTCTCGGTAACGCGACGCTCGCGCACGAGTTCAGCGATACGTGGCAAGGCAGCCTGACCTACAGCCGCGACCTCGGCTTTGTCGGCGCGTTCGACGAGCCGTTCTTCTCGGACAGCGTCAGGGCCGGCCTGAACGGCTTCATCGGCCGCCGCCTGAACCTGTTCGTGAACGGCGGCTATCTCACGGGCATCGTCGGTCTGGACGATGATGACCGCGATCGCGGGTTCAGGACGACCTACGGCGCGGCCGGTCTGCAGTACGCGCTGACGTCGTATCTCGCGTTCGACCTGCAGTACTCGTATTACCAGTACAACTTCGGCGTCGACGTCACGCTGCCGGAGGGCTTGAACCGGCGCTTCGAGCGCAATGGCGTCCGCGCCGGTCTGTCGCTGTCCCTGCCGCTGATCCGGTAGCTCGCGCCCGCGGCGCGCGACGCACGCTCGAACGAACGAGAAGACGAGTTGGCATCATGATTCCTGGCAAGAAATACAAACCCGAGGACTTCCTGCAGATCGCCTGGCGACGCCGCTGGCTGTTGGTCGTGCCGCTGGCCGTCTGCCTCCTCGGCAGCACGCTCTACGCGTTCTCGCTGCCGCAGCGATGGATGTCGACCGCGCTCATCCAGGTCGTGCCGCAGCGCGTGCCCGAGTCGTACGTGCGCTCGACCGTCACGCTGCGCGTCGAGGACCGGCTGGACTCGATCAAGCAGATGATCCTGAGCCGCACGAAGCTCGAAAGCCTGATCACCGAGTTCAACCTCTATCCGCAGGCGCGCCAGGCCGGCTTGATGGAGGACGTCGTCGAAAAGATGCGCAACGACGTCTCGATGACCGGCATCAACCGGGCCGACGCGTTCCGCATCAGCTACGTGTCCGACAATCCGCGCACGGCGATGCGCGTCACCGAACGCCTCGCGGGCCTGTTCATCACCGAGAACCTGAAGGACCGCGAACTGCTCGCCGAGAGCTCCAGCCAGTTCCTCGAACGCGAGCTGGAACAGACCCGCCTGCAGCTCGAAGAGACCGAGAAGAAGCTGGCGAACTACCGCCGGCAGTACGCCGGCCAGTTGCCCGATCAGGTCCAGACGAACCTGCAGGCCGTCACGAATTCACAGTTGCAGATTCAGCAGCTCGCCGAGTCGATCAACCGCGATCGCGATCAGCTCATGCTGATGCAGCGCCAGCTTGGCGACACGACCACCAGCGATACCGCGCCGGTCGTCGACGCGTCCGGCAACATCGACCCGACCCAGGTCACCGGCGGCAGCGCGGCACAACGGCTGGAATCCGCGCGCAATACGCTCCGCGGGCTCGAGCTGCGCTTCAAGCCGGAGCACCCGGACATCATCCGGCTGAAGCGCGTCGTCGCGGAGCTGGAAACAAAGGCGGATCAGGAAGCGCTGCAGCAGCCGGTGTCGTCGACACCGGTGCCGACGCGGCTCACCGCCGCCGAGGTCGTCCGCGGCAACCGCACCCGCGACCTGCAGAACGACATCACGAAGATGCAGCGTCAGATCGCGGGCAAGGAGCGCGAGGAACAGCGCCTGCGCAACATCTCGTCGCAGTACCAGTTCCGCGTCGAGGCCGCGCCGACCCGCGAGTCCGAGCTGACGGCGCTCGTCCGCGATTACGACACGATCAGCAAGCAGTACCAGTCGCTGCTCACGAAGCATGGCGAAGCGCGCATGGCCGCGAACCTCGAACGCCAGCAGGGCGGCGAGCAGTTCCGCCTGCTCGATCCGGCGCGCACGCCCGAGCGTCCCGTCAATTCGCGGCGCACCGAGATGATCGTGATGGGCCTGGTTGCCGGCCTCGGCATCGGCCTCGGCATCGTCGGCCTGCTGGAGTACCGCGATCGCAGCCTGCGGTCGGAAGAAGACGTCATGCTGGCGCTGGCGCTGCCCGTGCTCGCCGTCATTCCCCGCATGACCAGCCGCGCGGAGCGCCGGGGCGAACGGCGACGCCGGTTGATGTATTCGACGGCCGGTGTGGTGACGCTCGTGGGCGCCGCGGCGGTGTTCGTCTGGAAGTTCGTGCAGTGGCGGGAATTCCTCCCCTGGTAGCCACTGCTCGCCCGGAAAGAGTCCAGGTGCGGCCTCATGTATGAAGCGTTCTACGGCTTGAGAGAGCGACCGTTCGATCTGATTGCGAATCCGCGGTTCCTCTTTCTCTCGGCCGGTCACCGCGAAGCGTTGAGCACGCTGCAGTACGGCATCAGTGCGAACAAGGGCATCACGCTCCTGGTCGGCGAAGCCGGTACGGGCAAGACGACGCTGATCCGCGCGGCGCTCGATCAGCAGCGCGGCGCGAATGTGCGGACGGTGTATCTGAGCAACCCGACGCTCACGCGCGCGGAGTTCTACGATTTCCTGGCGGAGGGCTTCGGCCTGAGCGACGCCGCGAAGTCGTCCAAGACGATGTTCCTGAAGGAGCTGGAGCACACGAGCCATTCGCGGCGGGCGGGCGGCGGCCTGACGGCGCTCATCGTGGACGAGGCGCAGAGCCTGCCCTTCGAGCTGCTCGAAGAGGTCCGGCTGCTGGCGAACCTCGAAACGTCGACGATGAAGCTGGTGCCGGTGGTGTTGACGGGCCAGCCGGAGCTGACGGAGCGGCTGAACGATCCGTCGCTGCGGCAGTTGAAGCAGCGCGTCGCGCTGCGGTGCGCGCTGGAGCTGTTCGACCTGCGCGAGACGGCGGCCTACATCACCAAGCGGATCCGCGTCGCCGGCGGCGACAGCACGACGATCCTGACGCGCGACGCAGTGGAGGGGATCTTCCAGGCCTCGCACGGCATCGCGCGGACGATCAGCGTCCTCTGCGACAACGTCCTCATCAACGGCTTCGCGTTGCAGCGGCGCCCGGTGGACGCCGATGTCGTGTTGGAGGTCTGCCGCGATTTCGACCTGCCGACGGGACCGGTGGACGACGACGTCCATCCGCCGGCCGACGGCAGCCGCGCGGGGCTCGCCCATCTGCCCGCGGAGACGCCGCGCACGGCGACGTCGCAGGCGTTGGCGCGGCCCGGCGACGGACGCAGCGACGCGCGGGACGGCGTCCGGCCGACGGACGACCCGTTGAAGGACGCGTCCCTGGCCGGCGCGTCCGGACGGGATCGGGAAGTGTTCACGATGTTTCAGAAGCGGAAGCGGTTCCTGTTTTTTTGAGTTGTCAGTCGTCAGTTGTCAGTTCTCAGTATCACGATGGTGCTCTGAGCTGGCCACCGACACGACGATTGAACGACGTATCACTGATCACTGACTGCTGATCACTGAAGACTGACAACTGACGACCGACGACGAGGATTGGCATGAGTCGCATTGAAGAAGCGTTGCGGAGAGCGAGAACGACCGGCGTGGGCGCACCGACGGCCCCCGTCGCCGAACCTGCGGCGGAGGATCTGCCGACCGAGGATGCGGCCGCGGACTCGCCGTGGCGGTTCGACCAGGCCACGTCCGCCGGACGTCCCGCGCCGGCGTCGCCCTCCTCGCATGCGTCGCAGAGCGCGCATGCGGCACAGCGCGCACATGCGGCACAGGGCTCGCGCTCGAATGCGGTCTCCGGCTCCCCTGCGTCGCCGGCGCCGCGCGGCGCGGTGCTGCCCGACTCCCGGCATGGCGATGCCGTCCACGGCTTCACGGCGTTCGATCGCACCATCGAAGAACGTGTCATCGTCTCGAAGGACATCCCGGCCGTCTCCGTCGAACAATATCGCCGGCTCGCGGCCACGCTGCACCACGCGCAGGCGGACCGCGGCGTCGCGCGCGTCATGATCTCCAGCGCCGTCGCGGGCGAAGGCAAGAGCCTGACGGCCACCAACCTCGCGCTGACGCTGAGCCAGTCGTACCGCCGCCGCGTGCTGCTGATCGACGCGGACCTGCGCCGCCCGTCGCTGCACCGGATCTTCCAGGTGCAGAACGTGTCGGGCCTGAACGACGGCCTGAAAGCGCACGAAGAACGGAAGCTCTCGATCGTGGAAGTGTCCGAACACCTGTCGCTGCTGACGGCGGGACGCCCCGACCCGGATCCGATGAGCGGTCTGACGTCCGAGCGGATGCGGCGCATCCTGGACGAAGCCGGCGCCAAGTTCGACTGGGTCGTGATCGACACGCCGCCGGTCGCGCTGCTGCCGGACGCGAACCTGCTCGCCGCGATGGTGGACGTCGCGATTCTCGTGATCGGCGCGACGCGGACGTCGTACGACCTCGTCCAGCGCGCGCTCGATTCGATCGGCCGCGACAAGGTGATGGGCGTCGTGCTGAACCGGGCCGACAGCAATGCCCTCGCGGGCGATCCGCACTATCAGTCCTATTTCGAAGCCTACGCCCGTCCGCGTTAGCGACGGAGGTCTAGTCGCGTGAACGCGTTATTTCAAGGCGTCACCTGGCGCGGCGTCGGGTTGATCGTCTTCGAAAGCACTCTCATTGTCGGCGCGGTGATGCTCGCCGCGTGGCTTCGCCTCGATCTCGAAGGCATCCGGCAGGAAGGGCCGGCGCTCATCTGGGGCAAGGCGCTGTTCGTCGCGGCGACGTGTCAGCTCGTGTTCTATTTCGGCGAGCTGTACAACCTGCGCGTGGTCTCCGACCGCCGCGAGATGTTCATCCGCATCCTGCAGGCGCTCGGCGTGACGTCGCTCCTGCTCGGCGTCGTCTATTTCTGGTTCCCGGAGCTGGTGATCGGCCGCGGCGTGTTCATGATCGCCGCCTTCCTCGTCGTCCTGCTCGTCATCGGCTGGCGCCTCGCGTGGGAATGGCTCGCGCGCGCCGTCGGACCGCGCGAGCGCCTGCTGATCATCGGGACCAACGCCGCCGCCATCGCCCTCGCCCGCGAACTGCACGAACGCCGCGAGCTGGGCGTGGAGATCGTCGGCTTCGTCAGCGGCAGCCGCCCGGTGTCCCTTTCTCTCGAAGGCCTGACGAGCGGCGTCCTCGGCACGGTGGACGACATCCCGGCGCTCGTCGGCACGAAGAACGTCGACCGCGTCGTCGTCAGCCTCGCGGACGCGCGCGGCAAGCTGCCGATGGACAAGCTGCTCGAAATGAAGCTCGCCGGCGTGACGTTCGATCACCTCGCGTCGGTGTACGAGGAGTACACCGGCAAGATCGCCGTCGAGAACCTGCGTCCGAGCTGGCTGATCTTCTCGTCCGGCTTCCGCCAGTCGGTCCTCGTGACGGCCGGCAAGCGCGCGCTGGATCTGGCGGTCGCCACAATCGGCATGATCCTGGGATCGCCGCTGATCCTGCTGACGGCCGCCGCCGTGAAGCTGTCGTCACCCGGCCCGGTGCTGTATCACCAGGTCCGCGTGGGCCTCAACAACAAGCCGTTCACGATCCACAAGTTCCGATCGATGCGCGCCGACGCGGAGTCGAAGACGGGCGCCGTGTGGGCGCAGAAGAACGACGTGCGCATCACGCTGATCGGCCGCTTCCTGCGCAAGACGCGGCTGGACGAGCTGCCGCAGTTGTGGAACGTCTTCCGCGGCGACATGAGCCTGGTGGGCCCGCGTCCCGAACGTCCCGAGTTCGTCGCGAACCTGACGCAGCAGATTCCGTTCTACGGCCAGCGCCACGCGGTAAAGCCGGGCCTGACCGGCTGGGCGCAGGTGAGCTACACGTACGGCGCCAGCGTCGAGGACGCGCTGGAGAAGCTGCAGTACGATCTGTTCTACATCAAGCACCTCGCGATCTCGCTGGACCTGTTCATCATCTTCAAGACGATCAAGACGGTCGTGCTGAGGCGGGGCACGTAGCATGACGACCACCGCCGCCGGCACGCCGGCCGTGAAGAAGACGATGATGCAGACGGGAACGCACACGGTGACGAATGCGATGACGATCGACGTGGAGGACTACTTCCACGCGAGCGCGCTCGCGTCCGCCGCGCCCATCGCCCGCTGGGACACGCTGGAGAGCCGCGTCGTCCGCAACACGGATCGCCTGCTGGATCTGTTCGCCAGCGCGGGCGCGCCGATCCACTCGACGTTCTTCATCCTCGGCTGGGTGGCGGACCGCCATCCGGACCTCGTCCGACGCATCGCCTCCGCGGGCCACGAGATCGCATCGCACGGCTACATGCACCAGCTCACGTACGACCTGACGCCAGCGCAGTTCCGCGAGGACGTGCGGCGCGCCAAGGGCCTGCTCGAAGCGCAGACCGGCCACGAAATCCGCGGGTATCGTGCGCCCAGCTATTCGATCACGCGCCGCTCGCTGTGGGCGCTGGACGTGCTCGTCGAGGAAGGCTACGCGTACGACGCGAGCATCTTCCCCATCCGCCACGATCGCTACGGCATCCCCGATGCGCCGCGGCATCCGTACACGCTCGCGCGCGACGCGGGTCCGCTGCTCGAGGCGCCGCCGTCCACGGTACGGATGGCCGGCGCGAACTGGCCGATCGCCGGCGGCGGCTATTTCCGGCTGCTGCCGTACGGCTGGACGCGCTGGGGCATGGCGCGCGTCAACCGCCGCGAGCGTCGGCCCGTCATCTTTTATCTGCACCCCTGGGAGATCGATCCGGGACAACCCCGGCTGCCCGTCGGCCGCGTGAGCCGGCTCCGGCACTACCGCAATCTCGATCGCACGGAGGATCGCCTGCGTCAGCTCGTCGCGGATTTCGCGTTCGCGCCGCTGCACGCGGTGCTGGCCGCCGTGCCGGACGCCGACACCCGGGCCACGCTGGCCCCGCCGTCCTGACCGCGCCCGAGACATCATCATGGACTCCCCCGCTCCTTCGCTCGCCTCGGTCCGCCGGCCCATCGCCCTGCCGGACCACGCGCCGCCGCTCCTCTTCGTCGTCATCGACACGGAAGAAGAGTTCGACTGGGGCGCGCCGTATTCGCGCGCGAATACGAGCGTGACGGCGATGAAGCACATCGGCCGCGTGCAGCACATCTTCGACCGCTACCACCTGAAGCCGACGTACGTCGTCGACTACCCCGTCGCGCACAAGCCCGAAGGCGCCGCGCCGCTGCGCGAGATCCAGGCAGAGGATCGCTGCACGATCGGCGCGCACCTGCATCCGTGGGTCACGCCGCCCTACGAGGAGATCCTGAACACGGCGAACAGTTTCGCGTGCAACCTGCCGACGCCGCTGGAGCGCGCGAAGATCCAGGCGCTGGGCGAGGTCATCGAGGAACGGTTCGGCCTCACACCGCGCGTCTACAAGGCCGGCCGCTACGGCCTCGGCGCGCAGTCGCTCGCGACGCTGAAAGCGCTCGGCTACGAGGTGGACACGAGCATCAATCCCCACATGGACTTCTCGCCGCAGGGCGGACCGTCCTTCACGGCGTTCGACGCCGCCCCCGCCTGGCTCACCGAGGACGGCACGCACGTCTTCTCGCTGCCGTGCTCGGGCGGCTTCGTCGGCGCGGCGGGCGCGTGGGGACGCCATCTGCACGCGATGGCGTCGACGCGGTGGCTGGAACGCGCGAAGGCCGTCGGCATCCTGTCGCGCCTGGGCGTCACGAACCGCGTGATGCTGTCGCCCGAGGGCAATAGTCTGGACGAGATGAAAGCGCTCGCGCGCGCGCTGTGGAGCCGCGGCCTCCGGACGTTCTCGCTCACCTTCCACAGCCCGTCCGTCGCGCCCGGACACACGCCGTACGTGCGCACGCACGAGGACCTGCAAGCGTTCCTCTCCCGAATCGATGCGTTCTGCGAGTTTTTCTTCCGGGAGCTGGGTGGTCGGCCAGGCCGGCCGCTCGAGCTCCGTTCGTCGTTATTGAAGGAGTCGGCTCGATGAAAGTGCTGGGATTGTCGCCCCTCGACAAGGATTCTACCGTTACGCTCGTCGACAACGGCGAGATCGTCTACGCCGCCGCCGAGGAGCGGTTCACCCGCGTGAAGCTGCAGAGCGGCTTCCCCTGGCAGGCGCTGCAGGACGCGCTGGACCGCACCGGGTCGGCCGTCGACGAGATCGACGCCGTCGTCTATCCGTTCTTCTCGTCGGACGAGGAGACGCGGCTGTTCGAGCAGAACCTCGAAGCGGAGCGCGCGTTCATCGAATCCGCGGAGGACTCGCGCACATCGGCGCTGATCCGGGAAGCGCTGACGCGCGTCCCGCGCCGCAACGATGCGATCCCCGGCCTGCGCGATCCGAACGAGAAGCTGGAAAAAGGCCTCGCGAAGACGCTCGCGTATCGCGTCCTCGCGAACGACAGCGTGATCTCGCGCAACGTCGCGAAGCGCGCGTCGGAGCAATGGGGCCGCGCCGCCGGCGAGTATCACCGCAAGTGGCAGGAGGAGCTGGAGTCGGGGCTCGAGGAAGTCGGCATGCGGCCGAAGTTGAAGCGCATCGAGCATCACCTGAGCCACGCCGCGAACGCGTATTTCACGAGCGGATTCGACGAGGCGCTGATTGTGACGCTGGACGGGTACGGATCCGGCCTCGCGGGCAGCGTCAGCCTGGGCCGCGGCGGACGCATCTCGCGCGTCCACAATATCGAGTATCCGCACTCGCTCGGCACGTTCTACGAATCGGTGACGTCGGGCCTCGGCTTCACGCCGAGCCGCCACGAAGGCAAGATCGTCGGCCTCGCCGCGTACGGCGATCCGGCGGTCCTCCGCGACGTCCTGCTCGCGCGCTTCCAGCAGGAGCCGGGCGACTTCAAGATCTTCGAGAGCAACAACGTCTACTTCGCGCGGCTGCTCGTCAGCCAGTTCCCGAAGATCGACGTCGCGGCGGCGTATCAGCACGTCCTGGAGCTGGTCGCGTCGAGCTACGTGTCGTACCACCTGGAGAAGACCGGCGTCAAGAACCTCGTCCTCTCCGGCGGCGTGGTCGCGAACGTGAAGCTCAATCAGCGCTTGAAGGACCTGCCCGGCGTCGACAAGATCTTCATCCACCCGAACATGGGCGACGGCGGCTGCGGCACCGGCGCGGCGCTGCTGGAGTTCCAGGGGAACGGCCATCTGCACGAGCCGATTCCGGACGTGTTCCTCGGACCGGACTATTCGCCGGAGGCGATCCAGGAAGCGCTGCAACGCGCGCAATTGCCGTTCGATCGCTATTCGCCGATCGAGCCGAAGATCGCCGCGCTGATCGCGGCCGGCCATGTCGTCGCGCGCTTCAACGGACGCATGGAGTACGGTCCGCGCGCGCTCGGCAACCGGTCGATCCTGTATCACGCGAAGGAGCCCGAGGTGAACCAGTGGCTGAACCAGCGGCTGGGCCGCACGGAGTTCATGCCGTTCGCCCCGGCGACGCTGTACGAGAAGCGGCACGCGTGCTATCGCGACGTCGACGGCGCCGAGTACGCGGCGCAGTTCATGACGGTGACGTTCGATTGCACGGAGGAGATGAAGCGTACGTCACCGGCGGCGGTCCACGTCGACGGGACGGCGCGCCCGCAGCTCGTGACGCCGACGTCGAATCCGAGCTTCCATCGCATCTTGACGGAGTATCACCAGCTCACCGGGATTCCGTCCGTCATCAATACCAGTTTCAACATGCATGAAGAGCCCATCGTCTGCTCGCCGGACGATGCGGTGCGCGCGTTCTTGCAGGGGAATCTGGACTACCTGGCGATCGGGGACTTCCTCGTCGCCCATCCGACGAACCGGCGCCCCAGGGGCTAGGGACACAAGGGCTAAGGACACACGCGTGGTCATCCTGGGCGTATCGGGACGCGTCCGCGATGCGGCCGCCGCAGTGGCGATTGACGGCAAGGCCGTCGCCGCCGCGGGCGAAGCCGAATTGCGGGGCGTCGGCGAGATCGGGTATCGCACGACGGGCGGTCTGCCGCGGCAGGCCATCGAGTTCTGCCTGCGACAGGCCGGCGTGTCGTCGCGCGCGGTGGACCTCGTCGTGTTCGTGGACGAGCGGCGCGTGACGGCGAACGGCGTGCAGGCCGAGATCACCCAGCGCGGCGGACGCGAGCTGGAACGCCGCCGCACGCAGTGGCTGCCGTTCGAGTTCGACACGCGCGTGATGTGGACCGGCGCCGCGTCCGCGGCGGCGTCGCTCACCGCCGCGGCCATGCCCGCCGCGGACGGCACCGTCGTCGTCCTCGACAGCGGCGCGCGCGAAGGCGGCGGCATTTTCCGGAAGCGCGGCGGCGATGTCCTGTTCTTCCACGGCATCGCCGGTCTTCCCCACTTGTTCGACCTCGTCCACCGCGTCGCCGCGACGCTCGGCGTGGACAACAGCCACGGTCCCGAGATCGACGCGCTGGTAGACCTCGCCGCGCTGGACCCGGAGACGACCGCAGACGGCGCGTCCGCCCGGACGAACGACGCCGCGCAGCCGCCCATCGCCTGGCGCGACGGAGAGGTCCACTTCGACGCCGCCGCACTCGCGCGCACGGTGCAGGCGTTGACGGACGCGGCGCCCGGTCCGCTGCACGCGGCGAACAGCCCGCACATGGAGTTGCAGCGCCGGCGGCGACGCCTCGCAGCGGTAGCCGTCCACGCGCTGGCCGACACCGTGTCGGCGCTCCTGAGCGACGCGCGCGAGCGCACGAAGCTGCCCGCGCTGGGCGTCGGCGGCGATCTGTTCGCGAGTCCCGCGTTCAACACGCTGGTGCGGCAGCGGCTCGGCGAGCCGGTGTGGTTCTCGCCCGTGCCGGAGCGCAGCGGCCTCGCGCTGGGCGCCGCGCTGGCGTTGTCGGAGGCGGGCCATCGCAACGGGATGTTGTCTCACCTCGGGCTCGGTCCCGCGTTCGACGAGGACGCGATCAAGGCGACGCTGGATAACTGCCGCGTGGACTACGTCTACGAGCCGCACTGGCCGCGCCTGCTCGCGCGCGCGTCGCAGTTGCTCTCGCGCGGCAAGGTGATCGCGTGGTTCCAGGGCGCGATGGATTTCGGACCGCGGTCGCTCGGCGGACGCAGCATCCTGTGCGATCCGTCCAGCCGCTACGCGCGGCACAACGTCAACGAGTATCTGTTCACGCGGCCGCTCGACACGCCGCTCGCGGTGTCCGTCCGCCGCGAGGATTTCGCGTCCTGCTTCACCGGCGGCATCGATTCGCCGTTCATGTCGCTGCGGGCCGAGGCCATGCCGGACTGCCGCACGTCGCTGACCGCGGCCCTGGACGCGCAGCACCGCTGCACGGTCCACACGGTGGATCGCGCGGGCGCGCCGCAGTTGTGGGATCTGCTGTCCACACACCGGGAACGCACCGGCGTCGCGGGGCTGATCCACGAGGCGCTGCGCGCGGAGGCGCAGCCGATCGCGGTCACGCCGCGCGCGGCCGTCCGCACGCTCTTCTCGTCGGCCATCGACGCGCTCGTGATTGGCCGCTTCCTGCTGATGAAAGACTATTGGCTGCTGCGCAGCGAGTGGCCCACGTAAGCACGCACGCGTCGCTGTTCGTACGCTGGTTCGTACGCAGGCGCGTTCGCGATTCGACCGATTTCATGACCGAGACGACTGTTGCTCCCGTTTCCGATACCTCCTCGCGCGCCGTGGTGGACGCACCGCTGCGCATGTCGGCGCCGTTCGACTGCGGCCCGCGTCATCGCGAGCCCGTCACCGTTGGTGTCCCGCTGCCGCGCGGCGCTTGTCGTCTGCCAGACGAGCTGTCGCTGCTGAACGCGTCACACCAGCGGCTGCCGCTGCAGACACGCGTCCTCGACGCGTGGCCGGACGGCTCGATCCGCTGGGTTCTGCTCGATTTTCAGGCCGACTGCCCCGACGGACAACAGGCCGACTTCCGCCTGACGCAGGCGGCATCCTCGCCTTCTCGCGGCGCTTCTGATCCCGCGATCGCCGTCCGCACCGCGGGCGCGAGTGTGACCGTCGACACGGGCCGCGCGCAGTTCCAGCTCGCCGCCGGCACCGACGCGCTGTTCGCGTCCGTCGCGGCGGGCAAGCAGACCGTGTGCGCGCCCAACGGCGTCCGCGTGACGCTGACGGACGCGCAAGGGCGGGACTGCCGGGTGGTCTTCGAACGGGTCGGCGTCGAGGAGACGGGACCGCTGCGCACGCGCGTGCGTCTGGACGGCATCGCGAAGGATGCCGGCGGGAGCTGGACGCTGGAGCTCGTCGCGCGCCTCGATTTCTTCGCGGACGCCGCGGCGGTGCGGGTCGCGCTGCGCGTCCGCAATCCCCGCCGCGCCACGCATCCAGGCGGCTTCTGGGACCTGGGCGATGCCGGCTCGGTCCTCTTCAAGGATCTCTCGCTGACGCTGCGTCAGGCCGCGCCGCACGACGCGGCGACCCCATCCGCAGCAATACTGCGCTGCTCGCCCGAGCGCGGCGTGCCGCTGCAGCCGATCGCCACGCCGTTCGAGCTGTATCAGGACTCCAGCGGCGGCGAGCACTGGCAGAGCACGAATCACCTGAATCGCGACCGCCGCGTCCCGCACACGTTCCGTGGATATCGCGCGCGCGCGGGCGCGGGCACGGAGGCGCTGAGCGCGGACGGTCTTCGCGCGACGCCGATCGCGTCCCTCGACGCTGGCGCGGCGCGCGTCGCCGTCGCGATGCCTCACTTCTGGGAGAACTTCCCCAAGGCGGTAAATGTCGAGGGCGGCGATCTGACGCTGCGGCTGTTCCCGCGGCAGTTCGACGATCTCCACGAGCTGCAAGGCGGTGAGCAGAAGACGCACGAGATCACGCTGCTGTTCGGGCCGGACGGCGTCACCGGGACGCCGCTCGCGTGGGCGCGCGATCCGCTGATCGCGCAGGCCGCGCCGGAGTGGTACGCCGGCACCGGCGCGATCCCGCATCTCGTCACCGCCGCGGCCGAGCCGAGCGCGGCCTATCTGGCGCTGACGAACGCCGCCATCGACGGCGCCGACACGTTCGTCCACAAGCGCGAAGTCGTCGATCAGTACGGCTGGCGGCATTTCGGCGACGTGTACGGAGACCATGAAGCCGTCCGCCACACGGGGCCAACGCCGCTCGTGTCGCATTACAACAATCAGTACGACGTCATCTCCGGCTTCATCTATCAGTTCACGCGCACCGGCGACCCGCGCTGGCAGGCGCACGCGAGCGAGCTGGCGCGTCATGTGGTGGACATCGACATCTACCACACGACCGAGGACAAGTCGGCGTACAACCACGGCCAGTTCTGGCACACGTTCCACTACGGCGACGCCGACACGGCGGCGCATCGCACGTATCCGCGCGCGGCGAAGGGCAAGACGCACGGCGGCGGTCCGTCCGCCGATCAGAATTACACCACCGGTCTGATGCTGCACCACTTCATGACCGGCGACCCCGACGCGCGCGAGACCGTCGTCGATCTCGCGCAGTACGTCATCGATCTGGACGATGGCTCGAAGACCGTATTCCGGTGGCTGGCGGGCGGCGACACGGGCCGCGCGACGGTGTCCGACTATTTCGGCTATCAGGGCCCGGGCCGCAGCCCGGCGAATTCCCTGAACGCGCTGGTCGACGGCTACCGGCTCACCGGCGACCGCCGCTTCCGCGCGAAGGCCGAGCAGTTGATCCGGCGCGTCATCCATCCGAACGACGACCTCGCCGCGCGCAACCTGCTCCACGCGGAGACGCGCTGGTTCTACAACATGTTCCTGCAGTCGCTGGGCAAGTACCTGGACGACAAGGTCGAGCGCGGCGAACTGGACGACATGTACGCGTACGGCCGCGCCAGCCTGCTGGCCTACGCGCGCTGGATGGCCGAGCACGAGTACCCGTATCTCGACAAGCCGGAGAAGCTCGAGTTCCCCACGGAAACCTGGGCCGCGCAGGACATCCGCAAGAGCGACGTCTTTGCCTACGCCGCGAAGCACGCGGAGACGGACGCCCAGCGTCAGCGTTTCGTCGAGCGGTGCGCGTTCTTCTTCGACTACTCCACCCGCACGCTGACCGGCCTGAAGACCCGAACCCTCGCGCGTCCGGTCATCGTCCTGCTCTCGTCGGGACGACTGCGCGGCTGGCTGCAGCATCATCCGGACGCGCGCGCACCGCGGCCGGCGCGCATCCCGGCAGACGTCGGTCGTCCCGAGGTCTTCGTCCCGCAGAAGACAAAGGCCATGAAGCGCGCAAAGCTGCTGGCAGCCGGCCTCGCGTTGTCCGGGCTCGCGGCGCTCGTCCTCCTCGGCGTCTGGCTCTTCACGTAGCCCGACACGGATCCGTCGGCCGCGCCATCGCGCGCCGCGCGACATCGTTCTCTTCCTGCCGGCCCACGCGAGCGCGTCCACGAAGACGACACGCACGCGATCACATGCGCGCTGGCGAGGACCGTTCGCACCGGCGATCTGGCGGTACCACGCAACCCTGACGCGGCGATTCCGTTGTAGACTTTGACTATCTGGAGAGTCAGACTGTCGGTTGCAATCGCAATGAGTTTGCCTTGAAGGCGCAGTAGGCCCGAGTGACATGAGCGCCAATCATTCAGCGTTTCGATGGCGTACGTCTTTCGTCGGCGCGCTGTGCTTGCTCATTCTGGCACCGCTCTCTGCGAATCAGCCGTTCTACACCGACGTCAGCTATTGTGATCTCGACGGCGATATCGTCGAGAATGACTTCATGTGTTTTGATTCGGCCGAGGTGTCATCCGGCCCTGTCTACGTCGCCGCCGATGGCTGGTGGGGCCCCTCGGGCCCTTCCTGGCCCGACAACCCACCTCCACTTCCAGACCCCGTTGCTTCTGGCGGAGGTGGGCAGAGGGTTGAAGTCACCATCACAGAAGCGGACATCACCAACGACCGAATCGTCGTGCGCCTTGCCGATGGGCCTGGCCGTCTTTTGGTGCAGGCTGTGCGTGAGGGTGGCGCGACAGCCGACCTTTTCAATGAAGACATCGGCGACGGCGAGCATGTGATCGGATATCAGGCGGATGCGCTACCGGCAGGAAAGTATGTCAAGGTCTGGGCTCGTTGGCTCGTCAATGGCACGACCTGGATCGCGCCCGAGAGACAGACCGACTTCAGGCTCAGGGGACGTTGGCGTCATAGTCAGTACGTGACCGTCTACGAACGAAGCTGTCCTGGCACGCCGGCTCTCGCGCGGCTGCTTGGCGATCCGTCGGTCTGTCGCTTCTCTGACATTCAGCTAACGCCGGCTTTCATCAGTCAAACCTGGTTGAATGGCAGTGGTTACAGCGACAGCTACGGCACCTTGCAATTACCCTGGGGATGCATGCCCGCAAACGGCAGTCCAGCCTGGGGAAGGAGCTTCAAGCATGTCACCAGTATCGAGGGCGCATGCAACGAACCGGTGGACGGGAACGCTCTTGCCGAAGGTGAGCTGAGTCATGCTGGCAGACCTCTGAACTGCGGTCAGTGGGTCATGCTCGTTGGAGTTGGATTCAAGGAAATTCGGGACGCTTGCCCTGACTGTCGCAACGCGGAGCAGTTGGACAATTACAAAGAAGGTGAATCCTCGCGATGTGCCACTCGCGAGGTCGATCTTGGCGTCTATCAGACGATCTTCATTCCCTGATAGCGGACTCGAGCGCAGCAGCTCTGTTGGCTCTAGTACTACTCAGTCACTTCTAGCTTGACGCGCGGATCTACCCGTGATCTATTGCTGGTGTGACGCCACACGCCTTGAAGCGCCTCGATCGCGAGCTCACGACGTTCGTGGACACGTTGACG
>Ga0187894_10000779_pt1 | contig 43060 bp, 32 predicted proteins | sample GBC1701081metaG_FD_136650 | JGI IMG/M metagenome (GOLD analysis project Ga0187894, IMG submission 136650) | White microbial mat communities from a lava cave in the Kipuka Kanohina Cave System on the Island of Hawaii, USA - GBC170108-1 metaG ... | reverse complement strand
TTCCAGTGCGTGCGCACCATGAGCTCGCCGGCCAGGCCGAAGATCATCGCGTCGCCGCCGTGCGCCGTCTTCTCGCCGGTGGCTCCGGCCGGCACCTGCAGTTCGGCGACCGTCAGATGTTCCGTGCTGGCGATCAGGCCCACGAGGATTTCGCCTTCCAATCGCAGCGATCGCTCGCGCGTGCCGATGCGATGCAGGGTCTCCGGCCTGGCCGCGCCCACGCACTTGCCCAGCAGCTCGTCGCGCCGGTAGACCGGCTTGTCCAGATAGGCCTGCTTCATTGCGTACGCACCGCTCGTTCCCTGGGAGGGGGGCGGCGCGAAGAATTCGAGGACGCGGAGCGGTTCGCTGCCCTGGGCACGCACGTGGTGCCAGGTGTTCTTGCGGAAGAACAGCGATTCGCCGGCCACGCACTCGACCACTTCGCCGGTCTGCGGATTGCACGCGAGCATCGCGCCGCTCAGCACGTGGAGCACTTCGTCGGCGGCGAACACGGTTCGAAACGACGGCGAATGCCTGAACCAGCATCCGGGAGCCATCCCGAATTCGATGACGTGAACCTTGCTGGTGGAGGCGTATATCCAGTCGCCCACCAGGCCGGACTCCTGGTCGCCCCAGACGTGGTGCTGGACGTCGCTGCGACGGACGAGCGTGGGCGCGTCGTACGTCGGTCGCGGCGAGGGCGCGTACCCCGATGCAGGACTCTCGGCCAATGCCCCTCCGCCTTCTTCGGGCTGGTGGTTCGACGACAACGGCGCAGGCCCCGGAATATAGGCGCACCCCCGGACCCTTGCAACCAGTAGCAACCATTACAAACCAGTCGCAACGGGCGTATGGTGGCGCGGCGTCACGCCCGTGCGGCACCGCAGGCACAGCATTCTGCACGGCAGATTTTGCGGGTTGCGCCCGCCCCGGGCGTTGCCTCGCCGCAGATCGCCCGGTAATCTGGCCCGGCGGCCGCAAGCGGGATTGGCGCCGCGCTGCAACCAAAGGCAACCAATGCCTGATCGATCGACCAAGACTCCGCCGAGACGTCGCCGGCGCACCCGTTCGCCTCTCTCGAGGCTCAACACCACGGCGCTGTACGAAAACTGCGCCACGGCCCTCAACCGCGAAATCGAAACGGGCGCCCTGCGGCCGGGACAACGCCTGCCGTCGGAACGCTCGCTCGGCGACGCGCTCGGATTCACGCGGCTGACCGTGCGGCGCGCCCTGCAGGTGCTCGCGCAGCGCGGTCTCCTCGAGCCGGACGAACGTCGCGGCTGGCAGGTGCGCAGCGGCCAGGTCAGCGACAGCCTGTCGACGCTCATGGGCTTTACGCAGATGGCCCGGATGCGCGGCCTGGTCGCCAGCTCTCGCGTTCTGTCGCTCGAATACCGCGACGCGACTTTCGATGAGTCGGAAGCGTTACGCGTGGCACCCGGCTCGCCGATGCTGGATCTGTCGCGCCTGCGCCTGCTCGACGGCCGGCCGACGTCGATCGAACGCCTGCGCATGCCGACGGGCCGCCTGCGCTGGCCGGACGGCTTCGACTTCACCAGCTCCATCTACGCCGCGCTGGAGTCGCAGGGCATCGTGCCCACGATTGCGGACGCCTACGTCGACGTCGTGGATGCGAGCGAGGCTGACGCGGCCTTGCTCGGCGTCGCGATGGGCCGCGGCCTGCTGCGCATGAACTGCGTGACCACCGACGCCGACGGAATGGCCATCAGCCTCGAAACCTGCATGTACCATCCGGATCGCTATCGCTTCCGCGCGATTCTGCACAAGCGCGCCCGGCGATGGACCTGACCGCGACAGCCCGGTGTCGCTGCGCGTTGCGCGCTTTGACGGCGACGCTGGTCATCGCGGGCATCTCGGTGGGTTGCGGCCCGGGCGGATCTGGCGATCATGACGGCGCGCTGCAGCCTGGGCGCGATGCGGCCGACCGCGCTCGCCACACCCTGGAGGTCTGGACGCCGGAAAGCGGAAACCGCTTGCAGCTCGTGCAGCAGCGCGCCGCGCAGTTTTCCGCCGCGCATCCCGACGTGAAGGTGAACTTCACCGTTCGCGACTTCGGCTCCTACCCGGCACAGCTCAAGCTGGCGCTCGCGTCGGACAGCGCGCCGGATGTCGTCATCGGCAACCTCGGGTGGTCTCTCGACGGCCCATTGATCAAGGCCGGAACGTTGCGGCCACTCGACCCATGGGCCGGGCGCTACGGCTGGGACAAACGCTACCCGGAAGTCGCTCAGCGGCAGATGCGTTTTTCCGCCGACGGCAAACAGTTCGGCCGCGGACCGATCTTCGGCATCCCGTACGCCGCCGACGTCATCGGCTGGTTCTACAACGTCGGCAAGCTCGCAGCTCTCGACGTCAGCGTTCCGGCCACACTGGCCGAGCTCGAGGCGGCCTTCGCGAGCGCTCGCAGGGCCGGCGAAGTGCCCATCATGCTGGGAAACAAGGAGCAATGGCCGGGCCTGCACCTTTTCTATCTCGTCAGCAACGATCTCGTCTCCGACCGCGAGATCAACGGCATCGTCTTCGGCGATCGATCGGTGCAATGGACTGCCCCGGGCTTCGTCGCCAGCGCGCGAAAGCTGGCGCAATGGAACGCCAGCGGATACATCTCGCCGGGAACCAACAGCATGCCGGCGGATGACGCGGTCGCAAGATTCATCCGCGGCACCGGCGTTTTCCTGCCGACCGGCTCGTGGAATGCAACGCAACTGGCGACGACGATGGGCGACGGGGTCGCGTTCTTTTTGACGCTCCCGGTTCGCAAGGGCGACCCGAGTCGCGCGACAGGCAGCGTCGGCTACGGCTGGCACATCACGACAGCGAGTCGCCAGCCCGACCTCGCCGCCGAGTTCGTCGACTTCATGACGCAGGAAGCGTTTGCAATCCAGCTCGCAGCGAGCGGCGACATTTCACCGCTCGACCTGGGCGAGCGCGCGCCTGCGATGCCTTCGCGCCTGGCCGGCGAAATATTCGCGGCCTGGCAAGGCGTCCTGGCGAACGGGACACTGCTGCCTTATCTCGATTTCGCGGCGCCGAACGGGGCCGAAGTCCTCTATCCGACCGTGCAGTCGATCATCGCGGGCGCGGAAACACCCGAGCACGGGCTCGCCCGTATCGAGCAATCGCGCCGGGAATTCCTGGACTCGCTCTGATGACCGGGCGTGGCCGCGCAGCGTTGCCCTATCTCTACGTGCTGCCCGCGTTTCTCTTCTTCGTGCCCTTCGTTCTCGTGCCGTTCGCTCACACGGCAGGCCTGTCCTTGTACGAGTGGGACGGCATCACGCGCGCGGTATTCATCGGATTCGACAACTATCGCGACGTGTTCGCCAGCCCCCTGGTGCGGTCGGCCTTCGGCCATGCGCTCGTACTGATATTTTTCTTCGGCGTGTTGCCTGTCCTGCTGGCGCTGCCGCTTGCCGTGAGCAGCTCGGGCGCGAACGTCCGCGGTGGCCACGCGCTTCGAACCCTGATCTTTCTTCCGCAGGCGATCTCCACCGTCGTGATCGGGGTGAGCTGGGGTTGGATGCTGGCTCTGGACGGTCCGCTCAATGCCGGTCTGCATGCAATTGGCCTCGGTTGGGCTGCGGTCGACTGGCTCGGGAGTTTCACCTGGGCTCTGCCGAGCCTCGGCATCGTCGGCACGTGGACGCTGATCGGATTGTGCGTCACGCTGTTTTTCGCGGGCCTGCAGCAGATTCCAGCCTCGCTCTACGATGCAGCAGCAGTCGACGGGGCCGGACGATGGCGAGAGTTCCGGGCCGTGACGCTGCCGGGCCTCAAGGGACCCATTACCGTGGCGCTGTCCGTCACCGTCATCGCGGCGCTGCGTGCGTTCGATCTCGTCTTCGTGACGACGCGCGGCGGCCCGGGCACGGAAACGATGGTGCCTGGGCTTCTGATCTACAGACGTGCTTTTGAAGAGGGCCGGCTGGGCTCGGCGGCGGCGATTGCAGTGCTGCTCAGCATCGTCGTGTTCGCCGTGACGTTCCTGATCAACCGGATTGCGGACCGGAGAGCGCCGTGACCGCAATGCCGAAAACGGCGCCCTTCAGTGTCGCGATCCTGATCCTGTTCGCGGCGATGACGGTATTGCCGATTCTCGGAGTCGTGCTCCTCAGCCTGCAGCCGCAGGACACGCAGCTCTCCGGAGTCGGGTGGCCGGACCGGCTGCACTTCGAGAACTATGCGCGCGCCTTCGAGGTCGCGCACTTCGCCGCGTATCTGAAATCGAGTCTGATCGTCAGCATCGCGGTGGTCGTGGGGACGGTCGTCGTATCCACCCTGAGCGGCTATGCCTTCGGCACCATGCGATTTGCCGGTCAGAACGTCCTCTTCTACTTGCTCCTGTCCGGCCTCGTCATCCCTTTCGAGGCGGTAATCGTGCCGCTGTATATCGAGCTGCGGGCCGGACACCTCACGAACTCCTACTGGTCGGTCATCCTGCCGCTGATCGCCATCAATTCCTCGTTCGGCACGTTCTGGATGCGCGCGTACTTTCGCGCCGTGCCGCGCCAGCTGATCGAAGCGGCGGCGATGGACGGGGCGGGTTCCCTGCGCACTCTCTGGAAGGTGCTGCTGCCCGGGGCTCGCCCGGCGCTGTTGACGCTGGTGGTGCTCGTCTTCATCTGGTCCTGGAACGAATTTCTGCTGCCGCTCGTCATGCTGTCGCGCGAGGACCTGCGCACGGCTCCGCTCGGGCTCGCATTCTTCGCGGGCCGTTTCACGACCGACCTCGTCGGCATGGCTGCCGCGGCGGTGATGGTGGCGCTGCCGGTGGTGGTGTTGTTCATCGCCACGCATCGGCGCTTCGTACACGGCATGTGGGTGGGAGCTTTGAAGCAGTGACGGCGCACGCCCTGCAAGCACCTCTCCGGTTGACCGATGCCCAGCTGGCATCGTTCCAGCGCGACGGGTTCCTCAGCATCGACGCGCTCACCGACGACGCCGAGGTGCGGGTCCTGCTCGGGCTCTACGACGAGTTGTTTCATCGCGGCGGCGGCATCGACGCCGGCGATCGCCTCGAATTGAACGCAGACGTGGCGCGTGCGCCGCTGCCGCAGATCGTCAACCCGGAACGGTATGCGCCGCGACTGACCGAGGGTCTGGCTTATCGCAATGCGCGCGAGATCGCCGGACAGTTGTTGGGATCCGACTGCGTGCCGACCGGCAATCACGCCATCCTGAAGCCGGCTCGAATCGGCGGCGCCACGCCCTGGCACCAGGACGAAGCGTACTGGGATCCGCGATACGCTCACCGTGCCGTGAGCGTCTGGCTTGCGCTGCAACCCGCAACGCTCGAGAACGGCTGCATGCGGTTCATCGCCGGAAGTCATCGTGGGCGGGTGCTGCGCCACGAGCTGCTCTGCGCCGATTCGCACGGACTGAGATTGAGCGAGACGACGCCCGATATGCGGGAAACGATCTGCGAGCTGCCGGCGGCGGGAGCGACCATCCACGATGGGCGAACGCTCCACAGCGCCGGGCCCAATTTGTCCGGGCAGCCGCGTCGCGCGCTCGTGTTCGGGTTCGGTCTCGTTCCTGTCCTGCTCGACACACCCAATCACTTTCCCTGGCAACGACCGGAATGGTCGCGCGGCACCCACTGAACCGAAAGCCTCGCGATCAAGGATGCAGACACATGCTGCGACTCGGAGTACTCGGACTCGGTAGCGTCTTTGTCGGGCCGTATCGCCAGCTGATTCGTCAGCTCGAGCAAAGCGGCCAGGCGCGCCTGACCGCCGCATACGACGTCGACCCCGACAAGACCGCGGCGGTCGCAACCCTGCATCCGTCGATTGCGACGCCCGCCAGCGCTGCGGCGCTCATCGCTCATGACGACGTCGATGCGGTTCTGGTTCTGACCAGCATGAACGAGCACGCCGACCTCGCGCGTACCGCCCTCGAAGCGGGTAAGCATGTCCTGGTCGAAAAGCCGATGGCGACCAGCATCGCCGCCGCGCGGGAGCTGCTGCGCGTGAGCAAGAGCGCGCGAGGCCTTCTGGTGTGCGCTCCGCACATCCTCCTGTCGCCGACGTATCGGGCCATGCACGCGGAAGTCCATGCGGGAAAAATCGGCAAGGTCGTGCTGGCGCGCGCACGTTACGGATGGGCCGGCCCCTGGTGGGGGCAGTGGTATTACCGACCGGGCGGCGGCGCGCTGTTCGATCTCGGCATTTACAACCTGATGAGTCTCTGCGGCTTCATGGGACCCGTGCGGCGCGTGTGCGCGATGGTCGGCACGGCGATCCCGCGACGCATGGCCGAGGGCGTCGAGATCGCCGTCCAGTCGGAAGACAACGCGCAGGTGCTGCTCGATTTCGGCGACAGCCGGTTTGCCTGCATCACCACCGGCTTCACGATGCAGAAGTATCGCAGCCCGGCGATCGAGCTCTACGGCACCAGCGGCGTCCTGCAACTGCTCGGCGACGATTGGGCGCCGCAGGGTTTCGAGCGTTGGACCCGCGAACGCGAGGTGTGGGAGATCAACGAGGAAAGCGAGCCGCTGTGGCCGTGGACCGCCGGTTTGCGGCACCTCGTCGAGTGCGTTGCCGCCGGAACGCGGCCGGTCAACCAGCCTGAGCACGCTTTGCACGGACTGGAGGTCATGTTGGCGGCTCAAACCTCGGCTCGGGAGGGGCGCTACGTGTCGATCGAATCCGGCTTTCCGCCGCCTGACTACCGGCACATGCCTGCGAGCGCGGCGGACAGTCACCGGCGCCAGCACGATCCCAGAACCGCGTAGGAATCGCGTACGCCGATGGCATCGATCTGTGTCGAAAGCGCCAGCCGCACATTTCCGGACGGCACCCGGGCCCTGGACGGCGTGAACCTTGCCGTCGGAGATGGCGAATTCCTGGTGCTCGTCGGGCCTTCCGGTTGCGGCAAGTCGACCCTGCTGCGCGCAGTGGCCGGCCTGGAACATCTCGACAGCGGTCGTGTGCTCATCGGCGAAGCCGACGTCAGCGACAAACCCGCGGGCGAGCGCGACATTGCGATGGTGTTCCAGAACTACGCGCTGTACCCGCAGATGACGGTTCGCGACAACATTGAATTCGGCCTCAAGTCGCGCCGCATGAGCCAGCACGAGCGGCGCGAGCGGGTTGCCGATGTCGCCGCGCTGCTCGGACTCGGCGCGCTGCTGTCGCGGCGCCCCGCGGAATTATCCGGTGGCCAGCTGCAGCGCGTCGCCATGGGCCGCGCCATCGCGCGCCGGCCGCAGGCGTTCCTGATGGACGAGCCGCTGTCGAACCTCGACGCGCAATTGCGCACCTCCATGCGCGCCGAACTGGCCCGGATGCGCGAGCGGCTCAAGGTCACGACTCTGTACGTCACGCACGACCAGATCGAGGCCATGACGCTGGGCGAGCGCGTGGCGGTCATGCGCGACGGCACGATTCAGCAATGCGACACTCCGCGCAGACTCTTCGATCACCCCCGCAACGTATTCGTGGCGACGTTCATGGGCTCGCCGCCGATGAACCTGCTGAAGGCGAACCTGACTGCGGAAGGCATTCGCTTCGGCAGGTACGAACTGCCGCTCGCGGCCGGCGTCAGGATCCCGCACGCGTGCCCATCGACATTGCTCCTGGGTCTGCGGCCCGGCGATCTGGCCCTCGATCGCAGGGCGCCCGGCCATTGGCCGCGAATCGAGGTGGTGCCGCAGGCCGTCGAGGAATACGGCCACGAGCGGATCGTGCGTTTTCGCTGCGATGACCGGTCCGATGGCAGCGCGGAAGCTGATGTCAGCGCGCTCCTCGGCGGCCGGGATGTCATCGCGGTCGGCGAGCGGCTGCGCCTGGGCGTCGACACGGCGCATCTGCATTTCTTCGATCCGGACAGCGGCAATGCGCTGGCTTGAGTGCGGCGCTCACGAAACGCGGGGCTCACGCCATCACGGCGCTTCATCCACAGGAACAGGCGGGACTTCAATGACGCGAAAACTGTGCACCACGGCCTTTTCTGTCCTGCTGGTTTGCCAGGCCCCACAGGCCCGTCCTGACGCGCCGACTCCAGCGAGCGATGCCCGCACCGGTATCAACGACCCCGGCCTCGACGCGCGGATAGAAACCCTGCTGCGCAAGATGACGCTGGAGGAGAAGGTTGGCCAGACGGTCCAGTATTCAGCGGGTCAACCGACGGGTCCTGGCACCGGCCGCACCGACTACGAGGACATGATCGCCAAGGGGCAGATCGGCGCGCTCTTCAATATCTCGACGGCGAAGGAAACCAACGCGAACCAGCGAATCGCCGTCGAAAAATCCCGCCTCAAGATTCCGCTCGTCTTCGGCCTGGATGTCATTCACGGGTTCCGCACGGTATTCCCGGTCCCGCTGGCCATGGCATCGACCTGGGATCCGCTCGTGGTGGAGCAGGCGGCGAGGGTAGCGGCGCGCGAAGCCTCGGCGACCGGGATTCGCTGGACGTTTTCTCCCATGGTCGACATCGCCCGCGATGCTCGCTGGGGCCGCATCACGGAAGGTGCCGGAGAAGATCCGTTTCTCGGTTCCGAGATGGCAGCCGCCTACGTTCGTGGCTATCAGGGAACGCGCCTGGATGCGCCGGACAGCATCGCCGCCACCGCCAAGCACTACGTCGGGTACGGTGCAGCCGAGGGTGGACGCGACTACAACACCACCGAAATCTCCGAGCACACCCTGCGTCAGATCTATCTCCCGCCATTTCGCGCTGCGGTCGATGCCGGAGCGGCCACCATCATGTCCGCGTTCAACGCGATCAACGGCGTGCCGGCATCCGCCAATCCGTTCGTCCTGCGGCAGATACTGCGCAACGAATGGGGTTTTCGCGGCGTCGTCGACAGCGACTGGGAATCGGTGCGCGAACTGATTCATCACGGTGTCGCCAAGGATCGCGAAGAGGCGGCGCTGAAGGCGTTCCTGGCCGGTGTCGACATGGACATGGCCAGCAGTGTTTATCACGATCACCTCGCGCAGCTGGTGAGCTCCGGCCGGGTTCCACAGGAACGCCTCGACGAGTCGGTGCGCAACGTCCTGCGATTGAAGTTCGCACTCGGCCTATTCGAGCGGCCGTATGCGGACGCAGCCCGCGAGGCCGAAGCCATGCTGCGGCCAGACGGCGTCGCCTTGGCGAGAACGGCGGCCGAGCGGTCATTCGTGCTGCTGAAGAACTCTCCCGGGCCGAACAACGCGCCGCTGCTTCCGCTTTCGAATCGGGCTCAGCGCATCGCCCTCATCGGGCCGCTTGCCGACGACCTGCCGAGCGCGCTCGGGTCCTGGGCCGGGCTGGGCCGCAACGAGGATGTCGTCTCTTTTGAGGGTGCACTCGCGAAACGCGTCGGAAAGCAGAACCTCACTCACCTCAAGGGCGTCGGCGTCACCGACGGGTCCGACGCAGACCTGGCTGCCGCCGTGGCTGCGGCTCAGAAAGCGGACATCGTCATCCTGACGCTCGGCGAGAGTGGCCAGGCAATGACGGGCGAGGCCACCTCGCGAGCGCATCTCGGATTGCCCGGGCGTCAACAGGAGCTGCTCGAAAAGATCGTTGCCACGGGAAAGCCGGTCGTTCTCGTGCTGTTCAGCGGACGTCCCCTGACTCTGCCGTGGGCATTCGAGAATGTTCCGGCAGTACTGGCAGCGTGGCTTCCCGGTATCCAGGCCGGACCCGCGCTCGTGCGCACGCTCTATGGCGAGTCCAATCCAACGGGAAAGCTGGTTGTCAGCTGGCCGCGCAGCGTGGGCCAGGAACCGCTCTACTACAACGCGCTCAATACCGGTCGACCGGCAAACAAGAAGGATCTGACGAACCCGCTCGGCGACAGCACCGACACGTACGTCTCGCGTTACATCGACGAGCGCAACGATCCGCAGTTTCCATTCGGCTACGGCCTTTCCTACACCACGTACCGCTACGGCTCGACCGGGATCAGCGGCAGTCAGCTCGAGGCTTCCGCGCTCACCGCAGACCTCGGCGACAGTGCAGGTCGGACCAAGGCTGTGTTGACAGCCAGCGTCGACGTCACCAACACGGGCACGCGTGCGGGCGAAGAGGTGGTGCAACTCTACGTGCGGCTGATCGGCACGAGTGTTTCTCAGCCGGTTCGTGGCTTGAAGGGTTTTCAGCGGGTCGCGCTGGCCCCGGGTGAAACGAAGAAAGTGACCTTTGCGTTGGCGCCCGACGCTCTCGCGCTCTGGAACGATCGCAACCAGTGGGTCGTCGAGCCAGCGAAGCTCGCTGTGTGGATCAGTCCTGATTCGGCGCAGGGCTCGCCCGCCATCGTGCAAGTCCTGCCGTAATTTGCATTCTCATCGAGGAGTATCGGTCGTGAGCAAGATCAACCCGCGTCCTGGCGTCCTGCAGTACTCGCGCATCCGCAAGTCGCCGTATTTCTATGCGTCCCGTCGCCATGGTGTGCAGCTCTACAGCTTCTATAACCACATGTACCACGCCCGACATTACGGTGACCCCGTGGAGGAGTACTGGAAGCTGCTGAACGGCGTCACGCTGTGGGATGTCGGTGTCGAGCGGCAGGTCGAGATCACCGGGCCGGACGCCTTCACCTTCACGAACATGCTGGTTCCGCGCGACCTGACGAAGTGCGCGGTCGGTCAGTGCAAGTACGTGTTCATCACTTCGCCCGAGGGTGGAATCCTCAACGACCCGGTACTCCTGCGACTCGGTGAAAACCACTTCTGGCTCTCGCTGGCGGACAGCGACATCCTGCTGTGGGCCAAAGGCGTGGCGCTCAACTCGGGTCTCGACGTGAAGATCAGCGAGCCGGACGTGGGGCCACTGCAGGTGCAGGGTCCGAAGTCGACGGCGGTGATGGTCGACCTCTTCGGCGACAGCATCGTCGACATCCCGTACTACTTCCTGCGCACCTACGAGCTCGACGGCATGGATGTCGTCGTCTCGCGGACGGGATACACGGCAGAGCTCGGTTACGAGATCTACCTCAAGAACGCGACCCGCGACGGAATCAAGCTCTGGGACGCGGTGCTGGAGGCCGGCAAGGCGCACGGGCTCTCGGTGATCGGGCCGTGTCACATCAAGCGCATCGAAGCGGGGATCCTGGCGCTGGGCTGCGACATGTGGTTCGACACGAACCCTTATGAAGTCCAGATGGGATACGAGTGGATGGTGGACCTCGAACAGGAGGCGGACTTCATCGGCAAGGCGGCGCTCAAGCGCATCAAGGCCGAAGGGGTGAAGCGAATGCTGGTCGGGGTCGAGATCGGCGGCGCCGGGCTCGGCAGCTACAACGACGGCGCGATGATCGATAGTTTCCCGGTTGCGAGCAAAGGGAAGCGGGTCGGAGAGGTGACCTCCGCGTGCTATTCACCGCGCCTCGAGAAGAACATCGGCTTCGCGATGCTGCCGATCGAGCTCACGCAATTCGGCACCGCGCTCGAGGTCGAAACGCACGCCGGCCGGGTCCCCGCGGTCGTCGTGCGCAAGCCGTTCATCGACCCGAAGAAGGACACGCCCAAGCAGGAGGTCGCGCTCGGTGAGGCCGGACAGACCTCGAGCGTCGGTTGAGATCGTCGGTTGAGATCGTCGGTTGAAGGAGCTCCATACGCACGGCCCGGCTGATGCGCGCCTCGTCGAGCTCCTTGCCCGGCCTCGCTACGAAGTGATCCCGCTTGCCGGAATCGAGGAGGCAGTGCTTGAGCACGTTCCCGCAGAGGTCAGGGTGACCGTCACGAACTCGCCCACCAAGGGTCTCGAGCCAACGCTGGCGCTGGCCGAGCGGCTCGTGGCTCACGGCTATGAGGTCGTGCCGCATCTCGCCGCCCGGCTGGTGCGGGATCGCAGCCATCTGGCCGAGCTGGTGGCGCGGCTGCGCGGCTCCGGTGTGAGTGACATATTCGTGGTCGCCGGCGATTCGACTCAGCCATCCGGCAAGTTCGACGGTGCGGCCGCACTGCTGCGCGAGCTGGCGCAACTCGAACATCCATTCACGGACGTGGGGATCACGGGGTATCCCGAGAGCCATCCGATCATCTCCGACGAGACGACGATCCGTGCAATGTTCGAGAAGGCCGAGTTCGCGACGTATATCGTCAGCCAGATCTGTTTCGACGCGCGAGTCACGGCGGACTGGGTCGCGGCGGTGTGGAAGCGTGGGACACGCCTGCCGATTTACGTCGGTCTTCCTGGCGCCGTGCCGCGGGCGAAGCTGCTGCGCGTGTCTGCGCGGATCGGACTCGGCGAGTCGACGCGTTTCCTCCGTCGGCATGCAGGCTGGTTCGCGCGGGCCTTGAGGCCCGGAGGGTTCAGCCCCGATCCGCTCATCGACGGGCTGCGGGAATTCCTCCGCGGCGCTGAGCGAATGGTCGCCGGTTTCCATTTCTTCACGTTCAACGACCTTGCCGACACCGAGCGCTGGCGACAGCGGGCGCTCGCGAGATACCGTCAATGAAGACCCATGCGCGAGTAGTCGTGATCGGCGGCGGCGCGGTCGGCGTCAGCACTCTTTATCACCTGGCGCACAAGGGCTGGTCGGACGTGGTGCTCGTCGAGCGTACGGAACTGACGGCCGGCTCGACCTGGCATGCCGCGGGCTTGCTGCCTCTTTTCAACATGAGTTACACGGTCGGCCAGCTTCACAAGTATTCGGTCGATCTGTACAAGCGACTTCCGGTCGAGACCGGCCAGGACGTGAGCTTCCACGTGACGGGAAACCTGCGCCTCGCAACCTGCCGCGAGCGGATGGACGAGTACCAGAAGTATTGCGGCACGGCGAACACGATCGGCGTGCCTTTCGAGGTCATCACGCCGCAGCAGGTGAAAGAGCTCTGGCCACTCGTCGAACTGGGCGGCAGTACGGAGACGCCCGCGATTGTCGGCGCCCTCTATCACCCGCACGACGGGCACATTGCGCCCGCGGATCTCACCATGGCGCTGCGCAAGGGAGCGCGCTCGCGCGGGGCTGAGATCTACGAACAGACCGAGGTGATCGCGGCGTCGCGGACGCGCTCGGGCGAATGGCAGCTCAGGACCAGCAAGGGCGACATCGTCGCCGAGCACGTAGTCTGCGCCACGGGGAACTACGCGCGGCAGACGGGACGGATGTTCGGGATCGACGTGCCGGCAATTCCCGTCGAGCATCAATACATCGTTTACGACGAGTCGCCCGAGCTCAGGGCCTATCGCCAGGCCGGCGGGCGCGAGCTCGCGGTGCTGCGCGAATCGGACAAGTCGTACTACCTTCGCGAGGAGCGCCTGGGCTGGATCCTCGGGCCCTACGAGGCCGGCGCACCGGCGCGCTTCGCCGACGGCGTACCCGAATGGTTCGGCAAGAATCTTCTCGAGGGCGACATCGAGCGGCTGCTGCCGCATGTCGAAGCCGCGCAACGGCGCGTGCCGGCGCTCGCCAATTGCGGCATCAAGGACATCGTCAACGGGCCGATCTCCTATACGCCCGACGGCAGTCCGCTGGTCGGGCCGGCGTGGGGACTGGACAACCTCTGGCTCAACGAAGGCCACAGCTTCGGCATCACCGCGGCCGGCGGCGCGGGCTGGCAGCTGGCCGAATGGATCGTGGAAGGCGAGCCCGGCATCGACATGCTCGCGGTCGATCCGCGCCGTTTCGGGCCCTACACCAGCAAGCGCTACGTGGTGAAGAAGAACGAGGAGACGTATCGCAACGTCTTCACCGTCCACTTCCCGGACGAGGAGCGCCCCGATGCGAGACCGCTGAAGACGAGTCCCGTGTACGACCGGCTCAAGCGCATGGGAGCTGTTTTCGGCCAGCGCTACGGCTGGGAGCGCGCCAACTGGTTCGCGCCCGAGGGCGTCGAGCCGCGGGACGAGTGGAGTTTCCGCCGCACGAACTACTTCGAGCACGTCGGTGCGGAGTGCCGGCGGATTCGGGAACGGGTGGGCGTGATCGATCTCACGCCGTTCACCAAGCACCTGGTGCACGGGCCGGGCGCCGAGTCCTGGCTCGACGGGCTGGTCGCCAACAAGGTGCCGGTCACGGCCGGCCGCATGGCGCTCTCGCACGCGCTGACGAAGCGCGGGGGCGTGCGCTCCGAATTCACGATCACCAAGCTCGGCGAGCAGCGTTTCTATCTCGTGAGCGCCGGCGCTGCCGAGCGTTACGACACGGATTTCCTGCACAAGCGACTGCCCGCCGACGGTTCGGTGGTGCTGCAGAACGTCACGACGAGCAGGGGCTGCTTCGTCGTCGCCGGACCTCGGTCACGCGAAGTGCTTGCGAAGTTGACCGACCTGTCCCTCGACAACGCGGCCTTCCCCTGGCTCACGGCACGCGTCGCCGAGGTCGGGTTCGCACCGGATGTCTACCTGCTGCGGGTCAACTTCGTCGGCGCGCTCGGTTGGGAGCTGCACTTTCCGATCGAGTACGCGCATCACCTGTTCGAGGCGCTGTTCGCGGCGGGCGACGAGCACAGGATCGGCATGGCCGGCATGCGAGCGATGGAATCGCTGCGCATCGAGAAGTCTTACCGGATGTGGGGCCTCGACCTCACGCGTGACTACACGCCGTTCGAGGCTGGACTCGACCGTTTCGTGCGGCTCAACAAGGGCGACTTCACCGGCCGCGAGGCGCTGCAGAAGCAACTCGCTGCCGGCGTTCCCAACCGGTTCGTGACGGTGGAAGTTCATGGCGTCAGCGATGCCGATCCGCTCGGCAACGAGCCGCTGTTCGACGCCAGGGGGACGATGGTCGGTCGCGCGACTTCCGGTTACTACGGCCACGTCCTGAAGAAGAGTCTGGCGATCGGCTACGTCAAGGCGCCCTTTGCGACGGTCGGCACGCATCTCGAGATCGAAATCCTCGGCGAGCGCAGGCAGGCGACGGTGCTGGTGGACTCGCCGTACGATCCCGGGAACAGCGACCTCAGGGTCTGACGCGCCCATGAAACCTGTGCAGAGTCGCCCTGGGGCCACGCGCGCGTGAGTCGCCAATCCTGGTCGGGATTGTCGCTGCTGTGGAAGGGTCTTTCGGGACACCGCGGCTGGCGCGAGCAGTGGCGGCGCGCGGAGCCCAAGCCGTCGTATGACGCAGTCATCGTCGGCGGCGGCGGGCATGGACTCGGCACAGCCTACTACCTCGCCGCGGAGCACGGGCTCGCGAACGTCGCTGTGGTCGAGAAGGGCTGGATCGGGGGCGGCAACACCGGCCGCAACACGACGATCATCCGTTCCAACTATCTGTGCGAGGAGAGCATCGCGCTCTACGACCACGCGGTGAAGCTGTGGGACGGGTTGTCGCAGGCCCTCAACTACAACGTCATGTTCTCCCCGCGAGGCGTGATGATGCTGGCGCACTCGATCCACGACGTGCGGGTGCTGAAGCGCCACGTGCACGCCAACCGCTGCAACGGCGTCGACAATGTGTGGCTGACGCCCCAGGAAGCGAAAGCTTTCTGCCCGCCGCTCAACATCGGCACGGACATCCGCTATCCGGTAATGGGCGCGGCACTGCAGCGGCGCGGCGGCACCGCGCGGCACGACGCCGTCGCCTGGGGCTACGCACGCGCCGCCGATGCGCTCGGCGTCGACATCATCGAGAACTGCGAGGTCACCGGTATTCGCCGCGACGCACAGGGAGCAGTCGAGGCGGTGGAAACGACACGCGGCCCGATCCGCTCCCGGCGGATCGGCGTCGTCGCTGCCGGCAATTCCAGCGTCGTGATGGGCCTTGCCGGCGTGCGGCTCCCGATCGAGAGCTTTCCGCTGCAGGCGCTGGTATCGGAACCGGTCAAGCCGGTGTTTCCCTGTGTCGTGATGTCGAACAGTATCCACGCGTACATCAGCCAGTCGGACAGGGGCGAGCTGGTGATCGGCGCAGGAACCGATACCTACACTTCTTATACGCAACGCGGAGCGCTGCACGTCAGCGTGCAGACGCTGGAGGCGATCTGCGAGCTGTTCCCGGCGTTCCGGCGCCTGCGGATGCTGCGCAACTGGGGCGGCATCGTGGACGTGACGCCGGATCGCTCGCCGATCGTCGGCAAGACGCCGGTGCCGGGCCTGTACGTCAATTGCGGCTGGGGCACCGGCGGCTTCAAGGCGACGCCGGGCTCCGCGCAGCTGTTCGCCTGGACCATCGCGCATGACGAACCGCATCCGATCAACGCGCCGTTCACGCTCGAGCGCTTCCGGGACGGCGTGCTGATCGACGAAGCGGCCGCCGCCGCCGTCTCCCACTGAGTCGCGCGCGATGTTGCTGATCCACTGCCCGTACTGCGGCGAGCGGCCAGAGATCGAATTCGTCTACGGCGGACCGGCGCATCGCGTACGGCCGCCGCGGCCCGCGGAACTCTCGGACGAAGAATGGGTGCAATACCTGTACATGCGCGACAACCCGCGCGGCGCGCACGCCGAGCGTTGGCGCCACATCCACGGCTGCGGACGGTTCTTCAACGCGCTGCGCGACACGACGACCGACCAGTTCGCCGTCACGTACAGGATCGGGGAGCGGCCGTGAGCGGGGAACAGCCGTGAGCGCTTTCCGGACAACGAACGGTGGTCGCGTCGACCGCACACAGCGCCTGCGCTTCAGCTTCGACGGCAGGAGCTACGAGGGTCTGGCGGGCGACACGCTCGCTTCGGCATTGCTGGCAAACGGCGTGCATCTCGTCGGCAGGTCGTTCAAGTATCACCGGCCGCGCGGCATGCTCACCGCCGGTGCGGAAGAGCCGAACGCGCTGGTCGCGGTGCGGCGCGACGCGGCGCGCTGCACGCCAAACCTGCGCGCGACCCAGGTCGAGCTCTACGAAGGGCTGTGCGCGGAATCGCAGAACCGCTGGCCCAGCCTTCGTTTCGACCTCGGTCGCGTGAACGACTGGCTGGCGCCGTTCTTTCCTGCGGGCTTCTACTACAAGACCTTCATGTGGCCGCGCGTGGCCTGGGCTGCGATCTACGAACCGCTCATTCGTCGCGCAGCGGGGCTCGGGCGCGCGCCGACGCTGCCGGATCCCGATCGCTACGAAAACCGCTTCGCCCATTGCGACGTGCTCGTCGTGGGCGCGGGACCCGCGGGTCTCGCCGCGGCGCTCGCCGCGGCCGAGGGCGGTGCCAGCGTCATCCTGTGTGGCGAGCAGGCAGAGTTGGGCGGCTCGCTGCTGGCGGATTCGGGCGCGCGCATCAGCGGCACGGAATCGGGGCACTGGCTGGCAGCCGCGGTGTCCGTGCTCGAGCACCACCCGCGCGTGCAACTGCTGCCGCGTACGACAGCCTTCGGTTACTTCCCGCACAACGCGATCGGGCTCAACGAACGCCTCACCGATCATCTCGCGGAGCCACCTCCCGGACTTGCGCGCGAACGTTTGTGGCAGGTGCGGGCGCGCGAAGTCGTGCTCGCCACCGGTGCGATCGAGCGGCCGCTGGTGTTTCCGGGCAACGACCGGCCGGGAATCATGCTGGCTGGGGCCGCGCGGACCTATCTGCAGCGTTACGGTGTGCGTACAGGTTCGCGTGCCGTCGTCGTAACCTCGAACGACAGTGCCTATCGTGCGGCGCTCGACCTGCACGCGGCAGGTGTCGAGATTGCGGCGATTGCCGACACGCGCGAGCGCAACGACGGCGAACTGGCGCGCGCCGCGAGACAGGCCGGGATCGAAACGCTGGTATCGGCTGTTGTCACTGCGACGCGCGGAAACTCGCGCGTCAATCGTATCGAGTTCGCGCTCGCAGGCGCGGCCGGATCGCGAAGGAGCTACGCCTGCGATCTCGTGCTGATGTCCGGCGGCTTCACGCCGAGCGTTCACCTTTTCTCACAGTCGCGCGGCCGGCTGGCATGGAACGAAAGCTCGCAGGCGTTCGTGCCGGCGGCGTCGGCCGAGCGTGAACGCTCGGCCGGAGCGTGCCGCGGTGTCTCGGGGCTCGCGGCCGCGCTGCGCGATGGTGCGGAAGTGGGTGCCGCCGCGGCCGTTGCCTGCGGTTTTCGCGCGCACGTGCGACATTTGGAAGTGACCGGAGACGAAGTGACCGGAGGTGAAGTGGCCAGAGATGACGTTGCCGGCGACGTGGAACGCGCGTCTCCGGGGCCGGCCGCACCGCGCAGTGCACGCCGCGTTGGCGCGAAGGCTTTCGTCGACTTTCAGAACGACGTGACGGTGACCGACCTCGAGCTCGCCACGCGCGAGGGCTTTCGTTCCATCGAGCACGTCAAGCGCTACACGACGGTCGGCATGGCGACCGACCAGGGCAAGACCTCCAACCTCAACGCTCTCGACCTGGTCGCGGGCGCGCTCGGCAAGCCGATTTCCGAAGTGGGCACTACGACATTTCGCATGCCGTATACGCCTGTCACGTTCGGCTGCCTGGCCGGCTTCGCGCGCGGCGAGCTGTTCGACCCGGTTCGCCGCACGCCGATTCACGATTGGGCTGCCGAGCGCGGCGCGGTTTTCGAAGATGTGGGGCAGTGGAAGCGGGCGTACTATTTTCCGCGAGCGGGCGAGGACATGGCCGCCGCAGTCGCGCGGGAGTGCAGGGCGGTGCGCTCGGCCTGCGGGATCTTCGACGCCTCGACGCTCGGGAAGATCGCCGTCGTCGGCCCCGATGCGACCGAATTCCTGAACCGCCTGTACGTCAACAACTGGTCGACTCTCGCAGTCGGCCGCGCGCGCTACGGCATCCTCCTGCGCGACGACGGCTTCATCTACGACGACGGCGTCGTCGCGCGGCTCGCGCCGGAGCGGTTTCACGTGACCACGACGACCGGCGGCGCGGCGCGCGTGCTCGCGCTGATGGAGGACTACCGGCAGACCGAGTGGCCAGAGCTCGAGGTCTGGCTCACGTCGGTCACCGAGCAGTGGGCCGTCATCGCGGTGCAGGGGCCGCTCGCGCGACGCGTCCTGGATCCGCTCGTCGAGGGCGTGGATCTCTCGCCCGGCGCTTTGCCGCACATGGGTGTGTCGCAGGGAAGCCTGCGTGGCATCCCGATGCTGCTGTTCCGCGTGAGCTTCAGCGGCGAGCTCGGCTACGAGATCAACGTGCCAGCCGATCGCGGCCGCACTGCGTGGGAAATGGTCTACGCGGCGGGCGCGCCGCATGGCCTCACGCCCTACGGCACCGAGACCATGCATGTCCTGCGAGCCGAAAAGGGATACCTGATCGTCGGCCAGGACACGGACGGCACCGTGACGATCGACGACGCGGGCCTCACTTGGGCGATCGGCCGTGGTAAAGCGGATTTCCTCGGCAAGCGCTCGCTCGCGCGCGAGGCAATGAGAAGCCCGCAGCGCAAGCAGCTCGTCGGTCTGCGTACGCGCGATGCCGCCTGCGTGATCGAGGAGGGCGCACAGGTCGTCGCGACCGCGGCAGGCAAGCCGCCGATGAGGTCCCTCGGCCACGTCACGTCTGCCTACTTCAGCGCGTCGCTCGGGCACTCGATCGCGCTTGCGATGGTATCCAATGGCCGCTCGCGCATCGGCGAGACGCTCTACGTGCCGATGGCCGGTGGCCACATGCCCGTCGAAGTCACTTCGCCCGCGTTCCATGACGCGGAAGGGACGAGGCTGCATGTCTGAAGGTCGCACGTCTGAAGGTCTCAGGTCTGAAGGATTCATTGCTGAAGGCCCCGTTGAAGCGCGAGTTCTTGCACCGGCGACCCGCTTCATCTTCCGGGGCGGGGCGGTGGCACGACGCGCGGCCGGTGCGGCGTTCGGCGTGGCGCTGCCCGAGACGCCGTGCCGGGCCAGCGCCGCCGATCAACGCGCGGCCTTATGGCTCGGTCCGGACGAGCACCTGTTGCTCGCGCCGGCTGCCGATCGCGAGGCTGACAATCCCGCAGCCGCTGATCCCGGAATACTCGCCGCGGAGCTCGACGCGGCACTGACCGGGATTGCGCATTCGCTGGTGGACGTCAGCCAGCGCCACGTCGCCATGCGGGTGAGCGGATCGCGAGCAGTCGCGCTGCTCAACACGGGCTGCCCGCTCGACCTCTCTGACGCCAGGTTTCCCGTCGGCATGTGTACTCGCACGCTCCTCGGCAAGGCCGAAGTCGTGCTTTGGCGGACTGATGCCGTGGAGTTCCATCTCGAAGCCATGCGCTCGTTCCAGGACTATGTCCTGGAATGGCTGCGAGAGGCCGGGCGGTCAGAGTTTCTGCTCACACCTGAAACGCCGACGCCATCAGCTCCCGCTCGCCGCGTGCAATCTTGAGCCGCTCTGCTTCCTCGCGCCAGGTGCCGACGGCAGTCTGGACCTGCCTGAAGATCTCCTCTGCCTCGACGCCAGAGAGGCCGTACTCGCGGTGCGCCTCGAGCGCAATCGTGACATCGCAGGCGGTCTCGTTCTCGTTGATGGCCAACGTCAGCTCCCTGCGCTGCAGGGAAGGATTGATGTCAAACACCGGCGAGAGCGCAACACCTTTGGCATCGATGAAGAAGCCGTGGTTACGCAGGTGATCGTCCGTATTGTGAATCAGAATGCTGAACACGACGCGCCGGAACAGCTCGGCACAATCGGCATCCGTGCTCACACCCCGTGATTGCAGCAGATCAACGAGCTCCAGGTAGCTTGCACCGCCTTCGCCATCCGCACGCTGCGTGAGCGTCATCGCGGAGACAAACGCCAGCCGGCGGTCATCGGCAGTGCGATCGAATCGCTGCGCGAGGAATGTCGTGTGGTTGCTGTCGCCCAAGCGCAGGGCGCGCGTCGCCGGCACATTGATGCCCGCCTTGGCGGCGAGACGATGCGCGACCAGTTCCCATGCGCCGACGTCGTGCGTGTCGTCGCGGCTCGGAAATTTGGCGAGACAGAGAGCTCCCGCTTCATCGCGCACTGACGCCTTGGGTCTGGCGCCGCCCAGCGAGCTTCCTGGCGCCACCAGCTGCGACAGCCACTTCACGTATTCAGCATCATCGTCCCCTTCATGCTCTTCGAGGTATCGACTGGCAGCCTGCAGTTCCCGCAGAGAGGTCAGTGGAGGGGCAGCGACCTGACGATCGCTATCGATGTACGGCCCGTCCGCACTGGCGCGAAAACGCAGAGCGCCGAGCCGTGTTTCATCGTGTACGCCGAGGAGAAAATCCCATTCCGTCAGCATCCGCGGCTGACGACTCTCCGCACGTGCACGCGTGTTCTCCCGTCGCTGCATGAGCTTGCGCCCCCAGCGATCGGGCGAGGAGTCCAGGAAGATCCCGAAGGTGCTTCGATCGCCGGCCGGGTACTGCGCGCCGCTGGCCAATGCCAGGTCCGGATCGAACGCGAAGGCCTCGCGTCGCTGCAGCCATCGTTCGTCGTACTCAAAGGAGAACACATCACCGCTACCGCCGGACTGGCGGCGCAGCGTGCCCATCGGAACGGGCGAGTCGAAACTCTCGAGATCGACCCAGACGCCCACGGTGTCGAAGCGCCGCGCCATCACGGCACCTCGCTCTCGGAATCCGACCGTTTGCTTTCCCGGCGCGGGCTCAGCTGCGCATCCTGGAGACGTCGGCCAAGAGCGTCATCGGTGGCAAGGGCGGCAAGGTCACCGTCGAGCCCGAGTGCCTGGAGCACGCGCGCGTAGACGCCGAGTGACACGGCGGCATCGCCGCGCTCCACGCGCACCAGCGTCTTGCGCGTGATGCTCGCGCGCTGCGCGACCAGCTCGGCGGAATACCCACGGCGCAACCGCGCGCGGCGCAGGTTATCGCCGAGCCCGCTCAGGGTTCGGCGCAGTCGGGGGAGGAGAGGTGGCGTTTGGCGGGGCATAGTGGGTCATATCTTACCCAAAAACACCCATTTATGGGTAAGATATTATCCAATACGCTGACTCAGGCCTGAATCTACGGGGTCTACGGCTAGCGCTGGGAGCATTCCCGGCCGGCCGGCACGTGGAAGCGCGCGGTCGCACGCGGCAGCGGCGGCTTGCCGAGGATGGCATCGGCCAATTTCTCCGCGAGCATGATCGTCGGCGCGTTCAAGTTGCCGGTGGTGATGGACGGCATGATGGAGGAATCCACGACGCGCAAGGCGTCGATGCCGGCGACGCGCGCCTCGGAATCGACGACCGTCATCGGGTCGTCGGGCCGGCCCATGCGGCAGGTGCAGGACGGATGGAAGGCGCTTTCGGCCTTGTCGCGCACGAAGGCGTCGATGTGCTCATCCGTCACGACGTTCGCCCCGGGCTGGATCTCGCGTCCGCGATAAGGATCGAATGCGCGCTGCGCGAAGATTTCTCGCGTCAGGCGCACGCAGGCGCGCATCTCCGTCATGTCGTCCGCGTGGCTCAGGTAGTTGAAGCGGATCTTCGGATGCGCGAAAGGGTCCGGTGAAGCCAGCCGGACGCTGCCGCGGCTCTTCGAGCGCATCGGGCCGACGTGCGCCTGGAAGCCGTGCTCCTGCGCCAGCGAGGAGCCGTCATAGGCGACCGCGAGCGGCAGGAAATGAAACTGGATGTCCGGATACGGCATGCCGGCGCGGCTGCGGATGAATGCGCCGGTCTCGAAGTGGTTGGTCGCGCCGAGGCCATCCTTGAAGAGCAGCCAGCGCGCGCCGATCAGCGCGCGCGCGAACCAGCCCATCGATGAATAAAGAGTAACGGGCCGGGTGCAGGCCACCTGGAAGTAGAACTCGAGGTGATCCTGAAGGTTCTCGCCGACACCGGGCAGGTCGTGCACGACGACTATACCGTGCCCGCGAAGCTCGGCCGCCGGCCCGACGCCGGAGAGTTTCAGGAGCTTCGGTGAGTTGATCGCTCCGGCGCTGACGATGACCTCGCGTCGCGCGCGCGCCGTGCGCGGCCCATTGTCTCTACGATAGTCGACGCCCGTCGCGCGCCGGTTCTCGAACCGGATGCGGGTCGCGAACGCCTGCGTGTGCACGGTAAGGTTGGTTCGCTTCATCGCCGGGCGCAGGTAGGCATTGGCCGTGCTGCAACGCCGCCCGTAACCGACGGTCATGTCGAGGCGGCCGAAGCCTTCCTGCTGAGCGCCGTTGATATCGGCCGTCTGCGGATAACCGGCTTCGCTGCCAGCCGTGAGCCAGGCTGCGTGCAGCGGATTCTTCAGGCTGCCGTAGCGGGTCTGCAGCGGACCCGAATCGCCGCGATACTCGTTCCCGCCCTCGGCGCGCGTTTCCGCGCGACGGAAGTAGGGCAGCACGGCGCTGTAGTTCCAGCCCGAGGCGCCTTCGGCCTCCCAGCGCTCGTAGTCCTGCGCATTGCCGCGCACGTAGACGAGGCCGTTGATCGAGGACGAGCCGCCGAGCACCTTGCCGCGCGGCGTGTGCAAGCGGCGTCCGCCAAGCCCCGGTTCCGGTTCGGTGTAGTAGCGCCAGTCGTATTTCTCCATCCCCATCGGAATCGAGAGCGCGGAGGGCATCTGCACGAAAATCGAACGATCGGAGCCGCCGAACTCGAGCACGAGCACGCTGTGCTTTCCGTCCGCGGTGAGCCGGTCGGCGAGCACGCAGCCCGCGGACCCGGCGCCCACGACGATGTAGTCGAACTCCTCAGTAGGGGGCATCGATGTCGCCCTTCGCCACGTACACGCTCTTCAGCTGTGTGTAGTGTTCCATCGCGGCGCGTCCGTTCTCGCGCCCGAGGCCGGAGAGCTTGACGCCGCCGAAAGGCAACTCGATCGGGGTCACGTTGTAGTGATTGATCCAGCAGGTGCCGGCCTCGAGCCGCGCAATCACGCGATGCGCGCGGTTGAGGTCGTTGGTGAAAACGCCGGCCGACAGACCGAACTCGGTCGCGTTCGCGCGCGCGATGGCCTCGTCCTCCTCCGCGAATTCGAGCACCGCCATCACCGGTCCGAAGATCTCCTCGCGCACGATGCTCATGTCGTCGCGGCAGCCGTCAAAGACGGTGGGCTCGACGAAGAACCCTTTCGCGAGCGCGCCCGCGGTGCGTCGCTGGCCGCCCACCAGGATTTGCGCACCTTCCCGTCGGCCGCGCTCGATGTAGCCGAGGACGGTTCGCATGTGCTCCTCGGAAATGAGCGAGCCGACCTGCGTCGCCGGATCCATCGGGTCGCCGATGCGCATCGCCCGCACGCGCTCGGCGAGCCGGCGCAGGAAATCGGCGCGGATGGAGCGGTGGACGAAGACGCGCGTGCCGTTGGAGCAGACCTCCCCGGCGGAATAGAAATTGCCGAGCAGCGCGCCGGAGACGGCCTGGTCGAGCTTCGCGTCCTCGGACACGAGGATCGGAGACTTGCCGCCGAGCTCGAGCGTCACGTCTTTGATCGTGCTCGCGGCGTCGGTCATGACGGCCTTGCCGGTACCGACGGAGCCGGTGAGCGAGACCTTGCGTATCGCCGGGTGGCGCGCGAGCAGCCGGCCGGTCTCGGCGCGGCCGTGCAACACCTGGAAAATGCCGGGCGGTACGCCGGCTTCGAGGTAGATCGCCTCGAGCTGCGGCGCGCTGAGCGGTGTCAGGCTCGCCGGCTTGAAAAGCATCGCATTGCCGAAGGCGAGCGCGGGCGCGGACTTCCAGCAGGCAATCTGCAGTGGGTAGTTCCAGGCGCCGATGCCGGCGGTGACGCCGAGCGGCTCGCGGCGTGTATAACCGAAGGCGTGCGGGCCGAGGTCGATGTGTTCGCCGGCCGCGCTCTGGGCTAGAGCGGCGAAGTACTCCAGGCATTCGGCGCCCGAGATCACGTCGACGACGCGCGTCTCCTGGATCGGCTTGCCCGTGTCGCGGGTTTCGAGTTCCGCGAGCGCATCGTTGCGTTCGCGCAGGATCCCTGCGGCCCTGCGCAGAATACGGGCACGCTCGCTTCCGGCGAGCGCGGCCCACACCGGCTGTGCGATGCGCGCGGCATCGACCGCTGCTTCGACCTCCGCGGGACCGGCCACGGGCAGCTCGGCGAGTCGTTCGCCGGTCGCGGGGTTGATGGTTACCAATCGTTCGTTCGCCACGGTCAACCAGTTTTCGTTAGCCGATGGGGCAGGTCAAGCACGCGCCTTCGCGTGGAAGCCGAAGGCTGCGGCCACGCGGGCTATTGAGACGCGCTCTGAACGCGGCGCCGGTCGAACCGCGCGAGCAAGCCGGTGGCGACGGTCGTCAGGAAAACGACGCCGACCAGCAGCAGGAAAACCGAGTCGAGACCCCGAGTGTGCTTCAGCCAGCCGATCACCGGTTCCTGCAGTATCGGGCCGATCGAACCGAGGCCGTTGATGACACCGGCGGCGAGCGCGGCCTGGCGCCGGCTTCCCACGTCCATCGCGGCGGCGCCGGACAGCAGGGAATCCGGCCCCATCGCCATGAATCCGATCATGCCGAGCAGCACCACGAAGAGCACGGGCGAGGTCAGGCCGACCGACCACATCGCAAACGTGGACACCAGGCAGCCCGCGGTCATCCAGAAGATCACCGGCGTGCGACGCGCGCCCTGGATGCGGTCCGACCAGATGCCGGCCACGATCACGCCGAGAAAGCCGATCCAGTCGAACGCGGTGGACCAGTAGGCGGCCACTGAAGTCGTCATGCTGAAATGCTCGCCGAGGATCAGCACCGACCAGCTGTCGAGCGCATAGCGCAGGAACTTGAAGCCGAAGTAGATGAGGCCCATCGCGACGATCGACACGACGAACTGGCGCGGCAGCGCCGGCTCGCGGGCCGCTGCTGCGCCTGGTCCCGGCTCGGCGACATCCGGCTCCGCTTCGTCTTCGAGCGACAGGCCGTCCGATTGCGGCCGCTCGTGCGCGCGCAACACGAAGTAGGCGGTGAACGCCAGCAGCACGATGCTGGAGCCGTGGAACGACCACGCCAGCCCGAGCCAGCCCAGCAGAAATCCGGCAAGTACTTTGCCGAACACGGCCCCGAACTGGTAGCAGGTCCCCCAGATGCCGAACAGCGTTCCGCGCTCGGAGCGGCGCGTCCAGTTCGCGAACAGGGCGACGTTGTGCGGCCAGCCGATGGCCTGCGCGAGGCCGTGGATGCCCATGGTCACGCACATCCACAGGAGAACGCTTGCCGCCCCCGAATCGACCAGCAGGCCCAGCACGATGTTGCACGCGGCCGCGATGAACATGGCCCAGGCGAGCAAGCGCCGGCTCTCCATGCGTTGGCCGAGCCACGCGGCAAGGAACTGGCCCAGCATGTAGGTGACGAGGAAAACGGTCCACGGCCATGCCACCTCGATATCGTCGAGGCCGAACTGTTCCTTCAGCGGATGTTTGACGACCGCGTAGACCTTGCGGACCAGGTAGAAGCCGCAATAGGACAGCCAGGTCGCGACGAAAAGCTGCACGCGATAGCGGCGCAGCAGGATCGCCTCCGCCTCGTTCATGTGAAGGATTTCATGTGAAAGACCTGCCAGCGAGGTCGAGGCTGGCGTCCGCGATGCGTTGCCAGAAGCCGGTCGGCAATGCCCGGTAGTCGGTACAGCTGGCCGTGGCAAGTCGCGTGTTTGCGGGAATGTCTGACGCGCAACAGGTGATGAACACCGCGCGCATGCCGGCAGCTTTCGCCGCCAGCAGGCCAGCCTGGCTGTCCTCGAATACCAGCACCTCGGTCGGGTCGACATCGAGCGCACGCGCTGCGCGCAGGAATCCCTCTGGATCGGGCTTGCCGTGGCTGACGTCGTCGCCACCGATGCGTGCGCGCGGGTCGACGCATGCGGAAACCGCGAGCTGCTCGAGGAAGTCGTCGATCACGGCGCGCGGACTCGACGACACGACGCCGACTCTCATCGTGCTCGCGGCGGCACGCACGGCATCGGGCGCACCGGGAACAGGCTTCACACTTGCGGTTGCTTCGCTCCAGCACGCCAGGAGCTCAGCGGCCAGCTCCGCAGCGTCCCGGCTGATTTTCGTCCGCTCCCGGATGACGTCGGCGACATGGGCCCACGTGCGTCCCCGGGTCTGCGAGTGCGGTAGCGCGAAATCGGCGACGCCGTGACGCGCGACGACGGCCCTGATCGTTTCGTCCGTATGCACCTCGGTGTCCACCAGCGTGCCATCGAGATCGAAGAGCACGGCGCGCACGGGACGGATGCCGGTCGCAGCCATGGCTGTTCCGCAGTCACCGACGCGCGGTGAGGCTTGCGAGCTCGAGGTCCCAGGACATGCGTGTCCTGCCGCTCGCGTCGACGATGCCGAGTGACAGGCGCGTCAATCGTCCCCGCCAGTCGATGTCGATGAATCCGAAATTGGGTTCGGCCAGCACCTCGCTCACCCGGTTCGAATTCGGAGTCGGCACCTTCCATTCCTCCGTCAGGCCGCTCGAAGTGAGGTCCCACAGTGTGTAGGGCACGTTGACGTCCAGCTTCGACAATTCCGCGTAGTGGATGTCGCCGCTCAGGAACACGAGGCCGTTGGCATTCTTGCGGCGGATCAGGTCGATCAGGCGCTGGTGGTCGCGCGCGAAGTTGATCCAGGATTCCCAGCCGGTGGAATCGGCGAGCACCTGCAGACTGGAGCCGAACAGGCGAAGCTCCGCGGGCACCTCGAGTTGCCGCTCGAGCCAACGCCACTGCCGCTCGCCCAGCATGGTGGCCTTCGGGTCCGGGTCGCGTGCATACGGCCCGGGTACCGGCAACCCCGCCGCCATGCGGGTCTTGGTCCAGGTGTCGAAATCCATCCCTGCGCAATCAGAGCTCGTCAGCGCTGTTCGGTTGTAGCGCAGGTCCGGCAGGATGAGCTGTACACGCCGGCCCGGCGGCCCGAACACATAGGAAGCGTAGACGCCGTCGCGGTCGCGCCTTGGCGACCCAGGGAGCTCGTTCCAGAAATCGAAGAAGATCTGCCGCGACTCCTCCTTGAACGGATATTCGCCGCCCGCGTCGTTCTCGCCGAAGTCATGGTCGTCCCAGATCGCGGCGAGCGGAGTGCCGGCGCGCAACCGGGCGAACCCAGGTTGCGCCGCGAGCTCCGCGTATTTCGCGCGCATCACCGCCATGTCGTGCGTGTCCGCGTAGACGTTGTCGCCCAGGAAGACGAACAGGTCGCACTTCCTGGCGAGGACGGCGTCCCAGATCGGCTGCGGCTTGCCGGAGTCGGCGCAGGACCCGAAGCAGATGCGCCTGAGCGTGCGGCCGAGCGCCGGGTGCGGATCGGATGCGTGCGTGGTGGATCCGGCACCCGATCCGGCGATCGCCGCGCGGCGCGGTGCCGCGACGAGCGCCGCCACCAGCGCAAGGGCCCGGCGAATGAGCGTTCGTCGCGCTGGGTCGTGGATTTTCGGCATGGGTTTCGCGTCCGTCGGGCTTTTTATCACGAAAGCTGCGCAGGCGTTTCGTTGACTGCACCTCGCGGCGAACTGCAAGCTGCGTACCGTGCGGAACGCGGATACCAGGGGCGCGCACTTCTCGATGAGCCGGCTTGTGCAGAATCGAGTACGAATCGCTGCGGCGCTGGTCGGCATCGCCGCGCTGCAGGCCGCCGCGTGCGCCGAAACGATCCTCTTCGTCGGCAACAGCTTCACGGCCGGCGGGCGCTCGCCGCGGGTAGAGGGCTATCAGCCGCAGACCGTGACGGATCTCAATCGCGAAGGCACGGGTGGCGTACCCGCCTTGTTCAAATCCTTCACCCGCCAGGCGGGAATGGACTACGACGTCAGTCTCGAAACGGTGTTCGGCACGAACCTGGATTTTCACCACGAGGAGAAGGCGGCGCTGATCGGCCGCGCGTGGGATCACGTGGTCGTGCAGGGCTACAGCACGCTCGACGCGGACGCCCCCGGCGATGCGCGCAAGCTCATCGACTACTCGGTGCGGCTCGCGCAGCTGTTCCGCGCTGCGAACGGCCAGGTCGACGTGAGTCTGGTCGCCACCTGGTCACGCGCCGATCAAACCTATCCGGCCTCCGGCCACTGGTTCGGAAAGCCCATCGAAGCGATGGCGCTCGACGTGCGCGCCGCGTACGACCGGGCGGCCGAGCGCTCTCCGCACATCCGCGCCGTCATACCGGTAGGCGAGGCGTGGAATCGGGCGATCACCGAAGGTATCGCGGCGCGCAATCCCTATCAGGGTGTCGGCCCGCATCAGATCAATCTCTGGGCCGACGACCATTACCACGCGAGCGTGCAGGGCTACTATCTCGAGGCGCTGGTGATCTTTGGCAGCGTCACGGGCCACGATCCGCGCAGCCTTGGAGGAGGGGAGGAGGCTGCGGCGCAACTGGGCATCACTCCCGCCCAGGCGATCGCGCTTCAGCGCATCGCGTTCGACACGCTGGCGAGCGAGCGAACGAAAACCGCGATTCAAACGACTGCCAGGCCCGCGCGCACCGGGAAGTGGAATCTGCTCGTTGCGGCGTCGGATGAATTCGACGGACTCACGCTCGATGCCGCCAAGTGGAAGAAGGGCCTTTGGTACGACACGTCAGGAGCCCTGGCATTCGATCCGGAAAACATAGCCGTCTCCGGCGGCAACCTGGTCTTGACGGCCAGAAAAGAAACGTTGCGGGAAAAGTCCTACACCTACGGTGCCGTGGAATCGCTTTTCGATGTGCCGGGAGCGAACAGCTACGTGGAGGTTCGGGCCAGGGCGCTGCCTCACAACGCGAATGTGCTGAGCGCCATCTGGTTGCAGTCTTCGCCCTTGACCGTGGCTGACAATCCGAATCCCGAAATAGACATTCAGGAGACCTTCAACTACTACGGCGTGGTCAGCACGTTGCACACCTGGGCGATCGACCGTAACAAGCCTGCCCCGACTGCCGAGGACGAATACGTTCATACCCGGACAGCCCCGAACCAATACAACGCGGGGGTGGACGTCAGTGCGGACTATCACGTCTATGGCCTGGAGCGAAGCAGTGGCAAACTTCGTTTCTATTTCGACGGAAAACTGGCGTGGGAAGTCGCGCCGTCAGAGGCCTCGTTCGTGAATATGCCCCGCCATGTGGTGCTCAGTCTCGAAGGCCATCTGGGCGACCCGGTGGACAGGTTCCTGCCCGAAAGTTTTCTGGTGGACTACGTTCGTACCTACATCCCCGCGACCGATCGGGCTGGTTCCGGACCGAAGTGATCGTCAGCGGGTTACGGTATCGCGGGCCAGCAGTTTCTTGAATTCGTGGTACGCCGCTTTCTTGCCGAACTTGCCTTCGGGCCCGTACGTCAGGCCCCAGCCGCCGTCTTTGTCGGGAGGCGCCGGATAGTGCTCGTCGTTGAGCTCGTAGTTGATGATCAGTTCGACGGCCGGATCGGCACCCAGAATGCCGTGCTTGCGATCATAGTAGCGCTGGACATAGGTTCTCTGCGCCTGCTCGCCGCCTTCCTGGTCGGCCGTCGTCCATCCGGTCTCCGTGATCCAGATCGGTTTTCGGCCCGCAACGATCCGTTTCACTTCCTCGAGCAGCAGGTTCTTGTGGAAGACGTAGTAGTGCACGGAAATCGCGTCGACATGCTCGAGGAGCCCCATGTCGATCAGCGATTTCAGATAGACGATGCCTTCTGAGTTTGCTCCTACAGCGGGTCCCACTATGCGCGCGTCCGCATTCGCGGCCCTGATGATCGCATGCGCCTCGCGGAGCATGCGCATGTAGTCCGCCGGTGGAATCGGACCGCCCCACCACTTCATCTCCGGCTCGTTGGTGATTTCCCAGGCGGGGACATCCGAAGTGGCGAGCACCTGCTCTTTCACGTAGGCCGACCAGCCCGAAGTGTCCGTGGAATACCAGGGCAGGAGTGCCAGCACCTGGATGCCCTTGCGCTTCATGTCCGCGGCGAAGCGCGCGTCTTTCGCCGGATCCTGGAAATCTCCGCGGATCCAGAAACTGCCTGCCGAACGCAGGTCATCGAGAACTGACGCTGCCGCCGGCGTGTACTCATCGCCGAAGGCCCCGTGATGAAAACAGACGCCGAATTCCGTGGGTCTGCGTTCGCCGGCGGGCGCCGGCAATGCAAGGGTGCATGCCAACAGAATGGCGGCCAACGACAGAATGGCGAGACCGCGCTGCGGACTTCCCGGAAAAGAAATCATGCTTCCTGCGCTCCTCGCCGCGGCAGCAGGCGCGCCATCAGTGCCCGAGGGCTCGTGGGGCGCAGCTCCGGATGTTCCGCCAGAAAACTGCGCCGCGCGCTCGCCGCGGTATGAGACTCGTCGCCGGGCGTCCATCCCGGCGGCTTCACCAGGTGAGCGAGCCGCGTGCGCCAGTCGGGCGCGTTGCGCACGTCGCGCGCCAGCAGCAGCAGCTCGCCGAAGTAAAAATCGACGAAGCTCGTGACGTTCACGTCGCGGGTGATGCCGTACTCGATCTTCACTTCGTCGCGCAGCGGCTGCAGGGTACCGAACATCCAGTCCCAGAACGGCAGCAGCGAGCAGAAGTTGGTGTCCATGTAGAGCGGGTTGCGGGCGTGATGGACGCGATGGTACGACGGCGTAATGACGAAGAAGCGGGCAGGCCCGAAGCGGCCAGTGCGAAACGAGCGTTCCCCCGCGTGGATGAAAGTTCCCCAGGTGACCTCGAAGGCCATGATCACGACCAGCATGCCGGGCTCGACGCCGAGCAGCATCAGCAGCGGCACCTGTACCAGCGCGCTGTAATAGCCTTCGGCGAAGAAGTGCACCCACGCCACCGTCATGTTGAGGTTCTGGGGTGCATGGTGTGGCGAATGCAGGCACCACAGCAGGCGCACCTTGTGCGCACCGTAGTGCCAGATCCACATCGAAAGGTCCCAGATCAGCAGGGCGTAGAGCCAGCCGTACCAGGTGTAACCGACGTGGAACAGCGCGAACTGCTTGAAGTGCGGCAGCAGGAGCCAGAACACATCGATGACGATCAGTCGCGGCAGCAGGCCGAGCAGCAGCCCGGCGAAAAAGGTGGGCTGGTATTCGTGCGCCGTCGCCCTGAGCAGCCGCGCCGCCATGCCCGGCCGGCGCCCCTGGGCGCGCTCCTTGTCAGCCTCCGCGATGAAGAAGCGCAGTAGCTCCCATAGCGTGAGCAAGGTAATCAGCAGCCCGACGACCGCCAGCACGCTGTCGTGGTAATTCCCCTCGTTGAAAGGCTTTAGCAGGTCGGCGATAAAACCCTGGCCCGTGGCCGTCGCGCGCGCATAGTGCACGAGGCCGGCGGCGAGGCCCCAGGTCGTATAGACGAAGACGCCGGCGAACAGCAACGCCTCGAGGCGCCGCCACACCGGCGGGGTATCGCTCCATCGTGGCATGTCACGCTGCACGGGCTGTAATGCGGGCTCCCGATTCACACGGCGACTCTAGCGCCGATCGTCGCAGATCAGTGAGGTCTCGTGATACGCGGAGGGCTCTCGATACGCGAGAACCCGACCGCGTCGATATGGACCGCTCCCGGCTCGTTGGCGTGGGGCGGTTCGGGAACCAGCGTCAACCTGACGAGCGCGCCACCGGATGCGGCGAGCGGCAGGCTGAGCTCGTCGACCGGCATCACGTTGCGTGTCTCGCGCTTGTAGCCGTGTTCCTCGGCAAGATCGTCGCGGTAGATCTCCGCCTGGAACGTTCCCGGCGGCAGGAACGAGAGCGACAGGCGCACTTCGCGCGCGTGACGGTCCGTCATCACACCGATCCACCAGTCGTTGCCGCTACGGCGCGCGATGGCGACTTCCTCGCCCACGCGGGCAAGCAGCGCCCGCGTGTCGTCCCAGGTGTCGGGCACTGCGGCCATGACGCGTGAGAGCGGATGCCGGCGATAGGCGGACGGATAGTCGGCCATCATCGGCAAGTGATTCTGCAGCACGACGTACGAAGCCAGCATGCGGGAAGGCGTGCCGATCACCAGCGGCTCGGCGATTCTGGGTTTGAATCGTTCGAGTGGCACGCCGCGGAGCGTGCCCTGGTGATAGTCGAGCGGTCCTGCAAGCATCCGCGTGAGCGGCACGGTGACGTCGTGCTCCGGCGTCACGCCGCGGTCGTCCCACTTGGCGTGCTCCAGGTTGAGCACTGCTTCGCTGTTGAGCAGATTCGGAAAGGTCCGCTCGAGGCCGGTCGGCGCCGCGACGCCGTGAAACGTCACCGTCAGGCGATTGTCGGCCGCAAGCTGCAGCAGCCTGCGCTGGAACACCACCATCTCCTGATCGTCGCGGTCCATGAAGTCGATCATCACGCCTTCGATGCCCCAGGCGCGATAGAGCGGGAATGCCCGTGCCATGTGCTGCTTCGCCGCTTCCCAATGCATCCACAGCCGCAGCCGCACGCCCTTCTGACGCGCATAGTCGATGACTCCTTTCAGATCGAGCCCGTCCATACCCCTGGTGATGTCGGCGCCTTCGTACGGCACGATGCGCCCGCCGTACCAGGCCAGGTCGTTGACGCCATCGAGCGTGTGATACGGGATGCCGTACTGCGCGCAGAAATCGATGTAGTACTTCGCCGTTTCGGTGTTGAGACCCATCTTGAATGGCACGCCGACTTCGTAGAAGTCGTTCCACCACGGAAACGTCGTCTTGCCCGGCTCGATCCACGCAGTGTCCTCGATCACGCTCGGCGCGTTGAGCTTGAGCACGGTGTCCGATTCGAGCAGTTGCCGCGCTTCGTTTCCGATCAAGACCAGTCGCCAGGGCGACTCGTGCGGCAGAGGCGCGCGGACTGCGATCCGCGGCTCGTCCTGGCGGGGCGAAAGGCGGGTGATCAAACCGCCACCCGCCGTTGTGCCGCGCGCAAGATACATGCCGGCATAGTCGGTCAGGTTCGCTTCGAGGACGGCGGCCCAAGCGCGGCCCGGCAGCTCCACGAGAAGCGGCAAACCCAACAACCAGTCGGCTGGAATCTGATCGACACGCCTCCGTTCGTAGCGGTTCTCGTGCGAAGTGGTGAAGTTCGCCAACGGCAGCGCCGTGGCGACTGCACTCGCGGGGAACGAATACTGCGTCAGCTCGTCGACCAGCTCGAGATCTGACCAGCCTGCTTGCTTTGGAAACTGGTACCGCAGCGCAACGCCGTCGTCATACGCTCGCACGACCAGCCGCCATTGCAGTGACTTCGTCCCGCGCTCGCGCAGCGTCAGCGTAGTTTCGGTCGCGCGATCGATCACCTGTCTGCGCTTGCCTGGGAACTGCTCGAAAGAGGAGTCGATCTCGATCGATTCGGATCTCACGATCTCGCAATTGCGGCCGAGCTCCGTGCCCCCTTTCAGGCGCACGCCCAGGTTCGATGCATCGACTACGGCCCGATCCGCCAGAGAAACCCGATACTGCAGTTGCCCCGGTGCTCCGGATGCGGCACGAGTGAACAGCTCGATCTCGAGAGCTCCGTCTGGGGAGCGGACAACCACCGGATCGCTCTGACCCTGCGCTTCGGCCGCGCCGGCTACCGGCAGCGGGCCCGAAAGCGGCAAGCCCAAGAGCAGCAGGCAGCGGCCGGCAAGTCGGGGGAGATACCTCATTGCATTTCCTTGCGCCTATCGCGCGTCATCGCCTGCGGACACCCATCGGGAGAGACTCAGGTCGTGAGAGTATGATCCCGCCATGACACATGCAGCCATCACCGGCTGGGGCAAGTGCATGCCGCCGGCTGTGCTCGACAACGTTGCGCTTGCAAGCTTCCTCGACACCACCGACGAGTGGATCACGACCCGGACAGGTATTCACGAGCGCCGCGTTTCCCACGTGCCGATGACGACGCTGTCGCACGTGGCATCGGTCCGCGCGCTCGCGTGCGCCGGCGTCGATGCCAAAGACCTCGACCTGGTCGTGCTCGGAACGTGTTCGGGCGACGAGCAGGTGCCGAACACCGCTTCGGCCGTTCAGCTGCTGCTGGGCGCGAGCAATGCGGCGGCGATGGACATCAACACAGCGTGCACCAGCTTCCTCTACGGCTTGTCCGCCGCGACGGCGATGATTCGCACGGGAGTGGTGCGCAACGCGCTGGTGGTGGGTGTCGAGGGCATCACGCCATACCTGGACTGGAGCAATCGCAATGTCGCCGTCCTGTTCGGCGACGGCGCGGCCGCCGTCGTGGTTCAGGCGAGCGAAGAACCGCTCGGCGTCATCGCGGAGAAGCTCGGCTGTTACGCCGATGCGCGCGCGACCCTGCGAGTGCGCGGGATGGGCACGATCTACGGCAACGCCGGCGTGCAGCTGGGCGACACTACGTGGGACTTCGACGGCCAAGAGATCTTCAAGCGGGCCGTCCACGGTATGGCTCAGGCATCCGACAGTGCGTTGAAGCGCGCCGGTATCGCGGCCGCCGATGTCGACCTCGTCATTCCGCATCAGGCGAACCTGCGCATTATCGAGGCCGTCGCGAAGAAGGCGGGCGTGCCGATGGACAAGGTGTTCGTCACGGTCCAGCGCTACGGCAACATGTCGTCGGCGACCGTTCCGGTGGCCCTCGTCGAAGCGCTCGAGGAAGGGCGCGTGAAACCCGGCGCAACTCTGCTGACGCCGGCATTCGGCGGCGGGCTCACCTGGTGCTCGCACGTAATCCGCTGGGGCGAGCGCGTCACGCCGCTCGGCACCGCCGACATCGACCTGCCGCCGTGCGACAAGAGCGCACTCGAGCTGGTGCAGGACGTGATCGGCCGCAAACGCGGCGGCAGCGACATCCTGCAGAAGATTGCGCTGCCGGCGTGAGACCGCGTCGCTGCGCGCCTCGTTACGCTGACGAACGTCAGTTGCATCCGACCGCCATGTCGTCTTCGATATGGCTGAGGCGTCGCTGCATCTACTCTGCCAAGCCTTGCGTACCGCACGAATGGACGGCCCCTCGCCGGGCCACAGGGCTCGCATATGAAACTCTTTCGCGAAAAACGCTCGAGAATGGCGGGAGCGATCCTGACAGGAGTCGTCGCCGCCGCGGGTTGCCAGTTCGAAGAATGGCAGAGTGCCGGGTTCGGGCGCACGGATTTCCTGAAAAAGGCGCCGTTCTACGTCAGCTACGGCTCGAAAGACGTTGGCGCCGGCGCCAATACAGCGTCAACAGTCGGCTGCATTGCGGTCGCGGTCGACAAGGCCGGCCGAACCGTCTTGCTCGACGCTGGTGGTGAAGCGGCCCTGCAGCCATTGCTCGCGGCCATGAACACGCGCCTTGAAAAAGGGCAGCGATGCAAGCCGCTCGCCGGGACATCGCTTCCCGAAGACGGTGCTCCCTACCTGTATGCCGGCAGCAACGACGGCGAGAGCGCGTCGCCGGCTCACAACGACGACGACGATCAGCACGACCAGAGTCGGATGATCCTGTCCATCCAGCCGCCTTCGAAGGAATGGCGTGCTCATCTTGCGCGCGTCCTGCAGGAAAACGCGGTTCAGCAACTCCTGATCATCCGCTTGGGACTCGCCGACTATCCGCAAAGCTCCAAAGGAATTTTCGGCAAGCGCGTCATCCTGGGAACCGGCCATGAGCGGCCCCTGAAGTTCGTGACGCCCACCGATCAACAGATTCCAGTGTTGCAGATCACCGGCCTGCGACTGGATCGCGACGGCCGAATCCTGCGCGCCGGCGCCGAAGGCATCATCGCCAAGGAAAGCGGCTTCGTCGTGCGGATGGTGCTCCGGGCAACGGAAGTGCTGAGCCCCGAGGAGCTGCAGAACGCCCTGTGGGCGCGCAGGACTGACCTGCCGAACCGACCACTGACATGGGAAGTGGCATTCGACGAGCTGGTGACACGCTTGCTCTAGCAAGATTGCGCAGAACGCCGGCCGATCGAGGCGGAGAGCCGCGCAAATCAGCTACTTACCGGTAGCTCCCCCAGCATCCGCTGCTCCTTCGAACCCGCTTCGGTTCAGCGACGCGACCAGATCGCCGAGATCCGGGACAGCGGCCGGCGCGTGAGGCACACTGATCATCCGGCGCGGCTCAGCACGCGCCGCATAACACGGTTCGCCAGGACCGACTATAAAAGAATCGACCAAGGGGAACGCCATGCGCGTCGTTCTTTCACTCATCGGTATCGTCGCGGCAGGGTCTGCGCGCGGCAACGGTTTGCACGGACAGGGGAACGGCATCGAGGTCGCGGGCCTGCACGCGCCCGCAGTGGTGCTGCGCGACCGCGACGGAGTGCCGCACATCTACGCGTACGACGAGCACGATGCGCTCTTCATGCAAGGGTATCTCCAGGCGCAGGACCGCTTGTTCCAGATCGACGTCCTGCGACACACGGCCAGCGGGACGCTGGCCGAGCTCGTGGGTCAGGGCGCGCTGCCTTCGGACGTCGAGCTGCGCACCATCGGCCTGCGCCGCGCCGCCGAGCGTTCGCTCGCGGCGTACTCGCCGGCGATGCGCGCTGGCTTGCAGGCGTATGCCGATGGCGTCAATGCCTGGGTGCAGCGCAATCCGTTGCCGGCGGAGTACGCCGCACTCCAGCTCACGAGGTTCGATCCCTGGACTGCGCTCGATTCTGCGCTGATCGGCAAGGCACTCGCGTTCCAGTTGTCGTTCGACCTCGACATCGACGCGACGCTGAATTATCTCCAGTACCAGGAGAAGCTGATCGCGCTCAATCCGCAGCTCGGCTCGCAGCTCGCCGACGGATTGTTCTTCCTCGACGTGTTCCGCTCGGCGCCGTTCGATCCAGCAGCCAGCGTGCCCGACGCTAACGGTCCGGCCCCGCGTCCCACTTCCCATCACGGCAAAGCACAGAGCAAGGGCGTGAGGATGGATCGGGCCGCTGAAGAATGCCTGCGGCAATATCGCGAGCGAATCGAGCAGGTGCCATTCATGCGCCGCACGCTGTCGCGCACCGAGCGGCAGATCGGCAGCAATGAATGGGCGGTCGCGGGGCGCTTCACGCGCAACGGCCGACCGCTGGTGGCGAACGACCCGCACCTGTCCCTCGACCTGCCACCGAATTTCTACGACCTGCAGATCACCACGATCAAGGATGGCCTCGACGCCATCGGCAGCAGCGTGGCGGGCACGCCGTACATCGTGCTGGGGCAGAACCGGCACGTGACGTGGGGAGAGACGACCACCGGCTTCGACGTGACCGATACGTACCAGGAACAGGTGGTGCCGGATCCGGGCTCGCCGAGCGGGCTGTCGACTCTCTATCAGGGTCAGATGGAGCCCGTGATTCCCATACCGGTCACGTTCAGAGTCAACCTGCGCGATGGCGGTACTCCGGACACGCTCGTACCGGTGCCCGCGGGTGGCGGAATTCCGCCGGTCGTGCTCATCGTGCCGCGACGGAACAACGGGCCGATCGTGCAGCTGGACCAGGCAACGGGCGTGGCCATCAGCGTGCAGTACGCCGGCTTCAGCGGCACGCGCGAGCTGGAAACGTTCCGGCTGCTCAATCACGCGCGCAACCTGGCCGACTTCAAGGCCGCGCTCCAGTTCTTCGACGTCGGTTCGCAGAACTTCATCTACGGCGACATCCGCGGCAACATCGGCTACTTCACCACCGGCGAAGTGCCGCTGCGTGAGGACCTGCAGGCGGGCGGCATCGACGGCGCGCCTCCCTGGTTCATCCGCAACGGTCAGGGCGGCAACGAATGGATCCGCAAGTCGAGTCCGGGGTCGACGGACGGCACTGGCTATGAGTTCCTGCCGTTCGCAGAGCTGCCGCAGGTGGTCAACCCTGCGAGCGGTTTCGTGGTCAACGCCAACAACGACCCGGCCGGCGTGACGCTCGACAACAATCCGGTCAACCAGCTGCGCCCGGGCGGCAGCGGTATCTACTACCTCGGCTATGCCTTCGACTTCGGCACGCGCGCCGGTCGCATCACTCAGGCGCTGCGGCAGAAACTCGCGCACGGACGCGTGGACCAGGACGACATGGTGGAACTGCAGGCCGACGTGACGCTCCTGGACGCTTCGGTGCTCGCGCCCTACATCGTGCGTGCGTTCGCCAACGCGCGCGGCGCTTCTGCGCCGGTGCAACTGCGCACGCTCGCGGACGATCCGCGGATCGCGGAAGCCGTCGGACGCCTCGCGCAGTGGAACTACACCGCGCCGACCGGAGTGCAGACCGGATACGACGCGGCCGACGAGGACGGCTACCTGTTGCCGCCGCGGCGCAAGGAGGTCCAGGCCAGCATTGCTGCGACGATCTATTCGGTGTGGCGCGGCCGGGCAATCGCGAACGGCGTCGATCGCACGCTGCAGGGCCTCGGTGTGCCGACGCCCGGTTCGGGCGAAGCGATCAAGGCGTTGCGACATCTCGTCGAACGCAACGGTGTCGGCGCCTCGACGATCGATTTCTTCGGCTGGGTGCCGCTGCCCGATGCGACTCAGCGCCGCGATTTCGTGCTCCTGAAGAGCCTCGGCGATGCGCTCGATCTGCTGGCCGGATCCGCGTTCGCGCCGGCGTTTGCCGGGTCCACAGCGCAGGACGACTATCGCTGGGGCAGGCTCCACCGGATCACGTTCGACGGCATCCTCGGTGGTCCGTTCAGCATCCCCGGCGCCACACCCGGCTTCGAGCCTTCGTTCGCCGACCTCCCGGGACTCGCGGTCGACGGTGGCTTCGGTGTCGTCGATGCTTCTTCGCATTCCGCGCGTTCAGCGAGTGCCAGCGCGTTCACCTTCGGTTCCGGACCGAACCGCCGTTACGTGGGCAGCCCGAACCATTGGCCCGGATCGATCGACGCGCGGTCGATCCTGCCAGGCGGAAACAGCGGCGTGCTGGGGCATGAGTTTTACGCGAACCAGCTCGGCCGCTGGCTGACGAACGATACCTATCCGTTCCGCCAGCAGATCCATGAGGTGGTGCGCGCGTTCGACAGCGAGGAGGTGTACCGGCCAGCGCCGGCGCCTTGACGCGCGGCGGCGAACGCTACGCCCAGTTTCCTTCGTCCCAGCGCAATTGATCCCAGGCGCTGCTGGGAGCCGGCGGCGGTGGAGGTGGAGCAGTGTTCTGACCATCATCACCACTGCCGCATCCCGCGAGCAGCACGATGCCAAGGAGGAAGAGCAGGCTCCGCGCGGCGCGTGTTCTCGGGATTCTCACGGCCACGCTCACCGTGCGTACTGCACGCTGCACGCGTAAATCCGTAGCTGCCCGGGCACGGCATCGGTCAGCAGGAAGCGCACCGAGATGAAGTAGGCGTATGCGGCGTTGTCGACCCGCGCATCCGTCTGCAGGACCCTTGAGCTGAGCGTCTGCAAGCCGGAATTGTCAGTGAGCGTGTTGGTGTCGAGAACGATTTCCTGCTGCGCGGTGACGAGGCTCATTCGCACCAGGTTCGGGCGTTCGACCCACCCCGCAGCTTCGTCGTGTACCAGGCAGGACAGTCCGGTCACCGAGCTACCGTGCGGCAGATCGACCGGCGCGGTGGCGATGCAGGAGCCGCTCGTGTTCTCGAAGTAGCCGTGGTTCAGGAGCCGCCGGAACTGGCAGCCGACGCTATCGCGGTTGTTGTTGAAGAACTCCGAGAAGCCGTGCGTATTGATGGACACGGCCCCCGCGACCTGCAGTGAGCTCTCGACTGCGGTGAGGCGTGCGTGGTTGTCGTCGACTGCCGTCTTCACCATCTGAAAGTTTCCGTTGATCTCCGCGGCGCGCGCCGGCGTGCCCGCCGTGAACGTCGTGAGGTCGTCGACCTCTCCGGCGAGCGCGGGCGCGATCAGGCCCGTCGTCAGGATCAGCGTGTTCGTCAGCGCGAGCAGCCCGAGGAATCGGGTCCGGCGCCGCTGGGCCTCGAATTTCATGGTGCCTCTCCACGATTTCCGTGCAACCGGGCCCGCGGCCGGCAGCGTCGTTCGCGCCGACCGTGGACTGCACCCGCGGTACGACGGGTAGCAGCTGGATACCGGTACTAACAGCAAATCGCATCCAATCCTGCCATTCGGGGAGCAGGCGCCGGCGGTGGTCCGAAAATGCCAGCGCGCGGGTGCGGATGCTGTGTATTGCAGAGGCGATCAGGGAGCCGCCACCAATGCACCTGTTTCAGTGCGTCGGTGGCCGCCAGTGCTTCGGGCGCAGGAAGTGCCGCGTCACGTAGATGCCGGTTCGCGCGCCGCTCAGCAGGCCGTGCTGGTTCGCCGACGGGAAGTGAATTCCGCCATAGATTCTGCTCGCGCCACTCTCGAGCGCGGCGTCCGAGAAGCTGTCGTAGAAGCGAGCGACGCCGGGCAGATCGTCGGACCCGACGCTGAAGCCGAGGCGGTCGCGGCCATGGAAGCGGGCGAGCACGGCAGCGGCCGCGCCGCTGAACGTGCTGTGACCTGACGTGTACTCGGGGAACGGCGGCGTCGGTAGCAGCGGTTGCCACGCGGAATCGGTGTGCGTGAGCGGGTTGCCGTCGGTGTCGGCGAGCTGAATCGCCGTGATGGGTCGCCAGAAGTTGTAGAGATACTTGCAGTCCCACGAGACGATCGCCGCATCCGCCATCGCGATGTTGAGCAGCGCGAACAGACGCGCGTTCCCGGCGAGCGAAGTGCCTTCGCTCCTCGCGACGGACTGCGCGATCTGGTTCCAGTGCCCGGCCGGCGTCGCGGTGCCCGGCCCGTACGCCCAGAACCTTGCGATCTCCGTCTGCTCGACCGTGCGCGCGGTGCTGTCGAGCCCGCCGATTCGCTGCAGCAGATTCACGTCGCTCGCGTAGCGATGCGTGTGCAGTCGTGGCGGCGGCGGTGGCTGGAACTGCGCGCCATCGCGGAGCGCGAACGGCCTGACCTGTCCCCAGAGCGGCAGGAGCGCGGGACGCACGATGCCGCCGAAGGAGACCGTGGGCCGCCATTGGCCGGGTTCCTCGGAGCCGGGAAACGGTGCCGTCGCCGTCGAGCCGTCGTTCGCGCGCGCAGCGAGAATCTCTCCGGCCACGCGTGTGCCCCACGCGATGCCGCGTTGCCTTGCCTCACCTGCGCCGATCGCGCTCAGGACGCTCGCGTCGAGGGCGTCGAACCTGGCGCGATCCGCGGGGTAAAGCGAGCCGAGAGTCAGGCGTGCCGCGGTGCTGGCAGCAGCGACGACGGAAGCTCCCCGGGGAGCGCGGCCCTTGACCAGATAGCTCTCGTGCGTTTGCCGGATGCCGTTCACCGCGTCGTAGATCGCAACATGGAGGATGGCGAGGTTGCGCGCAACCGCAGGCGGCGGCGGATTGCGCGCACGGATCACGTCGAGCGCCGCTTCGTTCCAGTCGGTGACGACGTCTGCACGAGAGGGGGATACGCCTAGCGTGGTCGTCGCCAGCAACAGAAACACCGCAACATCGCGGACGCTGTCCATGGTGAGCTCCGGCCGTCAGTGCGCGGCTCTGCGCAGGATGAAGGTCACGCGCAGGTTCACGCCGCCGGTCTTGTTGAAACCGAGGAGCTCCTGCTTTTGTTCGCCGATGTAGCCGCGGTACTGACCCGTGCCGCCGACGATGGTGCGGACCATGGGCAGGCTCCCTTCACGGCCTTCGGTGGCGATCGAACGCCGGTCGTCGGGCAGCAGGTAGTTCTGCGTAGTGGCGACCCAGATCTCGGCTTCGCCGGAAATGATCTTGCTGGCATCTGCCAGGTGTGTGCCGCGGCAGAACCAGAGGCCGATGGCGCCCGTGGAGTTGGGGTCGAAGTCGGCGCCATCGCCGCTGATGGTGTTGCGCGGAAAGATCCGGCCTTCGGTCAGGAAGAAGCTGCCGCGCTTCGGTTCGAGGTCCTCCGGGCTCAAGAGCGTAGGCGTGAACCGGGTGAAATCCTCGGCGACGTCGACCGTGAAGCGGATGACGTCGGTATCGCCGGCCGAGGATGACGCGAGCGGGCAGACCAGGAGCAGGGCAAGGGCGCCGCAGCGCGCCGCACTGCGATAGAGACTCTTGAGCATCGAATTTCTCCAGACAGTGATGGGGTCGTCATGGCCCGCGGTGCGGGTGCGCACGGACTTTCCGGTGCCGTGCGGGCGGGCCGCAACGGAAACGGGCGGACGCTCGTCCCGTTGTCCGCAGATGACCGCCTCGGTCGTTATACTTCCGAGGCGAAGGAGCCACCCGTGGCAGCGAGCGAACCCGGCGACCGACTCGATTCCTGGAAAGCGGTCGCCGCTTACCTGCGGCGCACCGAAAGAACGGCACGGCGCTGGGAGCAGACCGAGGGTCTGCCCGTTCACCGTCTCCAGCACCAGGAGCGCAGCTCGATTTACGCCTTCAAGAGCGAGCTCGATGCCTGGCTCGCGGCGCGGGGCGCGAACGCCACCAGTCTCGACGATCAGCGTCGTTCGAACGCGCGCCGGCGCGTGGTGCTCGCAGCCGCCGCAGCGGCTGTCCTCATCTTGCTGGGCGCGGTGGTGTATTGGTCCGCCGGCCGTCCGCCGGCTGAGGTCGCGCAGGCCGGGCACCTGTCCAGCGACCCAGAGGCGCAACGCCACTTCCTGCGCGGGATCGGCTTCAGCCGCAATC
>Ga0187894_10000778_pt1 | contig 43074 bp, 39 predicted proteins | sample GBC1701081metaG_FD_136650 | JGI IMG/M metagenome (GOLD analysis project Ga0187894, IMG submission 136650) | White microbial mat communities from a lava cave in the Kipuka Kanohina Cave System on the Island of Hawaii, USA - GBC170108-1 metaG ... | reverse complement strand
GTACCGCGGCCGGTGCACAAGCGCGACCTCCACCCCGCCGGTCGTCGGCCCCGGCCGCCAAAGCACCCCGCCCGCCGCGCGAACGACACCATCCCTCCGCGTACTGCCTTCCCGCCCCCCCCCCCCCCCTCCGGCAGCGGCCTCACCCCTCGAACCCCCCGTACCCGGCCACCCAGGCTCCCGCGACGAGCCGCACGGCGCCGCTGCCGCCGCTGATCACCGCCCCGGCCCGCCCCCTCCCGCCCACCACCGCCCCCCCCGCGGCCGCCACCGCCGCTCGTCGAAAAACAGCGATTTCCCGGGCCGCAGCGGAACCCGTCAGGGCATTCACCCTTCGGGCTGCAACCGAGCTGACCGTCCTGGATGTCGGGGCTGTAGCAGCCTCCCAGAACGCCGGCGAGTCCGACGAGCAGAGCTTGGCTGCTGCGAGTCATGATTCTCCTCCTCCTGACGTCAAAAGATCCACGCCGCCACCGCCCCGAGCATCTGCGCCCCCACGATCGGCGCGGCCGCCACCCGGGGGGCGCGTCGCGACGGCGCCGCGGCGGCCGTGACGGCGGGCTTCGGCGCCGTGAGCGCCAGGACGAGCCCGGTCGCCGCCGCCCCTACACCGATGATTCCGGTGACCACGGCGATGGTGCTCGCGGTCTTGCCCGAGCTCTCGAGAGCCGGATCGAACGTCTGTCGCGCAGCGGCCGCCTTCTCGAGATCCGACGCTTTCCCGGAGGCGATTGATCCCTCGATAACCGCAACGATCAGCAACACGCCTCCGCCCGCCATCAGCGCGTACGCCGCCAGCTTACGCCCGCGGCTCGACGCCGTGGGAGCCGGGCCGGGCGCGCCAGCCACACCGACCGTGGGGGGCGGCTGACCGTACGGGGGCTCCGTGGGGGCGCCGTAGTACGCGGGCGGCGGCGTGGTCGAAGGCGGTGGCGCCTGGACGCCCGCCGGTGGCGGTGTACCGACCGCCGGCGACGGGAGCGGCGGCGGCGGCGCCGGCGGCGCGGCGGGATTGACCGGCTGGGGCGGTGCGCCGGCGGCGGGCGGCAGGTAGCCGGACGGGGGCGCGGTGCTGACTCTCCTTCGTTCCTCCGCCAGCTTCTCCGCCTCCTCCATCTTCTTCATGGCGTCGGCGCGGTTTGGCGCGTTGGGCGACCGCCGCAGGTAGTTCTTGTAGAAGCGCGCCGCGTCCGCCGGCTGGTCAGCCAGCCGGTAGGCCTGCGCGATGTTGTAGAGCAGCACCGGATCGCCGCCCAGCTCGTACGCCTTCTGATACGCCTCTATCGCCTCGGCGTACTTGCCCACGTCGTAAAAACGTGTGGCGCGGTCGTAGTGCTCTTTCATCTGCTGCTTCTGCTGGTCGGTCTGAGCGCCGGCCCGCGCCGGAGCCAGCCCCACGGCGATCGCAAGCAGACCGACACAGCCCCATTCCAGGATCCTGATCTTCGTAGTCACCGCCCCCGCAGTATCGAACCTAGGAAAGTGGAAAGTCAAAACTCCTGAGGCCGGTACGATCTCAAGGGCCTTTCGGCTTTCACGCTCCGCGTTCCTGAAGTATAGGGAGGAGCTGCCGCCGGGCGGCTCTTCAGGAGGTCTTCGATGCGCGCGCAACTCCGTTCCGTTTCCCTAACCATCGCTCTCGGTTGCACGGCGCTGCTCTGGTCGTGCAGCAAGTCCGAGCCGACGGGCCCCAAGGTGTGCTGCGATCAGCCCAAGATCCCCGCCGGTGTCCCGGCCTTCGCGGTGATCAAGGACGACGCGGTGGGCCCCACCGACGGCCAAGACGTCAAGCTCCGGGTTGCCCTCAAGCAGAAGACCAAGCGCGACGACATCTATCCGACACTCAAGTTTCTGTATCGCTACGGCATGCAGCGCGCCACCTTCGAGCCCACCAACTTCGTGGCCGAGGTGTACAAGAGCGACGCCGACGCCCAGTCCGGGTCGGGGATGGTGGCCAAGATCTGGCGGGAGCGGTCTGACAAGGGCCCCAAGTGTGAGAACAACATCAAGCTCGAGCTGCCCGAGCAGGTGAAGTTCGCGTTCGACTGGAGCACGGGGCGGCGGGTCGAGGAAGATCTCGAGGACACCTGTCGTCTGGCGGACAAGAAGAAGATCGAGCGCTTCGACGACAAGTTCACGCACAAGGCGTCGTACAAGGTGGACGAAGCGCGGCAGGCGGCCGAGGTGACCCACCCCTTCCTCAACGACGACGGCAAGGATGAGTACGCCAAGGCGCTCACTTTCAACGCCGCCATGACCTACTGGGCGGAGTACATGACCACCATGTTCGCCAAGTCCGACGATCTGAAAGAGCTGACCTTCAACGGCGTCTGGAACGACGAGTCCGTCCTGAAGATCACGGTGACCCGCGAAGAGTTCGATAAGGGCCTTTCGAAGACTCAGGAAAACGTATCTGCCTTCGCCGCCATCACCTTCGCCAAGCTCGGCATGGGTAAGTCAGACGACAAAGGCGCCCGCAAAGAGCAGGAAGCCCACAAAACGAAGACCTACAAGGCCGCCCTCTCGTCGTTGCCGAAGGAACGCGTCACCGTCTCCCCCAAGCTCAAGACGGGCTAACAGCCCGGGGTGGAAGTCGCTCCACGTCGCCTGGGCGGCTGCGGGCCCAGGGCTCGGTCCGGACTTCCGGGGCGTTTGTACTTAGCGGGGCTGCGGGACGATGCGCAGGTAGGGCTTCGGCGCCTTCCAGCCGTCGGGAAATCGTTTGCGCGCTTCCTCGTCGGAGACGGCGGGAACGATGATCACGTCCTCGCCCTGCTTCCAGTTTACCGGCGTGGCCACCTTGTGCTTGGCGGTGAGCTGACACGAATCGATGAGCCGTAGGACCTCGTCGAAGTTGCGGCCGGAACTCATGGGATAGGCGAACATCGCCTTGATGAGCTTGTCCGGGCCGATGACAAAGACCGTGCGGACGGTCAGGTTGGTAACGGCCGTCCGGCCGGCCGACGAGGTGCCGGCGTCGGCGGGCAGCATGTCATACAGCTTGGCGACGGCCAGCTCCGAGTCGCCGATCAAGGGATAGGCCGGCTGAAAGCCGGTGGCGTCTTTGATGTCGCCCAGCCAGCGCTGGTGGTCCTCGACGGGATCCACGCTCAGCCCTATCACCTTGCAACCGCGCTTGGTGAACTCGGGCTCGAGCTTGGCCAGGTAGCCGAGCTCCGTAGTGCAGACCGGCGTGAAGTCCTTCGGGTGCGAGAACAGAACGCACCACGAATCGCCGATGAACTCGTGGAACTTGATGCGCCCCTGGGTCGTTGGGACCTCGAAATTCGGCGCGCGATCACCGATTCGTAGCGACATGGGCTTCTCCTCTCCTTTTCTCAGAACCCGAGCTGGACGCCGACGTTCAGGTCCATGACCGCTGACAGCAGCGGCATTCCGACCAGAGCGTTCACTTCCGCCACCACCGCGAACCACGGACTGAAGTCGTAGGTCACGCCGCCGCCGGCGCCGAGGACCATGAACCCGCCTCCGCGCACCGTGTCCTTGGCGTCGGGGATCTCGGCGTCGGGCTTGACCTGCAGGCGGAAGCCTTCACCGCCGCCCGCAATCCCGGCGCCGTAGAAGCGCAGGGCCTTGGTGCCGTTGAAGTACAGGACGCGCAGCATGCCCAGGTGCGCGCCGCGGGCCACGGACTGCCCCAGGACGGCCGGCTGGCGGATGTACTGGTTCCGCCCCTGAGCAGCGACGGCCAGCCGGGGCGTGATGTAGACGCCGATCTCGGGGGCGGCGTGTCCGGTCATGGCGGGGGCGAGACCCGGATTGAAGCTCTCGGTCAGATCTTGGCGCGACTCCGGACCGCACCGGAGCGGCGATTCCGGATAGCACTTGCCCCACAACGGGCTCTTGGACGCGGCAAAGCCGATTCCGGACCCGACGGCCAGCCCGATCCAAAAACGGCGGTCGCCGATCTGGCGGACGTAGCCTTCCTCACCCCGCTTGGCGCGCGCGCCGAGCTGCACGCGCGCCGTCCTGACCTGCGCTTCCAACGGATTTTCGGTGTCGGCCGTGTCCCCCGCACCCGACGACTTCTGCGCATCCAGGATGGCGGTGGCGCCGCTGCCCACTTGCGACGCGCCGTCGACGATCAGCATCAGGTTGGGGCTGTCGTTGCGGCCGTTCGACAGCAGGGCCTTTCCGCCTTTATCGCGACCTTCGAAATAGAAGTGAAGCGACTTGCCTTCCACCGCGCTCCCGGGGATGACGCCGTTCCACCAGCCTTTCTTCGACCGCACCATCGGCGCGGCGACGAACTCCTCTTGACCCTGAGGTCGGTAGAACAGGATGACCATCGAGACCGCCATCCCCGGCGCCACCGCGCAGCGCAGGGCGATGTCAGCCTCGGGGGGCGCCTCGTCGGCGTTGGGACAGTCGAGAGCGCTGATGCTGGCGGGCAGGTCCGGCTCCTCGATCTCGACCGCCTTGCCTTCCCCGTCATCGTCCGACTTGGCCTTCTTCTTCTTTTTCTTGGTCTCCTTTCCTTCGGAGGCCGAAGATTCGGCGGCCGCCACCGGGGTGGGGGCGGCCGCGGGCGGCCCACCGGCCGTCGCCGCCTTGCCCTTCGCGGGAGGAGCCATCCCCTTGCCTCGGGCCTCTTCGAGCGCGCTCTCGAAAACTTCCTTCAGCTCCGCGGTGGCGAGGTTCTTGTCCAGGGTGATGGTCGGCTGTACCTGGATGGCTTTGATGAACTGCTGAAATCCTTTGAACCGATCTTTGAATCCGTTGATGTAGACGACACCCAGGTGAATGTGAGTTCGGGCGGTGACCGGGTGGCTGTCGAGGCCGCCCTTCTTGGCGGCGGCCAGCGCGTCCAGCAGCGATTTCTTCGCGGCCTCGAATTCCAGGATGTCGTAGCTCTCCATGGCCTTCTTGTTGAGCTGCACCACTTTCGGCACCGCATCCTGGGCGTACGCCGTGGCGGGCGCGCTCAAGATGACGGCTGAGTTGATGGCGGCGACGGCCAGGATCGCGATCGTATTTCGGGAACGCATCATACGGTGTGCCTCACTTCTTCATGTCCCCAGGGATGTCCCTTACTGCTCGGTGATGAAGAACTCGACGCGGCGGTTCTTTTCCCGCCCCGCCGCCGTCCGGTTGGTCTCGATGGGCTGATCAGGACCGAAGCCCTTCGCCTCCAGTCGGCTTGCATCTATCCCATGTCCTACCAGGTATTCGCGGACGGCGTTAGCCCGAGATTGGGAGAGCTTGGTGTTCAGCGTCCGGTTGCCTCGGATATCCGTGTGCCCCTCGATGCGGAGCTTCATGGCCGGCCGTTCCTTGGCGGCGGTGGCCACCTCGTTGAGCAGGGGATAGCTGCGCGACAGGATCGTGGCCTGGCCGGTGCCGAAGAAGACCTTCTGCCGCAGCTCGATTTTGTCGGCGGTGACCACGATGTGCTCGAACTTCTTCGGGCAGCCGGCATCGTCGGGTGGCCCGGGCTCGGCGGGACAGCGGTCCGCCCCGTCGAGCACGCTGTCACCGTCGTTGTCCGGGTCGGGACAGCCGTCGACGTCCTGAAATCCGTCCTTGTCCTCGGGCTCCCCCGGGCACTGATCGTTGGCGTCGAGGATCGAGTCGCCGTCATTGTCCTGATCGGGGCAGCCGTCGTCGTCCTGGAAAGAATCGCGGTCCTCGGGCTCCAGCGGGCAGGCGTCCTTGACGTCGGCCACGCCGTCCCGGTCGTTGTCGGTATCGGGACAACCGTCGTCGTCTTCGTATCCGTCCTTGTCTTCGGGGTCGGCCGGACACCGGTCCGCGTCGTCCGCCAGCCCGTCACCGTCGCCGTCGAGGCGTTCCACGACCACGTCGACCGGGGCCGGCGACGGCCTTCTCGCGCTGACCGCGGGCGCGGCGCACTTGTCCTTCGGCGAAAGTCGGATCGCCTCGCGCGCGCTCTCGTCGGCGATCCGCAGGTGATCCTTGCCGCGGAAGTAGTCGCCCTGGTCCAGCTCGCGCTCGGCGAACTCGGTGTGAGTCTCGGCCAGGGCCAGCTCGCGCGGAGCGCAGACGTAGGCACCGCTGTCCCGAGCGGCGCGGATCACCTTGCGCAGCTCGCGCGCGTCGCTCACCAGCTCGGTGCCGGCACAACCGGTGGCCACGCTGGCCAGCACCGCCCCAAGGGCGGCAAGGGCCGCGAGCCGCGGGAGCCTCGCGGCGCACCTTCGCACGGCGTGCTGCCCGATCATGGTTTTCTGGGTGCCCGAAGACGCGTGTCCGGCCCGCCCGACTTCTCGATCGCGATGGCGCGGGCCTTGATGGCCAGCTCCTCAGCCTTGTGGCCGTACTCGATGGAAACCTGATACGCCGATTGCCCCGCCTCCTCGCGCGCCTTGTTCAGATATTCTTGCGCGGCGGTGTACTCGTAGGGCGCGTGACGGTCGGCGCGGACCTGCTTCGCGGCCGCCACCGCCGATGTCGCACGGGCGGCCACCTGGTTCACGTATTCGATGGGACCGCACGCCGCGCCCGCCGTCAGCAGGGGCGCGGTGAGCGCCAGCGCGAGGACCGGGACACCTCTCGGGACCTCACGCGGCCGTGGCAAAGCGGAGCGGACCGTAACAACTGCCCCATGGGTGGTCAAGACGCCACCGACGGGAAAAACGGAGCCGATGACGGTGTCCGAACCACAGCGTGGCCAAACATCCCTTGCGCGATGCACCCATCCGCGATACTAAGGCGAGCCCGTTCAGACATCGGAGGACAACGTTGAACCAGCTCATCGCCTACCTTCTCGAGCACGCGATGCTCGATTTCTCCGGCGACCTCACCCTCGACAGCGTCCGTGATTTCCTCCGTGACGACGACAGCCGCGAAGCCCGCGCGCTGCTGGCCAAGCTGGTCGAGGATCGCGGCGTGGATGACATGATCGTGACCTTGGCAGATTGCCTGCAGGACTATCTGCGCACCGGCCTGACCGAGGAAGTCGTGCGGGAGCAGATCCGCCTGTACAGCGAAAGCTGACCGGCAGACGGCGGGATGGCTGCCAGGCGCCTGGTCCTTGCGGCGGCGCTGATCGGCTGCAGCTATCCCACCGACGAAACGCCCTATCCTGGGCAGTGTGCTCCCTTCGGGCTGCTGTCATCGCGCCCGGCCATCGGCGAGCGTGACGTCCCCACCAACGCGGTCATCGAGCTCGCGTTTTCGGACTATCCCGACTCAGAGATCGCGGGCTTGGAGACCATCGTCGTCACTTCGGGATTCTTCCGTAAGACCGGCGCGTACAACGTCGATTTGGTCGCCAAGACGGTGCGCTACCGGCCAACCACCCCGTTCGAGCCCAACCTCGAATATACGGTGAGCGTGCAGCCGCACATTCGGTCCTTGCAGGGTTGCACCAGCGGCCGCCTGGAACAGCGGTCGTTCCGGACCGGCGCCGGCCCAGCACCCGATGCGCCCGCCCGTCCTGTCGTGAGGTTCGAGACGGTGCTCGCCATCTTCGCCGCCCGCTGCGCGGGGGCGACGTGCCATCGTCGAGACGACGGCGGCCCAGGAGGTGGCGGAGACGATGGTGCGGCCCCCCCGCGCGGCCTGTCCCTGGACGACGAGCGCGCGTACGATGATCTGGTGGGCGTGCGGTCGGCAGAGCTGTCGGACCTGCTGCGTGTGGCGCCCCGAGACCCGGCTCGCAGCTACCTGCTGCGCAAGCTGCTGCCGGGCCGCGATCCTGACCGTCCCATGCCCACCGTGTTCGGCCAGCGCATGCCGCCCGGTGGATTTCCGCCGGGGGGTGCCGGCGGCGTCGCGGACCCGATCCGCGCCATCGCCGACTGGATCGACGCCGGGGCCCCGCGATAGCGGCCGGTAGGCAGTGGTCTGTTAGAGTCGAGCTTCGCAACCATGCACTTCAAGTGCGTTCGATGCGCTCGACGCCACTCGTTTCCCGCGGCGCGCATGAACGCCGCCGGACGGGTTCACTGCAAGTGTGGGGCGACGTTGGTGCTGGATCCGCCGCGCAGCCGGATGCCGTCGTCGCCTGATCTGCATGAGGCAGACATCGTATCGCTCGGCTACACGATCCGGAGCGTCGCCTCGCCGCGGGCGTTCGAGAGCGCGCACGAAGCGCTGCGAGAGGGCGTGGGTCTGGGCCATCCGACCGCCACCACGCCGGACCCAGGACGGGCGGCGCGGCCGGCTCTGCTGTGGCCGGCGCTGGGAGCGGCGCTCGACCCGCGGTTGTTCGCTCCCGCGTCGGTGATGATGTTCGGCGCGCTGCTCTTGCCGGCCGCGATCACCGCATCGCTGGCGCCGAGTCCGTGGGCTTCGCTGGCGGCGGTGTTGGCCGCCGTCGTGGCGGCGGCGGGCGCGCTGGCGCTTGGCTCGGCGGCGGCCGCCGTCGCGCTGCACCAGGCGTTGGTCGAGTCCAACGCCGGGCGCGCATGGGCCGTGCTGGGCGGTTTTCTCGGCCCGCGCCGCGGCCTCGCGGTCTCGACGCTGCGCCACGCGATGATGGCGGCGCTGGCCGGCTGCGCGTGCGTGCTGGGGACGGCCGTGCTTCTGTCGCTCGGGCGGGTCAGCGAAACGGCGGCGCCCTGGGTCGGATTGACGGCGCCCTTGCAGGCTCTGTTGATCGCAGGGGCGCTGGCGGCGCTGCTGATCCTGGTGGCGGTCAGCATGGCGCACGCCGCGGTGGCGCCCAGCTCCGCCGGCCTCTACGCCGTGCAGATCGAGTCGGGCGCGCGCCGGGTTTTCGGGCGCGGCAAGAACATGCTGCTGCGGCCCTTCAACGTCGCCGTGGGGGCGGTGGGGTTGGTGGGGCTGGGCCTGGGCGGCGTTCTCGCGGTGATGCTGTCGGTGTGGGACGGTCTCGCCGCAGTCTTCGGAGGGGCGGCCTCCGAGACATCGGCCTGGGAGGCCGCGGTCGGACGGACGGTCGGGTGGGCGATGCTCGCGTCTCTCGCGGCGGGCGTATGGACGGCTTTCATCGGTGTGGTCGGGCTCCTCGGCGGGTATGCGCTGGGAATCGGCGTCGCTCGCAGTCCGGTCCGGGCTCCAGAGATCATCACGGGCACGCTGCGCGCCATGCAGGCGGTGATCGACTCCGACATTCCGGCGGACGCGCCGGTCGGCGCGAGCACCAGCGGCCGTGCCGCCAGCCCGCCGCCCCCAGACTCCGGTGTCGACGACGAAAGCTGACGATCACCTCAGGGCGCGCAAGACGATCAGCCCGCGCTGGGCGTCGGCCACGTAGATGAGGTCGCCGGACACGTCGATACCCACTGCGCCCTCGAAGAAATCCTTTCCTCTGTCGCCGCGCCAGGTGTTGAAGTAGCCCACCTGGCGTGGGTCGGACGGCGCGCTGACGTCGACGATGCGCACTCCGTCCTGGTAGTGGGTGACCGCGCAGCGGGCGCCGGCGCACGTGATGTTGTGGACCGAGACTTGGTCGCGAATCCGGAACGAGCCGAGGGGGATCATGAACGTCGGGCTGGCCGGATCCACGTCGATCATCCGCAAGTGGGCCCCCCAGCCTTCGTCGCCGTGGACCAGAACTTTGCCGCCGCCCACCGCGGCTCCCGCGACCAGCCAGGAGCCGTGGCTGGCCGCCCCGTCGTATCGGTAGTGGCCGAGCTTGCGCGGCGCGGCCGGGTCCGAGACGTCGACCATCACCAGCCCCTCGGTCCAGTAATTGAGATAAGCAACGCGGTCCTGAACGTAGAGGTCGTGCACCAGCCGCGTGCCCCCGGTCATCAGCTTATATTCGCCCGTCTGTCGGGGCCGCGCAGGGTCGCTCACGTCTGCGATGACGATGCCGTTTCGGGTGATGTCCGCCAGGTAGGCGGTCGAGCCTTCGACGAAGATCGAGTGGACGTTCTCAGGATGCGGGCCGTCGGGGAACCGCCCCACCGCGATCGTGGGTGCCGGGGGGATGGCGGCCGCCGGATCGCCCGCATCCACGACCACCATCCCGCGCGCCGACGACGCGAGCAGCGCCCAGCGTCCGCCGACGACCTTGACGTCATTCCACACCTCGTCGTTGCGGCTGGGAACGTGAGCGATCTCGGCCACGACGCCGTGGTCGGCGGCGCGCGAGATATCCAGGATGCGAAGGCCGTCGCGATGTCCAACCAGGAAGCCGCGGCCGCCCGCCACGCGCACGTTGACGAAGGGTCCTGTCCCCCAGTCGGCGCCCCGCAATTCGGCCACCTTCGCCAGGCCCTCAGCCTCGACCTCGCCGGCATTGCGCGTCAGCCGGTCCGCGCGGAACGTCGTCACGGGCCGACACGGCGTCTTCGCCGCAGGCACTCCGTCGCACGTCGCCACCAGGCCCTCGATGGCGTCCGGGCCGGGGATGCGGCAGCCCACAAATGCGACGAGCGAACGCGTGCCGTCCTCGAAGTGCGAAGCGCGCCACCAGTGAAGCAGGCCGTCGCGCTGGGTGATGACATCGAGCCGTTTGCCGTTGAACCAGCCCCGAAGACCAGACGATGTCTGAACCGGCGCATCGTCGAAATCCGCCAGCGGCGTCGAAGAGAAGCGGTGCATGAACACCCCGAGCCCGCCACCGCCGGACGGGGGAGAAAACCACGTGGTCCAGATGCCCTCGAGGTGTACGTCGGCGAACCCGCTGGTGTCGCATCCCGTGCGGTCGAAATCGCCGGGGACCGTGTAGGGATCCGGTTTTGCAGGCGCGTCCTGCTCGCACGCTACCGAGCCGACAAGAAGAACCACGCACCCCGCGACGCCACCGATCCCGAGCGGACGCCAGAAGACCGAGGCCTCTCGCCGGCGCATCACGCCTGTGACGTTACCACCGCCTAGCAGCGGGCAACCTGGCCTACCGGGCGTCGCTCCCGCCGCGGAAGCGCGCCACCGAGTACGAGGCGATATCCAGGGAGCAGCGGCCTTCGGTCAGGAGCTCGGCGATGATCTGCGCGGTTATGGGAGCCAGGAGAATGCCGTTTCGGAAGTGTCCGGTCGCCAGGTGCAGGCCCCGCACCGGCGTCGGACCGAGGACAGGCAGGTGGTCCTCCGTGTAGGGGCGAAAATTCGACCACATACCCGTCACCGACGCGCCCGCCAGCGCAGGCACAAGGGTCTGGGCGCACGCCAAGATCCCGGCCAGGCCCGCCACCGTCACTTCTTTCCGGAACCCGACCATCTCGAGCGTGCTGCCGGCCAACACCGTCCCGTCCGGCCGCGGCACGACGTAACCAGCGTTCAGCGACGAGATCACGCTGCGGAACAAGGGCGGCCGCGTCTCCATCTGGACCATCTGCCCGCGCGCCGGACGCACCGCCACCGGTGGAACGCCGGCGCCTTCGACCAGCGCCGACCAGCTTCCCGCCGCCACGACCACCGCCCCCGCAGGCATCGTCTCGCCATCCAGCTCCACTCCCGTCACGGCGCCGGCCGCCGTCGCGACGCGCCGGACGTAACGCCCCTGCACGAAGCGTGCGCCCGCCACCGCCGCCGCTTGCGACAGAGCGCGCGCCAGCTCACGCGGGTTGACCTGCGCGTCATCGGGAAATCGAAGCGCGCCCACGGCGGACGGACAAATCGCAGGTTCCAGCCGGCGCAGGGCGTCCGGCCCCAGGTGTTCGACGCGCAAGCCGCGCGCGATCTGCCAGGCGCCGCGATCAGCGAGGGCGCGGCCTTCGTCGTCGGTCAGCGCGGCGAGCAGGACGCCCGACTCGACGTACCCGATGTCGATCCCGGCCCTCTCGCGCAGCTCGGCCGCCAGGGCCGGATAAAGCGCACGGCTGCGCAGGCCGAGATCGAGGAAGGGCCCGTCGCGTTCCGCTTCGAGCTGCGGCCCCAAGATACCGGCGGCCGCGCTCGACGCTTCGGCGCCGGGGACGCCGCGCTCGATGACCACCACGGCGGTGCCCCGCTGCGCCAGGCGAAGCGCGACCGCGCAGCCCATGACCCCGCCGCCCACGATGACCACGTCGGCCCGACTCGACATGGCGCGAGTATAGGTAAGATTCGCGCGTGAACCGCCCGGCCCATCGCGCGCGCCGCGGAGACGGCGCCCCGCCCCCTCGCACGTTCTCCGTCGCGCTCGCGCGGGCCCTGGCGCCGTTGCTCGCGGCGACGAGCGCGGCCGCGGGCTGCCGCAGCACGACGCCGGAAGTCCAGGCGGCGACCGCCGCTCCCCACGTCATCGTCGGCCAGCGCCGGTGCATGGGGACCCAGTGCACGCTGTCCGCCTGGCATCACGACGACGACCTGGCGCGCGGCGCTTTTGCGCGCGCCTTCGACGAAATGGACCGGCTGGAGCTGCTCATGACGCCGTGGCGCGCGACCTCGGACGTGTCGCGGCTGAACGCCGCGGCCGGCGGCGAACCCCTCGCCGTCCACCCCGACACCATGGCCGTGCTCGCCAAATCGCGCTGGGTCTCGGAGCTGACGGGCGGCGCCTTCGACATCACGATCGGCGTGTTTCGCGGTCTGTGGAAGTTCGACGAAGACAACGACGGCACCATCCCGGCCCGCGCCGACGTGGTTTCCCGGCTGAAGCTGGTCGACTACCGGGACGTCATTCTCGATCCGGCGAACAGCACCGCGCGCCTGCGTCGGCGCGGACAGGCGATCAACCTGGGCGGCATCGCGAAGGGCTATGCGGTCGACGCGGCGGTGAAGATCCTGCGCGACGCCGGCCTCCGCGATTTCCTGGTCCACGCGGGCGGCGACCTGTTCGCGTCCGGCCGCCGCGGTGACCGCCCCTGGACCGTCGGCATCCAGGATCCACGCGGCCCGCGCCCGTGCCCGCCTGAGACCGCGCAAGATTGCACATTTGCCGACCTCGCGCTGACCGATGCCGCGCTCCCCACCGCCGGCGATTACGAACGCTTCATCATCCGGGAGGGTCGGCGCTACCACCACATTCTCGACCCTCGAACCGGATTCCCGGCGGCGCGCAGCCGTTCGGTGACGCTGCGGGCAAAGGACGCCTTTACCGCCGACGCGCTCGACACCGCGCTGTTCGTCGTCGGACCAGAGCGGGCCCTGACGATCCTCGAGGGCCTACCCGGCGTCGATGGGATTATCGTCGGCGCCGACAACCGGGTTCACGTCTCTCCCGGATTGAAGGCCGACCTCCGGCGCCAACGCCCGCCCTCCGACGGCATCTGACGCCCCTTGCCGGTCGGCGGGCGGTAGTGACTAATAGCAGCGACATGCCCGACGTCCGCAACGCGCCCCGTGCCCTGGTGACCATTCCCACCCTGGTAGAGAAGGTGGGTCAGCAGCCCATCTCGCCAGACCCCGGTTTGGTCCCTCATTTCGAGCGAGTCTCCGCCCACGGGGGGGGGATCGGCGCGAAGGTTCCGGGCATCATCCGCGATCTTTCGGTCAACGGTGTCTTCATCGCGGCGCAGCCGTTCCCGCTGCTGTCCCGTGTGTCGTTCACCTTCCCGCTGACGGGATATGGTCAGGTGGACGCCATAGGCTGGGTGTTCTGGCGGCGCAGCCAGGACGTCACGGTGCGATACACCGGGCGGGAAGCGGCCTTCCTTCCGGCGGGAATCGGCGTCCTATTCGAGTCGGTGCCGATCGACGCGCGCATCGCCATCGCTCAGATCGTCGCGAGCGCCGTCCGAGCCGCCCCGTGATCATCGACTCGCACTGCCATCTCGATTTCGAGGACTACGGCCCGGACCGGGACGAAGTCCTGCGGCGCGCGCGGCAGGCCCAGGTGGTGGCCATGATCTGTATCGGGTCCGGCCGCGACATCGCGTCTGCCCGCGGCGCCGTGAAGCTGGCGGCCGCCGAGCCCGACGTGTTCGCGACGGTCGCGATTCACCCCCACGACGCCGCCCGCATGTCCGACGCTGACTGGAACGAAATCGACGGTCTCGCCCGCGCGCCGCGCGTCGTGGGCATCGGAGAGACCGGCCTCGACTACCACTACGATCTGTCTCCGCGCGCCATCCAGCAGCAGGTGTTCCGCCGTTTCATCGCCCTGGCGCGGGCCGCCGGTAAACCGGTGGTCTCGCACGTCCGCGACGCGCACGAGGACGCCGCCCGCATCCTGCGCGACGAACGAGCGACGGACGTGGGCGGCGTCATTCACTGCTTCACCGGCAACGTCGAGGACGCGCGGCGCTACCTGGACATGGGCCACTACCTCTCGCTGTCCGGAATCGTCACGTTCAAGAACGCGGACGAGCTGCGTCGCGCCGCCGCTTTCGCTCCTCTCGACCGCTTGTTGGTGGAGACGGACGCGCCGTTCCTGGCGCCCATCCCTCATCGAGGCAAACGCAACGAGCCGGCCTACATCGTCGAGACCGTCGAGCTTTTGGCGGGCCTGCGCGGCATGGAGCCCCAGGCGCTGGCCCATGCCACCGCCGAGAACGCGCGCCGCCTGTTCGCCTTGCCGGCAGCAGCCGCCGGGACCGCGCGTTGACGACGTCCGATGAGGATCCGATACTCTCCACCTCGCCGTGAGTGAAGAGGGACCTGTCCGGGTACGACTCCGATACACCGACCTCGACACGTTCATTCAGAAGTTCGCGCCGAACGTATCCCGCGGCGGATTGTTCCTGGCCAGCAAAACGCCCCGTCCGGTGGGCGGCGTGATCCGGTTCGAAGTCCTGCTACGGGACGGCGAACAGGCCGTGCTCGCGGGCGAGGGCAAGGTGACCTGGGTCAAGGCCTTCGATCCGCAACAGCCGGCGAAGCCTCATGGCATGGGCGTCCAGTTTCTGCGCCTCGATACCCATTGCCGCCAGGTTCTCGACCGCATCTTGAAGGCCAAGGCCAACATCGGAGCGCCCGTGGGAGCGGACGCCCCACCTACATCCGCGTCCGCCGCCCCGGCGCTCGACGGCTCCTCTTCTTCGGCGACGCCGATCAGTGGCGCGGGAGCCGGCGCCGACCTGGAGGGCTTGCTCGTGGAGCTCGGGCTGGAGGAGACGCAGATTCGCCGCGCTCTCGAACGCGCGCGCACCTGGAGCGCGCGATCGGAGGATCTGGAAGCGCTGACGCCCGGCCCCATCACGGCCGAGCCTGCCTCGCTGTCGCGCGCCTTAGCCGATCTGCCGCGACTGCTTGCGTCGCCGGGCCGCACCCGGCGCCGGACCGGACCGCTCCGGCCGCTGGAGGGCGTCCCCGCCGCCCCACGAAAGCCCGAGCACGGCGGCAGCAACGGCGTGACTTGATTAGGGACGCGCGTCGAAGCGCGGCGCCGGGGTCGTGCCGAGGGCCGGGGCCGGCGCACCGCTGAACGCCGGAGCGGGAACAGCGCCGATGGCGGGGGCCGGCGGGGCGGATCCCAGCGCCGGGGCCGGCACAGCCACATTCGGTATGGTTCCCGCCGGCGCCACCCCCGGCGGAAAAGCGGCGAGGGGAATCCCGAAGGGAGCCACGATGATGAGGATCATCGTCGGCGGCTCCGTCTCGGGTTGCGCCGGAACCGTCGCCGAGACATCCGCGGGCACCGACTCGGTGTCGGCCGGCCCCGGGGCCACGGCGGGCCCCTCGACCTGCGGCTCCGGAAGGCTGGGCTCGCCTGCAACGGGCGCCTCCTGCTCCTGAGCTTCCAGCGACTGCCCACCGCTGGGACCGATCCACACCAGACCCAGCACGAATACGGCGGACGCCGCGACCATGATTCGTGGCGACATCGCGGCCCTACGGTTCCAACGTGGCGACGAAAGCCCGGAGCACAAGGCCGGCCCTCTCGCGCAGCCTTGTCGTGATTAAGCTTGCGAGGTCAGGCGGGAGAAGGCCCTGGGCGTCGCCGTCATCCACTGCTTCGCGTACTACTTCGGGCTGGCGGTATGGATGCCCCGGGCCTTTCTCGTGCCAGACGGTGCACCTCGCGGGAACGACGGCGCCGACACTGATGTGGCTGCCGAAGCGTCGCGCCCACCCAAGACGGCCGCGGCCGTACTGCAAAAAGCCCGCGCGCAAGCGGCCGAGGTCGAAACCCAGCTCCGTCGAGCGGAGAGCCTGCTGACGCGCTCCGACGCGCGCCGTGCGGAGAACCCGATGCGGCGGGAGTGCCTGGCCGACTGGGTGGTTCGCTGCCACGCGCTGGCGGACGTGGCAACGAAGTACTTGGGCTCGCTCGAGCAAAGCGCGCAGTCCGCCCCCAACGACGCCGGCGAGCGCGACTATCTCGCGTCGATGGTCGCCGTCGCCGCAGAGAAGATGCGCGGCTTCGGGGTCGAGGTGTCGGCCTGCCTCGACATCGAACCGGGCTCCACCACGCCGAGCCGTGTGGAAGTGGAGATCAGCCCGACCGTCAGGAAGGACGATCCGACGACGGTGGATCCCCCGCGGATGATCTTCGAGCGACCTCCCCGCCTCCAGTGACCCCGGAAAAGCCGTGGTTTCTGGCGTTCGCGCACGGCGGAGCGCCATAATCAGGCGACATGTGCAGCCGCCTGTTCGCGCTGTGCGCGTGCTGGGCCACCGGCTTCGGCGCCCCGGCGGACGGCGGCGTCGCGATCGTTCCCTTTCGCACCGAGAGCGCCCCGCGGGTGGACGCGGTGTTCGCCGACGTGCGCACGTACCGCGCCCGCATCGACAAGCTGTTCGCCCTGGGGACCGAGATGGCGCGCGTCCGCGACGAGTTCTCGAGCGCGGTGCACGCCACGCTTGGCGAGCTGGCGTCCGCCGAGGCGCGCAAGCAGACCGGCCGCGTGTGTCCCGACGCGGCGGGAAAACACTACGGACGCGCCGCCGCCGCCGGCGCCCGCTATCTCCTTCTCGGCCGGCAGGTAGAAGGGCGCTTCCGCGACGTTCGCCGTCACGACGAGCTGGGCGACACGACGGCGCTGACGCCGGACTATCGCCTCAAGGTCAAGAAGGCGCGCGATCTCTACGTCGAGGTCCTGCGCGACCTGCGCGAGATGCGCATCGCGTTTCACGACCAGCTCGGGTCGGAGATGCGGCACGCCGGCTGCTCGCCCCCGGCGCTGCGCGCGGCGGTGGCCGCCACCGCGAACGCCCCCAACCCGAGCGATCCTGCCGCGTGGACCCTCGCCTCGCCCGAAGAGTCGACCGGGGATAGGGAGAACACGTCGCTGCCCGACGCGTCGCCGGCGCGCTCCGGATCCGCCGCCACAACGACCGCCGCCCCCGCCGCAGGCGCCAGCGCGCCGGCGGTTTGGATTGACATCGACAACTCCCGCTGTCCGGAGCCGACGCGGCTTTCCATCGACGGCGCGCCGCTGGGGGAAATCGCGAGCGGTAAACGAGCCTCGGTGCGCGCGCTCTCCGGACCGCACGAGATCTGCGTCCTGCCCGCCTCCGACGCGCGAGCCTGCGGGGCACCCGGCACTCTGCGCAAGGCCTACCTGCACGACGGCTGGAGCCTGACGGTGCGCTGCACCCAGTGAAAGGATTTGGGGAAGAGTAAGATTCGGTTTTCGAGGCGCATGAACCTGGCGAGGATTCACATGAGTTTCTCCCGTGAGTGACGCGCGGCGGGGGGGCGATAGGCAAGGCGGCGAACAATCGGCTGGCACCGTACATCAGTCCTTGCCCTTGACCCGCACGAACGTCATCGACGGCGATTCCGACGGGGAGCTCAGCACGGATTCCAGCAACGCCAAGTTGTGCCGCGCGTCCTCGTGAGCGGGGTCGAGGCGCAGGGCCTCTCGAAACGCGCGTTCGGCGTCCCCTGGCCGCCCCATCCGCAGGGACACCACGCCCGTCAAGTAGCGCACGCCGGCGTCCTCGGGGTCGAGATCCGCGGCCGCCCGAAGCTCGCCCAGCGCGTCGTCGTGCCGCTCGGCCGCGTGGAGCGCAAGGGCGTAGTTGTAGCGGACCCCGGCCTTCCCGGCCCGCCGCTGCGCGGCCCGTTGCAGGTACCACAACGCCTCTCGCAGGCGTCCGCGGCGGAAAGATATGGCGCCCAGGTTGGAGTACGCGTCCCCCAGCATCCCCTGATAGCGCGCTCCTTCAGTAAACAGCCTCTCAGCCTGGTCCAGCCTTCCTGCCTCATAGAAAGCGGCGCCCATCAGGAACACGGGGCGCGGATCCTCGGGTGAAAGGCGCCGCAGCTTTTCGTAGTGCTGCGCCGCCCGCGGCAGGTCGCCGCGCGCCAGGCAAAGGTCGGCGACCAACTTCACCGTTCCCGGGTGCCGCGGGCGCCGCCGCAGCACTTCTTCGTACGCCGCCAGCGCTTCGTCCAGCTTGCCGATGCTGCTGTACGCGGCGCCCAGCTCGACGCGCGCTTCGACGTCGTCCGGATCCAGCCGCACGATCTCCGCGAGCTCGGACGACAGCTCGGCGCCCGCCCGCCGCGACGCATGCACGAGCGCCAGCGCCCGCCGCGCCCGCACGTCCCCGGGGGCCGCCGCCACCACACGCGCCAGCTCTATTCGCGCTTCGTCCAGCGCGCCCGACTCCGCCAGAATCTCACCGTAGACGCGCCGCGCGTCCACGTCGCCGCTGTCGAGGACCAAGACCTTGGCGTAACGCTCGCGCGCGATCGGTAGATCCGCGCTGCGGTCGAGCGCCGCGAGAGCTTTCAGCGCCGCCAGATAATCCGGGCGGCATTCGAGGGCGTAGCTCAAGAGGGCGCGCGCGTGGCCGGGGCGTCCGGCGGTCAAATGAGCGTGCGCCAGGAAACGGCGCGTCTCGGGGACTTTGGGGTCGATGATCAGCGATCGGCGCAGCAACTCCATCGCGCGGTCGCTTCCCGCGGATCCCGCCCCCGCCGCCACCCATGCGGTGACGCCGCGGCCGTAAAGAACGAACGCGTACGGATCGCGCGCGAACGGGGCGCCCATGCGCGCGCGCAGTGGCGCCGGCGCGTCCCGCCCGGCGGCCCTGAACGCGTCCAGCGCCGCCTCCAAGGCCTTGGCCGCGACGACGTCACTCGGGCCGGCCGCCTCGGCGGTGCCCGCCGGACCTTCGGCGCCGCCGCCGGCTGGCCACATACTGACCCGAACGTGAACCTTCCGGTCCGCGCGGCGCTCCACTTGTCCGCTCACCACCCAGTCGGTGCCCTGGCCGATCGCCGCCCGCCGCACCGCCTCTCCTTCGGCCGCGCCCTTCGCGGTGTCCGCCAGCAGCGACGGTCCTCCCACGAATCGCAGCGACGGATGGGCGGCCAGGCGCTCCGCAATCAGCGCCGGCAGCGCCAGGCGCAGATGATCGAGGGAGCGCGCGTCCGCCGGTGTTGCGAAGGGGACGACCACGAAACGCTCGCGCGCCGGGGCGGGCGCCGCTGAGGCGGCCTCGGTATCGTCGCGCCCGTGACCGGCCCGCCGCGCCGCCGCCGCGGTGCTGGCGCCCGAGCTCCACGAGAGCCAGAGCGCCGAAGCCACGAAAATGCCCACAAAATTGACGGAACACGGGCCGCGGCCCATAGACGAATAGTGACGCGCGCCGGCCGAATGACAAATTTTCGCCGGATTTTCCGCTCCGTCGCCCGCATCTCCGCCGCCTCTGCCCTGGGAATCGCCGCCACCGCCGGCGCGCTGGCTTACCGCGGTTACCGGGCGTTCGAGTCCGACTTGCCGCGCAACCTCGACGTCGTGACCGACTACCGCCCCCTACGCGCGAGCCAGATCTTCAGCGCCGACGGCGAGACCATCGGCGAATTCTTCGTCGAAAAGCGCGTCTTGATGCCGCCCGCCGACATCCCGCCCGTGGTGCGCGACGCCTTCGTCGCCGCCGAAGACGCCCGCTTCTACGCGCACGGCGGCATCGACTACCTGGGCATCGTGCGCGCCGCATGGGCCAACTACCGCGCCGGACGCGTCGTGCAGGGCGGGTCCACCATCACGCAGCAGGTGGCGAAGCTTCTGATCGTCGGCGCCGAGCGCTCCTTCGCGCGAAAAATTCGCGAGGCTATGCTCGCCCACCGCATCGAAGGTCAGCTGACGAAAGATCAGATTCTGGGCGTCTACCTCAACCACGTGTACCTGGGACACGGCGCCTACGGCATCGCCGCCGCCGCTGACGCCTACTTCGGCAAGGCGGTGGAGGACCTTTCGATCGCCGAGGCCGCGCTGCTTGCCGGCCTGCCCAAGGCCCCCGGCCGCGCCACGCCACTGCGGGATTTCGCTCGCGCCCAGGCCCGCCAGCACTACGTGCTCGACCAGATGACGGCGCAGCGCTTCTTGACGCCGGCCCAATCCGCGGCCGCGCGCCGCGAACCGCTGGTGCTGGTCTCGCGCGAGCGCCCCTTGGCCAACGTGGCGGCGCCCTACTTCGTCGAGACCATCCGCCGCTACGTCGCCGAGCACTACGGCGACGAGGAATTGCTCGAGCGCGGCCTGCGCATCTACACGACGCTGGACATGAAGCGGCAGCGTTCGGCGGAGGCCGCGTTGCGCAGCGGCCTGGAGGACCTCGAGCGCCGCCTGGGGTTCCACGGCCCCATCGCGCGGCTGAACGCCGGTCAGCGGCAGCGCCTGACCAGCGGACGCCCGCGCCCCTTCGGACCCGCCGGCTTCGACGTCGACGACGAAGGATCCGACGTGATCCTCGCGACGCCGCTGCCCGAGCCGCACGCGGCGACGGTCGACGCCACGCGGCCGGGCGCCGAGTTGCCCGAAAGCATGGCCCGCTACGTGGCCGGGGAGACCTGGGCGGCCCGGCGCAAAGCCAACGCCGCCGCGCGCCAGCGGGCCTTGAACGCCACCGCCGGGCCGGCCGCGGCCCTGCTCGCCGCCACCGATCCGGACGTGGTCTACGCCGCCGCCGTCACTTCCCTTGCGCGCCGAGTGACGGTGGCCTCGGGTGGACTCGCCGCGCCCCTCGATATCGCCGACGAGGCGCGCATCCTGGCGTGGACCGACGGTGACGGAGGTCGCATCGCCGTGGGGGATGTGCTGCCCGTCCACTTCCGCCCGGTCTCCGCCTCCGGGACGCCGCGCGGCGCCGAGCCGCGCCCGGTCGCCGTGCTGGCCGCCACGCCCGCCGTGCAAGCGGCGCTGATCGCCCTCGATCCGCGCAACGGGCACCTGGTGTCGATGGTGGGCGGGTACGACTACGGCAAGAGCCAGTTCAACCGCGCCTGGCAGGCCCACCGCCAGATCGGGTCGGCAATCAAACCCTTCGTCTACGCGAGCGCCATCGAGCGCGGTATGAGCGAGCTGACCATCAAGTGGGACGCGCCGATAAAGTTCAAGACCTCGTCCGGGCTGTGGTCGCCGCGCAACTACAAGCGCGAGTTTCTCGGCCCGCTGACCCTCCGCACCGCCTTCGCGAAGAGCATCAACACCATCTCGGCGCAGCTCGTGGCGCAGATGGGCGTGGACGCCGTCATCGACACAATGCGCCGCCTCGGCATTCGATCCGCGCTCCCCCACCAGCTTTCGCTCGCGCTCGGCACCGCCGATCTCTCACCTCAGGAAGCCGCCTATGCCCTCGCCACCTTCCCCGCCGGCGGCGAGGTCGTGACGCCCGTCTTCATCACGCGCATGGTCGATGCGGACGGACGTGTGCTCGAGGACCACACCGCGCCGCCGTCCCGGACGCGCGCCCTGTCCGCGGAGACCGCCTACGTCATGACCGACATGATGCGAGGGGTGGTGGAAGCGGGGACCGGCCGCAAGGCGCGCGAGCTGGGGCGCCCGGCCGGCGGCAAGACCGGAACCTCCAACAACTATCGGGACGCCTGGTTCTTCGGCTTTACACCCGACCTGCTGTGCGGCGTGTGGGTGGGCCGCGACGACTTCAAGCCCATCGGGCACGATGCCACCGGCGGCCAGGTGGCGCTGCCCATCTGGCTCGCCTACATGAAGGAAGCCCTGCGCGGAAAACCGATCCAAGACTTCGCGATCCCTCCCGGGATCGTGTTTGCGCGCGCCGACCCCGATACCGGCCTGCCGGCCAGCCCCGCGAAGCGCGACAGCCGCTTGACGCCCTTCCGCCGCGGCGCGCTGCCACCGCCTTTCCGGCCAGGCGGCGACGCAGGACGCTTCTCCGATGAACGATTCTGACCACCCATCCGGTCCGCCGTCGCCGCCGCAGACACCCGCGCCAGGGCCACTCTGCGCCGACCCGGACAGTGGGCGGCCTGGGCTCGATGCCCGCGCCGCCGGCGGCCGCGACCATGGTCGCGACCGCGAGATCCGGCGCGTCTTCCTAGTCACGCTGGCGCTCAACCTGCTGGTCGCGGCTCTCAAAGGCGCCTACAGCCTCGTGTCCGGCTCCGTCGCCCTTGGCACCGACGCCATGCATTCGGTTCTCGACGGAGCTTCGAACATCCTGGCGCTCCTCGGCCTGCACTTCGCCCAAATCCCGCCCGATCCCGGACACCCCTACGGCCACCGCAAGATTGAGACGCTTGCCGCCCTCGGTATCGGCGTCCTCATCGTCGTCGGCGTCTTCGAGCTGGCCCAAACCGCCGTGACCTCGCTGCTGGGCGGCCGGCCCCCGCCCGAGATCGGCGCGGCTGGCTTCGCGGTGGTGCTGGCGACGATGGCCATCAACCTGTTCGTCACCCGTTACGAGCACCGCCAGGGAGACCGGTTAGGAAGCACGCTCCTGTGCGCCGATGCCCGGCATACCCAGTCGGACCTTTATGGATCCGCCGCGGTCCTGCTCTCGTTCGTCGCCGTCCGCAGCGGGCTTGCCTGGGCCGACGGGCTCGGAGGCCTTCTCCTGGTGGTGCTGGTCGGGCGCGTGGCGTGGTCCGTGTTCCGCGACAACCTTCCAGCCCTGATGGACGCCGCGGTCTTGGATCCGGCGCGAGTCACGGCGCTCGCCGGGGCCTTCGCGGGGGTCAGAAACGTCCATCGGGTCCGCTCCCGCGGCGCGCGCGGCGCGGTCCACCTGGACCTGCACATGGAAGTCGACCCGCAAATGAAGGTGGCGGACGCCCATGATCTGGCCCACCGAATCGAGCGCGATCTACGCGATCACTTCCCGGAGCTGGCGGATGTCGTGATTCACGTCGAGCCGGCCGCTTGACACCCTGCACATGCTCGTTAAGATAGCGGCCCCGATTCGATTTTTTCCCGTCCGCCCCACCCGCTAGAGCCCCAAAAGAGGACCGAGAGGAGACTTCCGATGCACGGACTCGCCAAGTTCTTGGAAGAAGGCGGAATGTTCATGTACTTCAACGTGGTCGTGTCCATCGTCGCCCTGGCGACGATCGTCGATCGCGCCATCTTCTTCCTGGGCAAGGGCGCCGTGAACGCCCGGGCGTTTCTGGAGCAGATTCGGAAGCTGGTCCTGGCCAACAACGTGGACCGCGCGGTCAAGCTCTGCTCCGCCACCGAGGCTCCGGTCGCCCAGGTCGCCAAGGCCGGTCTGCAGCGCGTCCATCGCGGGGAAATCGCCATCGCGCAAGGCGTCGAGGAGACCCTGGTTGACGTGACCCCGATGCTGAAGAAGCGCATCCAGGTGCTCTGGTCCATCGCCAACATCGCCACCCTCCTCGGCCTCCTCGGCACCGTCACCGGCCTCATCAAGGCGTTCGGCGCCGTCGCCGCCGCCAAGCCGGAAGAGCGGACCGCCCTCCTGGCAAGCGGCATTTCCGAGGCCCTCAACAACACCGCCATGGGCCTCGGCATCGCGGTCACCTGTATCATCGCCCACGCCTTCCTGGGCGCCGCGTCGAAGAAGCAGGTCGGCGATCTGGAAGCGTTCGCGCTGAAGCTGGAAAACCTGCTGGCCGAGTCCGTCCAGACCGGCGGCGGCACGGCGGGCCACAAGGCCTAACCAGAAAGAACCCCAGGGGACGCGAGCGTCTCATGACGAGAGGTCAGGTCCGAGCCACGATGCGCCGCATGAGGGCGCACAACGAGGAGGCGGAGGAGGAGACCGGGGAGCTCAACCTCGTCCCCTACATGGACATCGTCACCAACATCATCATTTTCCTCCTCGCGTCAGTCGTGAATCAGATCCCGCTGGGCAACGTGAACGTGACCATCCCGACGCTGTCCCAAGGCGGCGGCCCCGCGGAGAACGAGGATCCGGAGAAGCCGGAGGCGCCCCCGCTCAACCTCACCATCACCGTCGGCGGCTCTGGATTCACGCTGGCGGCGTCCGGAGGTGTCCTGCCCCCGATCCCCAAGCTCCCGAACGGCGGCTACGACTTCAAGGGGCTGACCGCCAAGCTGGTCGAGATAAAGAACGATCCCAACAACAACGCGCAAGGCGAAACCAAGGCCAACTTCAACGCCGACGCGACCATCCCCTATCAGACGGTCGTTGAAACTCTGGATGCCATGCGCGAGGACGAAAAGGGCAAGATGCTCTTCCCCGACGTGTCGTTCGCCGCCGGAATTCTGTGATGGCCGCCGAATCCATCAGCCGTCTCCAGGGCAAGAAGGCCATCCGGTCCTTCGCCCGCAAGCTGGCCGAGCCCGAGACCATCAAAGACCTCAACATCACTCCGATGATGGACATGATGACCATCATCCTGGTGTTCCTCCTGAAGAGCTTCTCGTCGGAGACCGCCACCATCAAGTTCGACGAGAGCCTGAAGGTGCCGAGCTCCGTGACGCAGCTCAAGGTCAAAGCGGCCCTGGGCGTCACCATCACGAAGAACGTGATCTTGGTCGAGGGCGACGCCGTCGCGCCGGTGAACAACGGCAAGGTGGATCCCACCGTCAAGCGCGACGGCGAGAACGGGTACTACATCACGCCGCTGGTGGACATCCTCGAGAAGCACGCCCGCAAGGAAAAGAAGGTCGCCGAGATGACCGGCTCCAAGTTCGATGCGGAGCTCATGGTCGTCGCCGACCACGGCACGCCTTACCGCCTGATCACGGAGATCCTTTATTCCTGCGGTCAGGCCGGCTATCAGAATTACCGCCTTCTGGTCCTTCGCAGCCGCGAATAAGTCCCGCGGGCCGCGCCAAGCGCGGTTTTGACGTGCGCGCGTGTTCCCTGTATATCGCGTCGCCATGAAAAGCCGATTTAGTGCTGGCCTGGCGCTGGCCGCGGCCGTGGCCGCGTTCCTGGCGGCGTCGCCGACCGCCCACGCCACCAGCGAAGCAGACCTCGTCCTTCCGGATCTGGCGTCAGTGACCTTCCTCGGCGTGACGGGCCGCGCGCTTCTGACGGCGGGCCTTCTGGTCTGCCTGCTCGGCCTGGCGTTCGGCCTGGTGATTTACACCCAGCTCAAGAACCTGGCCGTCCACAAGTCGATGCGCGAGATCTCGGAGCTGATCTACGAGACCTGCAAGACGTACCTGGTCACGCAGGGCAAGTTCATCCTGATTCTCGAGGTGTTCATCGGCACCATCATGGTCATCTACTTCGGGGCGCTCCGGCACTTCGAGGCGGTGAAGGTGGCGATCATCGTATTGTTCAGCCTGATCGGAATCGCCGGCAGCTACGGCGTCGCGTGGTTCGGCATCCGTATCAACACCTTCGCCAACTCGCGCACCGCCTTCGCCAGCCTGAAGGGCAAGCCGTTCCCGCTGTACGCCATCCCACTGAAGGCGGGCATGAGCATCGGAATGCTGCTCATCTCGACCGAGCTCTTCATGATGCTCTGCATCCTGCTCTTCATCCCGCCCGACTACGCCGGACCGTGCTTCATCGGGTTCGCCATCGGCGAGTCGCTCGGCGCCTCGGCGCTGCGCATCGCGGGCGGTATCTTCACGAAGATCGCCGACATCGGCTCGGACCTGATGAAGATCGTCTTCAACATCAAGGAAGACGATGCCCGCAATCCCGGCGTGATCGCGGACTGCACCGGCGACAATGCCGGGGACTCGGTGGGTCCCAGCGCCGACGGCTTCGAAACCTATGGCGTGACCGGAGTGGCGCTGATCTCGTTCATCCTGCTGGCGGTTCCGACGGCGGCCGTCCAGGTCCAACTGTTGGTATGGATCTTCGTCATGCGCATCACGATGGTGCTCGCCTCGGGGATCTCGTACCTCATCAACGAAGCCATCGCGAAGGCGCGCTACGGCGCCGTCGACAAGATGAACTTCGAAGCGCCGCTGACCTTCCTGGTTTGGCTCACCTCCGTCGTGTCCGTGGCGACGACGTACATCGTGTCTTACTTGCTCATCCCTGAGCTGGGAGACGGATCGCTGTGGTGGAAGCTCTCCACCATCATCACTTGCGGAACCTTGGCGGGCGCGCTGATCCCGGAAGTGATCAAGATCTTCACGTCCACCGAGTCCGGCCACGTCAAGGAGGTGGTCACGGCCTCACGCGAGGGAGGCGCCTCCCTGAACGTCCTGGCCGGCCTCACCGCCGGCAACTTCAGCGCCTACTGGATGGGCATGCTCATCGTCGCCCTCATGGGGATCGCCTTCGGCGTCAGCACCATGGGTCTCGGCGACCTAATGATGGCCGCGCCGGTGTTCGCCTTCGGCCTGGTCGCGTTCGGATTCCTGGGCATGGGCCCGGTCACCATCGCCGTGGATTCCTACGGCCCGGTCACCGACAACGCCCAGTCCGTCTACGAGCTGTCCGTGATCGAGTCCATCCCGGGGATCAAGGACGAAATCAAGCGGGACTTCGGCTTTCCGGTGAGCTTCGACCGCGCCAAGCACTTGCTCGAGGAGAACGACGGAGCCGGGAACACGTTCAAGGCCACCGCCAAGCCCGTCCTCATCGGCACGGCCGTCGTCGGGGCCACCACCATGATCTTCTCCATCATCGTGGTGCTGACCCAGGGGCTCTCCCCCAACCTGGTCGCGAACCTGTCGGTCCTTCACGCCCCGTTCCTGCTCGGGCTCATCGCCGGTGGAGCCGTCATCTACTGGTTCACCGGCGCATCCACCCAGGCCGTGGCGACAGGCGCCTATCGCGCCGTGGAGTTCATCAAGGCGAACATCAAGCTCGAAGGGTCCGACAAGGCCTCCATTTCCGACAGCAAGAAGGTCGTGGAGATCTGCACGCAGTACGCGCAAAAGGGCATGTTCAACATCTTCTTGACGGTGTTCTTCAGCACCCTCGCCTTCGCGTGCCTGGAGCCCTACTTCTTCATCGGATACCTGATCTCCATCGCCTTGTTCGGGCTGTTCCAGGCCATCTTCATGGCCAACGCGGGCGGCGCTTGGGACAACGCGAAGAAGGTCGTCGAGGTCGAGCTGAAGGAGAAAGGGACGCCGCTGCACGCCGCCTGCGTCGTGGGCGACACCGTCGGCGACCCCTTCAAGGACACGTCGTCGGTGGCCATGAACCCGGTGATCAAGTTCACCACCTTGTTCGGCCTTCTGGCCGTCGAGCTGTCCATCGAGATGACGCGCGCCACCAGCGCGGTTCTCGCGGCGGCGTTCTTCGTGGTTTCGGCGGTGTTCGTGTGGCGGTCGTTCTACGGTATGCGCATCACGTCCGCCCCCACCGCCGCCGCCGGCACTCAGGCCAAGGCCGCCTAGCACCTGGTACCAGTCATGTAAAATGATCGGCGATGGCCGACCCGAGCCCGCCGCTGGTCGCAGGCCAGATCCTCGACGGGAAATACGAGGTGCGCGGGACGCTGGGCCACGGAGCCATGGGCCTGGTGTTCGAAGCCCACCACCGTCTGCTGGACAAGCGGGTGGCGATCAAGGTGCTGCGCCCCGAGCTGTCGGAGAACGACGAGCTGCGGTCGCGCTTCGAAGCCGAGGCCCGGTCCGCCGCCGCCATCGGGCACCCCAACATCGTCAGCGTGACCGACATGGGCCGCACCGCGGACGGCGCCCTCTACTTCGTCATGGATCGCCTGATGGGTGAGACCCTCGGGGATCGTCTCCATCGCAAGGGCAGGCTGGATGCCGCGACGGCGGTGGCCGTGGCGGTGGAAGTGCTGAGCGGACTGGAGGCGGCCCATGCTCTGGGGCTGGTCCACCGCGATCTCAAGCCCGAGAACATTTTCCTGGCTGTGTCGCCCGGAGGCCGCGAGACCGCGAAGATCCTGGACTTCGGCGTCGCCAAAGCGCTGGCCACGGTGGGCCGGCGCGCCAGCGGCACCCAGGTGGGGATGGCGCTGGGGACGCCCGAATACATGGCGCCGGAGCAGGCGCGCGGCGCCGCCGACCTGGACGCGCGCGTCGACCTCTACGCCATGGGCGTGATCCTGTATCGGATGCTGTCCGGCCGGAACCCGTTTACCGGGGACAACGCCCTGGCCGTGCTCACCGCGATGCTCACTATGGATCCGCCATCCCTGGGCCAGCTCTGCCCGGACGCGCCGCCCGCGCTCGTCGCGCTGGCTCAATCCGCCATGTCGCGCGAGCGCGATCTGCGGCCACGCAGCGCCACGGAGCTGCGGGATCGCCTGCTGGCAACCGGGCCCGGCTCGGTGATCTCCGCGTCGGTGGCCGGGGCTCTGCCGATGCCGAACACCGGACGGGTGTCCGGGCCGATTTATTCGCTGACCGAGCTCGGTGGGAAAATCGACGAGCCGACGGGGTTGCCCACGCTGGGTATGGGCCCGCCTGGAATCGTCGTTCGCAACCGTGGCGGCAGTGCCGGCGTCGGCGCGACGCAGGACACAGGGCAATATCATCCTCCGGCGCCGGTGGCTCCTCCTCCCGCCCTCGACGACTCATCGGACGACCGGCTCGAGCTCGCGCGGCGGGTCCACGTACCCTCTGCCCCGCCGCCCCCGGAGCCTTTCGATCTCGGAGCGTTCATCCGCCGGCTGGCGAGACCGTCGATGGTGGCGGTCGCCCGATTCACCGTCACGGCGGCCGTCATAGGCGCGGCGCTTTATTTCGGCTTACCACTGCTGCAGGAGCGCTTCCCGAACACCGGCATCCCGGTTTTCAAGCCAGCCCCGGCAGACGACGCGGTTTTGGTCGAGGTTCAGGTCATCCCGCAAGGAAGCCGGATCTTCCTGGATGGGGGTCCGCTGATCTCGAATCCGCTTCGCCTGCCGCGCGATGCGCATCTGCACACGGTCATGGCCCGAGCCGATGGATACCAGCCAGGCTCGATCGAATTTCGGGCGGACCGCGCCCAGACGGTTCACCTGCGCCTCAAGCCCGCCGCCACTCCGACGCCGACGCCCCGGACACTAACCAAGACACCCCGTCGCTAAGGGCGGCGCAGCAGGAAGCCGATGGCCGGGCGGGCGAAGGGCAGCACCGCGAACGCCAGCAGCACGGCGGCCAGGCTGGACGCGTATGGCGGTGACCAGGAATACGTGAAGCCCTCGGCGAGAGTTTCGTACCAAGCCGGGGCGGGACCACTGCGGGCGAGAACAATCGATGCCGCCCCCATGGCGAAGAGCCCCCACGTGCGAAGACGAAGGCCACCGATGACCCCGGCGATGCCCAGCACCCCCCCGATCACCAGGACATTCCCCTGGATCTCCCGCGGACCGAGCGCCATCACGATCAACGTCGGCAGCGAAGCGGCGGATCGAGTCACCATCTTGCGCAGGCGCGCGACGCCGTACTCGTCCATGCCGTAGCGGCCGCGCCAACCTTCCTGCATATCGTAGAGCGCCGACATCTTGTCCCCGAGCAGGGCCACCACGACGACTGCGTGAAGCCCGCCGTAGAGCCCCATGAACGGGAGCCACCCATGCAGAACGGTGAACATCAGGGACAGCAGCACACCCGACCAGCCCAACCCCGAGGCAAACCATCGCGCCCAGAACCACTCGGAGGCAAGCGCCACGAACGCCGTCAGGTAGCAGCCCATCAGCCCGACGAACATGGGACGCATCTCGGGCGGCACCATCACGAGCGAAAGGCCATACATGGTGATGAAGAAGCTCAGCGCCAGGAGGGCCAGCGCTCGGCGCGTCTTCTCGAACCCGAAGTCCTTCAGCCCGTCCAAGAACGCCATGGGCACAGTATACGCCTCCGTCCCGGCCGCCGCACGAACGGCAGGCGGACGGGCGCGCGTCCGGGGGCTGGATCTGGCGAGAACGGGTTGAAGACAAGACCAGGAATTGTCGCGGGATCGCAGGCGGCACGGCGGTTGCTGCGAGACGCGGGCATGCATCACGTTGCGACCGTCGTTTGGGCTGCTCCCGTCGTGCTTGCGGGTGTCATCCACGAAACCGCTCTCTTGGATTCGCCGCCGGACGAGCGCCTGATTCTTCCGGGCCACATCGATTTCTTGGCGGCCACCGAAACCACTGTGGCCGCCGTGAGGGATGGGGAGGTCGTCCTGGTGGATGCAAGCGGCCGCCGCCTGGGACGGATGGCGCGATCTTCGTTCCAGGCACCGGTGGCGTCAGCGAGCGTCCGCGGGGCCACGACGGCGAACGCCGACCGGATCTTCGACATCTACGGCTTATCAGACGACGAACGCGACTCGTCGTATGGCGACGCGGTGCTGGATTTCGAGGGCGCGCCCGCGCCGAGGCTTTCCCTCGGATCGTCACACCGGGGGCGGCCAGCCGCCGCAGCTCCTGCGCGCATAACCGGCATCGACATCAGCGGCCAAGACGTATGGGTCGCCACTTCGGACGGCCTCTGGAGCAGCCGCCAGATTGGTCGTCCCATCGCGCGTGGAGCCTTCGATCACGTGGCCGTGTCAGCCGGCGGTGCAACGGTGGTGGTCGCCCGCGGGGCGCGAATGCTGGTGTCGAAAGACGGCGGGCGCGGCTTCGTGGCGATGGACGTGCTGCCGCGGCCCGTGGTGAAGCTCGCGGTGGCCGAGGACGCCATGGCGGCGGTCTTCGTCCTGGACGGGGCGGGCATCACGGCGTGGCCGATCAATCGCGACCCACCGCGCGTGGTCTTCGCGGGAAATGTGCGGAATTTCGCCACGTGCGACGGCGCCCTTCTGATCCTGGCCAACGACGGGATCTATGTGGCGTCGGGCGAGGGCGACGCTGAGAAGGTGGCTCCGGCCCTTCCCGCCCATCACCTGGCGTGCGCATCCGCGCGCTCGTTCGCGGCCGCGGGAAGCGGGGGGCTTTTCACTTCGACGGACGGCGGCCGCACCTGGAGGTTCGACGGCCACGCCGAGGGGAGCGGCGGCATCCAGGCCGTGGCCATGAATCACGCGGGCCTCTGGCTAGCCACCTCGAGCGGGCTGCTGCACCGACCGGTGATATCCAAGGCCCGACAAGGAGCGGTGATCCGGCCGGTCCACGCCGGGCGCTCGATCTCCTCGAGTATTCTGACGCAGCGCGCTCCCGACACGCGGCCGTTGTGGGCTTCGTGGCTGCCCCGCGTCACATTGCAGGTCGACTCCACTAGACGCCGTCTGGGAGCCAGGGAAGTCCGAATCTTGGCGCTGGCCACGGTGCCTCTAGACCGCGCCACCGGACGAGACGGAGCGGTGGCCACAACCAGGACCGCGGCGCTCCGGCGCAAGGCCTCGCTCGCCGGGCGGTGGGCCGCGCTGCCGGCGCCCGGGGACGACGCCGAGGCCGACGCGTTGCGGGAAATGACCTTCGACCTTCTGGCGAACTCGGTGCAACAGTGAGCGCCGCGCTCACTTTACTGCTGGCCACGGCTCTGGCTTCGAGCCCCACGCCAGAGCCGCCTGACGCCACGCCCGCGCCCACCGCGCCGCCGCCACCGACGCCGACTCCGGTGGCGGCTCCCCCGCGCGGCGCGGCCCTCGATCTGGCCGCCCGCCCCGGCGAGCCCACGGTGCAGGAGCTTCGGGCGGCGGCTACGCGGCTCGCCGCGGCCGATCCGGATCGGGCGCGCTCGATGATCGCCCGCGCCGGGCGGTCGGCTTGGCTACCCGAAATTCGCCTGCGTATCGAGAGGCGCTTCGGGCGCAACGAGTCACTGGACCACGGGCTCGCGAGTCCCTTGCCGCCCCCTATCGAACTGGACACGGTCAACGACGTGCGCTACGAGTGGCGAGCGACTTGGGATCTCGCACGGATCGTTTTCAACCCGGAGGAGTTGCAGGCGCAAACCGAGGCTTTGCGCATGGGTGATGTAAGAATGGAGGTGGAGTCCCTGGTGATTCGCCTCTATTTCGAGCGCAAGCGCCTCCGAGTCGAAGGCGCCCTCGGGCTGGCCGCCCCGGATCCGGCGGCCTCGGCGCGGCGCGAGCTGAGGATCCAGGAGATCGAAGCCGAGCTCGATGCGTTGTCGGGCGGCTTGATGGAAAGAACGCGTGGCGGCTCCGTCGGAGCGGTGCCGCCGCTGCCATGACGGAGTGGCCCGTGGCACGCCAGCACCGGCGATTCAGCATCGACATCGAAACCACCGTGACGGCGGGTGAACGGCAGCTTTCCTCGCGGGCGAGAGACGTTTCGCGTTCGGGGATCTGCATCATCAGCCCCGAGCCCGTCGCCGGCGGGACGGCGATCTCGGTGGATTTGGTCCTGGCGCTGGCCGAGAACACGTTCTCCGAGCCCTTGAAGCTCGACGGCCGCGTGGTCTGGTGCACACCGATCGCGGGGTCGTACCAGGTAGGGGCCATGTTCGTGGGGCTCGACCGCGACAAGGTACGCTTCCTGGAAATGTTTCTTCGCTTCCTGGACGGAAGCTTGACGCCCGACGGAGCAGGGCCCCAAGACGAAGGCGACGAGGCCCCCCGCGGAAAGCCAAAGGTCGACAACGACGATCCCTTCCGTCCCTGACGACGCTCGAATTGACGACGCCCGAGCCGCGCGACCATGTAGACTGCGCGCGCGTATGTCACTGCCCGCGCCGCCGCCTACGCCGCCCGCCGTTGGCCGGGGATCGTTCGATCGCGAGCGGCGGCACGCGCGCGTCACGGTCCGCATGTCGGCGGAGGTCAAGCGCTCGAAGGACACCTTCACCGCCACCACCCGCGACCTCTCCGAAGGCGGAGCGGGGATCGAGTGCGACCGCGCCCTCGTCGATGGGGAAGCCGTGGTGCTGGGGCTCTTCCTGGTGGTAGACGGCGTCGAAGATGAACGCAACCCTCCCCTTTGGGTCCGTGGCCTGGTGGCCTGGTGCGGCGAATCGGACGACGGCATGACCTACACGGCGGGCGTGAGGTTCGATGTGATCACCGACGACCAGAAAACGTGGTTGCGGCGCGTTTTATCCGTGATTCAGGCGAAGACCTGAAGCGCTTCGCGAGCCACTTGCGAAAGGGGATCCCGATGGCTCTCGCGTCCATGTTCGCCGTCTCGTGCGCGGCGGCCCGGGCTCCTGGATCCAGGGGCGGCGGCGGCGGCGATCGCTCGGCGGCGCCGCCTCCCACCGCCCCATCGGAGGAGCCGCGCCTCGTATCCTCCGTCCCCATGGGCTCGCTCACGGTGTCGAAGTGGCGCCTGGGCAACGGCCTGGAGGTGATCTTGGCGCCAGACCCGGGCGCCACGAGCATCAGCTACATGACTTGGTTCAAGGTTGGTTCCCGAAACGAGAATGAGCCTGCGGGGGAGACCGGCCTGGCCCATCTTTTCGAGCACCTGATGTTCACTCAAACCAAGGGCGCCACCGTGGCGGGCGAGCTGGATCAGAAGCTGGAAGAGGTGGGCGGGAACATCAACGCCATGACCTATTACGACTTCACCGCCTACATCGACAACCTCCCCCCCGGCGAGCTGGCGCTCGCGGCCCGGCTGGAAGCGGACCGCATGGTGAACCTGGACCTGCGCGACGAGCAGGTGGCGAACGAGCGCGACGTGGTGGCCGAGGAGCGCCTCTCCGCCGTCGAGGACAGCGTCGACGGCGCGCTGGACGAGATCCTGTGGAGCCAGGCGTTTCGAGCCCATCCTTATCGCTGGCCGGTCATCGGCTGGATGAAGGACATCAAGGCGGTCACCCCCGCCAAGGCCGTGGCTTTCTATCGGACGTTCTACGCCCCCAACAACGCGGTGATCGTGGTGGCCGGCAAGCTCGACGACCAGGCCAGCGCCCTGGAAACCATCGCCCGGTACTATGGCCCGCTGCCCGCGTCGCGCACGCTGCCCCGCGACGCCGCCCGCCCGGACCGTGCGCCGGCCACCGAGGTGCGCGCCTCCATCGTACGGCCTGTACCTGCCGACCGCATGGTCATCGGCTATCCGGCGCCCGCGCTGGGCCACCGTGATCGCGCCGCCTACGACTTGTTGGACGAAGTTCTGATGGGCGGGCCGTCGTCACGCCTGCACCGCCTGCTGGTCATCGAGAAGGAGATTGCGTCCTCGGTGAGCGGCGACGTGGCCGCCACCCGCGACCCCGGTCTCTACGCGCTGTGGGTGCAGATGAAGAAAGGACACCGCGCGCCGCAGGCTGAGGCGTTCATGGACGCGGAGATCGCTCGTCTGGTGCGCGAGCCGGTGACGGCGAGCGAGCTGGGCGCCGCCAAGAACCGCCTGGAAACCGAGCTGTGGCGCAGCCTGGAATCGAGCAGCGGCAAGGCGGAGCAGCTCGGACAATTCGAAGTCTCGGGCGGCGGCTTTCACCGCCTGCTGGAGCGCGCCGCGGAGTACGCGACGGTGACGCCGGCCGACGTGCAGCGGGTGGCGAGGGATTACCTGGGTCCAGGGGCGCGATCCATCGTCGTCGCCTCGGCCGAGAAGGCACCGTGATCGGCGGGCGCGCCACGCTGATGATGATGACCGCCGCCGCCGCTGCCGCCGTCGCCGCTCCCTCCGGCCTTTCGCCCGCGACCGCGGCCCCGGGGACAACCCTGCGCGCCGCCGGACCCGCGGGATCGTTGCTGCTGGTGGAAAGCCACCACGCGGTGCCGATCGTGCATGTGGTGATTGCCTCGCGGACGGGCGCGGCGCGGGATCCGAAGGGCAAGGAAGGCCTGACCAACCTGGGCGTGGAGCTGGCGCGCCGCGGGGCCGCGGGGAAGTCGCGCGCGGAGATCGACGCCGCCCTGGACGCTCTGGGCGCCACGCTGGACGGCTACGCCGACCAGGATTCAGTTCGCTTGCAGGGTCATGTACTGGCGCGCAATCTGGACGCGTTCCTGACCATCGTCGCCGATGTGGTCTTGCGTCCGGACTTCACGCCCGACGAGCTGGCCCGCACCCAGCGAGAGCTGATCGCCGCCGTCGACGAGATCCGCAATGACGACCGCGCCCTCGCCGCCCGCTTCTTCCGACGCCGGGTCTATGGCGACCACCCGTACGGACGGCCGGCGTCAGGTACCGAGACCAGCCTGCGCCGGCCGAATCTCACCCGCAAGGAAGTCGCCGATCACTTCCGCGCGCACTTTTCGGGCATGAACCTGATCTTCGCGGTCGCGGGTGACGTCGCGGCGGACGACCTGGCGCGAAAGCTGGCGGCTGTGTTCGGCAAACTGCCCAAAGGAACGCCGCCAAGGCAGCCGGTCATTCGCGCGCCGGCAGCTCACGACGGCTGGCGCATCCAGCTGGTGGACAAACCCTCTCGCCAGCAGACGCAGATCTTGTTCGGTCACCCCACTCTGCCGGCGTCGCATCCGGACTTCACGGCGCTCGCGGTGGCGATGGCCAGCTTCGGCGGCCACGGTATGAAGGCCACCCTCATGGACGAAGTGCGCACCAAGCGAGGGCTGTCGTACGGCGCATACATGGACGTTCACTCGGCGCGCGGCCCCGGCCTGATTCAGGGCTGGGTGTTCCCGGCCGCCGATAAGACCGTCGCCACGCTGAAGCTGGTGTTGAATCTCTTTCAAGACTTCGCGCAGAAGGCGATCACCCAGGAACGCCTGACCTTCGTCCAGGGCTTTTTGGTGGGATCGTATGCGTCGGAGATGGATTCCCCCAAGCGGCGGCTGGAAGCGCGGGTGGGCGCCGAGATTGACGCTCTGCCAGCGGATTTCGTGGACACCTATGTCCAGCGCGTGCGGGGGGTCACCACGGCGGAAATCGCCGCGGCCCTGAAGAAGCACGCCGATCCTGACAACCTGGCCATCACGATGGTCGCGACGGCGGCGACGATGAAGCCGCTGCTGCTGAAATCGAAGATCAAGGACGGCGCCATCGACGTCGTGCCTTTCGATTCATTCTGATTGATCGCCGGCGAGCGCGGCCCGCGCCGCCGCCGGATCATTGGTGATGATCCCGTCGACGCCCATGCCGCGCAGCGCACGCAGCCGGCGAGGATCGTCGACCGTCCAAGTGTTCACGGCGTATCCGGCGTCGTGCCATCGCCGCACGCTCTCGGGCGTGCAGAGCGTCGCTTCGGGGTGTACCGCGAAGACCCGCAACCCATGCAGCGCCCAGGCGCGGCGAAGGGGCAGCGGCGCCTGGCTCTCGAATAGAAGCGCCGCCGGGACGTCGGGCGCCTGGCGCGTCCAGAGCGCCACCGCCCACGGATGGAACGACGACATCAGCACGCGCGCGCCGACGCCCGTTTCTCGAACGACGGCGGCCGTGCGCTCCACCAACCGGGCGATGGTCCGGTCGAAGAGGCGGCTCGCCTTCAGCTCGATGTTGACCAGTAGGCGCGGGCCGCACGCCTCCAGCGCCTCGGCCAGCGTAGAGATCCCCGCCCCCGAAGCGAGCTTGACCGCGCGCAAATCGGCGAGCGAAAGCGCCGCCACGCGATCCGGGCGGTTCGCGAGGCGCGCCAGGTCCTGGTCATGAAAAACCACCGCCTCGCCGGTGGCGCAACAGAGCACGTCCAGCTCTACGCCGTCGGCGCCCGACGCGGCCGCCCGGCGGAACGCGGCCACGCTGTTCTCCGGCTCGATCGCGCTGGCGCCCCGGTGGGCGATCACCAGCGGACGGCGGCGCGGCGCCCGCCCCCACTCCGGCACGTCGCGCCCAGGCCCCATGGGCCGACGATATCACCGACGGGAACGGCGAGCCGCGGATTGCCGCCCGGGAACGGCTCTCGTACAGTTGCTCCATGTCGAAAACGCCGGCCCTGGCGGTCGCCGCGCTCCTGGCGCTGCCGGCCGCCGGCCTCGGGTCGTGTGCCCACGGGCGATGGTCGGCGGCGAACGCACCTTCCGGGGCCACGCGGCGGGTTCAGGCGGAGGCCGCCGGTGTTCCCGCCGCCATCGCGTACGAGGATGAGTTCGTCGAAGCGCGGCTCGTGTACCAGGCACTGCCGATGGACGCGCCCGAACGCGGCCTGTTGCGCGGAAAGCTGATCCATTACCTGCTCGCGCCCATCGCTCGCCTGGACGCCGGGCGCCTGCGCGACGAGCTGCGCGATGGCGGAACAGACGACGTTCCCGAGCGCATCTTCGAATCGTTCCGTGAAGCGCTGGACCTTTACGAACCGACCGAGGTCGCCCGCGCGAACCCCGCGGCCGCCCCCACCTCCATCTCCACCGCCACCGCCGAACGAGACCTGCTGATCAAGTCTGCCCGCCTGGTGGCGGACTTCTTTTCGGGCCGCGGCGGCGATATTCCGGTCGCCACCGCCTTCGGCGTTCTCATGAGTCTCGATCCGGGCGGCGGCCAATGGTCGGTCCGCCTCGACCAGCTTCTCACCTGGACCGAAGGAGCGGCCGAGTTCGCCCTGGAGTCGCCCGGCGCCAAGCGAGGCTCCACCGCCATCGATATCTTGGAGCACGCGGTTTCGGGGTGGCCGTCGGCGGCGCTCGCGGAGCGACTCGAAAAGCACTACCTGGACCGTCAACGAAAGTTCGTCGACATCGTACGACAGCCGCTGCAGGGCGGCGACACCGCCCGCAAGGCGATGGGCAGCCTGCTGCTCGTGCACGGCGAAGACATGCAGCGGTCGGCCAGCCATCTCGCCGCGCTCTACCTGCGCTGCGGTCGTCTGGACGATGCCGCCCGGGCGGCCGCGAAGGTGGCCGATCAGGCGGGCGATGACCCCGATCTGCGCCAGCTGGTCAACGCCGCCGCCGCCCGCTCGGCGTCGGCCGCCGACTTCATGGCGCTCGCGCGACGCTTTCTGCCGCGTGGCGGACCGTGGGGCGGGACCGCGCCGGAAGTGTCGAGCTTCCCGGTCGCCATCCAGGTCCTTCGCGCGGGGACCGATCGCCATCCCGCTGATTCCGACCTTCTGATCCTGGCGGCGCGCGTCGCGGCCGCGACGCGGGCGCCGTTCCTCGCCATCCGTTTACTGGAAGAAGCGCGGGCCGTGCTGGAACGGGGCGGTGCGCCCGCCAGCGAGCTCCGCGCGGTCTCGGACGAGCTGCTGATCCTGTACTTCGCTCGTCTGCAACGACGCATCGATCCTGACCGCATCGAGCCCGCGGCGCGCGAGGCGGAGGGTCTACGACGGCAGCTTGCCGAGGAGCGTCGACGTTTCGGATCCGGCGGGGACCTGGCCGACCGCACGCTGTCCGCCATGGATATCGACCTGGAGCTCGGCCGCGGCTATTTGCAGGCGGGTCTACCCGACGCGGCCGAGCCGCTGCTGGCGCGCGCTCATGCCGTGCCTACGCCGCATCCTGACGCCACCGAGGAGCTGGCCAGCCTCGCCCTCAAGCGCGGCGACCCTGCACGTGCCATCGGCATTCTGTCGGCCGCGCTCGGTAGCGAGAGCGATCGGTCGACGGCACAAGGAGAGACCCGCGGAGCCGTGACGGCAAAGGCCAAGCTCTACCGCCTGTTGGGTGACGCCTACGACGCCGCGATCGACCGGGCCGCCTCGGAGGGGGCATGGGCGGCCTCGCTGCATCGCTGGGAGCAACTGGCCGTGGACGGCCTCCGCCGCAAGGACTCGAGCGCCGCGGCCGAGGCGACGTTCGAGGTCGGCCGCCTTTACTATCTGCTCGGCCGACGAAACGAGGGCATCAAGCGGCTGGAGGCCGCCATCGACCAGGACGAGGATCGCGGACCGTCTTACATCGACGTGATTTCTTTCCTGGTGCAAAACGGCGAGGTCGACGCGGCGGTGGCGGCCTACCGCCGGGCGTTGTCCCGTTCAGACCGCGTGGTATCCGAATACGTCAAGGTCTACGTCTCGCTGTGGATCGCGGACATCACACGGCGCAGCGGAAGTGTCAGCGACCCCAGCGCGCAGGCGTTCCTGGCCGGCCTGGACGCGCGGCACGGCGAGTTGCGCCCGGCGCGAGGCGCGGACTGGTATCGCAAGCTGGCGCGCCACGCCATCGGCAAGCTGCGCTACCAGGACCTGCTGCGAGAAGCCGACACGGCGGGCAAGCGCGCGGAGCTCCACTTCTACCAGGCCATGCGCAGTCTGGCCGACGGAAACCCGTCCGAAGCCAATCAGTTGTGGAAAAAGGTCCTGGAAACCCGGATGTTCAAGTTCTTCGAGTTCGATATGGCCGCCCGTTACCTCCGCGCCGGAGCCCCCAGCCGCCCTCTGCCGCTGAAGCCAAACACGCAAGCCATCTGACGGCGGCGCGGTCGCGCCGTACCCGCGCCGCCCCGCTCCGCGGTCGTCGGCGTCCACGCCCCAGTCCGGGAGAGTCTACACAATAAACCTGATAGACTTTGCAGGTTTTACGCCTACCTTGAGCCGCGCACGAGCCGGACAATACCCACAACAAGGAACAAGAACATGGCCAAAGTCGTCCACTTTGAGATCCCGTTCGACAACAAGGCGCGCGCGATGAAGTTCTACGCGGAGGCGTTCGACTGGGAGCTGACCGACATGCCTCAGATGGACTACGTCATGGCCCAGTCGGTGGCGGTCGACGAGCAGCAGCGGCCCAAGGAGCCCGGCGCCATCAACGGCGGGCTGTTCAAACGTCCGGGCGATGCGCCTCACCCCACCGTGTACGTCGGCGTCGACACGATCGACGAGGCGCTGAAGAAGGTTGGGAAGGCGGGCGGCAAGGTGGTGACGCCGAAGACGCCCATCCCCGGCATGGGCGCCTACGCGCGCGTCGCCGACACGGAGGGCAACGTCATCGGCATCTTCCAGGGCGAGTGAACGCGGCACCGGCTGCCGCCGGACGCCTCATCCAGAGACTGCCGTTTCCAGCTGGTGTAGCGGAGCTTGACACGCACCGCTTGGGCTCGCTGCGAAGTCCTGCTAGCATCCCGGTCCAGCGGCTCATGCAGCGGCTGAAGGAATTCCGGCTGGCCGGGCGAGCGTTGGTCCTGGCTCTTGGCGCGTCCGCCTGCGGCGGGGATGCCGCGCTATCCATCCAGATCGTGGCCCCCCGGATGGCGGAGCTGGATCCCACGCGGGACGAGCGCCTGACCGCGATGACGTTGGTGGGAGAAGAACGCGAGCGCGTGCTGGCAGACGAGCCCTTCGGCCCCGGCGACGTGACGGCGACGCTGCCCGATCTACCCCTCGGGTTCCGCGGGCCGCTGCGCCTGGACCTCTTGGATGCGGGGCGCCGCGTGTTGGGGCTCGGGCGCGCGACGGACGTCCATATCTCTCTGGACCAAAGCGCCGCCGACCGCGTGGTCCGCTTTCACGTCCGCAAGCCACTCGCTTACGTGGGCAGCGCCAAATCCATCTCGGTTCTCGACATCACCCGCTCCCGGTCGGAAGACTTCGCGCTGACGCCCGTCCCGCTGTCGCGGGTCACCGCGCTCGGAACGCCACGCAATGGCCGCTCGGTGCTGGTGGCGACCGACGCCCCGGCGGAGCTCTACACGGTCGACACGCAGACCCACGAGGTCAGCCGCCTCATGGAGTTGCCCTCGCCGGTCCGGCGGATCGCGGTCGATGCCTCCGATCGGTCGGCCCTGCTGGTCCACGCGAGCGGGACCACCCTGCTGTCCTTGGAGCCAGGCCGCACCCCCATCGTCACGACCGGCATCATCACCTCAGACCCCGGACGCGGCACAGTCGCCGCGTTCGCGCGCGGCGGCGATTCGATCTTCGTCGTGGGCAATACCGGCGCGGCCTACGGTGGGACCGCTTGTGCCGCCCTCAGCACGTTCCAGCGACGGTCCACCAAAAGATCGTCGCCCGCCATCGATTTGCCGTTCGTCGTCAGCGACATCGACGTCCATCCCACCACCGGCAACCCGATCGTCGCCAGCCCGTGCCGGAACGCCGTGATCGAGATCGATCCCGAGACCGGCGCCGAGCTGGGGCTGGTGGTGGATATGCCGGGGGTCTCCGAGGTGTCGGTGGTGCGGAACAACATCGTGGCCCTCGGATCGCGCACGGGCGCATCGGGCGTGCAGGAGCTTCAGGCGAAGATTTGGCCCGGCGATACCTCGGTCACAATCCCTTGGCCCAAGACTCGATTTCAGTATCGAAGCGACGATCCGCTCACCCGGATCATCATCGAGATCTCGCCGTGGCGGGCCGAGATTCGGGACCTGGCGGTTGGTCCGGAGCTGGATCGCGTCGTGATGGCGGTGCGCTTCGACTATCGCGCCACGTCCTGGTGCGACGGCGCGACCGCCATCTCGTGGGGGCACCTGACCGTCAGCCTGACGACCGGCACGGTGGTCTCGTACGTCGAGACCAAGCGTGACACCGTCACCCGGAGCTGCGAGATCACCAGCGGCGTCCCGCCCACCGCGGAGCACGAGCCAACATCAGTGGCCATTCTGTTCGGTGGATCGTGATGCGGACGCGCCGATTCCCCGGCCTCGCGACGTGGACAGTCGGGGTCATCGTCCTCGGGGTGGCGGGCGTCGCGCGTCCGGCCGCCGGGGCGCCGCCTACGACCCAAGCGCCCGCCCTCACCGGAGCCTTCGACCTCGGCATCCTGGAAGTGCGATCGGGCTCGACGGAGCTTCCCGGCCTGGGCAGCCGTCTGGCCGTCATTGCGCGCAAGGCCACGTCGCTTCGCATCGCGGGCCCCGACGACGCGCGGAAGCGAGCGGGGACAGACGTGGACGCGGCCGTTGCGCGCTGCGCGGGTGAGGCGCCCTGCTTGGCGGGTGTGGCCGAGCGCGTGGGCGCCCGGTCTCTCCTGGTGGTCGCGGTGAGCCAGCTCGGCGACGTGATGGTCGGGCTGCAACTGGTCGAGGTCGGCAGCCGCGAAGGCGCAGGCCGCCTGGCCCACTCGTTGCCGGCCGGCGAGGGCCTTGACGACGCGCAGCTACGCGGGTGGCTGGAGCGCCTTCTGCCGCGCAACGCGTTCATTCTCTATGGCATCCTGTCTATCGGCGGCGGCGATCTGGACGGGGCCACCGTCGAGGTCGACGGCCAACCGCGGGGCCTGGCGCCCCTGTCGCCGCTGCGCCTGAAAGCGCCCGCGCTCTATCAGCTCCGCATCACCAAGCCGGGCCGCAAGTCGTTCGGAATGACCGTCGACCTGCAACCGGAGCGGACTGTCGAAGTACTGGCCAGCCTTCCGCCCGCTGACCCCGGCGCGGGGACGCCGCTCTATAAGCGTCCGTGGGTGTGGGCCGCCCTCCTGGCGGGCGTGGCAGCCGGCACCTTCGCGGGTGTGCGGTGGGCGACGCCCAACCCCACCACCGTCGATGGCGCGGTCACCGTCACCCATCCTTGAAGCCGGCACGCCACGTTTTCGTTTGCCAGAACGACCGGCCGCAAGGGGGAAAACCTTCGTGCGCGGCCCGCGGCGCCGGCGACGTCTTGTCGGCGCTGCAAGAATGCATCGGCCGCTGCCCCGACCTCTGGGGTGCGGTGGCGGTGACGTCCACCGCGTGCCTCGGCCCCTGCTTTTCAGGCCCAGCTCTCGTGGTCTATCCCGAGGGCGTCTGGTATGGCGGCGTGACGCCAGCGGACGCGGCTGAGATAGCCGACAGCCATCTGGTCAGGGGCCGACCGGTCGTCCGCCTCCTGTACACGTGGCCGGCCGACTGACAGACCGCCCGCGTCCGCGCTTCTCGGCGTCCCGCTACCCCAGGTCCAGCGCCATCACGATGGCGTCTTCCTGGTCCTCGGCGTAGTAGTTCGGCCGCACGCCGATCGCGCGGAACGCGAAACGCCGGTAGACGCGCAGAGCGGCGGAGTTCGAGCGGCGGGCCTCCAGCGTGACGGTACGGCAGACCTCCCGCCGGGCGTAGTCGACGATGTGGGCAATCAGGCGCGACGCATGGCCGCAGCGGCGATGACGGGGGTGCGTGGCCAGGTTCAGGATGTGTATCTCGTCGCACACCAGCCAGTAGTTGGCGAAGGCGAACACCCGGCCGGTCGATGAATCGCGCAGCACGTCGATGCGCGCCCAGTCACGCCCCTGCTCCTCCAGAAAAACCTGGCGCGACCACGGCGACCGGAACGAGACCCGCTCAATCTCCATGACCGCGTCCAAGTCGGACGGCCTCATGGACTCGACGACGGTGGGCTGGGGAGCCTTGGAGAGAGCCATGCCGGGCACGACGGGCGCTGAAAGGCGGCGCCCGCGTCAATCCAGAGACTAAGCCGCGGACGTCCGGGCGGCAATCACCACCTGGATGCGGGTCCACAAGGCGGCGACGCCCTCACCGGTCAGCCCGGAGATCTGCAGCGCGTCCGGCAGACGGTGTCGCAAAGCGCCGCGCTCGGCGGCACCCAGCTTGTCGACCTTGGTGACGACGGTCGCACGGGGCACTCCGGACACCTCGAGCCATTCTTCGAGCTGCCGCTCTTCTTGCTCCACGCCCCGGCG
>Ga0187894_10000777_pt1 | contig 43105 bp, 45 predicted proteins | sample GBC1701081metaG_FD_136650 | JGI IMG/M metagenome (GOLD analysis project Ga0187894, IMG submission 136650) | White microbial mat communities from a lava cave in the Kipuka Kanohina Cave System on the Island of Hawaii, USA - GBC170108-1 metaG ... | reverse complement strand
GACGCCGGCAAGTCGCTGCACGACCAGCACCCGACGCAGAGCTACATCGACCTCAACCGGTCGGGTGTGGCGTTGATGGAAATCGTGTCGAGGCCCGACCTGCGCTCTTCGGACGAGGCAGCGGCCTATCTCACCAAGCTGCGCTCGATCTTGCGCTATCTCGGCACCTGTGACGGCAACATGGAGGAAGGCTCCATGCGCTGCGACGTCAATGTGTCGGTGCGCAAGGCGGGCACCGTTGAATATGGCACGCGCTGTGAGATCAAGAACGTGAACTCGATCCGCTTCGTGCGCCAGGCCATCGAATATGAAGCGCGCCGCCAGATTGAGGTCATCGAGAGCGGCGGCACCATCCGGCAGGAGACGCGCCGGTTCGATCCCGGCAAGGGAGAGACGCGCTCGATGCGCGCCAAGGAGGATGCGCACGACTATCGCTACTTCCCCGATCCCGACCTGCTGCCGCTGGTGCTGAATGCAGAGGACGTCGCGCGCTGGAAGGCCGATCTGCCTGAACTGCCCGATGCCAAGAGGGTGCGTTTCGTCAAGGACTACGGCCTTTCCGTCTACGATGCCGGCGTGCTGGTGGCCGAGCAAGAGACGGCGCTGTTCTTCGAAGGTGTGGCCAAGGGCCGCGACGCCAAGCAGGCGGCGAACTGGGTGACCGGCGATTTCTTCGCCATGCTCAACCGCCGCGGCGTCGAGATCGGCCAGAGCCCGATCAGCGCCCACAGCCTGGGCAAGCTGCTCGACCTGATCGCCGACGGCACGATCTCCGGCCGCATCGCCAAGGATCTGTTCGTGGCGATGGAGGAGACCGGCAAGGATCCCGCGGTACTGGTCGAGGAGCGCGGCCTGAAGCAGGTCACCGATACCGGCGCCATCGAGGCCGCGATCAAGGCCGTGGTCGACGCCAACCCCGACAAGGTCGCGGCCTATAAGGCCAAGCCCTCGATGTTCGGCTGGTTCGTCGGCCAGGTGATGAAGTCCACCGGCGGCAAGGCCAATCCCAAGGCCGTCAACGAGCTGCTGAAGAAAGCGTTGGATTCGTAGTTGTTTCCTCTCCCGCGAGCGGGAGAGGAAGGGGCCCATCGTGCGCAGCACGATGGGAAGGTGAAGGCCTAAGGACTCGGCACCTCATGTGCAACCCCTCACCCGTCGAGCGCTCCGCGCTCGCCGACCTCTCCCGCTTGCGGAAGAGGTAAAAAGATTACGGATCGGCGTAGCGAACCAGCCGCAGTCCGTTGCCGATGCGCTCGAGGGCGGCGATCTGGCCATCCGGCGTTCGGACGATCGTCATGGCATCTGCCGCGGCGGCGCTGCGCCAGCGGACAACGCCACGGGCATCGACCCGTACGACGTATTTCGGCATCTCGCCGGTCGAGGCATTGCTGACGATCGCGGCAAAGCCGTCGCCATCCGCGATCGTGAGGAAAGTCTGCGCGAACGGCCATGGGGCACGGCTCACGAGTCGGCCGCTGTCGCTGACGACATGCAGCTGGCTGGTGCGCGCTGGATCATTGCCACTGGTGATGATGACCATGCCGTCGTTCAGGATCGCTGCGATGACCGGAGGCTGGATCTCGGCCAGTCGTGTGTGCGACAGCGACTTGCCGTCGGTGGTGTGGCGCCGGATGACCATATCCATTCTTTCGGTGCCCCGGGGTACCTCCATGACCAGGCTCAGCCAGGTTCCGTCGGCACGCTGGCGAAGCGCGGCGACACTCTCGGGGAAGCCGCTCCCGGCGCCCACCTGCCACAGCCGTTCGCCGTTCAGGCTGAACTTGCCCATCCACCAGGCAACTGGCCCGATGCCGCAGCCGCCACCCAGCATGATGGCGTTGTCGGACGTCGGCAGGAAGATCGAGACGGCATAGAAGCTCCCCTTGTCAGAACGGCCGCCGTGGGGCGGGCTGATACGGCTGATCTTTTTCACGCCAAGGTCAGGTCCGAGCCGCCACAACGATGTCGTTTCCGTGCCCGGCGCCGCTTGTGCCGCATCCGGGTCTTCGCCGCTGATGAAGATGCCCAGGTCGCCCGACCGCGTCACCACGACACCGAGCGAATTGACGGCGAAGCCGCTGGTGCTGATGACCTGCCGGGCCGGCAGCGTCGTGCGCCGCTTCAGGCTTCCGTCCGGCCCCAGCGCAACAAGGTCCAGCCGCGCGCCACGCGCCGGCCCCAGTGGTTCCGATCCGGGCTTGAACATGGGGAGCAAGACGTAGTGCACACCGTCAGGCCCGACCGCGAGCCATCCCGAGTCGATGTAGGGATTGAGCATGAACCCGTCGGCGACCGGCAACTCGACGGTCATCGCCACGCGCGGCGCTGGCTGCGCCTGCGCGGCAACGCACGCGCTCAACACGACGAGCCAGATCGCGGCGCGGATCATGCCGCGATCATAGGTGACGCCTACGGATCGGCATAGCGCACCAGGCGCAAGCCGCCGCCGTCCTGGCCAACGCGGATAAGGGCGGCGATCTGGCCGTCGGGCATGCGCACGATCTCGGTGATGTCGGCGGCAGCACTGCGCCAGCGGATGACACCCGCAGCATCGGCGCGCACCACATAGCGACGCCCATCGGACGCCGCTTCGTCTTCGACGATGGCGGCGAGGCCGTCGCCATCGGCGATCAGCCGCAGCGTCTGCGCGAACGGCCACGGCGCGCGGCGCCTGATGTGGCCCAGATCGTCGACAAAGATCAGCTCGACGGCCTGCGAGCGGCCGTTGTCGGCGTTGGCCACCAGGACACTGCCGCTGCGCAACACTGCGACCTCGTACCCCACCGGCGGCGACAGCCGGATGCGGCTCAGTGGAGCGCCGTCCGCCGCATTGCGGCGGATCACCCAGTCGAGGCCGCCGCTGCGCGGCATCTCCGTGACCAGGCTCAGCCAGCCGCCGTCCGCCCGCCGCGCCGTCGCGGCGACGCGCTCGGGGAAGCCGCTGCCCGGACCGGCCTGCCACAGGCGCACGCCGTCGAGGTTGAACTTGCCCATCCACCAGGCATAGGGGCCGCTGCCGAAGCCGCCGCCGAGCAGCAGCGCGTTGTCAGGCGTCGGCAGATAGACGTAGAGCTCGTAGTAGGCGCGCGTATCGGTGCGACTGCGCACCAGGCTGGGCGGCCCGATCGCGCTTGCCCTCTTCACGTGGCCATCGGCGCCCAGTCGCAGCAGCGTGGCAAAGCGGTTGCGGTCGCCGCGCGCCGGAATGTCCGGATCATTGCTGCTCCAGAATACGGCCTGATCGCCTGAACCGGCGATCACGAGGCCCAGCGAGGAGATGGCGAAGCCATTCGAGGTGATCTTCTCAGCGACCGGCAGGGTCTGGCGGCGCTTCAGCGTTCCGTCCGGCGCCAGCACGACAAGGTCGATGCGCGCCTCGGACGCAGGCTCCAGCGGCTGCGCCGCCGGCCGAAACTGATGCAGCAGGACATAGTGTACGCCGTCGCGTCCGACGGCGAGGCGGGCACCTGGTCCGTCGTGGTTGATGCTGAAGTTCTCGGTGGCCGGCAGCGTCACATCCAGCGCTACGCGCGGCGCCGGCTGGGCGTGCGCCGCGCCGACGATGGCCACCAACATCAGCGTAACGACCAGGCGGATCATGTGCGAGTCCTTGCGCCACAGGTCGCGGGCGGAAAAACGGCTAGGGATCGGCGTAACGTATCAGGTGCAGCACCGCGTCGCTTTTGCCGATACGGACCAGGGCGGCGATGGCGCCGTCAGGCGTGCTGACGATCTCGTCGGCGGCAGCCGCGGCGCTGCGCCAGCGGATCGCGCCCTTGGCATCGGCGCGCACGATGAACCGCTCCGTCTTCGACGCCACCTTTGTCTCCACGATCGCGGCGATGCCATCGCCATCGGCGATCATCGATGCCGTTTGCGCGAAAGGCCACGGCACACGCTGCTGGACGCGGCCGCTGTCGTCGACGAAGACCAGCTCGCCCTGCTGTTTGCCTTCGTCGGCATCGAGCGCGACGACGGCGCCGTCGCGCAGGACCGTGGCGGCGGCATGGACCGGCACCGCCACCCGCTTGCGCTCGATCAGCTTGCCGTCGCCGGTGTAGCGGCGCAGGAACCACTCGAGCTCGCCGCCGCCCTTGCGCATCTCGGCGACCAGGCTGAGCCACGCACCGCCCTTGCGCTCGGCGATGGCGGTGACGCGCTCGGGGATGCCGCTGCCGGGGCCGGCCTGCCACAGGCGCTTGCCATCGAGGTTGAACTTGCCCATCCACCACGCCTGCGGGCCCGGGCCGTAGCCGCCGCCCAGCAGCAGGGCGTTGTCCGACGTCGGCATATAGACGCTGACGCCGTAGAAGGACTCGCCGTCGTCGCCCTTGCCCGGCTTGGTGGTCGGCGGGCCCAGGCGCGTCGTCTTTTTCAGGCTGAGGTCGGCCGCGAAGCGGAACAGTGTCGCGCTGGTGCGTCCCGCGGCAGTACTCTTGAAGCCGCTGGCAAAGACGGCAAGCTCGCCGGAGCGCACCGCGGCGACACCGAGGGAATCGAGGTCGAAGCCGACGAACCCCATGCTGTGCTCGATCGGCACGGAGCGGCGCTGCTTTACCGTGCCATCAGGAGCCAGTGCCAGCAGGTCGACCCTGCCTTCGCTCGTCGGCGGTGACGCATTGGGCACCGGTTTGAAGGCGTGCAGCAGGACGTAATGGACCCCGTCGCGGCCGATCGCGAGCCGGCCGGGGCCGGCATAGGGGTTGAGCACGAAGCCGTCGGGTGCGGGCAGCGGGACGTCGAGGGTGGTGCGTGGTGTCGGCTGCGCTGCCGCCGCAGTGCATACCGCAAGCGCTGCAAGCGCAATGCCGATTCGAATCATGGCGCGAGCTTATGTGCTATGGAGGATGGAGGGAAGGGAACCAAGCATGTCGGTGAAACTTTACGCCATGACCTGCGGGCGCATCACCGGGCGTCTGAAGGACATGATCGAGGGCGAGGACGGCGCGGTCCTGCTGCCGATCCCGTCCTACCTGATCGAGCACCCCAAGGGCCTGGTGCTGTTCGACACCGGCATGCACCCGCAGCTGCAGTCCGACGCCGCCAGCCGGCTCGGCGAGCGGGTCGCCCGCATCTTCGGTTTCGACACCTTCCGGCCCGGCGACGAGGTCAGTGCCCGGCTGGAGGCCATCGAGCGCGACCCCGCCAAGGTGCAGTACATCGTGAACTCGCATCTGCATTTCGATCATTGCGGGGGCAACCAGCTGATCCCCAACGCGTCGCTGGTCGTGCAACGCCGCGAGTGGGCGGCAGCCTCGATACCCGAGGTCGCCGCCAAGGTCGGCTTCTACAAGCAGGACATCGATCACGGCCACCCGGTGATCCTGGCCGATGGCGAGCACGACCTGTTCGGCGACGGACGCGTGGTCTGCATCCCCACGCACGGCCACACGCCCGGACACCAATCCCTGCGCGTGCGGCTGGACACCGGCGACATCGTGCTGGCAGGCGATGCCTGTTATTTCTGCCGCAGCCTGCGCGAGCGCCGCCTGCCGCGGTTCGTGTACGACCGCGAGGCCATGCTGGCCTCGCTCGACCGGCTGGCGGCGCTGGAGCAGGGCGGCGCCCGCATCTTCTTCGGTCACGATGCCGAATTCTGGCAGACCGTGCCGCAGGCGCCGGCCGCGATCTTCTAGGTGGGAACCATCGTGGAGCCGTATCGTTGCGCTTCGGTGGCGGCTGCCCATAGCAGCCGCACCCTGTGACATCTCCTTTATTTGTCGGGTTCCTTATGAGGAATATCGCTGCAATCGCCATGTTGATGTTGCTCGGCGCATGCGTGGGACAGGGTGAACGCACCGCCACCCTCAACGACGTGGCGCATGATCCGCAACAAGCCACCGTCGGTCCGGCGCCGCAATCTGCCGGCAAGGTGGTGATCAAGGCCGTCGGCGGCCAACCCGTGCAATGCGGCGGGCGTCCGTGCGAGCGTGTGCGCCTCGCGCCGGGCACGACGATCCTGCGACTCGACTTCATCCCGGGTGAGAGCCGTCGCTTTGCTCCTGCAAAGGACATCGACCTGCCGATCACCGCCCAGGGCGGACACACCTACCAGCTCGTCGCCACCGTCACACGCGACGCCACGACAGGCAGCGCACGCGTGGTCGTGGAGGCAGTCGACGTCGGGCGCTGAAGGCCGGGAGTGCACCGGTACATTGACGCGTCACCGGCTACGTCCTCGGTCGCGTGGTTGAGCCCGCGAGATCCGTTCCGGATGCTGATATCGATCACGGCATGGTGACGGTCCGCACCGGGCACTCACCGACATGCGACTTCCTGTGATGACCGAGCTCGGCGCAACGTCCACGGCAGCTTTGCCCCATCCCGATGGCCGTGGATCAGCGCTCAATGGCGAAGCACACAGAGGGAAACGGCAATGGCTTTTGGATCGAAACTCGTCATCGCCGCCGCAGCAGCGGCGCTCTTCGCCGCCGGAACGGTTGCCACGGTGGCCCAAGCCCAGGGCTCGCTTAAATGCGCCGGAGTCAACTCGTGCAAAGGCACCAGCGCCTGCAAGACTGCCACCTCGGCTTGTAAAGGCATGAACGCCTGCAAGGGCCAAGGCTGGGCGCCGGTATCGACTTCGCTCGAATGCACGACGAAGGGCGGCCGCATCATCTGACGCCGTCGAGCGCTGCGGCGTTGGCGTGATACGGCATTGGCGCAAGCCGTTTCGACGAGCGCTGAGTTGATGTCCGTCCGCGGGATGGACTTGCGATCGTAGGAGCATGTCCCGGTCGACCGCGACCGGGACATGTTTCTGTTGCACGGTGCTTCACACAGCAGCGGTTGGTCGCATGCGAGTCCTCGTCCGATGTGCGGTGCTTGTCTTTCTTGCTGGCGTGGCTGTTGCGACGGGGATCGACCGCGCGATGCCGTGGCCTCCGGCGCGAGACAGTACCACCAATCCTGGGTCGATGACGTCGGCGATGGCCTTCGTGGCTGCTTTCGCGCAGCGATGCCCTGCCGCCGATCCGGCCGACGTCGCCGCGTTCAGCGTGTGCAGGGCAGGGATCGCACGGTCGCTGCAGACAGGCGCCGCGTTCGCCCCGTTTATCATGTGGGGCGGGGATGTCGCCGGCAAGACGTTGGACAACCTGCAGCTTACGCGATTCGATGCCGGCTTGTTCAGCGAACTCTATCTGTCGTTGTTCAGCGCGGTGGGGCGACCTGACATCCATCACGATCCGGAGCGTGGCCTGAACGTGATCGACGTGCCGGCGCGCTTCCGCAACGGACTTGCCGCGGGTGAGTATCCGTATCCCTTCTGGCATGCGCCCGCCAAGTGGGATGCCTACCAGGATTCCAATCTCCTGCGCTTCTATCTGCGGCCCGAGGATGGCCGCATTGCTACGGTCCTACGCAGCGATCGCGGTATCGCGCCGACCACGGCCGCGCCGCGCATTGGTGCACGGCCCTTCGACGGCAAGTGGATGTGGGAGGAAGATGGTCAGCTCCAACCTCGGGTCACGTTATTCGCCGACCGCTTCCGCACCACTAATCCGTACTTGTCGGAGGTCGAGCGTACCTATCGGCTGTTCGCTGACGTGCTGCGTCAAGGGACATGCCTGTCATGCCATGTCCCGAACAATCCCAACGGCATGAAACGGTTGGTGTTGCTGCAAACGCCAGCACACGCCGCCGGCGCCATACGCCGAGTCCTCGCCAAGGTCGCCAGCGGCGAGATGCCGGTCGAGGAATGGGGCGACCCCAGGCCGATCGACCCTGCGACAAAGCGGGCGCTTGTGGAAGAAGGGGCAGCTTTCGCGGATGCTCTCGACAAGGCGAAGGCTTGGGAAACAGAACATCCCTGATGCGGGCCACTCACTAGGGAGTTCCTGGCGGCGACCCGCCGAATCTGGTTCGAGGCCTTTCCGGCTGGCAAGGCTGTTCTTACGCCATCGCCAGCATCTGCTTCCAGCTCGCCTCGACGTCGGCGCGGGCGAGGTCGCGGGTGATGAACACCAGCCGCGAGCGGCGGTCGTCGTCAGGCCAGCGCGCCAGCAGGGTGGGCGGGTGGAATACGTGGTGCACGCCGTGCACTACCAGCGGCTGATCCTCGCCGATCACGCTCAGCACGCCCTTCACGCGCAGCAAGCGATCGGCCCAGCTGGCGCGCACGGCCGAGAGCCAGCGATTGAAGACGTCCCAGTGGAGCGGCTCTTCCCAGGTCAGGCAGAAGCTGGTGATGCGCGCATCGTGCCGGTTGGGATCGACCGGCGCGTGGGCATGATGATCGTCGTGGTCATGTCCGTGGTGATGATGGCCATGGCGGTGATGCGCTTCGACGCTCTCGGCCGCCAGCCAGTCACGGACCTTGTCGATCTTGCCGTCGGGATCGAACGGGCCGGCATCGAACAGCAACGCGGGATCGACGGTGCCGTGCCTCACCTCGAAGCGCGGCGCACCGGGATTGAGCGCCGCCAGGCGCTGTTCCAGCGTGGCGCGCTGGTCGTCCGACGCCAGGTCGCCCTTGGTCATCAGGACGCGGTCGGCGACGGCGGCCTGCTTCAGGGCCTCGGGCTGCGCATCGAGTTGCGCCGCGCCGTGCACGAGATCGACGGTCGCCACCACGGCATCGAGGCGATAGTCGTGCGCCGTCATCGGGTTGTTGAGCAGGAGGGCGATGATGGGCGCTGGATCGGCCAGGCCTGTGGTCTCGATCAGCACACGGTCGAATGGCGGCAGCGCCTGGGCCTGCCGCTGGCGAGCGATGTCGCGCAGCGTGCGCTCGAGGTCGCCCTTGATGGTGCAGCAGACGCAGCCCGACTTCAGCAGCACCATGTCGCCGTCGACGGACTGCACGAAGAGATGGTCCAGGCCGATCTCGCCGAACTCGTTCACCAGCACCAGGCTCTTGGCCATGCGCGGATCGCGCAGGATGTGATTGAGCAAGGTGGTCTTGCCGCTGCCGAGGAAGCCCGTGATCAGCGCCACCGGCATGCGACCGGCGGACTTGTCGAGGTCGAACAGGCTCATAGCAATTCCCATCCCCTGAGACGTCGCGCCATCGTGACAGGTGCTGTGTCGCGCTCCAAATCGATCACACAGAGAAGCGAATATTACAACGATATGTCGTTACGGTATTACGTGAAAATTCTTGCGTCGTTGACGCCCTTCATTTCCGGCGAAAGAGTTCGCAAGCCGCAGCGGCGCGCTGACGCCTGGTTGCGGACAACGGTGGGAGGAAATCCAACATGGACGTGAGCAAGCTCCGTCGCGAGACGGTGAACAATGACGTGCCGGACGCGGACCGCCGCGATCTTCTCAAGGCGGCGACCCTGGTCGGCGGTGCCGCGGCAATCCTCGGCGCCATGGGCCAGCCGGCGGCGGCACAGACCACGCCGGTCGCTGTCCAAGCGCCGGCGCTGACGGACAAGCCGTGGTGGCCGCATCCCAAGTGGGGCAAGGACGATCAGGCAGGCGCATCAAACTGGATTACGCCGGCCAAGGTGCTCGACAGTCTCAAGTGGATCAAGGACGGCAAGATCCATCGCGTCGGGCGCGCGTATGATTCCAAGATGCCGAAGTATGGCGAGCGCGCCTTCAACCTGCGCATCACGCCGGTGACCGCCTCGTATGGCAGCAACCGGTTGGTCGGCCACGACGAGTTCGTATCCACCGAGATCGGCCAGACCGGCACGCAGTTCGACGGCCTGGGCCATATCGGTATCCAGATGGGCAAGGACGGCGATCTCCAGGAGGTGCGTTTCTACAACGGCGTCACCGAGTTCGAGATGACGAGCCCCTATGGTTTGCAGAAGCTCGGTATCGAGAACTGCAAGCCGATCTTCACCCGCGGCCATCTGTTCGACATCGCGGCGCTCAAGGGACGGATGATGGAGGTGGGCGAGGAGATCAAACTCGCCGACGTGCGGGCGGCGATGCAGAAGCAGGGCATGAAGGAGGAGGACATCCAGGACGGCGACGCGCTGTTCTTCAACACCGGCTGGGGTGCGCTATGGATGAAGAACAACGACAAGTTCAACAGCGGTGAGCCGGGTATCGGGCTGGAGGTCGCCAAATGGCTCATCGGCAAGAACCCGTGCATGATGGGCAGCGACTGCTGGGCCACAGAGGTGGTGCCCAATCCCGACAAGAACCTCGTCTTTCCGGTGCATAGCGAGGTGATCTGCAAGCAGGGCATCTACAATCACGAGAACCTGGATTTCTCGTCGCTGATCGCCGATGGCAAGTATCAGTTCGCCTACATCTTCTCGCCGGCGCCGATCAAAGGCGCAACCGGCTCCAACGGCGGTCCGATCGCCGTGACCTGACCGCAGTTACCGGCAAGAAAGGCGCCGTGTTGACGACGCCTTTCCCGGCCGGCACGTGACGCTGCCGCAATAAGGCAACAGTATTACATCCGCAATCTTTCGGCATTGCGCAAGTTGTGTTCGTTGACGCTGGCCGGTTTGCAGTCGAGATTTCGAAACAGGCCGCCCGCGTGTCAACGCTTACACGCAGCCCTGCGGCCGGGAGGAGAGCGAACATGGACAAGGACGACATCCGTCGCGAGACGGGCGAAGATGACGCGCCGGTGGCCGATCGGCGTGACTTCCTGAAAGCCGCCACCCTGGTCGGCGGTGCCGCAGCGGCCTTCGGTGCGATGGGACACAAGTTCGCATCAGCGCAGAATATCCAGGTCGCGCAGGCGACACCCGTAGCGCTGAGCGACAAGCCGTGGTGGCCGCATCCGAAGTGGGGCAAGGACGATCAAGCAGGCGCGACCAACCACATCACGCCGGCAAAGGTGCTGGACGCGGCCAAGTGGATCAAGGACGGCAAGGTCTATCGCATCGGCCGCGTTTATGAAGCCGGCATGCCGAAGTTCGGCGAGCGCGCGTTTACCTTGCGCATTCCCGGCACGCCGACGGGCGGGCCGTTCGGTGGCAACAAGCTGATCTATCACGACGAGTTCTTGGCCACTGAGATCGGCCAGACCGGTACCCAGTTCGACGGCCTCGGCCACATCGGCATCCAGATGGGCAAGGACGGCGACATGAACGAGATGCGCTATTACAACGGCGTCACCGAGTTCGAGATGGCCAGTGCCTATGGCCTGAAGAAGCTGGGGATCGAGCACCTCAAGCCGATCTTCACGCGTGGCCATCTTTTTGACGTCGAGGCCCTTAAGGGCAAGATGATGGAGGCCGGCGAGGAGATTACGCTCGCCGACGTGCGCGCCGCCATGCAGAAGCAGAACATGAAGGAAGAGGACATCAAGGAAGGCGACGGGCTGTTCTTCAACACGGGTTGGGGCAAGCTGTGGATGAAGAACAACGACAAGTTCAACAGCGGCGAGCCGGGCATCGGGCTCGAGGTTGCCAAGTGGGTCATCGATAAGGGCGCAACCTTGATCGGTGGCGATCAATGGGCGACCGAAGTGGTGCCCAATCCCGACAAGAACCTGGCCTTCGCGGTCCATGGCGAGGTGATCTGCAAGAACGGAATCCTCAACCACGAGAACCTGGACTTCACGGCGCTGATCGCCGATCGCAAGTACCAGTTCGTCTACGTCTTCTCGCCGGCGCCGATCAAAGGCGCGACCGGTTCCAACGGTGGTCCGATCGCCATCACCTGATCGCGGCGATGGTCCGCGGGGAAGGGCGCTGCCGGCGGCAGCGCCCTTTTCACGTTGGATGCCCGCCTGTCCTGTTGAGGAGCGTGATGTCGCTGGTCTACTTCGTGACCCACCCCGATGTTGAAATCGATCCCGCCGTCCCGGTCCCGCAGTGGCCATTATCCGCGCGCGGACGCGCGCGGATGACGACACTGCTGGCGAAGCCCTGAGTGCGGGATATCCGGTCGATCTACTGCAGCGCCGAGCGGAAGGCAGTCGAGGGTGCCGAGATTCTCGCCGCGGGCCTCGGCCTGGGATTCACGGTGATCGAGGCCCTGGGCGAGAACCGCTCGTCCACCGGATACTTGCCGAAGGCGGAGTTCGAAGCGACCGCCGAGCTGTTCTTCGCGCGGCCCAGCGAAAGCGTTCGTGGCTGGGAGCGCGCCACGGATGCGCAGCGGCGCATTGTGGCAGCGATGGCTGATATTCTGTTGAGGCAGCCGTCCGGAGGCAGCATCGCCATCGTCTCGCACGGCGCCGTCGGCGCACTTTACCTCTGTCATCTGAAGCGTGTCCCGATCAGCCGCACGGCGGATCAGCCAGCCACGAACGGCGGGAACTACTTTGCGTTCGATACGGATGGAGCGGTGCTGCGCCACGGCTGGTGCTCGATCGACGATTAGGGACGATGCGGGACACGGGTATTTGCGCGCGTGGGATACAACTTGCCGGCGTCTTGACCGCAGGCAGGATGCAGCGGAATATCTATGTGCATGCTGAGGGAATGACACTCGGCAACAATGAGGTTGCGCCTTCGCTCGCAGCCCGGGAGGAGGTCGCCATGCAGAAGCCCATTCGCCGAACTCTTGTCTCTGTCGCAGCGTTACTGGGGCTTGCCGTGGTTCCGTCGTGGACCCAGCCCGCGCAGGCGCAGGAAGGACCGAAGCTCTACGTCTTCACATCGGGGTCGATGGGCGGTTTCCCCAAGGCGGCGCTTCAGATCGGCGGCACCGGCAACATCGACTACATGCCGGTCAGCTTCTACGTCATCAAGCACCCCAAAGGGGTAGTGATGTTCGACTGCGGCAACAATGACAAGACCATCACCGATCCGGACGGGTGGTGGGGGCCGCTGGCCAAGGGCTTCGGCCTCAAGATGACGAAGGACGACGCCATCCCGGTGCAGCTCGCCAAGATTGGCCTGAAGCCCGATGACGTCAAATACCTGGTGGTCGGCCATATGCACCTGGACCACGGCGGCAATGTCGGGCAGTTCCCGAAGTCGACACTGGTGGTGCAGAACGACGAGATGAAGGCCGCATGGTGGCCCGATGTCGGCTACTCGGTCTACTACATCCCGGGTGACTTCGCCGACACCAAGAAGATGGATGTGATGCGCCTGGAAGGCGACTTCGATCTGTTCAACGACGGCACCATCCGCCTTTTCCGCGCGCCGGGACATACGCCAGGCAGTCAGTTCATGGTCGTCAAGCTGCCCAAGACCGGCTCGGTGATCCTGACCAGCGACACGGTCTACATGCAGGAGAGCCTGGAGAAGAACCTGATCCCGCCGATCCCCGGCACGCAGAACCCGGGCGACATGTACAAGAGCTATGCCCGCATCCGGCACATTCGCGACGCCGAGAAGGCTCAGCTCTTCATCGCGCACGATGCCGAGCTCTTCAAGGCGACCAAGAAGGCGCCGGAGTTCTACGACTGAGCACAAGGTAGGTCGGTGACGGCACGCGGCCCGGTCATTGCCCGGGCCGCTGTCGTCTTGGCGTTTGACTACCTTCCCCGATTGCGGGGGAAGGTGCCCGAAGGGCGGATGGGGGTTGTTACAACAGCATTGATGTTCGATGAGAGGGATCATTTTGCGTTGAGCCACCCCCCATCCGCCCCTTCGGGGCACCTTCCCCCGCATGCGGGGGAAGGTAGTGGAACGCACGAACAGCCCGCCGTGGTCGCTGAGGCGCTGACCAAGCGCTATGGGCCGGTGGTGGCGCTGCAGGACCTGTCGCTGCAGATCCGGCGCGGCGAGGTCTTCGGGCTCCTGGGTCCCAACGGCTCGGGCAAGACGACGTTCATCCGCATGCTGGCGGGCTACCTCGCGCCGACGCGCGGCCGGCTTAGCGTGTCGGGCCTGGATACAGTACGCGATGCGCTGCCGGCACGGCGCCGGCTGGGCTACGTGCCGGAGGCGGCGCCGCTCTACGGCCATATGCGGGTGCGCGAGTTCCTGGAGTTCATGGGCCGCCTGCGCGGGCTGGCGCCGCGTGAGCTGGCGGCTGCCGTCGATCGCGTCGTCGAGCGGCTGGCCCTGGGCGACGTCCAGCGCAAGCCGACGCGGGCGCTGTCGCGCGGCTATCGCCAACGCGTTGCTATTGCGCAGGCGCTGATCCATGAACCCGAGGTGATCGTGCTCGACGAGCCGACCAACGGACTCGACCCGCGCCAGATCATCGAGGTACGCGAGCTGGTGCGCTCACTGGGCGGCACCCACACCGTCATCATGAGCTCGCACATCCTGACCGAGGTTGCCAAGACCGCCGACCGGGTCGCGATCCTGCTCGGCGGGCGACTGCTGGGCGTGCGCAGCGTCGCCGATACGCCCGACCTCGAAGACTGGTTCCTGTCGCTGACATGAGTGCGCTCGCGGTTCTCTTGCGCAAGGAGCTGCACGCGACCTTCACGTCGCCGATCGGCTACGTGCTGGCTGCCGTCTTCCTGCTGGTGCTGGGCTACAGCTTCGCGCTGACGCTGTTTGCCACCAAGACCGCCAACCTGATCTACATCTTCCATCAGATGTACGTGCTGTCGATCCTGCTGGTGCCGGTGCTGATGATGCGCTCCTTCGCCGAGGAGCGGCGCGCCGACACTCTGGAGCTGCTGCTGACGGCGCCGGTGCGCGAGATCTGGATCGTGCTCGCCAAATTTCTGGCCGGGCTGGCGCTGGTCTATGGCATGTATGCCGGCTCGCTGCTCTATGCGGTGATCCTGGCACTCTACGGCGAGCCCGACTGGGGGCCGGTCTACAGCAGCTACCTGGCCCTCATGCTGCATGGCGCGCTGCTGGTGGCGATCGGACTGATGACATCGAGCGTCACCGAGAACCAGGTGGTGTCGGCGGCGCTCTCGCTCGGCCTGGCGCTGATGCTGTGGTTCGCCGACTCGGTGGCCTATCTGCTGCCGGCGCCGTTCGATGCGGTGGCGATCAACCTGTCGCTGATCGGCCATTTCCGGCCCATGGTGACGGGCTCGGTGTTCGTTTCGGACATCGGCTACTTCGTGACGCTGGTCATGCTGGCCCTGTTCCTGACCACGCGCTGGCTGTCCGAGCGATGAGCGAGCACGTCGATGCCGCGCTATGGCCTGGCCTGCTGTGGGTGCTGGGCATCGCCCTGGCGCTTGTCGCGCTGTTCGTCGCCGGCCTGCGTCTGCCGGCGACGCCGCACGGCTGGCGGCGGTGGAGCGGGCGGACGCTCACCGTGCTGGCGGCGACCGGCGTGGCGCTGGCCGCGAACGTGGCGCTGTACCGCAACGACGTGCATCTGGACCTGACGCGCGAGCGCGCCTTCACGCCGTCGGCCGAGGCAACGCGCGTCGTGGCGACGCTGCAGCAGGATGTCGAGCTGGTGTATTTCTACCAGAAGGGCAATCCGGCGGCGCGGCACGCGGTGGTGCTGATCGAGCTGATGGGACGACTCAATCCGCGGCTCAAGGTGCGCACCATCGACCCCGACCAGAATCCGGCCGCAGCGAATCGCTATGGCGTGAAGCTGTACAACACGGCCCTGCTGATCAGCGACGGACGGCGGCTGGAGGTGCCGACCACCGATGACCGCGAGATTGCACTGGCGCTGCTGCGCATCACGCGCGCCGATGCCAAGACCGTGTGCTTCGTCTCCGACCACAGCGAATACGACATCGACAATTTCGAATTCCACACGCATTTCGAGGGCACCCATTCGCACAGCCATGACATCCAGGGCATGTCGGTGGTGCAGATGGAGCAGCACGGCATCGGCCGTCTGCGCCGGGCGCTCGACAAGCTCGGCATCAAGGTGCGCAAGATCACGGTTGCCGGTGCCCGCACCATCGCCGACGATTGCAGCGTGGTCGTCGACGCCAATCCGCGGACACAGCATGCGCCATCGGAGGCCGAGGTGTTGGGCGCCTATCTGCGCCGCGGCGGCAGTGCGCTGTTCCTGGTCGAGCCGGATTACGTCATCGAGCCGCGCCTGGCGGCAATGCTGGGCACAACAGGTGTCGTGGTCGACGATGGCGTCGTGGTCGATCCCGCCGAGCACTATTACACCGACGAGCAGATGATCGCGATCACGCGCTATGCCCGGCATCCCGCGACACGGTTTCTGGCACTGACGTTCTTTCCTGGCGTGCGTCCGTTGCGGTCGGTGCCGGCGCCTGGTGTCACCAGCGTGGCGCTGTTTTCCAGCAGCGCGTCGAGTTACGTCGTGACGGACCGCCTGGCGGTCGAGCGCCAGGCGGCCACGGCGATTCGCGAAGCGCGCGCCCTGGCGGTGGCCAGCGAAGGCACGCTGCCCGGCGGCACGCGGCCGTTCCGGCTGCTGGCGGTGGGCGATGCCGATTTCGTCAGCAACTCGTTCTTCCCCTATCTCTCCAACGCCGACCTGGCGCTGGGCAGCATTGCCTGGTTGATGCGCGAGGAAAGCGCGCCCAGCATGAAGCCACCGGTCGAGGTGTTGCCGACGGTGGCGCTGACCAACACCCAGATGCGCTGGATCTTCCTGGTGACGGTGATCGGCGTGCCGGGGCTGGTCGTGCTGGCGGGAGCGGTGATGTGGTGGCGGCGTCGCTCGTAAAACACGTTGCCTGGGCGACGCTGGCGCTGGTGGCGGCCGGCTTCGTCGGCGTCGTGGCGATGCGCGGCGAGCGGCCCGAGGCGGGGCTGCAGCGGTTCGAGCCCGGCGGCTTCCTTGCCCAGCGTGAGCCGCAGGATGTCCGCGGGCTAGTCATCGAGGCCGCTGGCCGCCAATGGCGCTATCGCCGCACGCCGCGCGGCGACTGGAGCACGGGCGACCCGCCGGCGGCGCTCGCGCCCGATCTCGCTGCGCGCATCGAGCAGGCGCTGGAACTGCTGCGCAACGCCCGGCCCGAGCGGCGGTTTACGGCCGAGGAGGCGGCGAGCATGCCGGCCGCTGATCTGGGATTGGAACCGCCCGCCGTGGTTGTGAGCGTGGTCGGCGCCACCGCGACGCGGTTTGCCATCGCGTTTGGCGCCGAGAACCCGCTGGGCCATGCCCGCTACGCGCGCGTCATGGGCAACAATGCCCTGTGGTTGGTGCCCAAGCATGTCGCCGACGCCTGGGACGCCGTGGTGAGGCAGCCATGATCAGACTGTCATGTCGAGCGCAGCGAGACATCTCCTCGAAACAGAGTGTCCGTCCGCGGGAGATTCCTCGCTTCGCTCGGAATGACATGTTGTGTTCAGGGCGGCCAATCCTGTTGGCCCTCGTCGTCGTGCTGCTCTCCGTGTTTCCCGCTCGCGCGCACGTCACGACTATCGGGCTGGGCACCTTGTCGGTCGACGGCGATCGCTTGACCTATGCGCTGAACGTGGTCACGTCGGAACTGCCGGAGGTGGGCCGCGAGATGCTCAACGGCGCCGCCGATGGCCATCAGCCGATGGCCGAAGCGCTGGCGGCGGCGCTGCGCCAGGCCGTTGCTGTCGAGGCGGATGGCAGTCCCTGCCAGCCGGGGCGCCTGCGTATCCAGGGTTCCCAGACCGGCGAGGGCAAGGTGCAGCTCGCGCTGTCGTTGGCGTGCAAGGCGACGCCAAGCCGGCTCACGGTGCGTGAGGACTGGCGCGCGCTGTTCGGCGAGCACTACCAGACCATCCTGTCGATCCGCACGCCGGGAGCCAGCCACGAGCGAATCCTGGGTGGCGATGCGCCCGATGCCAAGCGCGCCGTGACGGTCGAGCTGGCAGCGGGACCGTCGCTGAGCGGCTGGCTGGATTTCCTGTGGCTCGGCATGGAGCATATCCTCGGCGGCATCGACCATCTGCTGTTCCTGGTCGCGCTGCTGGCGCACACGCGAAGCCTGTGGAGCGTGGTGAAGATCGTGACGGCGTTCACGGTCGCGCACAGCGTCACGCTGAGCCTGGCGGTGCTTGGGCTGATTGACGTGCCGGGCCACATCGTCGAGCCGCTGATCGCGGCCTCGATCGTCTGGGTGGCGGTCGAGAACCTGATCTGGCCAGGCCGCGAATGGCGGCGCTGGCTGGTGAGCTTCTGCTTCGGGTTGGTGCATGGACTGGGCTTTGCCGGTGCACTGGCCGAGCTGAAACTGGATGGTGCCGCCCTGGTCAAGGCGCTGGTCGGGTTCAACATCGGTGTCGAGCTGGGGCAGGTGGCGTTTATCGCAGCGTTCCTGCCGCTGCTGGCGTGGGTAAGCCGGCCGGCGGCGCTGCACCGTCTGCCGCAAGTGGCGTCGCTGCTGGTGGCGGCGATGGGCAGCTTCTGGTTCGTACAACGCGTGTTCTTTGAATAGTCTCGGCCGACCTACTCATGCGCAAGACCCCAGCCACCGACGCCTACTGGCAAGCATTCACTGCTGCCGCCGGCATGAACGCGGCTGCCGATCACGACGTCGTAGCTTTTGGCGACAGCCCGGGGCTGGCGGACGAACTGCTTGCCCTGGTGTTGGCCGGCACCAAGCGAGCCACGGCATCTTTGCTGCGCGATGTAACCGTCGGGAACGAACCGATGCCACGGGTGGGTGGACACGTGATCGTGCTCGACGGTGCCGGCGTGCCGCGCTGCATTTGGCGCACGACGGACGTGATGGTCAACCGACTGATCGCGGTCGACGTGGCGTTTGCCTGGGACGAGGGCGAGGGTGATCGCACGCGTGCCGATTGGCTTGATGGCCACCGCCGCTACTTCGCACGCCAGGCTGAGCGTGAGGGATTCGTGTTCAACGACGATATCCAGACCGTGTTCGAGCGCTTCACCGTCGTCTGGCCGCCGGATGTTGTCGATGGTGGGCCGGCGTCGGCCGCGCCGGCAAGCGGTTGTAATTGAAGACGCGCCTTTACGATAATATTGTCGCACACGTTGCCAAAATCGAGCCCTGCACGTGCGACAGCGGAAAGCAGGGGAGGAGACACCATGAACGTGATGCGCCCTCTCGTTGCAGCGGCTCTTGTCGCCCTTGTCGCCGGGACACCGACCACACCGCGTGCCCAGGGCCTGCCGCTGGCCAAGGCGCCGGAGGACGTGGGATTGTCAGCCGAGCGCCTGAAGCGCCTGTCGGGGGTGATGAAAGCCGGCGTCGACAAGGGCGAGATTCCGGGCGCCGTGGTTCTGATCGGCCGCAACGGCAAGGTGGCGTATCTCGAGTCGTTCGGCTTTCGCGATCGCGAGGCCAAGGCGCCGATGAAGGCCGACGCGATCTTCCGTATCGCTTCGATGACCAAGCCGGTCGTGTCGCTGGCCATCATGATGCTGGCCGAAGAGGGCAAGCTGTCGATCGGTCATCCCGTCTCGCGCTACCTGCCGGCCTTCAAGGACCTGCAGGTCGGCGTCGAAAAGCGGAACGGCGATGGCAGTGTCGAGGTGGTCCGCCAGCCGATGCAGCGCGAGATGACAGTGCAGGATCTGCTGCGTCACACATCGGGCCTCACCTATGGCGCTGCGGGTCGCGGGCCGCTGAAGCAGGCCTACATCGATGCCAAGCTGATGGACCCCGGGCAGACGAACGAGCAGATGGTGGCCAAACTGGCGACGCTGGCGCTGGTGCACCAGCCCGGCGCGGCCTGGGAATACAGCATGTCGACCGATGTGCTGGGCCGCATCGTCGAGGTCGTCGGCGGCATGCCGCTGGATCGCTTCATCGCCGAGCGCATCAGCAGGCCGCTGAAGCTGACCGATACCGGCTTCGCCGCCGACACCAGCAAGCAGGATCGCGCGGCGCTGCCGCAGAAGAGTCCTGCCTCCGGCCAGGTACCGCCGATTCCGTCGGTCACCGCCGACTTGACGTGGAAGTCGGGCGGTGGCGGCATGGTCTCGACCGCGTCCGACTATGCGCGCTTCTGCCAGTTCTGGCTCAACGGCGGGCAGCTCGACGGCGTGCGCCTGGTGTCGCGCAAGACAGTCGAGCTGATGACGGCGGACCACCTGCCGCCGGGCACACCGATCGGTGCCGACATGCGGCCGGCATTCCAGGCGTTGCTGCCCAGCCCCGAGATGGGACAGGGCTTCGGGCTGGGTTTCGCGGTGCGCACCGATGTCGGCCGCAACCCGCTGCATGGCTCGGTGGGTGACTACTATTGGGGTGGCGCTTACGGCACCTATTTCTGGGTCGACCCGAAAGAGCGACTGTTCGCCATCCTGATGATGCAGGCCCCCGAGCAACGCCTGCCATACCGCTACCTGATGCGGGAACTGGTGTACCAGGCCGTGATGAACTGACTCCGCAAGGACAAGCTGTCGTGCAGGAGAGTTAGGTAGCGTTTGCGTTACGTATCTCCTACGTCGGGAAACCGCCATGCACGCCGCACCCGAGACACTCGACCTGCTGGATGACCTGCTGAGCGAAATTCGTGCACGCGCGTGGCTTGCCGAGCGCAAGCGCGGCATCTTCTATCGCAAGTCGGCGGGCTGGCTGCATTTTCACGGCAGGCCGGGCGATATTCATGCCGACCTCAAGGTCGGACGCGACTGGGTCCGTTATCCGGCCAACAACCGCAGCGAGTGGCGCCGGTTGCTCGCGGCGCTCGATCGCTCGGCACCCGCCGCCTGACAGCCGTCTCGGCGATACGCGTCGACACGACGCGCGTCGCATCGTCGCGCGGCTCAATTTCCACGACCATTGTCGTGGCGCAGCAGGTATGACCGCGCCAGTGCATCGCTGGTTTTTTCCTGAATTTCCCTCATCCACACCCATAGAAATTTTTTCATTGTGACGGCCTTGCGGCAGGACCGTGGCGCAACTATGTGAACGGTGTTATCTGAGCGGTGAACACTCAGATGTTCATGGTGGTGGAGGAATCATGTCACGTCATCATGCTGTTTCGGCGGCAGGTTTGGCGCTGGGCCTCGCACTTTTGACTGCGCCTTTGATGGCCCAGACTGTCACTGTCGAGTCGGACGATGCGGCGTACTGCAAAAAGCTTGCGAGCCTGCAGGGCCGTTACAGCGGCTCGGCCAACACCAGTGCCAGCCTACAAACCGTCACAGCGCAGAATAATTGCACCAATGAACGTGCCGCCGAGGCCATTCCGCAGCTCGAGCAACGACTGCGCGCCAGTGGCTTCAACTTGCCGGAGCGTGCGATCGGCACGCGACGTCAATAAAGCGGTAACAACCGTAGTGTAGCGACGACCGTGAGGGGCCCGTTCAGGACCCCTTGCATCGTTTCCAAACGGCGCGTTCGCGCCGGGTCTGTATCGTTTGGGGGCAGCAGCATGAAAAGAGCATTGTTAGGATCGACGGCGTTGGTTGCGAGTGGCTTGCTTGCTGCTCCGGTGATGGCAGCCGATCCGATCAAGCTAGAACTGCGTGGGTATTTCCAGGCTTTCATCACGCTCGGCCATATCGATCGCGATGTCGTTGGCACCACCGGCACCAGCTATCGTCCGGAAACCTTCCGGTACGAAGGTGAGGTCTGGTTCACCGGCTCGACCAAGCTCGACAACGGCACGACCGTTGGCGTGCGCATCGAGCTGGAAGGCTGGTCGAACAACACCGGCATCTCGGCCAGCAACAGCACGGGCACGCTCGACCAGATCGACGAAGAGTACGTCTTCGCGTTCGGCGACTGGGGTCGTATCGACTTCGGCGCCACGGACGGTGCGTCCTATAAGATGGTGTATGCTACGCCGTCGGCGCTGACCGGCTGGGGCTTCCAGGACCCGAACATGGCGCACCGGGGCTCCGGTTTCGCCGCGGCCAACCAGGCCGGCCGTTTCGGCGTCACGCCCGGTATGAGCGCGTCGATGGGTAACAACCCGGGCGATGCGACCAAGCTTACTTATTACACGCCGCGCTTCGCCGGCCTGCAGATCGGTGTGTCGTACACGCCGGACTTCTCGCCGACCGCCAGCACGGCACAGTGCGCGTTCCGCCAGGGCGGCGCAGCGATCACGAACTGCCCGAAGAATTCCAACGAGTGGCACAACGCGTTGGATATCGGCGTGAACTACCTCAACAAGTTCGGCGACGTGACGGTGGCCCTGTACGGCGGCTACTTCAACGCCGGCTTCGACCGCGGCACCGCGGGCGGCAACAACAACAACAACACCAATCCGTCGGCCAACGGTCGCTGGAAGAGCTGGGCTACTGGCGCCCAGGTCGGTTTCGCCGGCTTCACGCTGGGCGGCGGCGTAGGCCAGGACAACAACGGTCTGCGCGGCAACAACCGCACCCGTTGGTACTCGGCCGGCCTGATGTACGAAAGCGGTCCATGGCAGGTCTCGGCCGGCTGGTGGGGCGGTCGCAACAACGAGAAGTCGATCACGTCGCTCACGGCGGAGAACCGCGCCGGCAAGGACAAGATCGACATGTTCGAAGTCGGCGGCAACTACGCGTTGTCGCCGGGCATCAAGCTGGTCAGCGGCATCAGCTACGTCATGGGTTCGGGCCAGTCGAAGAGCGAGAAGGCCGATTCCTGGGCCTTCATCTTCGGTACCGTCCTGACGTTCTGAGTGTAGAGCACGCGTACGCAAAGACTCTGCTCCTGTTTCGCGACAAGCGTCGCGGAACGAAGCAGGGCGGCAGGAGCGAATTTCATCGGAGTGGCAGCGCCCGTTGAGCCGGGGGCCTTCCACTCTCGGTGGAACGAAGAACCTGTTGAGCCTAGGGCTGCGTGGAGCCATGGCGCGGGTGCCCAGTGCGCCTTGGTTCCGGGTAGCTTGAATGCTCGACGGGTTCTTCACGCGTGCGCGTATTGCGTCGTGTTGCCGGACGTCGGACGATAGGCCCGACGTGGACTGCCGGTGCTCGCATGCGTAAGCCCGAGACGCGACAAACAGGCCGTGGCTTCACCCGGTCGCGACAGAAGATGCCGGCTGTGGTGAAGATGGCGCTGGAGCAGACGGGCCTGGCCGCTGCCTATCGCGACCGTCCGCCCTGTCAGCGCAACGACTAGGCAGAAGCGCCTGGTGCAGATGCTGGACGAGCTCAGAGCCGGTGACGTCTACATGCGCATGGGGTGGAGAGCAGCGCTGCGCTCGGGATGACGGGCTTTCTCACCAGCGATAACTAAGCGTCGCCACGACGGTCCGCGGATCGCCGTAGCGGCAGCCGTTGGCGCCGGCACAGGTCATGTATTTTTTATCGAACAGGTTGCGGGCATTGACGGCCAGCGACACGCCGTCGAGCCCGGGGCCGAGCGCGCCCAGATCATAGCTCACCAGCGCGTCGACCAGCGTGCGTCCGGGCACGTTGTTCGGGTAGCCGGCAATGTTTGCCGCGCTGGCATAGCGCAGTCCGGCACCGACCTTCAGGCCCTTGAGGCCAAACCCATCGAGTGGGTAGTCGGCCCAGAGAGAGAAGGTGTGCGCCGGCACGAGGTCGATCTGGTGTCCGACCGTGATGGCGTCATTGCTCTTGATGGTACGAGCGTCGGTATAGGCATAGGCGGCGATCAGGTTGACGTTGCCCACCTTCGCCCTGGCCTCCAGTTCGACACCACGCGAGCGCACCTTGCCAGTCTGCACGGTAAAGGCCGGGTCGACAGGATCGACTGTCTGCACGTTGGTCTGCGTCAGGTCATAGACCGCGCCGCTCAGCAGGATGGTGCTGCCCGGCGGCTGGTAGCGGACACCGGCTTCGTATTGCACGCCCCGCGTGGGCTTGAAGGCGGTGCCGTCGCGCGTCGTACCCAGCACCGGCGTGAACGACTGGCTGACGCTGACATAGGGCGCAATGCCCGAATCGAACAGATAGACCAGCCCAGCCCGGCCCGTGAAGGCGTGGTCCTTCTGGCGCGTGGTGCGGCGCGTCAGGTAGCTCTTGGACTCGCTGTTGCTCCAGTCGAAGCGGCCGCCCAGCAGCAGGACCCACTTGTCGAAAATCTTGATCTGGTCCTGCAGGTAGGCGCCGACTTGCAAGCTGTTGTTGTCGGAGCCGCGATCCTGGCTGAAGTTCACGACTGGCGGCGTGCGGCCGTAGATCGGGTTGTACACGCTGTTGAGCGGTGCCACTGTGCCGACGTTGCGGTGGGAATTGTAGCTGCGGCGATAGACGTCGATGCCCGTCAACAGCGTGTGACGTGCCGGACCGGTGGTGAAGGTCGACTCCAATGACGTGTCGGTCGTCAGTCCGGTCGATTTTTCGCGCCGATCGCTGGCGGTGCGCGTCAGGCTGCCATCGTTGCGTAAGGTGCCATACACCAGATAGTCCCAACGGACATCGGCATGGAAATAGCGCAGGTTGTGCCGCAGCTTGAACGTGTCGTTGAAGCGGTGCTCGAACAGGTAGCCTGCGGTGTAGAGGTCGCTCTCATAGCGGTCATAGCCCGGCTCGCCGATGAAGAGATCGCGCGGGATGCGCCCGCGGCGCAGATCGGCATACGGCATCGGCGGCGCAAACTTGGTCCGCACCTGCTGCAGGCTGCCCAGCACCGTCAGCGACGTCGACGCCGAGGGCCTGAACGTCAGCGCCGGGGCGATGAAGCGCTTGTCGTCGGGCACATGGCGCACCCCGTTGTCGGCATCGCGCCACAGTCCCGTCAGGCGGTAGGACCAGGTGCCGTCGCTGCCGATCGGTCCGCCGAAATCAGCCGAGATCTGCTTGCGATCGTAGCTGCCGTATTCGACATTGACCTCATGCAGGGGCGTGGCCGTCGGCAGCTTGCTGATGGCGTTGATCACCCCGCCGGGGCCGAGCTGGCCGTAGAGCATGGACGAGGCGCCCCGCAGCACCTCGATGCGGTCCAGACCGTAGGGCTCGATGCTGCCGTCATAGACGTTGGATTGCAGCTTCATGCCGTCGAGCAGGATGCCGAAGTTGCCGGTAGCAACGTTGAAGCCGCGGATCATGAAATCGTCGACCATGCGGCTGAAGGCCGGCGACTGGCTGCTGACGCCCGGTGTGTAGACCAGCGCGTCGGCAACCGAGGCCGGCTTGGTGGTGCGCAGCTGATCGCGGGTGATCACCGATATCGACTGCGGCGTTTCGAGCAGCGGCGTGTCGGTCTTGGTGCCGGTGCCGCCCTGACGCGCGACGTACCCCTGTCCGCCAACGCCGCTGCGCGCGCCGTCCACCGTGACAGGATCGAGCGTCGTGGTTCCACCGGCCGAGCTCGTCGCGGGCGCCGCCTGCAGCGTCACGGTCGTCGGGTTGGTGAAGCGATAGGACAGGCCGGTGCCGGCGAGCAGCCGGCGCAGGGCCTCCGACGCGGTGAAGGTGCCGGCGACGCCAGGGGATTGCAGATCGCGCGCCGCTGCCGCGCCGAAGAAGAACTGCAGGCCGGTGATGTTGGAGAATTGCACCAGCGCCGCGGTCAGCGGCCGTGGCGCGATGTCGAAACGGTGCGTCGCCGATTGCTGTGTCGTCGGGGCAGCGCCGCCCAGCTGCGCCCAGACAGGGGGCGGCGCGAGAGTCGCGATCAGCGCTAACGCCAACAGGCCGCCGGCTGCACGCCGGCACACCGAAACCGTGGATACCCCACGATCCCCCAACCCTTTGCGCATGTTCTGCCGGTCCCCGTTTCACCGTATGCGATTGCGACGCAGTTGCGTCCATTGGCTAATACGGGGAACCGACGTGCGGACCATTAGCCGCCCGCCAGAATTTTTTCGTGGCGGTGAACGGTCATTTTGGCCTGATGAACACCAGCAGATCGGTGGCCCGCGTCACCCGCACGGGCAGGGTATCGGCGATAGTGTCCAGCGCCGCATCGGTCTGACGCGTATGGAAGATGCCGGTGACGGGAATGCGGGCGATCCGCTCGTCGGTGATCACGATGCGGCCGCTGCGGTAGCGTTCGAGATCGCCAACCACGACGCGCAGCGGCGTGTCGCGGAAAATCAACCGGTCCCGCCGCCAGGCCTGAACGTCGGCCAGCTCGACCGTGCGGACGGCTTCGAGCTGCTGGCGGTCGTAGCGCACCTGCTGGCCTTGCCCGACCGTGACCGCCGGCTGCCCGTTCAGGGAGACGGCGACGGCGTGCTCGACAACAGAGACGCTCACCGCATCGGTCCGCCGCTTGACATTGAAGGCGGTGCCCAGCGCCCGCGTGACGCCGTGGCCAGCCACCACGGTAAAGGGGCGGCGCGCGTCGGGCGCGACCTGGAAGAACGCTTCGCCCTCGTATAGGACGAGGCGCCGGATGTCGGTATCGAAGACGAGCGAGATGGCGGTGTTGCTGCCCAGTTCCATCGCCGAGCCGTCCGGCAGCGTCACCATCAGGCGCTCCGCCGTTCGTGTGCGGTAGTCAGCGAACAGGCCCGGTGTCATGAGTGTGTAGCCGCCGCCGGCAATGACGAGGGTCGCGGCGGCAGCACCCTGCATCCAGGCGCGGCGCGACCGTACGGCCGGCTGCCGCGTCGGTATCGGCAACGCGTGACCGTCGCCAGCGATCTCGGCTTGCAGGCGGCGACGCAGGATCGGCGTGAGATCGTCGAGCCGCGACCACAGGCGCTGCGTGCGCTCCCATGCAACCCGGTGCGCCGCATCGTCGGCCAGCCAGCGCGCGAAGGTGGCGCGGTCTGCATCGCTCGCCTCGGCGTCCCGCAGCAGGACGAACCAGCGCCGTGCGGCCGCCATCGCGGTGTCCGGTTGCTCCGTCGTCATGCTGTCGATGCCCACTGCGATGCCATGCGCGATCCTTCCATCCCTTGAACGGCCCAGGCCGGCAGGCAGCATTAGCCGTCGTTACCAGATTCCACCTCGAGATGGGCATCGAGCGCGGCCAGCGCGTTGGTCATGTGGACCATGACCGTGTTGCGCGAGATGCCGAGCCTGGCGGCCACCTCGGCGTAGCTGAGCTCGTGGACCTTGGTCAGCACGAACACCTGGCGGCAGCGCGGTGGCAGCTGGTCGACAGCGCGCAGCAAGCGCGCCATCTCGCTGCGATGAAGTGCGATCACTTCAGGCGAGGGGGCGGGATCGGCGACCGCGTCGCGCACCGGCACCGCGGCATCGACCTCGATGCCGCGGTGGGCGTGACGCAGATGATCGATCGCGAGATTGGCGGCGATCCGGAAGAGGTAGCTGCGTGGATTGTCGACTGCCGGCGCGCCGCCGGTGCTCACCGTGGCTGCGCGTACCCAGGTCTCCTGGGTCAGGTCCTCGGCCAGCGACGCGCTGCCCAGCCGCCGCGTCAGAAAGCGCGTCAATGCCGCCCGATGCTCGGTGAAGATCGCGAGAAGCCGTTCGCGGAAATCCGACATCACCCGGATCAGCCGACATATGCCCAGCCAACCAGGCCCAGTACTGCGCCTGCGGCTGCAGCGCCCGACAGCGCGCGTGGCCGGTAGACCAGCACCAGCACCACCAGCGCCGCTGCGGCGGCAATGATGCCGGTCCATTCGACAAGTCCGAACCGCCAGTTGCCGCTCAACAGCGCTACCGCCAGCGACAGCGCCAGCAAGGCCCAGCCACCTGGGCGGCGTGCCTGATGTCGCTGCACCGCTGCCTGGCGCAGGTGGCGATCCATCGATAAGCTCAGCAAGGCGAAACCTGAGAACGCCAGCGGCAGCGTAGCGAGCGCGGTCATGCTGGCGCACCCTGCTTGCGCGGCAGTCGGACGGGACCGCCCGCGGCGAAGGCCTTGTGTGCGATCACCGCGCCCAGCGCCGCCAACGCGAACAGCACCAGGTCGAAGCCGAGAAAGAGCCAGTCGCCCTTCATCGCCGCCTGCCACAGCCCACGTCCGGTCAGCGCAAAGGAGACGAACGGCAATAGTCCCGCTGCCAGCGCGGCGACGATCGCCAGCTCGCCCCAGGCGCGACGTGGCGCGCGCAGCAGCGCGTACAGGAAGCAGGCGGCCCACAGCCAGAAGAAGATGCTGATCTCGGCGGCCGAGCGCTCCGCGTCGGCCGCCGGCAGCAGGCGGTTCGCCCAGAGAAAGCCGAGCATGGCGATCGGCAGGCCGACGACGGTGCCTGCATTCGTGCGCGCGACCAGCCAGTGGCCGAAGCCCTTGTTCGGTTCGCGCGCCTTGAGCCAGAGATTGAGCCCGGTCGCGATCACGCCGGCGAGTGCCAGCCCGCACACGAAATAGAGCCAGCGGCTTACCTCGGGTGCGAAGCGCGCGATGTGCAGGCCATAGAGAACGTCGAAGGTCTTGCGCGCCGGCCGGTCCTCGGTGTGGGCGCCGATCAGCTTGCCGGTTGTGCCGTCGAAGCTCACCGCCTGAGCCATGTAGGCCAGCTGATCGCCGTCGTTGCGCATGATGGTGACGAACGAGCCGGCATCGCCGGGATGGGCGATGTTCACGCGCCCGATCCTGCCGCCACCGAAATAGCGCTCGGCCTCGACCAGCATCGGCCCGATATCGGCGAGCACGCCGGGCGTGCCGGTCGGCGCGCGCCGCGCGAGGCTGGGATAGAACTCAGCCAGTGCGGTGGCGTTGTTGGCGCCATAGTTGGCGACGATGCCCCACGGCAGCGTGGTCTTGAACAACGGGACGATGCCGGTGAAGGTGATCATCAGGTGGAAGGGCAGGGCCAGCACGCCGAACACGTTGTGGGCATCGAGCCAGCCGCGCTGGCTGCCGGCCGGCCGCAGGGTGAAGAAATCGGCGAAGATGCGCTTGTGGATGATGATGCCCGAGATAATGGCGATCAGCATGACCATCGCCGCCGCCGAGGCCAGGATGCGGCCCCATGGATTGGGCAGCATCAGCTCGAAATGGAAGCGATAGAAGAACTGGCCGCCCATGGTGGCGCGCGCTACCGGCGTGTCGGTGGTGGCATCGAAGCTGGCGGTGCGATAGCCGCGCGGTGCGGTACGGTCTTCATACAGCGCATGCACCGTCGCCGTGCGCTCGTCGGACGCCAGGAACCAGCCGCGGGCCTGGGGTTGCGTTTGACGCAGCCAGGCCACGGCTTTCTCGATCGCCTGACGGGGCTCGCCGCGGCCGGCGATTTCGGGCTGCATCCAGGCGCTGATTTCCGACGAGAACACGGCCGCCGTGCCGGTCAGCGTCATGGCAAACAGCAGCCAGCCGATCACCAGTCCCGACCAGGTGTGCAATCCTACCGTCGACTGCCGCAGGCTGCGGGTCATGGCCGTGGTCCCAGAAGCCAGGCGGTGGCCCCGAGCAAGAGCGTCATCAACACGATGCCGCCCAGCGCCCGCCAGGCCGTGGATGTCGCAAAGGCCCAGACTGCGGCGGCCGGCATGGCGAGGAAGGCGATCAAGGTCGCCGCCGTGGCGGCTTCCACCCGGCTCATCGGCAGCGCGCGCGCCAGGAACACGGCGCTGGCCGCGGCCAGCCCGTAGCCGCCGATCGACGCCGCAGCGATGCGGGCGCCGAGCGCGACAATCCTCCGCCAGCGGCCGCCGTTCTGCCGGCGGCCGCGACCGTGCATGATCCCGTCCATAACGGATATGCACTAATCGCAATTGCGAGTGATTTGCAATATACTTCGTGAGCGCACGGGGACGTGACCGGCGGCGCGATGGGCACGGCGTGGCTTGCCGGCGCCGGGATGGGGCATACTCGCCGCTCCGTTGATCGTCACAAGAGTCATTGCATGCGTTATGCCATCCTTTGCTACAACCCCCAGGCCGAAACCGCAGTGCTGAGCCGGCAACAGCGCGAGACCATGATGTCGGAGCTGAAGTCCATTCAGCGTGAGCTGAAGGGGCGCGGCAAGCTGGGACCAGTGGCGCAGCTGACGCCGACGACCGCTGCCGTAACGCTCAAAGCCGCGGACTCGGTCGTGGTCGACGGTCCGTTCGCCGAGACGAAGGAGCAGCTGCTGGGTTTCTATATCGTCGACTGCGAGACGCGCGAGGAAGCGGTCGAGATTGCCCATCTTCTGGAAGCGCCCCGCAAGGCCGCCGGGCTGCTGTCAGGCGCGCTGGAAATCCGTCCCCTGGCGTCATTCGACGCGGCGTAGGGAAAACCCAATCCTCCCCACCGCGTGGGGGCGGGAATCCTTCTGCCAGCGTCAATCGTCTCGGTGTTGGGGTGATGGACGATGCCGCCGGCGTCGCGGCCCCCGAGGAGCACCGTGATGCAACTACATACTGTCGCCGGATCGCCCAACGGCCATAAGGTCGAAGCCGTCATCAGCCACCTGGGTCTCAAGGTCGAGATCGTCCACCGTGATTTGGCCAGCGGCGATCTGCGGTCGGATGCCTATCTGGCGCTTAATCCCAACGGCATGGTGCCGGTGCTGGTCGATGGCGCGTTCACGCTGTCGGAGTCGAACGCCATCATGCAGTATCTCGCGGACGTCGCCGGCAGCGACCTCTTTCCGCGCGATCGACAGAAACGCGCCGACGTCGCACGGTGGCAGTTCTGGGAACTGGCGCACTTCAACAAGGCGTTTAGCGCACTGGCCTTCGAGACCGTGGCCAAGCCGCGCCTCGGGTTGGGGGTAGCCAACACCGCAGTGGTGGAGTTGGCACGCACCGATCTGGCGCGGTTCGCGCCCGTGCTGGAGCGCCACCTTGCCGGGCGCCGGTACATGGTGGGCGACGCCATCACGGTCGCCGACTACGCGGTGATCACCTTCGAGTCCTATCGCCCGCATGTGCCGTTCGACTGGCGTCCCTACCGCCACGTCAACGCCTATTTCGACCGCCTGAGCCAGGACGAACATTGGGTGCGCACGACGGCTAGCCGCCAGCCCAGGGCGGCCTGAGGCCGCACGGGCAGTGAGAGGTGGCTCTTTTGCGTTCAGGCGCTAGAGTGCCACCAATCACCCCGATTCTCCGGAGCCGCGAATGATCGACCTCTATTATTGGCCGACGCCCAATGGCTGGAAGATCAGCATCATGCTGGAGGAGTGCGCACTGCCGTACCGGGTGGTGCCGGTCAATATCGGTGCCGGCGAGCAGTTCAAGCCCGAGTTCCTCAAGATCAGCCCCAACAACCGCATGCCCGCCATCGTCGATCATGAGCCGCCGGGTGGCGGCACGCCGGTGGCGGTATTCGAGTCGGGCGCCGTCCTGCAGTACCTCGCCGAGAAGACCGGTCAATTCCTGCCCGCCGACCTGCGCGGCAAGTACGAGGCGCTGCAGTGGGTGAATTGGCAGATGGGCGGCCTGGGGCCAATGGCGGGGCAGGCGACGCATTTCAACGTCTATGCGCCGCAATTCACAGCGGTGGAGCGCCTGACCTACGGCCAGGAGCGCTACACCAACGAGGTGAACCGGCTATTCGGCGTGCTCGACAAGCGACTGACCGACCGCGAGTTCATCGCTGGCGCCTACTCGATCGCCGACATGGCCATCTGGCCCTGGGTCGTGCCCTACAAGAACCTCCAGCAGGATCTCGACACGTTTCCCCGTCTGCGGCGCTGGTTCCGCGACACCATGGGACAGCGGCCCGCCGTGCGCAAAGGCAAGGATGTCGGCGCCGAGCTGCGCCGGCCGCAAACGGTGCACAGCAACGAGGAACGCCGCATCCTGTTCGGCCAGACCGCCGCCACGGTGCGGTAGAGATAACCGGTCCGTCATCCCGGGCGCCCCTTCGACAGGCTCAGCCGGGATGACCGCAAAATGCGCTACATCGCCAGACGCGGCATCGGCATCGACAAGCGGATGACGACGCCGTCGGGCTGCCAGTCCCAGCTGGCGTCGCCGTCGAACTGACCTGCCACCATCCGGCGTGCCAACTGGCCGCCGAAGCCTTCGCTCTCGGGCGTCCCGTTCACCAGCGGACCGCCGCGCTCCTGCCACGTCATCACCATGTCATCGCCGTTCACGGCGCAATCAATGGCGACGCGCCCGGTCGGTGTCGACAGCGCGCCGTATTTCGCGGCGTTGGTGGCGAACTCGTGGAAGATCAAGGCAAGGCTGGTGATGGCGGTGGGACCGACCGGCACATCCGGTCCGGAGATGACGATGCGGTCACGCCGGACGGAGCGCGCGGCCTCGACATAAGGTGACAGAATGGTGCGGATGATCGCCTGCAGGCTCGTGTGCTGGCCAAATTTTTGCTGCGCCGCGACCACGCCAGGCCGTGTCAGGTCGTGCGCCCGGGTCAGCGCACTCAACCGGCCCTGGACGGCAGCCGCCATGTCCTGTGGCGAGCGGGCGGTGCGTGCGCTCAGCGCTATGACGCTGTTGGTGACGGCGAACAGGTTCTTGATGCGATGGCTCATCTCCCGCACCAGCAGCTCCTGTTGTTCCTCGGCGCGCCGTCGCTCCGTGATATCGCGTGCGATCTTCGATGCGCCGACGATCCTGCCATCGGCGTCCTTGACTGGCGACACGGTTATGGAAACTTCGACGAGACTACCATCCTTGCAGTGGCGGACGGTCGCGAAGTGATCGATGTGCTCGCCGCGGCGAATGCGGTCGAGTATGGTCAGCTCTTCGTCCCGGCGATCAGGCGGAATGAGCATCATGATCGGCTTGCCGATGATTTCCTCCGGCGTGTAGCCGAACAGACGCTGGGCACCTCGGTTCCATGAAGTGATGGTACCGTCAAGATTCTTGCTGACGATCGCATCATCGGAATACTCGACGATCGCTGCCAATCGCTGCGCGGCGTCGTCGGCGCGACGGCGGGATGTCGCCTCCGCCGATTGCAGCAGGCGCGCATTATCCAGCGCGATCGCCGCATGCGCAGCGATTGCCGCCACGATGTCCTCCGAGTCGCGTGTGAAGATGCCGGGACGGTCATGACCGAAGAACAGGCCGCCATGGACCTCGCCCGAGCGCGAGACGACGGGCACCGCGAGATAGCTGGCGACCGGCAGGTGGCCTAGCGGTATGCCGTGGTGCGGAGCGTTCTTGCCGTAGCGCGGATCGCGGCGGATGTCGTCGGAGCGCACGATGCCAGTGCCGCGAAATGTCGAGGCGAACACCGCCGTGGTGCGCGGCAAGCCGAGTTTCTCGAAAGCGGTGCGCGGCGCGCCGCTCAAGGCGAAGAGCTGGTAGTGGCCGCCCTGATCGTCGGCGACGTTGTAGAGGAAGGCCCCGAACCTGGCGCCGCTCAGCTCGGTCGCCGCATCGGTGACCGTTTGCACGATGTGATCCAGCTGCAGGTCGCCGGTGATGGCGCGCGCGATCCGGTTCAGCTTTTCCAGGCGATAAGTCTGCGCCAGAACGGCCTGTTCGGCGGCCTTGCGGGCCGAGATATCGAGGATGCTGACCAGCGTGCGCTCGGCGCGCGCACCATCGAACGTCATGGTGAAAATCACGTCGAGGCGTTTGCCTTTCAGCGTGCGCAGGACCGTCTCGCCGGCGAAACGGCGGCGGCCCTCCCACAGGGCGATAAGCTCGTCGATGAAGATCAACTCGGTCTCGGGCAGGAAGATGTCGCCCAGAGATTGCAACAGGGCCGGCTTGCTGTCGGACTCGAAGAGCTCGACCGTAAAGTCATTGACGTCCACGACGCGCACCCGGCCGATCGCTTCGGCCAGGCGGTCCGGCCGCGCCTGGAAAAAGCCGTGCAGGTCACTGATGCCCTGCGCGCGCAGGTCGGCCAGCATGTCGACGACGGCGGAGAAGTCCTCTTCCCAGACCGCAACGCTGGCATTGTCGAAGATGCTGCGATAGCGCGCTTCGCTGTCGCGGAGCCGTTCGTCGGCCTGCTGGCGGTCGGTGATGTCGAGCAGCATGTTCACGGCGCCGATCAACGTACCGGTGGCGTCGAACAGCGGCGTGGGGTAGGGGATGAACGGCACACGCGTGCCGTCAGGCCGCTCGGCGATCGCCTCCATGCCGCGCACTGGCTGTTTCATCTTCAACGTCAGCGCCATGGGGCATTCGTCATGCGGCAACGGCGTGCCGTCAGGCCAATAGAGCTTCCACGAGCCGCAGAATTCGCTCGCCCCCAGCGTCGGGCGACATCCCCATAGCGTGGCGGCGGCCTCGTTGTAGAAAACGATGCGGCCATCGGCATCGGTCGCATAGATCGCCGCCGGCAACGCCTGCAGCAATCGACCAAAGTAGTCTTCGCTTGACATCGCGCCGTGGTCCGGGAACGCCGTGATCATGTCAGGGACCCCAGCGTAGACCAAGCGCTCGAAATCGCGAACCACGGCCCCCGAGACACCGGCCCCTAAGACATCCGCCATCTGAAGCGACCTTTCTCACCGCCGCTGGGCTCAGGGTCCAACGCTTTTCCGCATCGCAGGTTCCATGGGTGAATAGATCTGAGGCGTTCGGAGGCCATTGCGGTCAGCTGGCCCCTGATACAGTCATGGTTTCCCGCAGTGTCGTCAGGATGGTTGCCGTTGGACATGGCTTATGAAGAAAGGGCCGTTCCCGATGTCGATCGGATACGACATCCGGGTTTTGGCCGGTCACGATCACAAATGGCACACCACGTTCGTCCAGTACGTCGGCAACCGGCAGCGACGACAGCCCGTCGCGCATTCGCAGGTCCAACAGCACACCGTCCGGTTGCCAAAAGCGCAGTTCCCGTAGTGCTTCCTCGACAAGGGTCACCAGCTTCACGCTGGCGCAGCCCGCGGCATACAGCTCGCGTTCCAGTTCCCAGGCGAGGATGAATTCGTCTTCGACAACAAGGATCCGGCTGCCGGCAAGCCGGTCGGCGTCCGCATCCTTGGCAGGCGAGGATACTGCCGGCATCAGCTTCCACTATATGATTGTATCTGTCTGTTTGCCCGGCCGTGACGCCTAAACGATCGCCGCAGGCCTGGAGAACGAACTATACCCGGCACGCTCGTGCAATCATACGACAGTCGTTGTTAAGCTTGAGGTGTCGCGTTCCAAGCGTATTCGTGTTGAACGCCGCCATGAGACTGCAGTTCCGAGATCGCGCCGGGGCGGCGCCTCTAATGTCTGACATCTCGGCCGGCGCAGCGTCGATTGCCGTCAGTCGATTGTTATTGATCGATCGGTAAAAAATGTCTTACTGTTTTTGCCTTCCGTATTGGCAGGGGTTCGTCATGAGATTCTACGACTGTCTGACCGCACCCAGTCCGCGGCGCGTGCGCATGCTGATCGCCGAGAAAGGCATCACGATCGAAACGGTTCAGGTCGACCTCGCAAAGGGTGAGCAGCTCGGGGAAGCGTTCCAGAAGATCAATCCGCAAGGCACGGTCCCGGTGCTGGAGCTCGACGACGGAACGCGGCTTCTGGATTCGAATTCGATCAGCCTGTATCTCGATGCGGTTTTCCCCGAGCCCAACCTGCTGGGACGTGATCCCAAGGAACGCGCCGTCATCGCCATGTGGCATCGCGACATGGAGATCAACGGGTTCATGGCCGTCGCCGAGTGCTTTCGCAATACGGCGCGCGGACTGCAGGGCAGGGCACTGACCGGCCCGATCAACTACGAGCAGATCCCCGCGCTTGCCGAGCGAGGACGCCAGCGCGTCCGGCGGTTTTTTTCCGATCTGGATCAACGCCTGGCTGATAGCGCCTACGTCGCCGGCGATCGTTTCACCGTCGCCGACATCGCCGGCTTCATCGCCGTGGATTTCTCACGCGCGATCAAGGAGCCGGTGCCGGCCGAAGCCGTGCATCTGGCGCGCTGGCGTGGGGCGATTGCGGCTCGCCCGAGCGCACGCGCCTGAGCGATGGCGCGCCCGCGTGCGTTCGAGCCCGAGGAGGCAGTGCGACAGGCGCTGCTCGTTTTCTGGCGCAAGGGATACGAAGCAACCTCCTTGAGCGATATCGAGACGGCGACCGGGGTGGCGCGTATGAGCCTCTACAACGTGTTCGGCGACAAGGACGGGCTGTTCCAGGCCGCTCTCGAGCGTTATATCGACGCGAGCAGGCGTCTGTATGAAAAGCATCTCAGGGATGGCGGCCTGGCGGAACTCGAGACCCTGATCGCCGCCCACACCAAGCCCCAGCGCCTGGGCGATGCCGCCAACTGGGGCTGCCTCATGCTCAACACCATCACGGCGGCCGATGGCGTGAACGCAAAAGCCCACGCAGCGATCGAGGCTTTCCGCCGCTATGCCATCGGCGAGATCGAAGCGACGCTACGGCGCGCCGGCGAGCGCGGCGAGATCGATCCGTCCCTGCCGGTGCGCGATATCGCCGAATTCATCCTCACGACTCTATGGGGCATCAAGGCGGCGAGCCGGCACGCCGGCACGACAACGGCTGCGGCGCCGACGGCGCGGGTGCTGTCATCGATTCTCCAGGGGCTTCGACGACGTCAGCCATTGTCGCGAAATTCGGGGTAGAGTGTCATGCCGCCATCGACGAACAGCGTCGTGCCGGTAACGTAATCGGAGTCGTCGGAGGCCAGCCATAGCGCCGCCCTGGCGACGTCGTCAGGCTCGCCGATGCGACCATAGGGAATGAGCTTCATCAGGTCCCGGGCTTTGTCGGGATCGGTCCAGACCGACTCGTTGATCCGCGTCTTGATCGCGCCTGGTGCGATGCCGTTGACCCGGATCTTCCGGGAAGCGACCTCCTGGGCCAGTGTCTTCATCATCAGCATGACGCCACCCTTGGCAGCGGCGTAGTTGACATGCCCGGCCCAGGGAATGACCTCGTGCACCGAACTCATGCAGATGATCTTGCCCAGCGCCGGCGAGGCCGGGGAGGGACCCTGAGCGAGAAAGCGTCGGATCGCCTCGCGGGCGCACAGGAACTGACCGGTCAGGTTGACGTCGATGACGGTGCGCCAGTCGTCGAGCGTCATGTCGGCGGCTGAAGCGTCCCTCTGCAGGCCGGCATTGGCGACCACGATGTCGATACGACCGAAGGTGTCGGCAAAGGCATCGAACATCCGCCGCACGGCGATTTCATCCGATACGTCGGCAGCGAGCGCGATCGCCCGTTTGCCGGTGTCGCGGATCTCGCGCACGAGGGTATCCGCCGCGGCGGCGGCGCCGCGGTAGTTAACGCCGACCGCCGCGCCGGCCGCGGCGAAGGCCCGCGCGATCGCCGCTCCGATACCCGAACTCGCCCCCGTCACGATGGCCCCTTGATCTTCGAGTGGTCGATGATGCGCCGGCATGATGGGTCCTTTGGCTGGAGTTGATGCTGTCGTCCTGAGCGAGCGAAGGACCCTGCGGTGGTCGGATCAAACTGTCATCCCAAGCGCCCCTTCGACAGGCTCAGGAGAGGGATCTCCCGCGAACGGAGACTCCATTTCCGGGAGATGTCTCGCTGCGCTCGACATGACGGACTAGCCATACCAGCGCAGGGTCCTTCGCTTCGCTCAGGACGACAGAAACCGTGTGGTATCCTGCGCCCTGGACGCGACCTCACACCGCCTTGCGGCGCGCCCGGGGCTTGCGGTGCTTGCTCAGCGCCGGCCTGCGGCGCGCGTGAGCCGCCGGATGACGGCTGGCGTCATGCGACAGCCGCAGATGCCCCTGCCGACTCGGTCGTGCCATGGCGGGTGGTCCTCCAGCAGTGCAACACCGGAGTCAACGACAGCCGGCGCGCGGCGTTGCCTTCAGGTTCAAATCAGCAAACCGAGCCTGGTGGCGCCGACGCCGACCGCTGTGGCCGTGGCCAGCGCCCACAGCGGATTGCGGTCGCTCAGGACCACGAACACCACCGTGGCGGCCGTGATTGCAATGCCCACCGCGTCGTGATCGGCGGCGCGCGCCATGACAACACCGCTGGCCAGGATCAGGCCGACCGCGACGGGCATGATCCATCGACGGGAACTCGACGACGATGATGGTCTCGGGCGTCCAGCCGCCTTCGACCGGCTCGATGATGCCACCACGCACCAGATATCGCCCGCCGTAGTGGGCGATCGTAGCCTGCGCCAGGGATCGATACTGCTCGACCAGAACCGGATCGAGAAACTCGACATCCGAAATCACGTATGCAGTCATATCGGTCCTACCGTTGACGCGCGCGCAGCAGCGGTGACCTTGGGGCCGCAACCCGCGCATCGCAATCGCGTTGGACGTATAGGTGATTTACGTTTCCACTCCGGGGTGGCGGACGATGCGGCCGGCAATCAAGAAGGTGCTTCTCGGAACGGTCGTGGTCGTCGCGATCGCGGCCGCGGCTATCGCCATCCTGGTTCGCGGCGATACTGCCAAGCTGCCGGAGCAGGCGTCGGTCGGCCCCAACCCAACGCTGCCGGAGCCCACCCGGTCCCTGATCCCAACGGTGAGCATTGCGACGGCGCGCGGCTGGCCGGCCGGTGCAACGCCGAAGCCGGCGGCGGGACTATCCGTCAAGGCCTATGCCGGCGGCTTCGATCATCCGCGTTGGCTTTACGTGCTGCCCAACGGCGATGTGCTGGTTGCCGAGACGAACGCGCCGGCGCGGGCCGAGCGTGGCATCAAGGGCTGGATCGCCGGATTGCTGCAAGACCGGGCGGGCGCCGGCGTGCCCAGCGCCAATCGCATCACGCTTCTGCGGGATGCCGATCACGACGGCATCGCCGAGCTGAAAACGCCCTTTATCACCGGCTTGAATTCGCCTTTCGGCATGGTGCTGGTCGGCCAGGATCTCTACGTCGCCAACACCGACGCCGTCGTGCGTTTCCGGTATGTCGATGGCGCCACGAGAATAGACACACCGGGCGAGAAGGTCGTCGATCTGCCAAGCGGCCCGATCAACCATCACTGGACCAAGAACCTCATCGCCAGCCCGGATGGCGCCTATCTCTATGCCACGGTCGGCTCCAACAGCAATGTGGGCGAGAACGGCCTCGACAACGAGGAGCGCCGTGCCGCGATCCTTCGGATCGATCCGGCGGCGCGCCAGGTCAGCATCTTCGCGTCGGGTCTGCGCAATCCCAACGGCATGGCGTGGCAGCCCGAAACCGGCGTGTTATGGACGGTGGTGAATGAGCGCGATGAACTGGGCAGCGATCTCGTTCCTGACTATCTCACCTCGGTCAAGGACGGCGCTTTCTACGGATGGCCATTCAGCTACTGGGGCCAGCACGTCGACGATCGTGTCGCGCCGCCCAAGCCCGACATGGTGGCAAAGGCGATCGCGCCCGACTATGCGCTGGGCAACCACACGGCGTCGCTTGGGTTGGCGTTCGCGCAAGGGACGTTGTTGCCGGAGACTTTGCGCAATGGCGCCTTCATCGGCCAGCACGGATCATGGAACCGTAAGCCGCGCAGCGGCTACAAGGTCATCTTCGTGCCGTTTGCCGCGGGCAAGCCATCTGGACAGCCGGTCGATGTCCTCACCGGTTTCCTGAGTGACGACGATGCTGCTCTCGGCCGGCCGGTTGGCGTGGCCATCGACCGCACGGGCGCGCTGTTAGTTGCTGATGACGTCGGCAATGTCATCTGGCGCGTAACGCCAGCGCAAGCGGCCGCAACAAACCGCTAGGGACTGGGGTGCGACCTTGTGGCTCGCAACGGGTGAACCGTGACAGGCGTTGATTTCGTGCACGGCTTGAGAGCCTGATGAGGGTAGGTCGTGCATCGCCGTTCTACGAGGCCGGTGGATGCGGTTGCCGGGCTTACCGGCGGCCGTATCCGCTGGCCTGTTGGAGGCAAGCAAGCGGTCGCTTACATAGCGGTTCTTCATGCCGTTGCGATCCACTCTTGTGTCCGCCGCGTCAGCGGTCCACGATGCAATGGTCAGCGCGGCCATAAGCGCGCATGACGCAACAGTCGTTGAAGCTCGCTTAGAGCGACGCCGTGACCATTTCTTCATGCAATCTACGCGTGCTCGGCGGCGGCCGGGCGTGCTGCGGCGCTTTAGCGAGAGGGGCGTCGACGGTCGGCGTGGTCAGGGGGCGACCACAGTCCTGTTGACTGCCACGATAGGAGCAACCCAATGGCGGGTCGGGGGCAATTCGTACGGCCGGCGTTTTGGAACGTCGGAGCGGGCCCGGAGAAGCTCTATTCCATCGCACACGCAGAGGAAGTTGTTGCGGAGTGGCTGGAGCAGACGCCGGATCAGCCGGCTTATGCCGAGGAACGTCAACGGATTCTGGCTTTGCGGCAGATCCTGCGCAACAGCGGACCTGATCCATCGGAAGCCGACTTGCAGTCAGCCAAGCTGGGGATCAAAGGGTTTGTTCGCTTCGCCCTTCTCAGGGAGGGGCGCCGCCACGCGGCTCGTTCGTCGCAGCGAGCGACGCTGCGCCCGTGACGGGCCTTGTCGTGGCAAGCGACAAGGAACTGGAGTCGTTCAGACAGGGGGACGACGACGAAGCTGCTCCGCTGAATTTCTTCGACTACGTCGAAATCTTCGGTGGTCCGATCGTGATCCTCCTGCTGATCGGCATTGTCATGCTCGTATGACCGCTCAGTCACCGTCATCGGGCGGCGCCGCTTGGATAGATTGTTCATGAGATGCGATGGCCGCGCGCTGAGATTAACGGAACCTTCGGATATTGACGGCGTTCCAGGGCCAACCGGCAGGGAAAGCAACACGGACCGCCCAACACGGACCGCCTACGCCGTTGTATCCATGACCACTTCAGTTTCGACTGCCAGCGGTGGGCGCCCAGTCTCTGCCAGGACGACGCACAGAACGCGTCCGTTGGCTTTACCGTACGGTCCGCCCTGTGAACGATGCGGCGTGCGCACGAGGCTGGTGCGGATCTGCCCGATCGACAGTCAGCCCGCCTCCGTCCTGCAGACATTCGAGTGCCCTCGATGCTGCCACGAGACTTTTCTTGAGGCCTTGCTGTCCTACCTGGTGCCTGCCGAACGCGACCACTTGGACGAGGTCATCGGTCGGGTCGGCGCGCGGGCGAGGCGGCAGGACTGCTGGAACTGCTGGTACGCTCGCTCAGCGCACTGATCGACTACAAGAACCTCACCGTTTGCAGGCCTGGAGAGGCGCAACAGCAAACAGCGATGGCAGGAGCCCAGGGGACAAAGGCTCTGTCGATACGCTGCAAATAGGAGAGCCGGCTCGATTTCCAATCCAAGATCAGCCGCATCACGGCGCATTTGCTGGCCCTTCGTCGCGATCTCACCGCCCGAGCCCAACCGGCAGTACCGGAACAGGTTGCTGAATCGCCGCGTCAACCGATGTTATTTTGCCAAGCGGAACCTCGCGGCACCCAAGACGTTTGTTTACGGGAGGTTCCGTTCCCCGGATCTCCTGGGAGATGGTTTCCCCAAGCTGTCTTCCCTGCATGACAACTCGCCCCGCTGTACGCTTGCTGCATGCGGCGGGGTATTTTTGCGCCGGCACAACGGCGCATCGATTTGGATGCAAACCATGCGCGTCATTTGAAATCGTCGAGAGGAGGTCAGGGAACTCTCCGATCCTATCCCGTTAATAGGTTACTGGGTTTGCCAGGGACAGGGGGTTCGTGGCCGGCTTTGCCCTGGTTGTTGGATCTGTCGCCGTTTGGCGCAGGATCGTGCGGGCGCGCCTCGCGAGCATGACGATCAGCGTCAGCCAGCCGAGCAGCGGGTGCGCCATGCGACGGCCGGGAGCGGCCGCGCGGCACGATGGCTTCAGGCTGTTGTGCTGCTGTCCCGGGCGGCGGCGGCGCGCTCGCCGCAGGGGCCGCGACCTCGGAAGGCGAGGAGCAACTTTCAGGCCGGCCGATCACCGCGCCGGGCCGCAGGTCGGCCGGGCGCATCCGAAGTTTGTCCAACCACACGCCCGGCCTGGCCTTCTTCGCTCGACCAGGGTCGGTAAGGAGGTTGCCATCTCAACGCACGACGGCCCGAGTCGTTGCATTACAGCTGCCCGAATATCGACAGCGGTTGCTAGATCCAGAACGAGCGTGCGCCGTAGTACCGGTCGACCGTTCGGCCATAGTCTGGCGTCCATTGGAAGTCGTCGCCAGCGTAGGGGGGCACGCCTTCCAGCCGGCTCTTGTCGAGGTTCACGATGTAGCCGCCCTTGCCGTCGTCGAACTTCAACTCGGCCCATGGCAGGGGATGATACCTCTCGCCGATGCCGAGGAAGCCGCCGAACGACATGATGGCGTAGACGGCGCGCCCGCTCGCCTTGTCGAGCATGATGTGGTCGACCGTGCCGAGCTTGTCGCCGCTTGGGTTGTAGACGCTGGTTCCTTCGACCTTGTCGGCGGCGATCAGCGGGCCGGACGTCATCTGGGCCTTGGCGCTCAGTGCTGCGGTCTTGCGGTCCATGGTCGGCTCCTGTGTGGCTGCTGTGATGCCAACGAGTGCCTGGTGGCCACGGTTCCATCGTGTGACGGGGCCGCACGGTTGGTCGGCGCCGCACCGTTTGGTGATGCGTGCAGCCTGCCGTGCCCGTCGCGCCGGCCGGGACCGCCATGGTACGCTGCGCGTAAGCAACAATGCGTTCCATGGGGTGCCCGATGATCCGGATCCTGGCAGCTGCCGGCGTGCTTGCGTTGATGACGGTCCCGGCCCGCGGCGCCGACGTCCTGCCGATCTTCGACGCGCATCTGCATTACAGTCACGATGCCTGGCAGAGCGTGCCGCTGGCGGAGGCCATCGCCATCCTGCGCAACGCGGGGCTGAAGCGCGCCATGGTGTCGAGCTCCAACGACGACGGCACGCAGCAGCTGTTCGCCGCCGCGCCCGATCTGATCGTGCCCGAGCTGCGGCCCTATCGTACGCGCGGCGAGATCGGCACCTGGATGCGCGATGAGTCGGTGATTGGCTATGTCGAGGAGCGCCTGAAGAAGTATCGCTACGTCGCGATCGGCGAATTCCATATCTACGGTGCCGATGCCGATCTGCCGGTGATGCGCCGCCTGGTGCAGCTTGCCAAGCAGTACCGCCTGTTCCTTCACGCGCATTCCGATGCCGATGCCGTCGATCGGCTGTTCGCGCAGGATCCGACGGCACGCATCCTGTGGGCGCATGCCGGTTTCGCGCCGCCGGAAACTGTGCGCGCGATGCTGCGCAAGCATCGCAACCTGTGGTGCGATCTTGCCTTCCGCAGCGATCATGCCTCAGGCGGCAAGCTCGATGCCGCCTGGCGTGCGGCCTTCCTCGAGTTCCCCGACCGCTTCATGGTCGGCACCGATACCTTCACACCGGAGCGCTGGCACTACATCGCCGAGCACGCCAACTTCTCGCGCACCTGGCTCGCCGACCTGCCCAAGGAAATCGCCGAGAAAATCGCCTGGCGCACCGGCGACGCGGTGTTCGGGCGCATGATGGACGGGCGATGAGGACGGCGTCTGCGTCAGCGTCGCTCTTTTCACTGTCGGCGCTGGTCGTGGTCAGTATCGCGACAGCAAGCCAGGCGTGCGAGCCGGCGCTGGCCGGCGACGCGGCAGGCGTGTTGCGATCGTCGGCGCGCGCCGTCGCCTATCGCATCGAGCCGAAGGATCTCACTGTTGGCGCGCATGTCGTGATTGAGCTGGCGGTATGTGCCGCCGATAGCGCCACGCCGGTGGAGTCGCTGGTCGTGGATGCCGACATGCCGGCGCATCGCCACGGCATGAACTATCGCCCCAGCGTCGTGGCGCTGGGTGGTGGGCGGTATCGCGCCGAGGGCTTGTTGTTTCACATGCCAGGCCGCTGGCGCCTGATCGTCGAGCTGCGCGCCGGCGATCATGTCGAGCGCCTGACCGACGAGCTCG
>Ga0187894_10000776_pt1 | contig 43107 bp, 46 predicted proteins | sample GBC1701081metaG_FD_136650 | JGI IMG/M metagenome (GOLD analysis project Ga0187894, IMG submission 136650) | White microbial mat communities from a lava cave in the Kipuka Kanohina Cave System on the Island of Hawaii, USA - GBC170108-1 metaG ... | reverse complement strand
AGATTTGTGCCGGGCGATTGGGCGGGGCAGACGGATTGGTTTCAGAACTGGGATAAGCAGATGCAGGTGGTCGGGGCGACGCTCGGCTTTAGCGCGGCTGAGCTGACGAGGATACACGACGATTATCTGATGCTGCAATTCCTGCGCGACGCGATGGTGACGGTCGATGCCTTTAAAGAGGCGATCACTAATCATCGACGGCTGATCTCTCGTGGTGCGGTGGGTGAACCGACGCCGTCGCTTCCGGCGAATACGACGCTCGCTCTGCCCGCGACGACCGATCCTGTTCCATGCGGCATCTGGCAGCGCAATAACGAAGACGTTCGCCGCGTTCGCGAGGCCCCGGCATTCACCGACGAGACGGGAGCGCTGCTCGGCATCAACCCGATCGAGACCGCAGGACAAACCGAGTCAGAGACGCAGCCAACGCTCACGGTGACGGTCGAGCCGGGTTACAACGTCAAGATCGCCGGAGTGATGTCGGGGATGGATGCGCTTCGAGTCGATTATCAACGCAAGGGCTCGGACGCGTGGGCGCTCGCCGCGTTCTTCACCAAGCTGCCCGGCGAATTTGCCATCGCTCCGCAAACACCCGGCTCACCCGAATCGGGCCGCATCCGCGGTGTATATATTAAGAACAATGCGGAGTTTGGGATCCTCTCGCCGGAATATCCGATCACGGTTAGTTGAGAATGGTGAGTGGTGAGTGGTGAATGGTGAATGGTGAATAGTGGCCGCGACGATCGCGGCTTTTTTTATTGAGCGATTGAGAATGGCCGCAAAAATACACAAAAGACGCAAATTACGCAATTTAAATCTTTGCGTATCCTGCGCCTTTTTGTGGCAAATTCTGTGGTGGCGGGGGGGAGACTTGAACTCCCGACCTCGGGGTTATGAATCCCGCGCTCTAACCAGCTGAGCTACCCAGCCACGAATATCTGATTATAGGCGCGCTTGCGGAAAAATCAAGGCGCTCGACTTCGCGAATGTGCGGCGCGGCTTGGTAAAATAATTACCAAAGCGATGCCGATTATTTTTGCAGCAAACATCGAGAGCGCCGCGATCTTGCTCGATCTTTTTATAATGCTCGCCGCGGCGAAGCTGTTGGCCGAGCTTTTTGAACGTCTAAAGCAGCCGGATGTCGTCGGCGAAATTCTCGCCGGCGTCATCATAGGGCCGAGCCTGCTCGGTTGGGTGCAGCCGTCGCAGATCATAAATATACTTGCCGAGTTTGGCGTCATCTTTTTGCTGTTCACTGTCGGTCTCGAGACAAAGCCGCAAGCGATCTTTACGGTCGGACGGCGCGCGTTGTTGGTTGGCCTACTCGGCGTGGTGCTGCCGTTTGTCGCCGGATATTTTATCGCGGTTGCGTGGGGCGGTTCGTTTGCCGAATCGATGTTTATCGGCGCGGCTCTCGTCGCGACCTCGGTCGGAATTACCGCTCGCGTTCTCGGCGCGCTTGGTTTGCTCGATTCTCAGGTCGCGCGCATCATTCTCGGTGCGGCGGTTATCGACGACGTTCTCGGTTTGATAATTTTATCGCTCGTGTCGGCGGTCAGCCAGGGCGACATCAGCTACATTGCTCTCGCAAAAACCGGCGGCGCGGCAATTTTATTCGTCGCTTTTGTCGCTCTTGTCGGCTCGCGAATCATCAACGGCCTCGCGCCGTTTATCGAGCGGCTTCATCTCGGCAAACCTTTCTTTACACTCGGTCTGATATTGTGTCTCGGCCTTTCGGTCGCGTCCGTTTATGTCGGTGTCGCGGCGATCATCGGCGCGTTTCTCGCCGGCATGGCGCTCGCCGAGGCGACCGAAGATGATCACAAAATGCACCGTCTCACGAGCGGCGTCACCGAGTTTCTCGTGCCGTTCTTTCTCGTCAGTATCGGAATGCAGCTTGATCTACAGATCTTTCGAGACGGTTCGGTTGTCACGTTCGCAATTCTGCTGACGGTGCTCGCTGTTGCAACAAAATTTTTCGGCGGCGGTCTCGGGGCTTACGGTTTGCCGCGACGCGAAATGGCACAGATCGGCATCGGAATGGTGCCGCGTGGCGAAGTCGGCATCGTCGTCGCACAGATCGGTCTCGGCCTCGGCGTCATCGGCCAGCAGTTTTTCGCCGCCGTGCTTTTTATGGCAGTCGCGACAACGCTGATCGCCCCGCCGTTCATCAAAATGTTGTTTGCCGAAGACAAAGATCGTGATGGCATCGCGGACGAGCCTAGTCTCGAAAATGTCCGCGACGATTTTTCGCGAATCGGGTAATGAAACCAACTCGTTTGGCAGTCGATACGTCAAATTAGTCACAGAAAATATGGGTTTGGTAATTTGTAAAAGTTTAATTCTTACCTCTGTCTTATGGCTGTCACTCGCCGTTTCAGCTCAGACGACTCGTTCGGTGACGATCTCGACCGAGCCTAACGCGACGGTGTGGATCGACGGCGTGCGTTATGGCAAAACAGATTCGAGTGGAAAGCTCGCGATCAAAACCGTCGCGCCCGGCGCACATATTTTGCGCGTGCGTGCTGACGGTTTTAAAGAAAAGACGCAAGCTTTGAGCGCAACGCAACGCGGTGAAGTAAAGATCGCTCTCGTAAAAACCACCGACGAAGCCGAGCTTGCATTTCAAGAGGCCGAACGTCTTACGACCGTCGATCGTGAAAAAGCAGCCGAAGCTTTTAGACGAGCGATTCGATTGCGGCCCAGTTATCTCGAAGCTCACATCGCGCTCGCGCGCGTTTTAGCCGACGCCGGCGATCTCGAAGAAGCGATCAAAGTTGTCGCTTCGGCACGTCGTTTAAAATCCGGATTCGCCGAGACCTCGGCGATCGAAGGCCGCATTCACAAAGAGAACGGCGAAGAGAAAAAAGCGATCGCTTCATTTAAACGCGCGATCACCGAAGGCCGCGGCTTTCAGCCCGAAGCCTACGCCGGTCTCGGTTTGATTTATAAGGAAAAGGCCGAGGCCGGCGGCGGCGCGGGCGACTTCGATAGCGAAGAGATCAATTTCACCGAATCAACAAAAAATCTCAAACAATCCCTCAAACAACTCTCGGGCGCACCCGACGCAATCATTATCTACCAACTTCTCGGCCTCATCTACGAACGCCAGAAAAAACCAGACGAGGCCATCGCCGTTTACGAAGAATTTCTCCGCTTCTTTCCCGACGTTGTCGAAGCCGAAGCCGTCCGCTCATTTATCGTCCAGCTAAAAAAAGCTCGGCCGTAATCGTGCAGAAAGCTATATCAATATCGGTCGAATCAAATGCGGCTCGAAAGTCGTAAATTCACCGCTGACCATCATCGCTGAGATGAACGACAGCCTTTCGCAACGAGAAAAGGACGTCGCTATGACGCCCTTTTCAAAATGGCTCCGCAGGTAAGACTCGAACTTACAACCCTTCGGTTAACAGCCGAATGCTCTGCCATTGAGCTACTGCGGAATGTGGCACGCCTCGTCAATCGAGACGAACATCAAGATTAAAAACTTCGCCCCGTGTTGTCAAGTAAATCGCAGCCGCGCGACGCGTCTGACAATCGCACTAAATCTTCGTATAATCTTGGCTTACAGCAATAACGGAGATTCGAATTTGCACCACGAACTTATCCTCATTCTCGATTTTGGCTCGCAATACACACAGTTGATCGCGCGTCGCGTTCGCGAGCAAGGTGTTTATTGCGAGATACATCCGTTTCATTTGGCGGCTGACGAGATCGTCGCGAGAAAGCCGAAAGGCGTGATCTTGTCCGGCGGGCCGTCGAGCGTGACCGACGAAGACGCACCGCGAGTCGCAGCTGATTTTTACGAGAAAATCAATGTCCCGATCCTTGGCATTTGTTACGGAATGCAGCTCGTCGCCGTCGATCTCGGCGGACAAAGCGCGCCGGCGATGCGACGCGAATATGGTCATGCGCAATTAAAAGTTTTAGATATCGGCTCACGTCTTTTCAATGGTCTGCCGAGTGAACTGGACGTTTGGATGAGTCACGGCGATCATGTCACGCGTCTGCCCGACGGTTTTGAGACGACGGCGACGACCGGCGAAGTCGTGACCGCGATTGAAAATGTCGAGAGAGGCATTTACTGTGTGCAGTTTCACCCGGAAGTCAGTCATACGCCGCTCGGCAAAGAGGTTTTGCGAAATTTCATATTTGAAATTTGTAATTGCAAAGGCGACTGGACGCCGTCGCAGTTTATAAAAGAAGAGATCGAGAAGATTCGCGAGACCGTCGGCGAGACTGACAAAGTGGTCTGCGGTTTGTCGGGCGGCGTCGATTCGACCGTCGCTGCGGCGCTCGTTCACGAAGCGATCGGCGAACGTCAAACGTGCATCTTCGTCAACAACGGCCTGCTGCGTTATCGTGAATTTGAGGACACGCTTGAAGTTTACAAAAACAATCTGCATTTGAATGTCGTCGGCGTCGATGCGTCCGCTGAGTTTTACGGCGTACTCGCCGGCGTCGTCGATCCTGAGGCGAAACGCAAAGCGATCGGTGCAAAATTTATCGACGTGTTCGACGCCGAAGCGCACAAGATCGGCGATGTTCGCTGGCTCGTGCAAGGCACGCTTTACCCCGACGTGATCGAGTCTGTCAGTCTTCGTGGTGCGTCGGTGACGATAAAAACGCATCACAACGTCGGCGGCTTGCCTGAGAAGATGAACCTCAAACTCATCGAACCATTACGCGAATTATTCAAAGACGAAGTCCGCGTCATCGGGAAAGACTTGAATATTTCCGATGAAATCTTGCAGCGACATCCGTTTCCCGGCCCCGGCCTCGGCGTGCGAATCCTCGGCGACATAACGCCCGAAAAAGTCGAGCTTTTGCAGCAAGCCGACCGCATTTTTATCGACGAACTCAAATCGAGCGAACTTTACAAAGAAGTCTGGCAAGCTTTCGCCGTGCTGCTGCCGATACAATCGGTCGGCGTTATGGGAGATTTTCGCACATACGAAAAAACCGTCGCCCTTCGCGCCGTAACCTCGACCGACGGCATGACGGCCGACTGGGCGCGATTGCCGCATGATTTTATAGCACGCGTTTCGTCACGCATCACGAGCGAAGTCCGCGGCGTCAATCGCGTCGTTTACGACATTTCCTCAAAGCCACCGAGCACGATCGAGTGGGAATAAAATATTTGGCAAATTGCCTAATTTGGGTCAAAATACCGATATGACTGACGAACAGGCATTAATTGCCGAGATACATAATTTACCTCAAAGCAAGCAGGCCGAGGCCGTAGATGCGGCGATTCGTTTGATAAAAAAATTGGCGAAACAAAATGGCAAAGAGCCTATGAAAAAAAGCCGCCGCCCAAAGGCTGGCAGCATGCCTGGTCTTTTCAAAATTATGCCGGATTTTGACGATCCCATTCCTGGTTTTGAGGAGTACATGTAATGCGGGTCTTAATTGATACGCATACGCTCATCTGGTACACAACGTTTGGCGAAAATCTCAGTCTCCGAGCAAAACAGCTTATTGCCTCTGAGCGGACCAATGTTGAAGTGAGTATTGCGAGTCTGTGGGAAATGTCGATCAAGGTAGCTCTTGGCCGACTTGAAGTAATGGGTGGCTTCGAAGCATTGCCCGAAGCACTTCAAAAATTCAATATCGAAATCCTTCCATTAAATTTCACTCATACGTTACATCAAAGCATCCTGCCTTTTCGTAATAAACATAAGGATCCATTCGATAGAATCATCGCCGCGCAGGCCATTGTCGAGGGCATCGATCTTATCAGCATTGATAATAATTTCGATGCCTATTTTGCCAAAACCGAGGTCAAGAGAATTTGGTAGATCACGCCGACATCGTTGAATTTCGTAATGTCGGTTATACAATCGGCAGCAATAAAATTCTTAACCGTCTCAATCTGGCTGTCTCAAAAGGTGAAGTGCTCGTTCTGCTCGGCGAGTCTGGCTGCGGCAAAACTACGACGCTCAAACTTATCAACCGACTGATCGAACCGACGAGTGGCGAAATTTTTGTCGAAGGACGAGCTGCGACTGTTTGGGACGCAATCGATCTGCGTCGGCGTATCGGTTACGTTTTGCAGGACGGCGGATTGTTTCCACATATGAGCGTTGCGGAAAATGTCGGCTTGTCGCTGACGCTTTCAGATAAAAATATTTCAACTGCAAACTCACGCACAGACGAAATGCTCTCACTTGTCGGCCTTGATCCGTCGAAGTTTGCGGCGCGTTATCCGCACGAACTTTCCGGCGGTCAGCGTCAGCGCGTCGGCGTCGCACGAGCGCTCGTGAGCGATCCCGAACTGCTGCTGCTCGACGAACCGTTCGGCGCGCTCGACGCAATTACGCGTAACAATTTACAAAAAGAATTTGCGCGACTTGTTCGCGAACTCGGCAAGACCGCCGTGTTTGTCACGCACGATCTGCACGAAGCGATGACTCTTGCTACGCGTATCGCACTGATGGACAAAGGCAAAATTGTTTTGAACGATACGCCGGCGAATTTTCGCACATCAGACTTGCCGCTCGTGCGCGCATATCTCGATACGGTTGCGACGACGAGTTGAAAAGAAAAATAGGTTGGAGAAAAAAAATGAATAAAAATGAACCGAACAGACGCGAGTTTTTAAAAGTGGGCGCCGCGAGTTTTGCCGCGATCTCATTTCTTGGCGAGCCCGGCTTAGCGACGAGTAATTCTGTTGTTCAGCCGTTTCCAGAGTTGATCGAGGTCACGATCCCTCAGTTGCAAGCCAATCTGCGATCCGGCGCATACACCGCGCGCAAATTAACAGAAATGTATTTGGCGCGGATCGAGAGCCTCGACAAAATGACGCGATCGGTTCTTGAGATCAATACGGATGCGCTTGCCATCGCCGACCAACTCGACAAAGAGCGCAAAAAGGGAAAGGTTCGCGGGCCGTTGCACGGCATTCCGATCTTGATAAAAGACAACATCGACACGGCCGATAAAATGCTGACGACCGCCGGCTCGCTCGCTCTTATCGACGCGCCAAAGCCAAAGTCGGACGCCTTCATCGTGCAAAAACTACGAAAGGCGGGAGCCGTGATTCTCGGCAAAACAAACTTGAGCGAGTGGGCGAATTTTCGCTCGACAAAATCGATCAGCGGCTGGTCGGGCCGCGGGCTTCAGACAAACAATCCGTATTTTCTCGATCAAAATCCGTGCGGCTCTTCGTCTGGTTCAGGCGTCGCTCCGTCAGCGAATCTTTGCGCCGCGGCTGTCGGCACCGAGACAAACGGCTCGATAATCTGCCCCGCTGTGACGAACGGCGTCGTCGGCATCAAACCGACTTTGGGTTTGATCTCACGCAGCGGCATTATTCCGATCGCGCACACACAGGACACTGCCGGGCCGATGGCACGAACAGTGACCGACGCCGCAATTTTATTCGCAGCGATGATCGGCCACGACAAATCGGATGCGATCACCGTCGAAGCTGACAAGCATCGTGAAAAAGATTACACAAAATTTCTCGATGCAAACGGTTTGAAAGGCGCGCGGCTTGGCCTCGTCATGCAATTTACAACGCGGCCCGAAGTCAAAACGTATTACGAACCTTTTATCAAAGCATTGCGTGATGCAGGTGCGACGCTCGTCGATGTTGCGTTCACGCCCGATTACAGCAAGCTCGGCGACGACCGTTTGAATGTACTCGAATACGAATTTAAAACCGATCTAAATAAATATCTCGCGACGCGCGGTTCGAAATACAAAACGCTCGCTGACCTGATCAAATTTAACGACGATAACAAAGATAAAGAGATGCCGATCTTTGGTCAGGAGATATTTATCGACTCACAAAAAAAAGGCGAGCTGACAGACAAGTCATACCTGGACTCGCTCGCCAAGATCAAAAAGGCAACTCGCGAAGACGGCATCAACGCGCTCATCATGCAGCACAAGCTCGACGCGCTCGTCAGCCCAACAACCGGCGCCGCGTGGTCGATCGCGGCGGTCGCTGGTTATCCGTCGATCACAGTGCCGGTTGGTTTGCGTGAAAACAGTCCGGCAGGAATGTTGTTCTTCGGACGCGAGTTTACCGAACCGAGCTTGATCAAATACGCCTACGCTTTCGAGCAAAAAACAAAGGGCCGAGTCGTACCGCAGTTTGTTCCAAATAAACCGGTTCCGCCGCCGACACCGACGCCAACTCCGGCCATGTGAGCATCGTGTCGTTTATCGAATTCTTAAAACAAAACTGGCCCGATCTGCTCGTTTTAACCCGCGAGCACATCTTCCTCGTTCTGATTTCTACCGGTGCGGCTGTCGCGATCGGTGTTCCGCTCGGTATATTGCTCACGAGAATAAAATCGCTTCGCACTCCGGTGCTTGGCTTTGCAAACATAATGCAAACCGTGCCGAGTCTCGCATTATTCGGTTTGCTGATCCCGATTCCTTTTATCGGCGGCATCGGCGCGCGAACGGCGATAATCGCGCTCGCGCTTTACGCGTTGCTGCCGGTTATTCGCAACACTGTCACCGGAATTTTAGGCATCGACCCAAAACTTATCGATGCAGCGAACGCTCTCGGCATGACGGCCGGGCAGCGTCTCAAAATAGTTGAGCTTCCGCTCGCAATGCCTGTAATTCTTACAGGTATTAGAGTTGCGGTCGTGATCTCAGTCGGCGTCGCGACGGTTGCAGCCGCCGTCGGCGCCGGTGGACTAGGAACGTATATCTTTCGCGGGCTTCGTCAAAACGACAACAATCTGCTCGTCGCCGGCGCTCTCGCCGCAGCGTTGCTCGCATTGCTTTGCGATTTTGCACTTGGTCAATTTGAAAATTCTTTTACTATCGGCGAACGCACGCATTCGTTACGTCGACGCATGATCGCGTTTGTGGTTGCTGTTCTTCTCGGATTAGTTGTCGCGAGTGGTTTTATCTCAAATTCGAAATCTCAAATTTCAAATTCTCTCCTAACGAGTGTAGGAACGAAACCGATCGTCATCGGTTCAAAAGATTTCACCGAATCCGTAATTCTTGCCGAGATCCTTGCGCAAATGTTGGAACGAGACGGTGTCGAGGTCGTTCGCCAATTCGAACTTGGCGGAAATCTGACGCACGATGGTTTGCTTGCGGACCAGATCGACATTTACCCCGAATACACCGGCACGGCTTACACAGCAATTCTCAAACACTCGCCCGTGACTGATCCGCAAGTGGTTTACGAGCAGACAAAAGCTGAATATAAAGAAAAATTTAACCTTAACGTGAGTCAACCGCTCGGATTCTCAAATGATTTTGCAATTTTGGTTCGCGGCGAAGTCGCACGCAAAAACAATCTGAAAACGATCTCCGACGCGGTTCCGCTCGCACGAAACTGGCAAGCCGGGTTCGGTCAGGATTTTATGTCGCGAGCCGATGGCTATGCGGGCTTTGTAAAGTCTTATGGTTTTGATTTTGCCAAAAGCCCACGCGAAATGGATTTGTCATTAACCTATCGCGCACTTGCTGCAAGCGAAGTAGATATCATCGCCGGCAATTCGACCGACGGCTTAATCAATGCGCTCGATCTGTTTCAACTCACCGACGACAAACACTACTTCCCGCCGTATCAAGCTGTTTTCATTGCTCGAAGCGATGTCGCCACGAACCTCACTGAAGTTTTTCAAAAACTAAATAACGCGATCACAACCGATGAAATGCGGCGCCTCAATTACGAAGTCGATGGTAAAAAGCGTTCGCCGAAAGAGGTCGCGGCGGATTGGGTTGCGAACCATTAGCTTGCTAATTATCTTAATTGGTAGTAACCTCATACTTTGATAATTCCGGCCATCATTTGTCGACGGTAAGTTCGCCCTCATTGTGAGACGCGTTTCAGACAGATCGAGGCCGGTCGTTAATTACTGTTAGAAGAGTTTCGCCAATCGTTTTGGCGAACCCTCGAACGTAGGTTCCTTCCTTGCTGCCGTTACACTGAAGATCACTCCGCGTTAGTCGCTTCTTATTACATCCAGAAGATTTTGTCAGAACCATCTGCTCAAGCGCAGGTGGTTGAATATAGATTCACGAGGCGCATTACGCGCGGGTTCTGACTTAGTGCTTCCGTTGAGAGATCTATTAAATGAATTTTAAAGACTTAGGCTTGCAGCCCTTTTTGTTGGGCCGTTGCGAGTCATTGGGTTTTACCGAGCCTACACCCATCCAAAAGCAGGCTATTCCTATCCTTTTAAAAGGCGGCGACATTATTGGCACCGCCGAAACCGGAACGGGCAAAACGGCCGCGTTCCTTCTGCCCATCTTGCAGAAGATCGACATCGCGCAGACGAAGGGCACGACCGTTCTCGTCCTGTCGCCGACGCGAGAGCTCGCGAATCAAACCGACGTTGCTTGCCGCGAGTTCGCACCGAAACATATTCGCTGCACTTCGATAATCGGCGGCACCGGTTATAAGGCGCAGATGGACGCGCTTCGACGACGCCCCAACATTCTGATCGCAACGCCGGGACGACTGATCGATTACGTCGAACAGGGCGTTGTCGATCTTTCGAAGATCACGACACTCGTGCTCGATGAAGCAGACCGAATGCTAGACATGGGCTTTTTGCCGTCCATCAAGCGAATCGTCAAGCTGATCCCGACCAAACGGCAGACGCTGCTTTTTTCGGCAACAATGTCGGATGAGATAGATCGCATCGCCGTCTCGATGATGAACGACCCGGAATATATTTCGGTCAGCCGACGCGGAACCGCCGCTGCGACGATCGAGCAAAAGGCGTATCCGGTCGCCGCACATTCAAAGATCCCGCTTCTGCTCGATCTGCTGAAAACCGAAGATTTCGAACGCGTTCTCGTGTTTACACGCACAAAGCGTGGTGCCGATCGCGTCGCAAACATCCTCGATAAATGGGATCACAAATCCAATCGCATTCACGGCGACCGTTCGCAGTCGCAACGCGAAGCGGCGCTTCGCAGCTTCAAGACCGGCAAGACGAATGTCCTTGTCGCAACCGACGTTGCGGCACGCGGCATCGATATCGACGCGGTTTCGCACGTCATCAATTACGACGTGCCCGAGGCGCCCGAGGATTACGTTCATCGAATCGGACGCACGGGACGCGCCGGTAATACGGGACAAGCCATCACGCTGTTAACCCTTGCGGAGGAGAGCAACATGCGTGCGATCGAAAAATTAACGGGCCAACCGGTCGAGCGCGTTCTGCTGCCGGATTTCGGCGGGCAGATCATACCGCAATTAAAGAAATTTGCACAGACGGGAAGACTTGCGAGACCGTCGCGGCGACGCCGCTAGTCGAGAAAAAATTATGAAAGCAAAAGTTTACGAGATAGGCGAAACGATCGAAATGATGTGTTCGGTATGCGACACCGACCAGGCACACAATATCTTGACGGTCACGAAACAAGGCAAGATCACCAAAGCCTCATGCATCGCGTGCGAGACGGTATCTACATTCGTTCGCGGAGTAAAAACATCGGTTAAAGCCGGGAGCGATAAAAACGCGTCGCCATACGACCGGATGCGCAAATACCGGAAAGGACAATCAATGACGCATGATACATTCGGCCGCGGCGAGGTAACGGCAGTCATCGAGCCGAATAAGATCGACGTTCTATTCACGGATAAAACGCGCCGAATGCTGCACGATCAAGCGTAGGGCTCAGGTCAGAACCGCCTGCGTGAGCGGGCGGCCAGTTTTTAAGTAAAAATGCCGCGAGATCATCAGAGATCTCGCGGCATTTCTTTGTTCAATTACTGGCCGCCCGCTCACGCAGGCGGTTCTGACTATTTGCGTCCGCGCAGGATCAGTCCTAGCACGAGTCCGACCGCAGCCGAAATCAAAATTGTCTGACCAGGCTTTTGTCGTGCAAACTCTTTCGCGTCCTCGACCAGCTCTTTCGGGTCTTTGCTCGAAAGCTCTTTGAATTTGTCGCCTGCCGCGACAAACTTTTCGTTTGCAAAATCACTCGCCTTCTTTGCCGCGTCCTGTATTTTTTGTCCGTATTCCTGTGCTTGCATCTTCAAATCTCCTAAAAACTCATCGTCCGTAACCTTGTCCGTAAACGACTCGTTGCCGACCGGGACAAGGCTCTGTTCCAATTCCTTTTCCGCCTTTTTAACTTCTGCTTCAAATTCCGACATTATTATAACTCCTCCGATTATTTAATTAATTGCTTCCGCCTTATGCGACGCTTCTGATGAAAACCGGCCGCTGAATGGTTGTAACGATTTCTCCCGGCTTAAGTTCACTATTTTTAATGAGTGAACACTTACATCACTATATCTAATAATATAAGTAAATAACTGACGATGACAATTTGCCTTGACAAATATTTTAGTAAAAGGCAAAGTGAAATAGTTGAAGTTAGTAAGCACTTACTTATAGATTAGTGATAAGAGACATTCTAAAATGTGACCCTTCTGCCCGTATGAAGGCCGATGAACGCCGTGAGCAGATACTGCACACGGCGATAGACCTGTTTTCTCTGAAAGGTTTTAGCGGAACGACCACGAAAGAGATAGCACGCGCTGCCGGCGTGTCCGAAGCGATCATCTTTCGTCATTTTGCAAAGAAAAGTGACATTTACAGCGCAATTCTTGACGACAAGGCGCGTCACGACGGTATGAAGTTCCCGTGGGAAGATGACGCGGAGCTGCTCGATGCGATCCACCGCAAAGACGATGCGAAGGTTTTTTACAGACTGGCGATCAATGCACTGAACAAACAGCAGTCGGATGTTGGTTTTCTGCGCCTCTTGATGTATTCGGCGCTTGAGGAGCATGAATTGGCCGAGCGGTTTTTTAGTGAGTTTGTTGCTCGGGTTTACGGTTTTATCGGCGGCTATATCGAGGAGCGTCAACGCGATGGCGTAATGCGTGAAATGGACGCGCGAATTGCCGTCCGTGCGTTTTTGGGAATGCTGATCCATCATTCGCTGAATGTAATTTTGTGGGACAAACGGAAGGCGTTGCTAAATATCACAAACAAAGAGGCGGCGGAGAATTTTGCGCAAATTTTGCTTCGCGGCATCAAGGCGTAGCGATGAAGAGGATGAAGAGAAATTTTACAAATGCGTTAGTTGCAGTTCTGATCGTAAGCGTTTCGATCGCTCTTTCGTCGTGCAGTTCACGGGCGGGAAACGCAAACGCGAACGCAAACAATCAGCCAACCATCGTCGATGTCACAACCACGCAAGCCATCGTCCGACAGATTCCGACATATTTCGAGGCGACGGGTAATCTCGCAAGCGACGCCGCGACCGATGTTGCACCGGCGATCGGCGGAAAGATCGTCGAGGTAAATTTCGACGTCGGCAGCTACGTGACGAAAGGCAGCGTGCTTTTGCGTCTCGATCCGCGTGATGCTCAGATCAGGTTAGAGACGGCTCAGGCTCAGGTTGAGCAGCAACAAAAAGCAGTCGGCCAGGCCGTTGCAGCTTTACGTTCTGCTCAGGCTAGGTTAGGAGTTCGCGACGGCGAGACATTTGATATCGACAAGTTCTCTCAGGTGAAATCCGTTAAGGCAAATCTCGTCGCGGCGGAAAAGGAACTCGCTCGGGCACAGCGGCTTTACGAGAGCGGTGATGTTTCAAAATCGGCGCTCGATCAGCGTCTTGCGCAGCGTGACGCTCTGCTCGGGCAGCTCGACGAAGCTCGTTCCAATGCGGCGGTTGCGATAAAGGCGATAAATTCCGCCGAAGCACAAGTCGCGTCAGCAAAAGCCGCGATCACAACCGCGCAAACGCAAGTCGATCAAGCGCGCAAATCGTTAACCGACACCGCAGTGCTTGCGCCGATAAGCGGTTACATCGCCGAGCGGACGGCTGATCTTGGTGAATTCATTTCGCCGAGCGTGCCGAATGCAAAGATCGCGACGATCGTTCGCACTTCGTCGCTGAGACTAAAGATCGACGTGCCGGAAGCTTCGATCGGCCAAGTCGCAAACGGGCAAAGCATCAGTTTGCAAACCAGCGCGTATCCCGACCGCAATTTTGCCGGAACGATCGTTCGCATTCTGCCGAGTTTGAATCAACAAGCGCGCACGTTGACCGTCGAAGCCGAAGTACCGAACGGCGATGGCATGCTCAAGCCCGGACAATTCGCGACCGTTCGCATCACGCAATCGCAGCCGGAGAACGCCGTGATGATTCCGGCAACTGCGGTTAAGGCCGAGGGCGATGTAAACAAAGTTTATGTGATCAAAGACGGTGCGGCTCGCGAGCGACTCGTCCAGGTCGGTTTACTCGAAGGCGAGACGATTCAGATCAAGCAGGGCTTAAGCGAAGGCGAGATCATCGCGACGAGTAATCTCGGCGAGTTGTACGACGGCGTTCAAGCTCGCGTTGTGAACTAGAAACTTGAAACGTGAAACTCGGAACTAATTTCTATGCAGTGGTTAGCTGAAGTTTGTGTAAAGCGTCCTGTGTTTGCGACGATGCTGATCTTGTCGCTGGTCGTCGTCGGCGCGTTTTCGTTTATGAGCCTCGGCGTCGATCTGTTTCCAAAGATCGACTTTCCGACGATCACGGTCACTGTCGTAAATCCGGGCGCCAGCCCTCAAGAGATCGAAACCGAGATCACCGAAAAAGTTGAAGAGGCGGTCAACACGATCAGCGGCATCGACGAGCTGCGTTCGACATCGATCGAAGGCATCTCGCAGGTCTTTGTTCAATTCGTGCTCGAAAAAGATGTTAACGTCGCTGCGCAAGAGGTCGAGAATCGCGTTCAAACCGTCATTCCAAACTTGCCGCAGACTGCCGAGCAACCGACGGTTCAAAAGCTTGACACCGATGCCGCCCCCGTTTTGCGAATTTCGATTTCCGCTCCTCGCTCACTTCGCGAAGTCACCGAAACCGCAAAAAACAAAGTCAAAGAACGCATCGAGTCGATCAACGGCGTCGGCCAGATCACGATCATCGGCGGCGTCGACCGGCAGATAAACGTGTGGGTCGATCCGGATAAAATGCGTTCGTATAACGTCACGCCGGCTGAGATCTCGGGTGCGCTCGCCGTGCAGAACATGGAGTTTCCGAGCGGTCGTCTCGACGAAGGCCAAAAGGAAACGAGCGTGCGCACCGTCGGCAAAATTCAAAAGGCCGACGAGTTTAACGATCTCATCGTCGCAACGCGCGGCGGCTACCAAGTCAAAGTAAAAGATCTCGGCTACGTCGAGGACGGCGCGCAAGAAGCGCGAAGCGAAGCGCGTCTAAACGGTCAGCCCGCCGTCACGCTGATCGTCTCAAAACAATCGGGACAAAATACCGTCGCGGTTGCGCGCGAAATTAAAGAGCGGCTCAAAGAGATCGAGCCGACGCTGCCAAAAGATTTTCAGATGCGCGTGATCGGCGACAACTCGATCTTTATCCAGAATTCGCTCAATAACATCGAAGAGCACTTGATCGTCGGGTCTATCCTCGCGGCGATCGTCGTATTTCTTTTTCTCTGGAATTTCCGCGCGACATTTATCGCGGCGCTGGCGATACCGACGTCGATCATCTCGACCTTCGCGCTTATGTATGCGATGGGCTACACGCTCAATTCGATCACGATGTTGTCGCTCACTTTGATGGTCGGCATCGTCATCGACGACGCGATAGTCGTGCTCGAGAATATTTATCGCTTTGTCGAAGAGAAAGGCATGAATCCGTTTCAAGCCGCGATCGAAGGCACGCGCGAGATCGGTCTCGCCGTGCTCGCGACGACGCTCAGCTTGATGGCGGTGTTCGTGCCGATCGGTTTTATGCAGGGCATCGTCGGCAGATTTATGTCGTCGTTCGGTTTGACGGCGTCGTTCGCTGTCGCGGTTTCGTTGATCGTAAGTTTCACGCTGACGCCGATGCTCGCGGCGAGACTCATCAAAAAGAAAGTCGCGCGTCGCGAGTCACGAGTCGCGAGTGAAGAGAGCGAAGACGCGGTAATTCGAGGCGACGGCATGCTCGATGACAATCCGACTAGTGACTCGCGACTAACGACTAACGACTCGAAATACACCGGCTGGTTTCGTCATATCGACGGCGTTTACGCGTGGCTGCTGCGTTTTTCGATGGGTCATCGCTGGGTGATCGTGACCCTGTGCGTACTCGTCTTTTTGAGCATTGTGCCGCTGTTTATGTTCGTCGGCAAAAACTTTTTGCCGGTCGACGACCAATCGCAATTTGAGATCTCGGTTCGCGCGCCGGAAGGCTCGAGCCTTGGGCAAACTTCGCAAGTTTTTGAGCGGATCGCGTCCGAAGTTCGCAAACTGCCCGGCGTCACCGACACGCTTGCGACTGTCGGCGGCGGACAGCAGCAGGTCGTCAACGCCGGCACGATCTACGTCAAGCTCTCTGACATAAAGACGCGAGCAAAATCGCAAGAGCAGATGATGGCCGATGCGCGAGAGCTTCTCAAACAATTTCCAGCCGATCTTCGCACGAGCGTTCAAATCGTTCAGGCGTTCTCAGGCGGCGGATTTCGCAACGCAAACGTGCAGTTTTTGATCGCCGGGCCGGACATCGCAAAGCTCACCGAATACTCGGAAAAGATCATCGCAAAGATGAAAACGGTTCCCGACGCGGTCGATGTCGATTCGACACTGATCTCAGGCAAACCCGAAGTGCAGCTCGAAGTCGATCGCGACACGGCGGCCGATCTCGGCGTGCGCGTCGGTGACGTTTCGCAGGCACTCAACACTTTGATCGCCGGACAGGAAGCGACGACATTCAATCAAGGAACCGATCAGTACGAAGTGCGCGTTCGCGCGATCAATCCGTATCGCACGAGTATCGAGGGATTAAAGCGCGTCATCATTCCATCGACAAAGCTCGGTTGGGTGACGCTGGAGCGCGTTGTAAAAGCAAAGTCGGGCACAGGCCCGAGCGCCATCGACCGCACAAATCGCCAACGCCAGGTCACGCTGCTCGCAAATACAAAGCCCGGCGGTTCGGCCGCGAGCATTACCGCCGCGATCGATAGTTACGTTAAAGAGTTAAATTTGCCAGCTCTCTATCGCACCGGTTACGTCGGCCAGTCGAAGGAAATGGGCAAGGCGGGATTTTATTTTCTACTCGCGTTCGCTCTGTCGTTCATTTTTATGTATATCGTGCTCGCCGCGCAGTTCGAGTCGTTTATTCATCCCGTGACAATTTTGCTGACGCTGCCGCTCTCAATTCCATTTGGAATTTTGAGTTTGCTCGTCGCGGGACAAACCGTAAATATCTTTTCAGGTCTCGGATTGCTGCTGCTATTCGGCGTCGTTAAAAAGAACGCGATCTTGCAGATCGATCATACAAACGGACTGCGCTCAAAAGGCATGAGCCGCTACGACGCGATCATTCAGGCGAATCGCGATCGTCTGCGGCCGATTCTAATGACGACGATCGCGCTCGTTGCGGGCATGATTCCGCTTGTCGTCTCAAGCGGTGCCGGCGCCGGCACAAACCGTTCAATCGGGGTGCTCGTCGTCGGCGGACAAACTTTGTGTCTGCTGCTGACGCTGCTCGCGGTGCCGGTCTTTTATTCGATATTCGACGATCTCGCCGAGCTGCGTTTGTTTAGATACATCAATCGTTTTGCGAATTGGCTATTCGGTGGTTTGAAGCGTCGGCTCGCTCCGGCGGCAAGCTCATTTTTTAGTAAACAATAATCGCGCGCAAAGTATGTTTCGCTTTTTCACAATCGCTGCTCTCACTATGTTTGCGTTCGCCGCCGGTTTGCACGCGCAAACGCCGACGCCTTCACCCGAGAATGTGCAGGGCGTGCCAGAGATCGCGCCGAATTATAGATCCGATGAACGCGGTTTGCCTGAATTAACGCGCGTCGGCGTCGATGTCGCTCAGCAAAAAGCGTTGACACTAAACGACGCAATTACACTTGCACTCGAAAACAATCGCGACATCGAGGTCACGCGTAAGACGGCGACAATCGCCGAGTTCGACTTGCGAGCGGCACGCGGATTTTATCAACCGCGACTGTCGGGACAAGCCTATTACGACCGCACAACATTACCGAACGTCAGCATCTTTAGCTCAAATCAAACGACGACTACAGGCACGCTGCTCGGCAACACGACGCTCAACGCGCCGCTGCCGAATTACGGAACTGTTTTGTCCGGCGGTTTTAATAACAACCGCGTCACAACCGATAATCCAATTTCGATCTTAAGCCCGCAACTGAATTCGAGCCTCAGCTTTTCCGTAACGCAGCCGTTGTTTCGCGGACGGCGAATCGATCAACAACGCCGCACGATCGAGATCGCGAAAAAAAATATCGAGCTTACCGAAACGCAATTTCGTCAGCGAACGATCGAAACAGTCGCGACTGTCGAAAAAGCGTATTGGGATCTGACATACGCGCTTCGCAACTTGCAGGTGCAGCGTGACGCCGTTCGCGATGCAAAGCGTCAGCTCGAGCACAACCGCCGTCTTGTCAACGAAGGCCAACTCGCGCCGATCGACATCGTCGCAAGCGAAACGCAAGTAGCAAATTTCGAGCAGGCAGTTTACGACGCACTCAACACCGTCAATCTCGCCGAAAATGTTTTAAAGAATCTCGTCTCGCCAAATCGCACAAACGAAATTTGGAACGTCGCGATAATGCCCGTCGAGCCGGTCGAAGTTGCGATTCCAACTTCGACATTGAGCGAGGCCGTCGAACTCGCGATCGACAATCGCCCCGAGCTTGAGCTCAACAAAAAACAAAAAGACATCAACGCGGTAGAACGTAAATTTTATCGCGATCAGAAAAGACCGCAGATAGATCTCATCGCGAGTTACTCGTCGTCCGGCATCGGCGGCAGCTCGAATCCGAATTTTAATCCGACATTTCCGACGCCGTGTAATGCGGTGCCGCCAAACCCGCAAGGCTGCGCACAGCAGCAAGCCAACCTTGCACTTCTGACCGGCAATCCGTTCAGCGGAATTTTTGCAAATCGCTATCCGACATATCGCGTCGGTGTGCAATTCAATCTGCCGCTCTTCGGTGATAAAACCGCAAAGGCACAATATGGTAAATCACTCGTCGAGGCCGAACGATTGGATGTTCAGCGTGAGCAGATCGAGCAAGGCATTCAAGTTGAGGTTCGCAATGCGTTGCAGTCGATACGCACCGCTGAAGCGCGTCTGCGTGCTGCGGCGATCGCGCGAGAAAATTCTGTTAAGCAATACGAATCCGAACAGCGTAAACTCGACGAAGGCCAGTCCGATGTCTATCGCGTGCTCGAACGACAAACTGCTCTGACCGTTGCACGCAGCAACGAACTTCGCGCGCGTATCGAATTGAATAAAGCCATTGCGGAATTAGAAAGAGCCACCGGTGACACACTAAAAGCAAACAACATCGAGGCGAAATTAAAACGATGAAAGGGGTTTACATAACCGAATTTGACGGCGCGAGCATTGAGCTGCGCGAAGTTCCCGAGCTCGCAAAACCGACTGGCTCACAGGTCTTAGTTCGCGTTCTAGCCGCTGGTTTGAATCGTGCCGATCTGCTGCAAGCTCGCGGACTTTATCCGCCCCCGACAGGTTACTCGCCGAACATTCCGGGTCTCGAATTCGCGGGCGAAGTCGCGGCCGGAGGCGACGATGTAAAAAGTTTACAGATCGGCGACCGCGTTTTCGGATTCACCGCCGGCGAAGCGCAAGCAGAGTACTTATTGATCGACGCGAGTCTGTGTGCGAAGATTCCCGACAATCTATCTTTCACACAAGCCGCCGCAGTTCCCGAGGCGTTTGTAACGGCGCACGACGCGATCATCACGCAAGGCGATTTGAAAAGCGGCGATACCTTATTAATACATGCTGTCGGTTCGGGCGTCGGGCTCGCGGCGTTGCAGATCGCAAAAGCAAAAGATGTGACCGTCGTCGGCACGTCGCGAACTGCGGACAAGTTAGCGCGTTGTGACGAGTTTGGTCTCGATGTCGGAATTTTGACTGACAATGAAATTAAATTTGCCGAGCAGATCGCAGACATCACCGATGGCAAAGGCGCTGATGTGATACTCGACCTTGTCGGCGCGGCTTACTTTGAACAAAATCTTGCAAGTCTTGCGACAAGAGGAAAATTGATTTTGGTCGGTCTGACATCGGGCCGCACCGCGGAATTCAATCTCGGCGTCGCTCTGCAAAAACGCGCGCACATAATCGGCACGGTTTTGCGTAGCCGTTCGACGATTGAAAAAGCCGAAGCGACGCGCAGATTTGCAGACGAAGTTGCTCCGCTGATCGCCGGTGAAATTATCAAGCCAAATCTCGATCGCGTCTTCGTTGCCGAAGACGTGACCGCTGCTTACAAATATCTTGAGTCGAACGAGAGCTTTGGAAAGGTGGTGTTGGAATTTTAGTTTGCCACGTGCGTTGCGGCTTGGTCGGTGATGATGCAGAGTCCGGCGACGCGGTTTGCATCGAGTTCGTCGATAAACTTTGTGGCCTGAGCGTAGGTCAGACCTCTCGCCTCGACACGCGCGAACGACACGACCGACCACGCCGGTTGATCGATCTCGCACACGGCGACTTCGGGTTCATCGGCTTCGATAAACTCGGTCAGCGACTCGATAAAGGCCTCCTTTGCGATCCTATCGCCAAAAAAATTGTTGTGGCCGACCGACGCGCGTCTTTTGCGAAGATGCGGCAGGCCCGACCTCATTTCCTGAATTCTCATACAAATTTCAAGCGCAGGCAAACTTTATCATAGCCGCAAAAGCGATGTAAATACTTTTTTTGCAAGACAAAGCTTAGCTACGAATGCACGAATGAAGAGAGGAGCAAACGGAGGAATTATCATGTCATTTGCTTGCAGTTTATTCGTGCATTCGTGGCAAATCTCTTTTGCGACTTGGTAAAATGTAAATTCGTTTATGCTATTCCGCGAATCATTTTTTATCACGGGTTTTCCGGGTTTTATAGCGAGCCGTCTTGTCGAGCAACTTGCGGGTAGCGAGCGGCAGATGTTCTTGCTGGTCGAGCCGCGATTTATCGATGTCGCGATGGCCGAGGTCGAGGATATCGCTGAGGCGACCGCGACGCCGCTCGATAATTTTGTCATCGTCGAGGGCGACATCACGCACCCGAAACTCGGAATCTCGGACGCCGATCTCGAAGTGATTCAAATCGAGACGACCGATGTGTTTCATCTCGCGGCGGCTTACGATCTTGCGATCGCGAAGGACACGGCCTTTAACATAAATCTGCTCGGCACGCGTCACGTTAACGATCTCGCGTGCTCGATAAAAAACTTGCGGCGATTGCATTATGTTTCGACTTGTTATGTCGCCGGAAAACGCACGGGGCAAATTCTCGAAACCGAACTCGAACACAACGCCGGCTTTCGCAACTTTTACGAGGAGACAAAATATCTCGCCGAGATCGAGGTCGAGCGATTAAAAAGTCATCTACCCGTCACGATCTATCGACCGTCGGTGGTCGTCGGCGATTCGCTCTCGGGCGAGACGGCAAAGTATGACGGCATCTATCACTTGATCCATTATCTGCGAAAAGCACCGTCGCTGCTGAGGGTTGTGAATGTCGGTAACCGTGATGTTCGTCTCAATCTCGTGCCGGTGGATTTTGTCGTCGATGCGATCGCGTCGTTGGCTTTTGACGACGATGCACTCGGCAAGACGCTTGCGATCGCTGACGCGCAGCCGCTCACGACCGCCGAGCTTTTTGACGTGCTTGCTAAATGTATGACCGGTCGCAAGAGCGAATACACGCCGCCGACAAAGGTTGTCGAATGGTTTCTCAATCTGTCGATCTCGCCTGCGATCACCGGCTTACCAATTCACGGCGTGCCGTACTTTTTTCTGTCGCAAAATTATGAGACGAGCATCGCTGACGCTCTATTAAAAAAACACGGCGTCAATTGTCCGCGTTTTCAAAACTACGCCGCCAACCTGCTCGATTTTGTCGATGAGTTTCCACGGTTGTAATTTCTCTTACGTGGAGCTTTCGTTTCCCTTTGCGTTCTTTGCGGCTTTGCGTGAAATCATTCTTCCCACGCAAAGACGCCAAGAACGCAAAGAAGAACAAAGCAAATGAATAGCTGTTTTGAGCATCATAAAAGCTGAATGTTTACTAAATCACTAATTGGACGAGCGGCGATTTGTGTTGGCATCATAGTCGTTGCCGCAACTTTCTCGCACGCACAAAGCCGTCGTGTTCAGCCGACACCGACACCGGCCGACGAAATCCTTCGAATCGACACCGAAGAGATCAAGTTGAACGTGCTTGCCTTCGATGAACGCGGCGAATTTTTTCGCGACGTGACGATAAACGATCTTGTTGTTACCGAGAACAATATACTTCACCCGCCGACCAGCGTTCGGCGAATTCCCGCGAATGTTTTGATCGTGATGGACGCGGGCGGCGAACTTCGCAGCGTCAAAACTCTCGACAACACGCGAAAAGTTGCACGCGGCGTTGTCGATGCGTTGCGACCCGGCGATTCGATCTCGATCATTAGCTACGCCGACAAAGCCGAGGTCGTCGGTGAATGGACAACCGACAAAACCGTAGCGTTCGCCGCAATAAAGCGGACAAACTTCGGACGGCGTTCTGTTTTTGTAGATGCTCTAAAACTCGCCACCGATTTTTTGCTGCGTTCCGGCGTCGATAACAAACACGTCGTCCTGATCACCGACGGCACCGACAGCATGGGCCGCTCGTCGCAAAAATTTGACGCGATACAGCGGCTGATGGCGACGGACGTGAGCGTTCACGTGATCAGCTACACATCGATGGAGGCCGCCGATATAGAGCCGCGAACAAAAGGAACATCGAAAACTCCGCCGCCACAGGCTCTGCCACCCGAAGTCGTAGATCAACTGCCAAACGATGTTAAGATCGCTGCCAAACGGCCAAAGGTCGGGCCGACCATCAACATTGATCGCACGCTGATAAAAAAAATGAAGGCGCGCAAAGCCGAACTCGAAGCCGCGCAAGAGCAACTCGAAAAACTCGCCGAGAACACAAACGGCGAATACATCCTGCCCGAAACCGTCGATGAAATGGTTGACAAAGCCGCGCTCGTCGCACAGATGATCGACTCGTCTTACGTCGTCACCTACATGCCAAAAATTTCCGTCGCCGAAACCCGCGGCATCGCCGAGCGCAATATCGAGGTCACCTCAAAACGCTCGGGCCTTATCGTTCAGGCGAGACGCAAACTGCTCATCAGGGCTGATCTTTCTTCAAAAAAATAGTTTGTAAAAGCTCTTGGAAGTTAAGATGGACTTTAACTTTTCTTTGCGTTCTCTGCGTCTTTGCGTGAGAAAAGATTTTTCCCGCAAAGACGCAAAACACGCAAAGGAAACCGTCGAAGATCACAAAGCAAAACTCATAACCAATACTCTTATTCGTTTAATGATTCGCGACATAAGTGTCGTTCGTGGCAAAATAGTTACAGGAGATTTTTAAAAATTATGTCAACAGCAACAGGAGCTGCGACCGAGGTTTCGACGCCGCAGATCGCAAAGGTCGGGCAGCCGGCGCCGGATTTTAACATGCCTTCGACGAAGGACATCGAGACGCTCAAGGAGAACGTCAAGCTCGCGGATTACAAGGGCAAGTGGCTCATTTTGCTTTTTTACCCGCTCGATTTCACCGGCGTGTGTGCCACCGATCTCACGCATTTTTCCGAAAGGTATGACGAGATCAAAAAGCTCGATACGGAAGTTGTCGGCGTCTCGACCGACTCGGTTCATTCGCATCGAGCGTGGCTGCGCGTGCCGAAGGAACATAAGGGAATCGGCGAGATCAAGTATCCCATCGCGTCGGATTCGGGCGGCAAACTCGCACGCTCATACAATATTCTGATCGACGAAGCGAACATCGCGCTTCGCGGACTTTTCATCATCGATCCCGAAGGCGTGCTGCAACACGCATCCGTTAACACGCCGGCGATCGGTCGCTCAGTCGATGAAACCCTACGCGTTCTGCAAGCTCTGCAAACCGGCGGCTTTTGTCCCGCAGATTGGAAGCCGGGTGATAAAAATTTGTAAGTTGATTTTCGCTTGAGGTAAGTTAACCGCAGATAACGCAAATGACGTAGATTAAGACTGACTCGATCGGTTTTCTATCTGCGTTATCTGTTTTATCTGCGGTTAACTTGGTTAGAGCAACGGTTTACTCGTGAAGATCCAGTAAAGAATAAACCCACTCGCCAAGATCGAGCCGATCAGTATTGCGATCAGCAGCCCGATCAGCCCAAAAACAAAAACATAATCGCTCGTCGTGCCACGGCCCAAACCTGCGGCGCGTGTGCGGATGAGATTCATGTTTTGTTTGTTCGCCTTCCACACAAAATCGAACGCGTCGCCGACGAACGGCACCATCCCGACGACGTAATCGAGACCGATGTTGAACGCCATTCGCAGCAAAGTGATCTTCGGCACGCCGTATCTCACACCCGCGAACAAAATGTAAAACGAAGCGAAGCTCGTGATCGTGTCGCCGAAGTTCGGTATCAGCCCGATCAGCGAATCAAGCCCAAACCGCCACGTCGTGCCCGGCACGCGAAACAATCCGTCGAGATAGAACGACAGATCATCGAGACCCTTCTCGACCTCGATCTGCTTTTGTTGTTTTTGTAGCTCAGTCATATTTCCACCGCAGAGACGCAGAGACGCGGAGAAGGATTATTTTCTTTCTCTGCGCCTTTGCGTCTCTGCGGTTAACTATCTCCCGATTATCTTCACGCTCAGAATTTTATCGCCACGCACGATGTTGTCCACGACCTTCATACCAATTTCATTCACGTGACCAAAGACGGTGTAGCCGCCATCGAGGTGCGGCTGCGGGCTATGCGTGACGAACCATTGCGAGCCGCCTGTGTCTTTGCCGCTCAAAGCCATTCCGACGGCGCCGCGAACGTAACGTAGCCTATTGACCTCGCAGCGAATCGACCAGCCCGGCCCGCCGTTGCCGTCACCACGCGGATCGCCGTCCTGCATCACAAAATTCGGCACGACGCGGTGAACTTCGAGTCCGTTAAAATAGCCACTACGTGCAAGTTTAATAAAATTATCCACCGTCAACGGCGCATCTTCGGGAAAGAAATTGATTGTGAATATTCCCTTCGTTGTTGTTAACACTGCTCTGACCGAGCCGTTCTTTCGCGAAAGTGCACGTCGGTGATCGGCGTCGTTATTCAATAATTGACCCAACTTCGTCTGAGCGACGGGCCTGAACGCGATCACCTGGTCCTTACCTTTCTTCCTCGCTTCAGCAAGTGAAAACTCGATGCCTGGAAAATCTTTTTGCAGGTCTTTGTCTCCGAGTAGCTCAAAGGCTTTTCGACGCACAAGATAGTCGGCCGACGTAAGCGCGTTCAGCAATATGCCGACAGATTGCTTCTTATCCAGTTTGTACGCGGCATCAAGTATTGCGAGCTGCGCGTCATTGTCGTACTTGTCAGTGATGAAGGCAATTGAGAAGGCGCTCTTTAGTGCATCTACGTTCTCTTTCGACGCGGGCATCTCTGCGATAAGTTCTGCGGCGGCGGCTCGCACGAATACGTTTTGATTTTTTAACGCTTTACGAAGAGTCTCGCCGAGATCATCCGTTTTAAATCTCGCAAAAGCACGAAGCACATCGGGCGTGGCGAGCGTCAACTTTTCTTTCGGATCGAGCAACAGCATCGTCTGTGCGAGCGGACGGATAAGGCCCGGAGCCTCCGACTTTAGCTGCTTGCCGACGTCCGTGTTCGGCTCGATCACGGCGAACTCGCCGACCGTTTGGGCAAGAGAACTGTACTGCTTCCAATTGTCTAGCTTAGGCTTAGGTTTACCGTCGCCTCTAGCTTGCGAAATCCGAATACGCGCGATGTAGATCTCAGGCGTGTGGCCTTTGTCGATCTTGGCAAAACTCTCGAGCAAAGCTTCCGCTCGTTTGTGCTCTGAGTTCGGCAAAATTCGCCCGAGCGTAACGGCGAGTTCGATAAACTCATTTTGCTCAGCGGGTAAAAAAGTTGGTTTATGAGCCTTCTGAATCGCTGAAAGTAGTTTTCCCCCGTGATCGATAAGCCGGTCGGCGGCTTTTGCATCTTTAAGACTTCCCAAAGCGCGTATCGCCGCGACGCGGACGCGCGAATCGCGGTCCTCGGTTGCAGCTTTGAACAAAATGTCGAGTGCGTCTTTGTCTTCCGCCGCACCGAGAGCGCGGGCGGCGTTGGCGCGGACGATCGGGTCGGTGTCGCCCGCAAGTATCTTTCGCAATGCTTCGTTCGCGTTCTTTGCGCGTAAACGTGCGAGTGTGTTCGCGGCGTCGGCGCGAACTCGCGCATCGGAATGCGGCAAAAATTCCGCAACGGCAATATCAGCTCCGTCAGGCCGGGCACGAAGAGCGGCCGTCAGCGCGGCGAGGATCACTTCGCGATCGGTTTCGTTTTCGAGAGCTTCGAGGATCGTGCGTTTTAGCGCCGGCGTGATCGCGTTTGTCGGGTTAGCGGCGGCCATTTTACCGGCGGCCTCGATAATGCGCGCCCGCACATTCATAACTTTCTCCGACTTCAACGGATCAAGCAAGCCGTAAGTGTTTTTGATCGATTCGATCTCACCGATCGCAAATGCAGCCATCGCACGTGCCTCGGCCGACTCGTCGCTGGCGAGCATCGCGTGAAGTAGCGGCAACGCGCTCTCATTCCCAATCCGCCCAGCCGCGAGCGCCGCACGCACGCGAATATTTACGTTTGGCGATCTCATAAAATCTTCGAGCGTTGTATCGTAGCGACGAGCATCTTCGGATTTGAGAATTTGGATGCCGACGTTCAGAGGCACCTGTGCTCTTGTCGCCAAGCAACAAAATAAAATCGCAAAAACGACTGTAAAGAACTTATTGGTGTTCATGATTGTGTTCAACCACCCGCTACCTCAGGTGGTTCTGACTCGATAATTTTATAACTCGTCGTGATCGTCGCGGTCGGGCGCACAGTGGCGGCGACGGAGCAGTATTTTGTATCGGACAATTCAACTGCGTCGGCGACGGCTTTGTCGGAAACGTTGCGGCCGTGCACGATATGGTGGACGTGAAAGGTCACAAATTTACGGGGATGATCGTCGGCGCGCGTGCCCGTTATCTCGACTCGGTAATCGGTCACGTCTTGTCGTTTTTTGAGCAAGATCGAGATGACGTCCGCCGCTGTGCAGCTCGCGACCGAGACGAGCAGCATCTCGAGCGGAGTCGGTGCGGAGTGTCTATCTCCTTTTACGTCAATAGCTTGTGAATAGCCATTTGGAGTCGTGCCGATAAAGAATTCGTCGCCGGCGTAAGCAACGGTTGCCTTGTATTCGATTGTCGCCATAGTTCGTTTGCGTGCTAAAACGCGATTTTAGCATAAAGGTTGCGATGCGGGCCGAACCTCCTGAATACACTTGGCCAACCCTTGGCACGAATTGTGCTTCATACGGCACGGCGGGCAAGTTGTGTCCGATTATCATTTAAAATAAAGGATGGCCATTATGCAAAAGCTGACTCAAAAGATCGTCTCTATTGCTTTCCTCTCAGCATTAATTTTTGGTTTTACGTTTTCCGCTGACGCGCAAAAGCGAAACGAGCGCGACATTCGCGACGCGATGCGCAGCCTAAGCTCGAAGCTCGACGATTTTGAATACAATCTGCGCGAACAGATGCAACGCAATTCGGAATCGCAAGCTGATCTCGCGAGGATCGACGACGACATTCGAGACTTGCGCGACACGATTTTCGATTTTCAGGAAAATTTTAATAGTCACCGCGAAAACCGCGACGACGTGAGCAAGATCGTGCAAGCTGCACAGGCGATCGACAGCAACGTCAAAAACGCGCAACTCAATCGCCGCGTCGAGGACGACTGGAAAGGTGTTCGTGCGCAGATCGACCGTTTGAGCGCGAACTACGGCATCGTTAATAAATGGGGCGGCGTGAATTCGCCGCAGTATTCGCCGCCTGTTTCGACAAGCGGAACTTTTAATATCGGGCTTTCGGGCACATACGATATTGATCGAGGGCGAAGTGAAAACATCGACGACGTCGTTTCCGATACGAATCTCGGCAACGATCAGCAGCAAGATCTAAAAAGCAAACTCGAAGCGCCTGAACAGATCGCGCTCGATATTCGCGGGTCACAAGTTACGCTCGCGACAACGAACGCTTCACCGGTGAACTTCATCGCCGATGGCCGCGACAAAGTTGAAAAAGATGCTCAAGGGCGCACGATTCGACTGCGTGCGACGTTGAGCGGCAATGTCCTAACCGTCGCTTCGCTCGGTGGCGAAACCGACTACACGATCACGTTCACATCTGTCAGCAACGGTCGCGCTCTGAAGGTTTCACGTCGCATCACAACCGATTACTTGAATCAAACGGTTTTTGCCGAGAGCGTTTATAACAAAACCGACTCGGTCGCGCGACTCGGCATTCCGTCGGGCGGTGGCAATAACAATACTTACGATCCTAACGGCGGTTACTCGGACAACGACAATTCGGGCAACGTCAATACCGGCGGTGCTCCGAGCATCGTGACGACCAAGCCGGGCAATTACGTTGTGCCGAACGGCGTCGTCATCACGGGCCGTCTCGAAAACGAGATCAACACAAAGGTCTCGCAAAACAACGATCGTTTTCGCATGACCGTGCAATCGCCTGATGAATTTCGCGGCGCGACGGTCGAAGGTTATATTTCGAACCTCAAAAGCTCTGGCAAGATCAAAGGCGAGCCGAAGATCACGTTCAATTTTGAGCGGATCACGCTTCGCAACGGACAGACGTATGACTTCGCCGGCAACCTGCAGGCGATTCAGGACTCGACGGGCAAGACGGTAAAGATCGATAACGAAGGCACGGCCAAAGGCGACAGCCAAACTAAAGAAACCGCAAAACGCGGCGGCATCGGCGCCGGTGCGGGCGCGATCTTAGGCGCGATCATCGGCGGAGCAAAAGGCGCGGCCATCGGCGCTGTTATCGGCGGCGGCGCGGGTGCAGGCTCAGTGGTTGTCACCGGCAAAGAGGACATTCGCTTGATGCAGGGTTCGACGATCACGGTAACCTCCTCCTCACCGATGAACTCCGCAACCCGGTAAACCATTAACTGTATTGGGCGAAAGCCCGCACGCAAGTAAGGGCGTAACATCCAACTTGAATGTTACGCCCTTACTAACGTGCGGGCTTCTGCATTACCATATTCCTCATGAAGATCGTTCCCGAGGAGATCGAACAATACCGCGACCGCAAGTGGCGCCGCGAAGATTCGCTAAAGATCGACAGCGCCGAAGATGTCGAGGCAATGGTCGAAGAATTAGGCTTTTGTCTCGGCCTAACCGACGCGCGAAAAATGATGCCGTCGGTTTACATCGCGGTGTGCGGTCGTCGCGACGCGCACATGCCGCGCAATGTGCAAAAAGACGCGGAAGCAAGCCGCGCTTGGGTGCTCAAAGATGAGGTCATCGCTCGCAGCCGCGTTTATTACGCAAAACTCGTGAAAGGCAAATCGTGGTTTCTCGCGCGGCGGATGATACCGGCATTCAACACGCTTTGGGGCTGCTCGCGCAGCGGCGAGAGCGGCGTGCTCTCAAAAAATGCGCGGCTTGTTTTGAAAATCTTACGCAAAGAATATGAGATGGCGACCGCCGATCTTCGTGCCGAAACCGGCCTCGATCGCAGCTCGCTGACAAAAGCCATCGACGAACTTCAAAAGCGAATGAAGGTCGTTCCCGCCGAGGTCGTTTATATTCCAAAATTCACCTACATCTGGACTTTGAGCGAGGCGCGTTTTCCCGAAGAACTAAAAGTAAAAATGAAACGCGAGGACGCCGTTCGCGAACTCGCCCGCACTTATCTAGAAATGTGCGGCATGACTTTGCTCGGCGAGCTCAGCGGCAAATTCGGCTTCTACCGCTGGGAATCAGGCAAGGCAAATCACGAACTTGTTGACGAGGGTTTTGCTGAGCGGCTCGCAACGGGAGTTTACAAGCTCGCAAAATTTTAGCCACAGAGAACACAGAGATCGCTGAGAAATGGCTTGGTTCTCCACGATCTTATTGACTTGTCCAACTAATAAGAAATCCCGATATTGTTGAAGAAACTGCCCCAAAATAGGCGGGCAATACAATTGCCGAAATAATGACTCGTAGGAAAATGAGGGCTGCTGGGCCTTGTCGAAATGAACGAATCAGAAACTTGAGATTTAGTAGAGAAGCCCCGATTGCGGACAGAATCAAGAATATTGCAAATAGAATGAACCAAGAAAGGAGATAGAAGGCTCCGACGATTACAAGGTTTAGCAAATCTTGCTTTAGCTCGTCTCCTAAAGAAACCTCACGCTTCCATGCAGAATCAAAATCATTCTCCAAATCTGCTAGTTTTCGCTCAATCGGATCCATATCGCAACGATAACTGAAATTTTAGACTGGTTCGCCGTCTTGATAGAGCGTCTCAGGGGCAATGTCGGCGCCGTTTGGCCATGAGATCGTCCAGCCATCGACGAAAAACTTTCTGAAATAAGCTTTATCCTTTAGCGGCTTGAAAACGCCACGCCACTGTTTATCCTCGAGATTAGCGACCTTTTGCTCACCGTTGTCGAAGGTTATAAGGATCTTGTAGCCGGAGATGTATTCAGCGTCTATAACGACGGGCATATATCCCATTTCTCGCGGATCTAGTCGAGCGGATCGATCTTGTAAATTTCCCCGTCGCGCCGTGCCCGATCCCAATTTTCCATTAGTTCTTTTTGATGCAATTTCGCCCATTTCTTAATTAGAGACTTGGCAGTCCTGGATTTGAATCTTCTCCCCTTAATAAGATTACCATCAAAGTCAAAAGATGCCCGCTGTCCCTGATACTCGGCATGAAAATGCGGCGGATTGTGTTCTCGGTGAAACATCCGAATGATAATACCGAAAAAGAATGATACATACGGCATATATGACTTTAATCTAAGACATCATTCTCGGTAAACGGATTCACGACTGTAACGCCGCGATAGGTTGCGCCTGAGGCCATGTCCTCGGACAAAACATATTTGCAGTTGGCCTTTTCCGCTGCCGCGATGATGAGCGAATCCCAGAATGAAACTTGCGTAGTTAGATTGAGATCAATAGCCTGTTCGATCAACTCGAGGTCAATATTCACGATCTCCAGTCTCCGAAAGCTATGAATAAGCTGTTTTACTATTAATCGTTCTGCCTTTAGCTTTGTGGTCGCGACCGAATAAAACTCCTGAACCACTTGAGTTGAAATCACCGGCTGATGTTTGACAGACAGAGTGTGCAGAATCACTCTTGCCCTGGTTTTTTTCTCAAGATCGCGATCGTCTATCGAGTAAACAAATATGTTTGTATCAATAAAGATCTTAGACACGATATAGCTCTTCTCTCGACCAGCGCTTACCGTCAGATGAAACCTGTAACTTGTCCATTATCTCGAACATCTCGTCAAAAACTCCGTTGTCTTTTCTGGCGACCGCGTGTTCAAGCAGCCGGCGAACCAACGCATTCAACGAGATGTTGTGCTTGCGCGCGTACTCGCGTCCTGCGTTGAGAAGGTCATCGTCCATTGACAGAGTAATGTTTTTCATAATGTCCTTTTACACATAATAAGTGCACACAGTTTGAAGGTCAAGAAAAATTTGTGACATTCTTACGTTTAAGTTTGCTAGTACTTTATTAATTCGCGGACCGCGTTCTCAACGTCTTCAGATTGCGGCAGGATGAAATCTTCGAGCTGCGGGGCGTAGCCGACGAAGGTGTCGATGGCGCCGACGCGTCGGACGGGAGCGTCGAGGTATTCAAAAAGTTCGTTCGAGATACGTGCGGCGATCTCGGCGCCGTAGCCGTATGAGATCGGGTCTTCGTGGGCGACGATGACGCGGCTGGTTTTCTTGACGGACTCTGCGATCGCTTCCCAGTCGTAGGGCACGAGTGTGCGCAGATCGATGATCTCGACGGAAACGCCGTCGGCTTCGAGACGTTTTGCGGCTTGGTTCGAGCGTTCGACAAGCGCTCCGTAGGTAATGATCGATACATCTTGCCCCGCGCGAACGCGTTTTGCTTTGCCGAACGGAATTAGAAATTCGTTCGACGGATATTGCGACTTGTTATAGATCTGGCGGTAAAGATGTTTGTGTTCTAAGAATAAAACAGGATCGTCGCAGCGAATTGCCGTTCGCAAAAGACCGTTTGCATCGAGCGCCGTTGACGGATAAACGATCATCAAGCCGGGCGTGTGCGAAAAGAGTGTCGTGCCCGATTGCGAGTGATAAACGGCGCCGCCTTTGAGATAACCGCCGACGGGCACGCGCATCACCATCGGGCATTTCGTGTCGCCATCGCTTCGCCATCTGGTTAGCGCGACCTCATTGCGGATCTGCATCATCGCCGGAAAGATGTAATCGAAGAATTGAATCTCGACGACCGGTTTTAAATTGCGGATCGCCATCCCGACCGCGCGACCGACGATGTTTGCCTCGGCAAGCGGCGAGTTGAAAACGCGTGCGCCGCCGAACTTTCGCTGTAGGTTTGCCGTAACCTTGAACACGCCGCCTTTGCCTTTTACGGTTTCCAGATATTCCTCACGCGAACAGTCGGCGACGTCTTCTCCAAAGACGACGATGCGCGGATCGCGTTCCATCTCCTCAGTCATGCAGCGGTTGATGAGATCGACCATCGTGCCGGCGTTGCCGGAGAGTTCCGCGCCGTCTTCGGTGTCGAACAACTGCCGGTCGGTCGGATCGACATCGGGTGAGAAAACATTTCGCAAAGCAGTTTCCGGTGCGGGCTGCGGCGTCTCGATCGCGATGTCGGCGGCTTTGTTGACTTCGTCATCGACCTCTTTTCTCAAAGCCTCGAGCTGTTCTGACGAAGCGATTCCTTCGGTCATCAAAAACTCGGCGTAAGTTTTGATCGGGTCGATCGCGGCGTCCGATTCGCGCTCCTCGTCTGGGCGATAAAGTTTTTCGTCGTCAGAGAGCGAGTGCGAATACGGGCGAATTACTTTTGCGTGTATGAACGCCGGACCTTTTCGTTTGCGACAACGCTCGACCGCTTTTTTGAATGCCGCGTATGACGCGAGCGGATCGGTGCCGTCAACCTTTTGCACAAAAAGATTCGGAAAGCCCGAGATCAGTTTAGAAATGTCGCCGCCTGCCGTGCCGACCTCGACCGGAACGCTGATCGCGTAACCGTTGTCTTCGACGCAAAAAATAACCGGCAGTTTTAAATTACACGCGGTGTTGAGCGCTTCCCACCATTCGCCCTCGCTGGTCGTGCCGTCGCCGACCGACATATAGACGACCTCGTCGCCCTTGAAGCCGGTGACTTTGTCGCGCAGTTGTTTTACTAGCGAAGCTCGATACGACGCCTCGGCCGCGCCGACCGCGTGCAGCGCCTGCGTGCCCGTGCACGACGATTGCGAAGGAACATTCAAATCTTTGTGTCCCCAGTGCGAAGGCATCTGCCGCCCGTGCGAATTAGGATCGACCTCGGCACCGACAGCCGACCACAACATCTCTTGCGCCGTCATGCCGAGACCGAGCATCAACGCGCGGTCGCGATAATACGGAAAGAACCAATCGTATGCGGGCTTCATCGCGAGCGCCGCGCCGACGAGAACAGCTTCATGACCCGCGCCGCTGATTTGAAAATAGATCTTGTTCTGTCCCTTTAACTGAATTTCCTTGTCGTCGATCCGCCGCGACAAATACATCGTGCGGTAAAGACCGACGAGTGTTTTTTCGTCGAGGCCGTGACGATCACCGGTTACTTTCGAGTCAAACGGCGTCGAAACCTTTGGCGTTATAGCGTCGTCAGCCGCAGCTTTCGCCGTCGGCTGCACCTTTTCGTCGGGCGAGTAGCCGTCGGCCTCCATCGTCTTCTCGCGCTCGGCGACCACCGATCTCGCTTCGCCCTTTGGCACAAGTTTTCTTACAGTTGTGGACATAAACCAGTAACTTGAATCATAAAAATTCAGGCTTATTAATAAGTTTTAAAGATAGCAAATCACGGGAAGAGCGGCAATTTCACTCAAAGCGACCGCGCCAAATCATCGGGTCGCGACTTGTATGGAAAACAGAAACTACGAGGATAGAAGTAGATTCGACGAGATAAATTATTATGTAGGGAAATTTGTTAACCACAACTCGACGAAAATCTTTCTCATGCACAACGGGGAAAGCCGTTGGGTGCCGCTGGATAGATTCGACGGCCATTTCAACAGCCTCGCGGAACTGTCTCCCGAGACCCGCTTCACGCTCTTCGTGCCAGATTACTGCTTCATCAGCTTCGACAGCAGCCGAACGGAGAAATTTGACGGGGCGTTTCATGCACGTCGCCGAAGTTTTTCTTTAACCTCTTCCCACTGAATAACATCGCCAGGATTATTGCGGTAATCTTCTAACCGGCGTTCGAGCTCCTTTTTCTGCTCTTCGGTTAGCGGAAATGCGTTCGGGTCTTGTTCGACACTATCGTACAACGCATAAGCTATTCGCAGCCGTTCAGGTGGCGGCAGTTTTAGGGCTTCTTCTAATACAGCACTCATAACATTTTTGGCTTTACGGACTCGGCAAAATGGCAATCCACCGCGTCGCGTATATTCGAACGCAATTCATCTATATTGTCGCCTTCTGTAAAGATCGATTCGCCAAGGGCTCGCGCCGTGTAGCCGCCTTCTACCGCATCTTCGACCAAAAAAATAATTTCGTTCATCTGCGTGATTATATCAAAAAGTGGTTTTCACGGTGTTTTCAAAACCCAACCGTTCGGATCAATTTTCGACGTTGGTCCACCAAATTTTACCGAGCCGTAACCGTTCTTCATCTCAACTCGCTGTATTTTCCCATCAACCATATAATCAATTGGCATCGGAAATGGCATGTTACCTGGGGTTTCCCATCTGAGATTTAGCACCGGACTATTCTCCTCGCCTATGAATTGCGTTTCACCCACAAGTTTCGGCAGTTTCGGCTGGCGTAGGTAAAGTTCAAAGAACCAATCGAGCTCGCACTTACACTCAGCTTCCGCGATGGTGAGAAAGTCGTCCGTGTTTACCAATCTTTCTTGCCGACCGTCTGTGAGTTTCTCCATTTCTTTTGTCGGATACGCCATTCGACGCAGAGCGCGAAAGAATGCGTCGTCGCCGATCAGATAGCGCAGCGTGTGCAGCACAACTGCGCCTTTGCCGTAAATATCGCCGTCGGATTTTACGAAGTCGGGGGCCGCGAGATAAACCTCGTGTGCAAATTTCGCTTCAAGCGGCGCGACCGGCTGCATGTTGCGAGTCGTCTTTACGCGATTTTTCATTGCGTTGAAATAAGCCTCTTTTCCTTTCGTTTCTTCGACATAAAGCGTGTCCATAAACGACTGAAAGCCTTCGTGAATCCAAAAGTCGCGCCAGTCGCTCGCCGTCACGAGATTGGCCCACCATTCGTGACCGAATTCGTGAAACATCAGCCAGTCAAAACCGTCCTCGTCAAACCGATATTTGTTGCCGTAGGCGATGTTTGTCGAGTGTTCCATGCCGAGATGCGGCGTCTCGACGATGCCAAGCTTGATCGCACGAAACGGAAACGGTCCGAGATACTTTTCAAAAAACGCGTTGTATTTTTTTGTCTCGGCGATAAGTTTCGCTCCCTTGTCGTAACTCTCGGGCAGTATGTAAAACTTGATCGGTATCGTTTCGCCGGTCACGCTTTTCACGCTGTCCTCGATCAGCTTATATGGCGCGGCGTTGAAGACGAGCGAGTAGTTTGCGATCGGAATCGGCATTCGCCAATTGTAAGTAGTAGTGCCGTTTGAGTTTTTCTTTGCAGATTCGAGTTTGCCCGGCCCCGTGGCAATTAGCGGATCGGGAACCGTGATGCGCATTGCGGAAGTCGCGGGTTTGTCCGACGGATGATCTTTACAAGGGAATAAAAGATCGGCGCCGTCATTTTGCAACGCGACCGAAACCCAATCGGCGCCATTCGGCGTTTTCGACCACATAAAGCCACCGATCCACGGCGGATTTGGCGCGACACGCGGCGTGCCTGAATACGTGATCGATGTCGTTACGTCCTCGCCAACCTGCTTCGTCATCGGGAACCATATCCAAATTTTGCCGTCCTTGTGCTCGAACTTCACATCGCGTCCGCTCTCGGTCAGTTTGCTGATCGAGTATGGCGTGTCGAGATCGAGCACGATCACGTTTGTCGGAATGACGACCTTCGCAGCCATCACCGTCGTGCCGCTGATAGATTTATTTGTGGGATCGACGTTTAGCGCGATGTCGTAATTCAACACGTCGAACGCGGCTTGCTCAAACTTCAACGGCCCGCCGGTCTCTGTCGGCCGCGTCGGGTGCTGGCGTTGAGCTGAGAAATTGACGGCTGTGATGAGCACAAAGGCAATTATCGTGATCTTGTTCATATTAGTTACTACTTTACACTCGATTCGAGTTAGCCGAAAATATCGTAAATGTCCGGTCGAGTAATTTACACGTTATTGAGTGTGCTGGTTTTCGCCCTCTTTTCTTTTGCGCAAGACACCACGCCTGCGGTGAAAAAAGCGAACGAGCGTCCGGCTGAAAAAGTGCGCGTAGATGCAGAACCGTTCGACAATGCTGACATCAAGACGATGGCGTCGAAGTGTGTAAGCTTAGACACCGAAGTCGGCTTGATCGAGATCGAGCTGTTTCCCGAAAGCGCGCCGGAATCTGTGAGAAATTTTCTAAATCTAACCGCGACCGGACTTTTTGACACGACCACATTCAGCCGCGTTGTGCCGGGTTTTGTGATTCAAGGCGGAAGTTTGTGGACGCGAATCGGCGCTTTGACATCGGCTCAAGCCACTCGTGCGCGGCGCGCTTTGCAAGACGAACCAAACAAGATTCTTCACGAACGCGGAATTGTCTCAATGGCCCGCGGCGACGAACCAAATACCGCTAAGACTAGCTTCTTTATCCTCGTGACGCGCAGCGAACATCTTGACGGCATGTTCGCCGCCTTCGGCCGTGTGACAATAGGCATGGAAGTCGTCGATGCGATCAACAAAGCTCAGGTCACGGACGAAAAACCGCAAAAACCTGTTCGCGTTAAAAAAGCCAACGTACAAAGTTGCACCGCAAACTAACCACTTGGCACTAGAAACTATCCACTGAAGGAATCAGTTCGCTTCAGTGAATAGTTACGAGTGGATAGTGACAAGTTAATCTGCAAAATCCAGATCGAGCGTCATGCGATATTCGTTCGCCATCGACGGATGACCGTGTGCCATTGAGACATCGATGCCGCGTTTGTAAGTTTCAATCGCTTTTTCGCGCTCACCGTTTTGCAAATATGCATTTGCCAATACGCCGTATGCGTTGCCTTCGTCGTCGAAATTTGAAATGTAATTTTCGAGCAGCTCAATGACTTTTTCGTTATCGCCGATCTTCTCGTATTCTTTCGCGAGACCAAACATCACCATCGTGTTATCGGGCTCGGCGACTAACATCTGCTCAAAGACTTCGATGCGGTTTTGCATAGATCGAGGTTAACAAATGATCGATGTCGGATAAAGAAGATTGGCCGCAGATGACGCAGATGACGCAGATTTGAGCGATCCATCAATTCTTTTTGATCTGCCTTATCTGCGTCATCTGCGGTTAAAAAAGTCTAGCCTGAATCGGCTCGGTATAAACCGGTTCAGGCTCGGCGATGGTTTCGTGCTGTTTAAATCCAAGTCGCTCGGCGTGAAAACTAAATAGTTTTTTTGTGACTTCCCACTGCTCGGTTTTTCCGACGCCGCGTTCTTTGTAAGTGCGATGGCGAAGCGAGCCGCCTCGCTCGCGCTTTATTGTATTGATGATTTTAGTAACGCGAGTCGGTGGAAGACGTTCATGCATTTTCGCTACGAAATATTCTTCGATCGAGTCCGTGTCGAGATGCAGCAGCGACATAAATGCGCGCGTCGCTCCGCAATCTCTCGCTCTCTCTAACAAGCCCGGAATGTCGGATTCGTTATAACCGGGAATAACGGGCGCGACACCGATGCCGACCGGAATTCCTGCGTCAGCGACCATTTTCATCGCGCGAAAGCGCGCTTCGGGCACGGGCGTGTAAGGCTCGAAAGGATTTGATTTTTCTTTTGTTAAAAACGGCAGCGAAAAAAAGACGGTGACTTTGTTTAGCTTTTGCAGAACGTCTATATCGCGAGTTACGAGCGGCGATTTTGTTATCACACCGACCGGCACGCGAAACTCTGCGCAAACCTCTAGGCATTGGCGTGTGAGTTTGTAATTTGCCTCGAGCGCAATATAGGGATCGGTCGCAAAGGAAAAATCCAAATGCGGCATTTTGTCGCGACATTTTTTTAATTCATTGCGCAATAGCTGCGGAGCGTTTGGTTTGACGACGATCTTTGTTTCAAAATCGGTGCCGGCTCCGTAGCCGAGATACTCGTGATACTGCCGTGCGAAACAATACGTGCAGCCGTGAACGCAGCCGCGATAACAGTTGACCGTGTAACGCCAGCCGCCTTCCCAGTCGGACGCAAAAGCCTTTGTAATAATTTTCTTTGTCGCTATCTCCTCAAAGATCTCGAGCTTTGTCGGCGGCGGCTCGCCAATGTATTCGGCTGAGTATTTGTTGTAGGGATTGGGCGGGTTTTTGATATGTCGCACAAATGCAACAATAGCCTATCTGCGGGCACAACGCAAAATATCGCCCACGAAATACACGAAATTGAAAGACCGCCCTTTTTGTGTTTTTCGTGTCTTTCGTGGGCTACAGTTCTTTCTGCATCAACAGATCAGTCTGCGAATCGGAGCCGAGTTGGAAAACGTGTTTCCCAACGACGCGAAAACCATTCTTCTCATAAAACCTCTGAGCCCGCGGGTTGTATTCCCAAACGCCGAGCCACATGACGTCGCGATCTTCTTTCACAGCGCGCTCAAAACACGCATTCATCAAATCCTGCCCGACACCTTTGCCGATGTATTCCTGATGCGAATACAGCCGCGACAATTCGACGGGGCGTGTCGCTGTGATGCCGGGCTCGATGTTATCGAAAATTATTTTTGCATAACCCGCTGCTTTGTAATCAATCTCAGCGATGAGAAAAATATTCTTCGCGTCAGCAAGCTCGACCGAAATTTGTTCGAGACTAAAAGCCTGCCGCATATAATGCGCGAGATCATCCGGCGCATTTTTTGGATGATGCGCAAACGCATCCCAAAATGTCGTGTAGGACAGATCGGTGAGCAATTTTGCGTCGTCGGGTGTGGCCTGTCGGATGTTGATCTTGTCAGACACGAGAAAGAAAGTTCTCCAAAACGAAAATCTTACGGATCCTAAATCGCAACGGCGATTGGAGCAAAGCAAAGGCTTTAAGTCCGTCAAGGCCAGAGACAAAGTATGGTTCCTTGCAGGCTGGAATTTCAGAAAGCCAGCCCGGAGCTTGTATTCCGATCTCATCGCACAACGACTCGGTCGTGGACGCAAGCAGCGAGTCCATTTTGTCGCCAGTCCGAACAAACGGTTCGGCGACTTGGCCTAGTGTCTTTTGACGGCGAAAGTCGTCAACAAAATCCATCAGATAGAGCCGCCAGTTTGCCTCATCTTCATTTATCTGTTGCCTGACTTGCTTTAACGTAATCATTGTTCAAACAGCGCTTCGATAAAGTATTGGGTAACTGGCATGATCTGATTACGCGGATAGTATTTTTCAACCAGATCGAGAACCTCGGCAGATGTTTTCAGCCCAAGTATCTCGACAAGAAACATTATATCGCTCGCATCCCAAGAGTCGGCCCTCGCGGAAAGAGCTTTCATCGCAAGCAAATAATCCGGCTCGGGTACAAATACTTTCAGATGCGAAAGGTCAATGAATATATTGTTTGCGTGCTCGACGACATAGCCTTTGACACCATCATTTAGCCAGTCTGACGGGAGATCGTGTCGTTTGGCGATCACTTCAGTAGCCACACGAATTTCCGACGCGGGAGCAAAGATCGCATCAACATCCTTGGTCGCTGCCCGAGCATTATAGACCAGACACATCACCGCACCGCCAAAAAGCGAAACTTCGCCTTTGATATCCATCAAGCGAAGCTCGTCGTTTAGCTCGGTTAGGTATTGTTTGATCTCGTCTGCGGTCATAAATCAAAATTGCAAAAATTACAACAGTTCAACGCCGTATTCATTGAATAAATTGTCAGAAGTAATAACCGGAACGATTTCGACCAGCGCTTGTGAAATGATCAAACGATCGAAAGGATCGCGATGATGAAACGGCAGTTTTGATAACCGAAGGATGTGTTCAGGTTTGATCGGCAAAATAGAACTTGTCGAGTTTTCGATCTCATCAAAAATAGTTTCGAGAGGTTTTGAAAGGGAGAGTTTCTTGACGCTCGTTTTGATGCCAATTTCCCAAAGACTGGCCATACTTACCAGAATTTGATTAGCTGTATCAGCAATCAATGTTCTATATTCAGGAAATAAAGAAACATTTCCCTCAAGATGCCAGATCAGAATGTGCGTATCTATCAAAATACGCATTACATATATTCCTCAAAGTCTTCCAGAGGTGCATCAAAATCGTCAGCTATATGAACGACTAGTCCTTTCATGCTTCCGAACTGCATTGGTTTTTTTTGGTCGCCGTTTTTTGCATGTTTGGATACCTTGATGAGTTTTTTATTTTCCATCTCATCAAGCATCTCTTCGGCTTTTGGCTCCAATATTGTTACGTCGACGGTCAGCATAAATAAATTGTAGCATACGCCGGCAAAGCGAACTCTTTACTTCCCGCTCATAATAAGCTTTGCAATTGTTTGAAGCTGCATGTTCGACGTGCCTTCGTAGATGGCGCCGATCTTCGAGTCGCGCCAGAATTTTTCGACCGGGTAATCTTTGACATAGCCGTAGCCGCCGTAGAGTTCGATGGCTTTTGACGAGACGTTTTCGGCGCAGCGTGATGAATAAAGTTTTGCGATCGCGGCTTCTTTTAAGAAAGATTTGCCGGCGTCTTTTAAACGCGCGGCGTTGTAAACGAGCAGACGCGTTGCTTCGATCTCGACTGCCATCTCGGCGAGTTGGAATTGCACGGCTTGAAAGCTATTGAGAGACGAACCGAACTGCTCGCGTTCAGCGGTGTATTTGAGCGCGGCTTCGTATGCTCCTTGCGCGATGCCGAGCATTTGGGCGGCGATGCCGATGCGGCCTTCGTTGAGGGTTTCGATCGAAACCTTGTATCCGCGCCCGACTTCACCGAGAACGTTTTCTTTTGGAACTTTGCAGTTGTCGAAAATGAGTTCAGTGGTCGAGGACGCGCGGATTCCGAGCTTGTCTTCTTTTTTGCCGACGCTAAATCCCTCAAAACTTTTTTCGACAATAAACGCCGTGATTCCTTTGTAACCCGCATCAGGATCGATGGTCGCAAAGACGAGAAATATCTCGGCCTCGTTACCGTTCGTGATCCAGAGTTTTTGACCGGTTAGTTCGTAACAATCGCCTTTATCGACGGCGCGTGTTTTTAGCGCAAAGGCATCCGAGCCGGAACTTGCTTCGGACAAAGCGTATGCACCGACCTTACCGCTCGCCATTTGCGTCAGATATTTTTTCTTCTGCTCGTCGTTCGCCCAACGCATAATCGCGTTCGTCACGAGCGTGTTGTGAACATCGACAAAGACCGAAACGCTCGCATCGACACGGGCGAGTTCCTCGATCGCGAGTATCGCGTTAAAGATCGTCGAGCCGGCACCGCCGTATTCCTCGGGCGACTCGATCGCCATCAGACCGAGCTCGAAGCAGTGTTTGATAACGTCGGCATCGAGCTTCGAAGCGTGTTCCATCTGCTCGACCTTCGGCCTCACTTCACCCTCGGCGAATTCGCGCACCGACGAGCGAAATAATTCTTCCTCTTCCGATAAAACGGTCAAACCTGCATTTGTCATAACGGTTCCTGTTGCAGTTGTCATAAACTAAGTGTTAGTAAGCGCGCACGTGAATGAGTTTGCGCCGCAGAGCCCTTACTTACGTGCGCGCCTACTGACACTACATTTTAGACAGCATCATAAGGCAACGCAAAGTGAATCCGACGCTCAAACCCTCAGAAATACAGACGCGAAAATACAGCAGGCTAAAATTATTGGCCGTATTGCTGACGCTGTTTGGCATTGCACTGTTCGGATATTTTATCTACGCGGTCGGTTTTGGCGAGATCGTCGATGGAGTAGGGCGTTTTGGCTTTGCGGGATTTGCGGTGATCGTCGTGCTTTATTTTTTTAGGCTGGTCGTGCGTGCTCTTGCGTGGAACGCGTGCGTGCACGAGCCGCACGAATTAAAACTGAAAGACACGCTTCCGGCTGTTGTGATCGGCGAAGCGTTGAGCAGCACGATACCGCTCGGCATTTTGATCAGCGGGACCGCAAAAGCAATCGTGGTGCGAAAGCGAATTCCGCTCGTCGCGGCTTTTTCGTCCGTCGCGACCGAGAATCTTTTTTACAGCTTTGTCACGAGTTTGTTTTTGATCGCCGGTGCGACGGTGATGCTACGGACTTACGTCGTCGACGAAAGCCTGATACTCACAATCAATGTCTTGATCGCGATCGTGGCGATCTTACTTTCACTCGGAATCTTAATGGTCGTGCGGCAATGGCATTTTGCGAGTTGGATCGTTAATTGGCTTTACGACAAAGGTTTTCTAAAGCGGCTGCTAGAAAACGGGCGTGGCGAAGTTCGTCGATTCGAAGATCTGATCTACGGCTTTTACCGAAAATATCCGCAACGGTTTTTGCCGGTGTGTTTACTCGAAGGTTTATATCACGCGCTTGGTATCGCCGAGGTTTGGTATATTCTCAGTCGCATCGCGGACGTCGCACCGAGTTTGCTCAACGCCTTCCTGCTCGAATCTGTCAGCCGTCTCGTAACGATAATCTTCAAGCTCGTGCCGTTCGTCATCGGCGTTGACGAGGCCGGCGCGCAGTTCGTCGGCGAGACGGTCGCGCTTGGCGCCGGCGTCGCCGTGACGCTCGCAATCATTCGCAAAGGGCGAATTCTGTTCTGGACCGCGATCGGCGTCGTCCTTATCATCAAACGCGGCCTCTCGATAAAAGATATTTCGTCTGCACTCGACGAATGACAAAGTAGAAACATGCCCGCGGCGTGAGCAAGGGTTACTTTAGAGCCCACGGAGCCCTTACTTACGTGCGGGCTACTGACACGACACTCGACAAAATGCGAGTTGTTGTGTCAGAATT
>Ga0187894_10000775_pt1 | contig 43121 bp, 30 predicted proteins | sample GBC1701081metaG_FD_136650 | JGI IMG/M metagenome (GOLD analysis project Ga0187894, IMG submission 136650) | White microbial mat communities from a lava cave in the Kipuka Kanohina Cave System on the Island of Hawaii, USA - GBC170108-1 metaG ... | reverse complement strand
TTCCGGGCGTCCTCACGCTGCACTTGGACGTGACGGATCTCGAAGCGCTGGCGCGCGTGAACGCGAACATCGAAGGAGCGGAGGTGGCTGTCCGGCTTCATGACGACAGCTTCGGCAAGGACGGTCCCGGGCCGAACGGCATCATGAAGCTGCGCGGCCGCTCCACGCGCCTCGCCATACAGAAGTCGTACAAGATCAAGCTCGCCAGCCGGACCGACCTATGGCGAGGCCATCGGGAGCTGAACCTCAACAAGCATCCCTGGGATCTGACACGGATTCGCAACAAGCTGGCCTTCGATCACTTCCGCTCCGTCAGTAATTTCACGGGGCTCCGAACGCAGTTCGTACAGGTCCTCCTCAACGGCGAAGACCTTGGCATTTTCACAATGATCGAAGAGGTGGATGCCCGCTTCTTGGCGCGCCACGGTCTGGACACCAAGGGCTCCCTGTACAAGCCGGTGTCGTTCAACTTTCAAGAGATCCCCGCCGACGTTGCAATGAACCCGGCGGCGCTGGAACGGATCGTCGAGAACAAGGCCAATCCCGATCACGCGAAGCTGGCGCAAATGACCCGCGACGTCAACGACTTCAACGAAGACATAAACGACGTCATTGCGCGGCACTTCAACCGCGACAATTACATGACCTGGTTGGCGGTGAATCTGCTCACCGGAAATCTGGATACCGGCAGCTCGAACTACTACCTCTATAGTCCGTCCGGCTGCCAGGGCTGGTACATCCTTCCTTGGGACTACGACGGGGCGTGGGGATTCCCGGAGCAGCCGGGCCAGCCACCCAAGCGCCGGTGGAGGACCGGCCTGGCCAACTGGTGGCTGTCGGCGCTGCACCGCCGTTTCTTCCAGGACGCGCGCAATCGCGCGGATCTCGACCGCCGCATCGAGGAGCTGCGCGCGACGGTCTTCTCTGGACCGCTCACCCGCGAGCTCCTCGACGGATATCATGACATCGTGCGTCCGCTGATCGCGGTGCCGCCGGACGTGGACTATCTCGCCTCGCACCAATCGACGTCGGCGGCGCAGTCCCTGGCGCAATGGCGGATCGAATACGACCGCGTCGGGAGCGCCGTGCAGGGCAACTACGACGAGTATCAACGGACGCTGGACTGGCCCACGCCGATCTGGCTCTCGTCGATTCCGCCGGGCCAGCCGCTGCGATTCATCTGGAGCCCGTCGTACGACTTCCAGGGGGACGGGCTCACGTATGATTTCGAGCTGGCCGCGAACGCGGCGTTCGATCCGTCGCAGCTGCTGGTCGAAAGGCGTGGTCTGGTCGCCACCGAGACGTCGGTGGAGGGGTTGGCGACGGGCACCTACTTTTGGCGCGCCATCGCCCGCGACACGCGCGCCCCGGAAACGAACTGGCAGGTGCCGTTCGTTCTCTACGAGATGATCCAGATCGTCCCGTGAACAATTCGCGTCGACTCTGTTACGGCCGCTCCGGGCGGGGTTACGCCGAAGTAACCGTCGGGAATATTTTCTCATGAATTTCAGCAGCTTACGTCCGCAGAGCGGTTGGGCATCGGCGTTGCAAAGGCGTTGATCAGGCCGGAGCCGACAACAACTGACGGAAACAGGTGGCGCCATGGCACTGGGACTGACAGCGACGAAAATTCCTCCAAACAACGGCAGCAGCTACCCCGCCACCGGCGCGCCCGAGCACGAACGGCGCTTCCTCCTCACGCGGGATGCGGCGGATGCGTTCGTCGCGGCGATCGCCGCCCATACGATTGCCGACATCCACGACGACCACAACCCGGTCGAATACACCCGCACCACCTACCTGGACACGGATGACTTCGCGTTCTTTCGATCGTCCACCGGGGAAACGTCGCACCGCTTGCGGGTCCGCGAGTACGCGTGCGCGCCGGATCTGACGTCCGCGCCGCTGTTTACCGGGCTCTGCTTTCTGGAACTCAAGCAGGTCCGTGACTCGCTGCGGATCAAGTCTCGCATCTCCGCGCCGCCCGCGGTCATCGCGCAGGTCATCGAGGGCCGCCGCCACATTGACGTCATCTCGGGGTGGCGGCTGGCCCCGCTGCGGGCGCTGGCGCGGCAGCTCGACGCCGCCCAGTTCGCTCCTCGGGTCAGCACCTGGTACCGGCGCGCGTGCCGCACCGACGAGACCGGACGCATCCGAATCACGCTGGACGCCGACGTGTTGTTCTGCCGGCCGACCCCCATCAGCGCGGCTTGTCGGCGGGCCACGCCCGGCGATCTGGTGGCCCGCGGCCCCGAACGGCTGCTCGAGGTGAAGTACCGCGACGACGAGCCTGCCTGGTTGGCCCGCGCCCTGGGTCCGCTGACCGAGTCTACGCACTTCTCCAAGTTCCGCTTCGGCATGCAGGCGCTGCTCGCCATCGTCCCCGCTGACGAGGGCGCCGCCCTCTCGTCAGAAACGCCCGTCGAAGAACTGCGCTCCGTGGCCTGACGTCGATGCTGACCATGTCGGCCCTGGTGGCAGCGGCGGCTGCTGCAACGATCGTCGATCCCCCACCGGCCGAGCCGGTGGCGACCGTGGAGGCGCGCAGTGAAGCACCGCCGGTCGAGGCGAAGGCCAACGTCGGCGAGACCGGCGAGAAGCCTGAGAAGGTGGAGATCGAGCGCGGCCGCGACCGACAGAAGAACGACGGCAAGGTCGCGATCCACGGCCGCGTGTTTCTTCGTTCGGAGGTCGAATCCCAGGGCGACCGAGCGCCCAGCTCGGACGTTTCACTCGCCAGCGTGCGCGCGGAGCTTCGCTACCGCTGGCAGAAGTGGCTGCGCGTCATCGTGGAGGCTGAGCTGACCAACAAGCCGGACCTGCGCGACGGTTTCATCAACGCGAGAAACAAGATGTGGAGCGTGCGAGCCGGGCAATTCAAGCTGCCGGTCTCCGTCATAGAGATGGAGTCGCCCTGGACCCTGCCTGTGGCCCGACGAGGTCTGCTGAACGACGTCATCGTCGACACGATGCAGATCGCGGGGCGGCGGCCGGGGGCCGAGGTCGAGTGGCGGGGCCGCGGGGTGCTTGACCTGCGATTGACCGCGGGCGCCTTTCAAGGTGTGGATGCGTCGGGAGACCGCCTGTCGGGCTCCCTCGATTCCCAGAGCGTAGCGGGACGGGCCTCGGTGTCGCCCGGCCCCATCGAGGTCGGAGTCTCGGGCGAATGGCGCGCGGCCGAGCCCCTCGTGGGAGCCGGCCTCAGGCGCTTCTGGTCGGCCGGCCTCGACACCGTCCTGGACGTCGATTTCGGCCGGCACGGGCTGCGCGTGTGGGGGGAAGTGCTGGGCGGCGGCTCTTGGATTGACGAGGATCCCGCGGACGGACGCGACACGACGTTCGCGGCGACGCGGGCCATCGCAGCATGGCGCTTGGGCGGCGGGAACGACGGCGACAAGTACATCGAGCCCTACGTCATGGTAGGTGTGCTCGATCCTAACTTGCGTGTCGGCGCGGACCTCATGAGAGAGGTGGCGGCCGGGGTGAACCTGGGGGTGTGGAGGCGGGTGCGTTTGACGTTCGAGTACGAGGCGTGGCGCGTGGAGCGGAACACGCCGCCGCTGTTACTGGCCAGTCTTCAGGATCGAGACGCGTTCGTTTTCCAAGTAGGAGGGGCCTTCTGATGTTCATCGTTTTCGAAGGAATCGACGGAAGTGGCAAGACCACCATCTCGAACCAGGTCACAAAGGCCCTGCGCGGGTCGGGATTGGTGGTCGAGCACCTGCGCGAGGGCGGGAAGTTCGGATCCACCGTGACCCAGAACATCCGCGAGTTCACGCGCGACGCCCGAAACCTGGATCTGGTGCCGCACGCCGAGCTGCTTCTTTATGTGGCGCGCGACGTTCAGCTCATCGACGAGCTGGCGCGCCCCATGCTGCGTCAGGCGGACATCGTGATCGCCGATCGCTTCCTCTACTCACCCGAAGTGCTGGCGCGCCATGGGCGGGGGCTTCAGAAGGAGGAGGTCGACACCATCATCGAAGCCGCGGCTCGCGGGCTGAAGCCCGACCTCGTGTTCCTGATCGACGTGGATCCACACATCGCCCGCGCTCGCAGGCGCGTCAGCAAGATTTTGACGCGCGACGGTCGTCCGTCCTCGCGCAAAGGGCTGTCGGGTGCCGGCATGCTGCACCGCCTGCGGGCGGGCTACCGGGAGCTGGCGGCCCGTGACCCGCAGCGCTGGATCACGATTCTCAACGACGAGGCCGACCTGGAGACAGTCGTCGCGCACATCGTCGCGACGGTCAGGGCTGCGCGGCGCGACGGCGTGAAGGCGGCGCTCGAGCATTCCCGCGATGGCGCGATCTCGTCCGGCGGCTCGCCGCCACGCGTGAGCACCCCCGGTGAAGCCATGAATGCCTTCCTCGCTCTGATTGATCGGCGTGCCGTCAACGAGCCCCAGGCTGCGGCCTATCTGCTGGCTGGAGTTCACGGGGACCGGCTGGATGACCGGCGGACCGCCTTGGCTCCCCGCGCCCCCGAGGTCACGGCCTATGGACTGCAAAATATGGACGACGCCGTGTCGTGGCAGCTCCGGAACGCGCTGGCGCGGTGGGCGCCGCACCATGTGCTGCGGTCGCTGTCGGGGCCCGTAGGCACGTCCAACGAAGCGCGGGCGTTGCGCGCTCGCCTGGCGCCGCTGGCGCCGCGGGAGGCGGCCGAATCGGTGGCCGGAATGGACGACGCCGATGCGTGGACGCTGCGCGACGAGCTCTACGCCGCGGCAGCCGACGCGGTGGTGGGGTCGCTGGCAGGCCTGGAGGAAGCGCGCGCTTGGACCCTACGCTCTCGCTGGCTCGGCGAGCGCGGCGGTGAACCGGCGCTCGGCATCTACGAGAACGCGCGCATGGCCTGCAAGTCGGTCGCCGGCCTGGACGACGAGCGGGCTTGGCGGCTTCGGGCGCTGGCGCGCGACGTGGCGCCGGTCGCCGCCATCGCATCGCTGGATACGCTGACCTGCGACCGAGCCTGGACCTGGCGCGAGCGGTACCTGGAACGCGCTCCCCGGGTGGTCCTGGGTACGTTGCGCGGTCTCGACGATCCCCGCGCGTGGGAGATGCGCGGCCTGTTCGCGGCGCGATGCAAGGAGGCGCTGGACTCCATGGTGGGCATGGACGGGCCGGCGGCATGGCGCCTGCGCGAGGGCTGCGCGGACGTCTGGCCGTCGACCGTGGTCAAGAGCCTGGGCGCCCTGGCGGGGACGGCGCGCGGGAGCGCTCTGGTATCACGCCAGCTCGAACGCCATCCCGGGAACATCTCTCTGCTCAAACATGCCGCCTCCATCGCCTCGAACGCCACCGCCGGCGTGATGGCTGCCTAGGAGAATCCGATGCCGCTGCCCTCCGTGACGCCCGTTTCCTCCGCAAGCCCCGCGCAGGCCGTCGACGCCATTCTCGGCTTCGAAGTCATGAGCGGATCGGCCTTCGCCTCCATCTTCGTGCGGCTGGTCATCGCAGCAATCCTGGGGGCGATCATCGCCTACCGGTGCTGGCGTGGACTGATCCCGCGCACCATGCGCACGCTGCCCCCGGCGCGAGAGACCGCTCAAGCCCAGGTGCTGATCGCGGTGGCGGGCGCCCTGATGGTGGCGGTCATCGGTGACAGCACCGCGCGCGCGTTCGGCCTGGTGGGCCTGGGCGCGTTCATCCGTTTCCGCTCTGGAATCAAGGACCCGCGCGACGCCGCGGTGATGTTCGTCATGATCGGCATCGGCATGGCGTGCGGGCTCGGCGCCGTGCCGATGGCCATCGTCGCGACCGTGTTCGTGGGGGCCGTCCTGACCGTCTTCGACGCGGGAAGCCGGTCGCGCATGCGGCGCACGCGGGTGGGAATTCTGGTCGATGATCCGCGCGGCGCCTACGCGGGTATCCGCGCTGCGTTCCCCGACGCGCGGATGCTCGAGTGCCCGAACACGAACCCGCAGGCCGGGAAAGTCGTGATGGAAGTGGCCATCGAAGAAGACGCCGACGCGGCGGCGCTCCTCGGCAGGCTGGAAGAGCAGAACGTAAGCGGGATTCGCAGCGTGACACTGGAAGAAGGCAAGTCCGTATGACGAAACAGGAGGAGAGACCGATGGCCAATCTTTGTAGACGAGCGACAAACTTTCTCGCCGGCGCGGCGGCGCTGGCGGCGGTGGCTGCGGCTGGCTGCGGCAGCGAGGATCCCGGGACCGGCGGCCTCGGGGGAGAGGGCCGCCTGCTTCCCCTGGTCGTGGGGGCCACTTGGACCTACCGCATCACCGACCCTTTCACGGGCACCATCAGCGACAAGAGCTCGACCGTCGAGCAGCTGGAGCCGGTCGGCGATCGAAAGCCCGGCGTTATGGCGCTGCGCGTCCGTACGGAGAAGATCGACGGCCTCACCATCAGCTGGCAGGAGGACACCGGGACGTCGATCGTCCGCCACCGGGAACAGAGCATCAACCGAGCCGGTGCCGTGACTTCGGAAGAATGGTACGCGCCCCCCAAGCTGCGGATTGACGACACGACGCCACGAACCACGCCCGGAGCCACCTGGACCGAAGTTCACACCGAGACGGAGATCAAGGCGAACGGCATCATGTCCACCAAAGAGAAATCCGACGTGTGGACCATCGAGCGCGTGGAAGAAGTGACCGTCCCCGCCGGCACGTTCCAAACCCTGCGCGTCCGCCGAGCCGACTCCGACGGAACCGGCGGCGCCAAGACCTACTGGTTCGCGCGCGGCATCGGCAAGGTCAAGGAAACCGGCGGCCAAACCGAAGAGCTCGTCAGCCACGCGATCCCGTAGCGGGGACGCCGCGCTCTCGCAGGGGCCGAGGGCGGCCGCCCCTTCCCGTGTTCATCAGTATTGGAAGTAGACGCGCGTCGAGCTGCGGGTCTCTTCGAAGACGAGGCTGGACGAGTAGAGCTGTTTGTCGGCGGGGACGAAGATGGCGACCTCGTGGCGGCCGGCGGATAAGTCGATCCGATCCGTCGGACAGATGAGGCCCGTGTCCTGGCCATCTACATAGACCGGATATTTCCCCTTTGTGACGCACCGGACCTTGATCCCGGCGTCCCCTTTGGGTGGCTTGATGCCGGTAACCAGCGTGCGCTTGACGATCTCGCCCCCGGTGGTGTCGACGGTTTCCTTGATCATCTGGAATCCCGGATGGGTGATGACCACCCGGTGAGCGCCCGCGCCGGTTCCGATCTTGGCCGGCGTGACACCCTTCTCTTCGCCGTCGATCCAGACTGAGGCTCCGGGCGGTGTCGTGCTGACGAACAGCTGCCCGGACTCGCGGACGGGAACCGGATCTGCGGGGCCGGCGCCGGGCGCTGTCCGCGCACCGTCGACCGGGCCGGGCGTCAAAGCGCGAACCGAGGGCTCGGGAGCCGCCGCCGCGAGCATCGGGCCGCCCGCACCCCGAGCGAAAGCCGCGGGCGGTTGCGTCACGGGGGCGGGCGTCGGGCTGGCCGCCGCGGCGGCGGGCGCCGCCGCCACCGCCGTCGCTGGTGCTGCCGGGCGGCGGCGGGAAGATGATGACGATGATGTGGCCGCCCGCGTCTCGGCGGGTTTGTCGGCGCTCACGAACACAGAGACCGTCACGACCGCGGCAACCAGCGCAGCACCGCCCGCCGCCACGCGCTTCTTGAGGAAAGAGCGCCGATAGTCGAGCAGCGGGTCGTGCACGTCGGCCCGCTGATCCACGCGCGCGACGCCGCCGGTCAGGCGCGATGTCAGCCGCCGCCGCGCATCGGGCGAGGTCAAGCGAGCCGCGGGAGCCGGGCCATCTGCCGCCGCAGGGGGAGACGCCAACAGATGTGACGGATCAGGCGCGGCAGATTCCGTCGGGATCTCCGGATCGAGCGGCACGTCCGGCGCCCCCGGCCACAACGTGTCGGACGGCACCGGATCTTCGATCGCCTCCGCCGTGACGTCCTCCATCAGCTCGACCGTCGGCTCCCCCATCTCCACGGTGGGCTGCCTCGCCCGTGACGGCGCCCCCTCGGCGCCAGGTTCGCGGGGCATGCCCCCGCGCTCGATCTCGAACACCGGCCGCGGCTGACCCACCACCGAGTACCCCGTGTGAGCCTCGAATCCCACGCCCGGGTGGCCGTCCGTCGTCATCGTCATCTCCACCCGCGGCGTCCCCATCTCCGCCTTGGGTGGAACCGGCGACGGCTGGCCCCCCTTCACGGACGTCAACGATGCGAGCTGCCCGGTGCCGGACGGCATCTCGAACCGGTAGACCGGCGACGGCGCGTCCAGGCTGAAGGCAGGAACCGCCGGTCTGTCTACCTCGACGTCGAACTCCGTCTCTGCGCCGGCATCCATCAAGGCGGGGGCCCGGGCTGCCTGCGGGGCGACCGCCGCCGCCGCCGTCTCGAACACGACCCGCATCTTGTCGTCCGGCCGGCGCGGAAGCAGCGCCCCGGTGCCGAGCAGCGTGGGCCGCGGCCTGACCCCGGTTCCCCCGAATCGGGGCGCCTCGGCCGATCCCGGCTTCGGCGGTGCCGGCGCCGGTGCCGGCGCCGGCGCCGGTGCCACCGAGGGGTTGCGGGCGCGTGACACCGACTCCTGCAGCTTCCGCCGCAGCTCGGCGACGCCTGAAAGATCCACGCTGGCGGCCACCGCCGACGATGGGCGATCTCGAAGCGCCGGGGCCAGCAGGTTCCGTACGGTGGCGGCGAGGACGGGGTTGACGCCGGGAAGCGGCGGCGGACCGCTCCTGGCCTTGCGCTCCAGATCCTCCAGGGTCGTGGCCGCGTGGGGCGGCCGCCCCGTCAACAGCTCGAAGAGAACGGCGCCCAGCGAATAGAGATCGCTGCGCGGATCCGGCGCCTCGCCCGCGATGATCTCCGGCGCGGAGTAAAGCCAGCCGCTCAGCTCGGCGTCCGTGCGCGCGCGGGTCGCCGCCGCCAGTCCGAAATCCGTCAATTTCACTTCGCCCGCGGCGCTGACCATCACGTTGCCCGGGCCGATCCCGAGATGCATCACCACCTCGGGCCGGCCGTGCGCCGCGCTGAGAGCCATCGCCACCTGGGCACCCACGTGAGCGACCAGCTCCGGATCCAATCCGCCGCCGCCGCGGCCCTCTCGCAGGCCCCGCAGGTCGACGCCCTCGACCAGCTCTGTGACCACGAAGAGGGAGCCACTGTCGTCGGTGTTGACTTCGATGACGCGCGCGATGCCCGGGTCGGTGAGAGATGCCGCACCGCGCGCGGCATCGACGAAGCGCGCGGCCAATCCGAGGTCCGCGCTGGCCCGCTCCGGGCGCAGCAGCTTTACGACAAAGGGACGCTCCAACCCGCGCAGGTCGTACAGGCGGGCGCGGTATGTCTCGGTGGCCGGGCTAGCTCCCAGCCGTTCCTGGCAATAGAAACGACCCAGCCGCAGTGATTCGTTCCGACTCACCGAGGTCATCAATCATAGCAGCGTTGGGGAGAGTTCCCCAATTCAGGCCGTCTCCGCGGTGCGAAACACGTTAATATCGATCTTCGGATGAAGGCGCCTTTACCTTTAGTTGTTTCTGTGGTGGTGGCCTTGGTTGCTGGGTGTGGAAAGCCATCGGCTTGCCCGCCCGGAACGCAGATTGCGGAAGCCCGGTCCAGACCGCCCCTGTCGGTGTGGTGTCAGGACGTGAAGAGCCCGAAGAAAGCCCGCCGAATCGAGCTGTTCGAGACCGGGCGAAAGAAGCAGGAGTGCCGGTACGAGGACGGCGTCGCAGACGGCAAGTTTACCGCATGGCACAAAACCACCGGCGTATGGTTGGAAGGCGAGTACGCCGCCGGCCACAAGACCGGCAAGTGGACGCAGCACAACGATAAAGGGGTCGTGGTCGCGGGCGGGGAGTATCGAGAAGGCACCCTGGTGGCCGGCGCCCCCGTCGCCGCCCCCGCCACCTGCGAAACCCACTAATAGCCCAGCCCAGCCGACAAGCCCTATTCCATGTCGGCCATGACGATGGGGGGGTGATGCATCATCGTGATCTCGGGGGACGGGCCGACGAAGCTCTTGGCCATGGCGATGGCCTCGGTCAGCGACTCGGCGCGATCCCAACCCAGAATCGCCGGCACATGCGCATTCTGCGCGCCCGCGACGATCACTTTGCCCACGTGCTGGCGGCCGTTCTCGCCCCAGTACCACATGAAGAAGGGGTGCGCGCCGTGGTACGCGTTGCCGCGCCGGTACATCTCGATGTAGCTCGGGTTGTGGGCGAACTCTTCCTCGTATTTGTGGCGCAGCTTCATCGCGTCGCGCGTTTCGGGGAGCAATCGGTTGAAGAACTCGATGTAGCTGGGGTGGTGCTGGTGATCGAACTCGTCGTAGCAGGGATGGGTCAGAATCAGCGCTCCGCCCTTCCGCATGATGGGCTTGCCCCGGTACATGTTGTGGAAGTAGCCGAGCCCCATCACCTGCACCAGCACGGGGTTCAGGATTGAGTTGACGTTGTAGGGCGAGATGAAGGGAACGCCGCAGATCATGATGTCGCACTGGCCGCGCACGTTGACCGCGTACTGCTCGAAGCAACGCTCGATGATCTTCTCATGCACCGGCTCGGTCTTGCCGGCGTGGCAGGCAATCAACTGGTACTGCGCCGGGATGGCGTGGAACAGCTTGCGTTTGGCGGCGGCCGGCATCTTGGACAGGGTCCAGCGCATGGCCTCGAACTTCATGCGATCGATCTCGGTGAACTCGTCCTCGTTCTTGCACAGGAAGGCGGTCGGTCCCGCGAACATCCGGTTGTTGAGCGCCGTCTCGACGTGAAAAACGTTCATGTGTCGATCGACGATGGCGCCCATGCGGTCGACCTTGGTGGCCAGCGCCGAACGCGCCGGATCCATGTAGCTGTCCGACGCGCGGATGGTCTCCGGCTCGTGATGCGGGCGCAGGCTCTCGTAGTCACACAGGCCCACCGTCACCGATTTGTGCCCGCCGTCCATGGGCACCAGGTTGATGTTGACGTAAATGACCAGGTCGCTCTCCACGGCGCGCCGGTTGATGTTCACCACCTCGCCGTGGTCCGTCGTCCCCAGGTGCACGAGACCGTCCGGATCCTCTGCGTCGTGGTTGTAGTAGCGATCCGGGTAGAACGCGCCGTGGATCTTGGCGCCCACCATCCGCCGCATCTCGGCCTCGGTCATCTTCCGGTGCAGCGAGTTGGCGACGATGATGTGGATGTCGTCGACGCCGTGGGCGTCGAGCAGCTCCAGCAGGATCTCGATGATGGTCTGGCGCACGTCGGGAGTCGCCATGGGGGGGAGCGGCAAGCTGATGTCGTCCACCGCGATGGTGACGCGCATGCCCGGCATGAGCTGCGCGTACAGCGGATCGGTGCCCAGCGGATGGTTGAGCGCGTAGCGGATGGCCGCGCCCGGGTTCGCCACGCCTTCGATGGGCGGCTTCGGGTAGACGACCCGCGTTCCGATGGGCAGATCTTCGAGGATGAGGTCCTCGCCGGAAAAAAGGATGCGAGGGGCCGAGTTGGTGTCGATGTAGACGACCTGGTCGTCCTCGCGGTGGCGCGGCGTCGGGCCGCGCAGCGCCGCCTTGGGCTCTCGTTGTCTCATGACGCGGGCTCCACCCTCACCGCAGGTCCAAGATGGGCCAGTCGTGCTGCAGCGCCGTGTTGCGCAGCCGCGAGTCCGGGTTCACGGCCGTCGGGTGGCCCACCACCGACAGCATGGGGAGGTCGCTCATGCTGTCGGAATATCCGTAGCAGTCCGAGAGATTCAGCTTTTCCTTCTCCGCGTAGATCCGAATCCAGCTCGCCTTGGTGGCCGCCGCCATCACCGGTGGCAGGAGGCGCCCGGTGGCGATCCCATCGGCGAACTCCAGCCGGTTGGTCACGTAGTGATCGATGCCCAGGTGCCGCGCCAGCGGTCTGACCGTGATGTCGAGCGCTCCGGTCACCAGCACCTGGCGCAGGCCCAGGCTGCGCGACTTCTCCACGAGCTCGTAGGTCCCGGGAAAGATCGAAGGCTTGATGGCGTTCTCAAAAAGCTCGTCGGCCAAGTAGCGCAGTCGGTCTTCTGACTCGCCCTTGTAACGTTTGAAGAAGACGTCATTGAACATCCGCCGGCTGTACGCGTCCGCCGCAACGAACAGAGGGACTGCCGCGAGGGTGGACAAGGTGCGCGAGACGCTCTTGAGAATCCCCTGCTGGTTGCGGGCATTATAAACAAACGCGTGGACCAGGTTGGTGCGGACCAAGGTCCCGTCCATGTCGTAGAAGGCCGCGGCGCCCATGCAGCGAATCGCAAGCCTATATCAGATTCCGTCGGTGTCGCGCGGTTCAATCTTGACAACCGCTGTCCGTCGCACAGAAGTGTTGTCATGACACGCACGATCTGGCTGAACGGCCAAACTCTGGAGCCGGGAGACGCGCACGCGCCGTTCTTGGCTCACGCCCTGCACTACGGCACCGGCGTGTTCGAGGGCATCCGGTCGTATCAGACGGCGCGGGGCCCGGCCATCTTTCGTCTGCGCGAGCACATGGATCGCATGAAGCGCGGCGCCGACGCGTTGGCCATGAGCCTGGATGCGGACCGCCTGGGCCAGGTCATCCGCGCGCACCTGGCGGACAGCGGCATGGGGGACGCTTACATTCGGCCGCTGGCCTTCTACGCCACGGGCGGCCTGATGCTGGACGTGGCGGCGCTTTCGCCGCAGGTCGGCGTGGCCCTGATCGCGTCCAGGTCGCACCTAGGTGACGACGCCGGACGCGCCGGTGTGCGCGTGACGATCTCCAGCCTCGCGCGCATCTCGGCGCGGTCGGTCCCGCCGCTGAAGCTGTGCGGCAACTATGTGAATTCGATCCTCGCCAAGCTCGAGGCCACGCGGCGCGGCTTCGACGAAGCGCTGCTGCTCGATGCCGCCGGGGCTGTGTGCGAGGCCACCGGCGAGAACCTGTTCGTGGTGCGCAAGGGCCGAGTCACCGCCTGCGTCCACCCGGACGCGCTGCCCGGGATCACGCGGGCCTCGATCGTGGAGCTGACGGGGGCGGACGAGGCGCCTCTGACGCGCGACGAGATGCTGAGCGCCGACGAAGTCTTCCTGACCGGCACGTCCGCCGAAGTGGCGCCGGTCTGCGAGATTGACGGGCGGCGCTTTGCCGTCGGGCCGATCACCCGGGAAGCCCAGGTGCTGTACCGCGAGGCAGTCACCGGGCTCATCCCGGCGAAGGATTCCTGGCTCACCTACGCGGCTTGACGGGGCCGCGCCCGGGTCGATGGCGTGCGGCCGCGCCGGCAACCGCGGCGCGCGTCGTCCTGGCCAAGAACCTCGCCCGATCGATTCGCCGCGGACATCCGTGGATCTACCGCGACGCCCTGCGGCCGACCGTCGACGCCATCGCCGACGGCGCCTTGGTGCAGCTGGTGGCGCGCGATGGCCGGCCGCTGGCGCTGGGATTTTGGGATGCGCGGTCTCCCATCGCGGTGCGTGTCCTGGCCGGCTTGCCTTCGCTTGGGGACGCTTTGGGGACGGACGCGACGATGGTGACGGAGCGCGCGCGGGCGGCGCTCGACCGGCGCCTGTCGTTTCTCGATCTCGCGCGCACGAACGCCTTCCGCTGGATCCACGGCGAAGCCGATCGTTTGCCGGGAATCCACGTGGACGTGTATGCGGACACGGCGACCGTCCGGTTCGACGGCGCCGGTGCGCGGGCTTTCTATCGTGGACGCGACATCGACGCGCTCCTGGTAGAGACCGGACAGGCCGTCGGGCTGCGCGCCGTGGTCGAGCGGGGCCACCCGGCCGCCGCCCCCTCCTTGCGCGAGATCGAAGTGAGAGAGAACGGGCTCCTCTTCGGCGCGGATCTCGCCCACGGAGGCAAAGGCGGCCTGTTCCTCGACCAGCGCGACAACCGCGCGGCGGTAGGGGCGCTGTCTCGCGGCGCCCGCGTGCTCAACCTCTTCGGATACACGGGCGGTTTCTCGATCTACGCGGCGGCCGCCGGCGCCGTCAGGACGATGACCGTAGACATCGCGCGGCCGGCCATCGCCGCCGCCCGCCGCAACTTCGAGCGCAACCAACTGCCAACCGTGGACGCCGCCTTCCACGCCGGCGACGCGTTCGAATTCCTGGAAGGCGCCCGCCGCCGCCTCGAACAATGGGACGTAGTGGTCTCCGATCCGCCGAGCTTCGCCCCCAGCCGCGTGGCGCTACCCGCCGCACGCAAAGCGTACCGGCGGCTACACCGACTGAGCGCGGGCGTCGTTGCGCCCGGCGGCCTCTTCTGCGCGGCGTCGTGCTCCAGCCACTTCGGGCGTGCCGATCTTCTCGCCAGCGTGGAAGACGGCGCCCGCGACGGGGGCCGGCGCTTCACACTGGTCGAGCTTCGCGGCGCCGCGCCCGACCACCCGGTCGTGCCCGAGTTTCCCGAGGGCGACTATCTGAAGATGGCCATCGGCCGCGTCGATTGAGGCGGCGCGGCTATACTCCGCGCGCTTGATCGCGGCGGTCCTCTGGCTTGTTTCGACCATGGCGGCGCCACCGTCGGCCGCGAGACCTCCCTTCGACAGCGCCCGGGCAGCCGCGGCGGCGCTCTACCGCGCGCTCGACCGCGGTGACGTGCGCGCCGCGCTGGCGACCTTCGACGACGGCGACGACGTCATTGCCGTCGGCCCCGGCGCGGATGCCGTTGCCGTGGGCCGCAAAGCGCTGGTGGCGAAGGCGTCGAAGATCTTCGCGCTGGGGACCGGCGTCGGACCCATCACGCGCGGGAAGGCGCGCGTGGGCGCGGCTCCCGACAGCGCGGGCGTATTCCTGGACGACGTCGACTCCCCCGGCAAAGCGCCGCTACGGATCCAGATTCTGCTCACCCGATCGCAGGCGGCCGGGTGGCGTGTCCGCATGTTCCACGCAGCGGTCACGCTGCCCGACGAAGACGCGGCCGGCGCGGCGCTGGCCGGCCGCTTCCCCATGGCCGGATGGCCTCACCTGCCCGAGCCGGCAGTCGCGCCCCCCGCGCTGGAAGCCGCGTCGCGCGCCTGGCACAAGGCCCTCGCCGACCGCGAACCGGAACGCTTCCTGGCGCTCATGACCCGACCCGACGTGCTGGGCGCGGGCAGCGCTCCCCACGAGCGCGCCACGACCTGGGCGGAGTACGCCGCCCAGATCCGCAAGCTCCTGAAGGGACGGCCGCCGCAGCCACCCGTTTTCGGAGACACGACCGGCTTCGTCTCAGGCGCCACCGGGTGGTCCCTCAACGCCTACGTCATCGACGTGGCATCCGCCGCCGGCGGTCGAGGCGCGATCCCCGTGCGCGCCACCGCCGTCCTCGAAGGCCAGGGCGGCGAGTGGAAGATGCGCTCGTTCTTCGCCAGCGTACCTCGCCCCGACCCATGACCACACTCCGCGCGACCGGCGCCAGCGCCCCTGCCCCACCGTCTGATCCGCTCGACCGCCGCTCCGGGCTCCGCTTCACCGCGTACAAATGGACGCTGGCGCTCGCGGCGGCCGGCGTCCAGTCGCTGGTCTACTTCGGGATCGGACGGGCCAGCATCAACCGCTCCCAAGATCTGCTGCGGACCGCGCTCGACGACGCCATCCCTTTCTGGCCGTGGACGGCGTGGTTCTACCTGCCGTTCTACGCCGGCATCTTCATCATCTGCGTCACCGCCATCCGCAGCCGGCTCATCTTCCACCGCGCGCTCGCCGCCATCGTCGTCATCATGCTTCTGGGCGCCACCGGGCACCTCATGGTGGGAGCCGAATATCCGCGCCCGCGCCTGGCGCCGCCCTACGCGGACGCTTCGGCGGCGTTCTTAGCCTGGGTCCAGCGCGTGGATCCACCCGGCAACGTGTTCCCCTCGCTGCATGTGGCGCACTCGTCCGCGTTGGCTGGCATCCTCGGATGGGACCGCCCGCGCCTCGGAGCGCTGGCGTTCTCCATGGCCGTCGTCCTCGCGCTTTCCACCCTGACCACGAAGCAGCACTTCATCGCCGACGTCATCGCCGGCCTGGCCATCGGCCTGGCCGCGCGCTTCTTGGTGCTGCGCCGTCTGCCCCGACGATGAGCACGCCGTCCCGCCTTGCCCGCGGTATGCTGCGCGCGTGAGACGCCACCACCCGACATCCGCCGCTGCCGCTTTGTTCCTGGCCTTGGCTGGCGCCGCCGCCGTCGGTTGCGCCCACAAGAAGACGCCTACCAGCTCCAGCGCCCCGGTGATTGCCACCCTGGAACGCACAGCCTGTTTCGGCACTTGCCCCGCCTACGAGGTCAAGGTCCACGCCGACGGGTTCGTGGTCTACGAAGGCAAGGACTTCGTCAAGCTCAAGGGCCGCCACACGGCGCAAGTGCCGCCGGGAAAAATCGCTGCGCTGGCCGCCGCCTTCGAGAGCGCAGGCTACTGGGAGCTACACGACTACGACGATCAGCAGGTGGTGGACAACGCCTGGGCCAACACGTCGTTCACCCACAAGGGCAAGTCGAAGACCGTCCGTCATTACCTGAGCGACCATTCGGCGCCCCAGTCCCTCGCCGACCTCGAGGGCAAGATCGACGACATCCTCGACACCTCCCGCTGGGTCGGAACCCCCGAGGAGCGCGACAAGCTCGAACGGGACTGGATGAAATAGCCGCCGTACGCCGCCCCGCCCCGGTCGACGGCGACCCGCTTGTCACCCGGAATCCCGGGGAGGCGCGGGCGCGCGGGTGCTGCTATTTGAAAAGACCGGCGTCCACGCCGGCGTTGACCTTGACGTCGGTCACCTTCTCTTCCCCGCTACCTGAATTGGCATTTGACGTCCGGCGATAGGGGAACTGGATTCCCGCCACCGGCTTGTAATCGAGCAGGTCGATCACAAGGTCGCCGCCCCTTGTCGGCATCTTGACGCGCGCGATGAGCTTGGTCTTCGCGTCGAAGTACAGCGTCACCTGATCGCCACCGCCGCCGGAGCCGGGCGGTTTGAAGGACAGCCCCTCGAGGGTACGGCCGCCCTCGTTGACCGAGACGATGGGAACCAGGGCGATAGGAGGCTGCGCGTCGACGAGGTTGAGGAGCACGAATGTGGGATCGCTGAAGATCGCACGGGCCTGTTCGCGCAACCGAGGATCCTTGGCCGGGACCTCGCGCCGGCCCATCCGCACCTTGATGCCCGCCGCGGTCGAGACCAACTCGGTGTTCAGCGTGCCCTCCGGCGCCATGAACGCTTGATCGATCCGCACCTTGTCCGGTCGGATGTAGAACCTCGTCGTCTCGGTATCGGCCATGGATTCGCCGCGCTTGAGCGTGCCGGCCAGGGTGACCTTCATGTCCTTGACGGAGCGCAGCGCCGCCTCACCGCCGTGGGCGGCGATGGCGGCCTGGACCATCGCCATGGCCTTCGCCATCTCGGCGGGCGCCGCGGCTTTCTTCTCGGCCTGACGCTGGCGGGCGCGCTCGTACGAGCTGATGGGATCCTTGAAGTGGATCTTCTCGAACTTGAAGTTGGCGGCGGCGATCTGCGGCGCAACCTCCGCGCCCTTGCCCACGACGACCACCACCAGCTTGTCGGGCTGCAACCACTTGGATGCAGCGGCCTTGGCCTGGGCGACGTCGACGGCGGCGATGCGCACCGGGAACTGCTTGACGTAGTCGATGCCGAGACCGTGCAGCTCGGCGCCCACGATGCTGGAGGCGATGCCCGCCGCGCTCTGCAAGCGGAACGGGTAGCTGCCCGCGTAATAGCCCTTGGCCTTGGCCAGCTCCTCCTCGGTGGGACCCTCCGTCTTCATGCGGCTGATCTCGCGCACGGTGGATTCCAACGCGCGCCACGCGGTCTCGTTCTTGGTCGACGTGGAGACGCGGAACGATCCTTCGAACAGCGTGGATCCGAAGGACGACGAGATGCCGTATGTCAGGCCCTGCTTGGCGCGCACCTCCTGCGTCAGCCGCGACGAGAAATCCGACCCACCCAGCACGTAGTTCACCATGGTGACCGCGTACCAATCGGGATCGGCGTGCTTGATGCCCCGGTGGCCAAACGTGGCGGTGGTCTGGGTCAAATCCTCGCGATCGATCAGCAAGATGCGCGTCCCCTTGGGCTCGGGCACCTTGGGCTCCTCGCGCGCCGGCACCTCACCGGCAGCCCACACGCCCGCCCCCAGTGCCTTTTCGAGATCGACCTTGAGCCGGGCCACGTCCACGTCGCCCGCCACCGCCAAGATCGCGTTGCCGGGTCGATAGTGGGTTCGCCAAAACTCTTGAAGCTGGTCGCGGGTGATCTTCTTGACGTCGTCGGGCGTCGTCACCCAACCGTCGGGGTGCCGTTCGCCGAACAGCAGGTTCGCGAAGTGCTCCGACGCCAGGGCGCCCGGATTGTCGAAGCGCTGGTTGAGAGCGCCCACCATCTGATCGCGAACCTCCGCCATCTCCCCCTCGGGGAAAGTCGGATTGATGACGATGTCGGACAGCAGGTCCAGGCAGAGCGCGTTGTCCTTGGACAGCGCCGTGCACGTCGCGTCCGAACTCTCCATTCCGGACGACGTGCTCAACGTCCCGCCCACGAACTCGATGGCCTTCGAGATCTCGTCGGCCTTCCGCTTCTTGGTCCCCTTGCGCAGCATGTCCGCTGTGAATCCGGACACGGCGAGCCGCGACCTGTCTTCGTCGTAGCCGCCGGCCTTCACGGCCAAGGCGAAGCTGACGATCGGCAGCTCCGCGCGCGGCACCACGATCACGTCCAGCCCGTTCTTCAGCTTCCAGCGCTCGACCGGCGGCAGCTTGAGCTCGGCGGGGACCGGCGGCGGCGGCGCCTTGATCAGATCCTTCCGATCCTTCCAGTAGCTCAGGTCGGCTCCCGGTGCCGGCGCGACCACCGCAGGCTTGGGCGGGGGCGCTGCCACCGGCGCCACCGGTGTCTGGGGAGCCGGCGGTGGTGCGCCGCCACAGGCAGCCACCCCCACGCCGAACAGGCAGGCCCACAGCATGCCGGGCCGCATCGCCCCTGCCTCCGAGGCCGCTGCCGTCTTCACAGCGCACCTCCGTTCTTCGTCGCCGCAGCCGAGGCGGTGCCGGTGCCGGCGCCGGCAGCCACCCCCGCCCCCGGTGCGCCTCCCGAGCCGAGCGGCCGCATGTTCACCATGGTCAGGTTGCTCTCGGCGAAGTACTTGTCGGCCACGCGCTGCAGGTCCTTCGCGGTCACCGCCAGGTACTTCTCGGCGCCGCGCAGGAACTCCTTCCAGTCACCGTGGACGTACTGGGCCGCGCCCAGCGCCCCCGCGATTCCGTCGACCGACTGCAACTTGAAGATGTGGCCAGCGGCGAGCTGGTTCTTTGCCTTGTTCAGCTCGTCGGCGGCGACCGACTCCTTACGCATACGGCCGATCTCTTCCAGCAGTATCTGCCGGATCTTCTGCTGATCTTTGTCCGGCAGATGGACCGCGAAAATCAAAAACAAGCCTGGATGCTCCAACGCCTGCACGATCCCACCCGCCGCCAGGGCCAGCTTCTCCTTGCGCACCAGGCGCTGGTGAAGCCGCGACGACTCGCCTCCCGACAAAATCGCGGCCAGCACTTCCAGGGAGGCCACGTCCGGATCGCTCGCGCGGGGGATGTGATAGCCGCCCACGATCACCGGAACTTGCACCTCGATCTCCAGCGTTTCGTCGCGCAGCTTGTCCTGCGCCGGTTCCTGCCCTTCGACGCGGGGCGGAGTGGCGCCCTTGGGGATGGGACCGAAGTGCTGATCGGCGAGCTTGCGTACCTCGGCCTCGTCCACGTCGCCCACCACGATCAGCGTCGCGTTGTTGGGTACGTAGAACGTGTCGTAAAACTTTTGACAGTCAGCCGGCGTGACTCCCTGCAGGTCCTCCATCGTCCCGATGGCCAGCCAGTTGTACGGGTGCTTCTGGAACGCCATGCCGCGGAATTTCTCGAGAGCCTTGCCCACCGGGTTGTTGTCGATGCGCAGGCGCTTTTCTTCCTGCACCACCTTGCGCTCGGAATCGACGGTGGAGGGCGTCAGCTTCAGGTGACGCATCCGTTCCGCTTCGAGCTGCATGGCGAACCCCACGTAGGACGGCGGAACCGTCTGGTGATAGCCGGTGATGTCCTCGGTGGTGAAGGCGTTCGACTGGCCGCCCACCTCCTTGAGCAGGCGGGCGTGCTCCTCGGGCGGTACGTGCTCGGTGCCCTTGAACATCATGTGCTCGAACATGTGAGCGATGCCGCGGATGCCGGCCCGCTCGTCCTTCGATCCCACGTGATAGAAAACCTGCACCGTCGCGATGGGTGCCTTGTGGTCGGCGAGGAACAGGACCTCGAGGCCGTTCGGCAGCGTCCACGACTTGACGTCCAGCTTCGGCGCCGAAACCGCGCGCGGCGTCGCGGGGCCGGCCTTGGCGGGCTTCTTCGCCGGCTTCGCGGTCGTGCCGGCCGCGGCAGCGTCCGCCGTCGGTTCACCAGCCACCACCATCATCAACGGCAGCGCCAGAGCGACCGCCGGCACGGATCGACAGAAACGGGTCATCATCGCAGCTCCTCCGGGGGTTCAGCCCCCTCAAGCGCCGGGGAATATGCCACGTGTTTCGGCGAACGGAAGAGGGCTACTGCCCACGAGGCCTTGGTCACGCCGTCAACTGAGTCACACCGTGGCCAGGAAGCTCCGAATGGCGTCCAGCACGCGCCCGTCCACGACCTCCTGCGACTCGCCGCGCGCGGCGAGCCCTTTCTTGCTGACCACCAGGGAGTGGTCGCCTTCCTCGGCGACGTGGAGCGCGCTCGGCGCCGCCATCCGCGCGCGCACGGCGTCCAGCTCCGTGAGGCGGCAGAGGGGATCGCGCGTTCCCTGCACGAACAATATGGGCGTCCGCAGCGCCAGCAGCACCGCGTCTCGCAAGCCGCCGCCGGGGCCGCGCAGCGGATAGCCGAAGCAGATCAGGGCGCTGACGTCTTCGGGCGCCTCGACCGCCACGTGACACCCGATGCGCGACCCCATCGACTTGCCAGCCAGCACCACGGGCCCCGGGCCGATTCGATGGGCGCGGGCGTCGGCCAGCGCCGCGCGATGCGCGGCGATCAACGCGGGCTGCCGGTCGGGCGTCTTTCGGCCCGCGCGCATGTACGGGTAATCGAACGTCACCACGCCACCCACTACCGCGAGGCGCCGCGCCCACCCGCTCATCCAGCCCGAGGCCGACGGCGCGCCCGCGCCATGAGCGAAGAGGATCAACGGTCGCACGACGCCTCAGCCTACCAAAGGAGTGGATCGACGAGAGCCATCGCGCCCAGGCGCCGAAGAAGCTCAGCGCCCAGATCGGGCGTCGCCCTGCACCGTTTTCGAGCGACGAATGCGCTTCCCTCCGGCACACGGGCTCGACAGCCGCGGGCGATGCGTGTCAGATCCGTCCGCCATGCCGTTCGTCTCGACCGCCGCCACCGTCGCCGCCCTGAGGCGGATCTGCCCGCGATGCCACCGCGTCCAGATCGTCGCCCCCAGCAAGAAGGCCGTGGCCGTGCGATGCAAGCTCTGCAAGGCGGAGATCCCGCCGCGGCGGCCGCGCGGGCCGGCCCAAACCCCCGCGCGACGCAGGTAGCCCGCCGCCGATCGTCGCGGCGGAGGGAGTGACATGCACGAAGGTCACGAGCTTCTGAAGGCGCTGGCGATGGTCCTGTGCGTCGCCGCGATCACCACGGTCTTGTTCCAGCGCCTGCGCCAACCCGTCGTGCTGGGATACGTCCTGGCCGGTCTGATCATCGGACCGCATGTTCCGGTGCCGCTGGTCGCCGACGTCCGGATCGTGCAGACGCTGTCCGAGCTGGGCGTGATCCTGCTGATGTTCGCGCTCGGGCTCGAGTTCAGGCTTTCCAAGCTGATTCGGATCGGACCCACCGCCGGCGTCACGGCCATCGTCCAGTGCAGCGTCATGGTTTGGCTCGGCTTCATGACCGGGCGCCTGTTCGGCTGGACCACGCGCGAGAGCCTGTTCGCCGGCGCGATCATCGCCATCTCCAGCACGACCATCATCGCCAAGGCGTTCGACGAACGAGCGGTCAGCGGCAAGCTCCGCGAGATCGTCGTCGGCATTCTGGTGGTCGAGGACCTCATCGCGGTTCTTCTGATGGCGGCGCTGACGGCAATCTCGTCGGGCAGTGGTCTCTCGGCGGGGGCGCTCGGCCGGACCACCGGGCGTCTCGGGGCGTTCCTGATCGGCCTGGTGGCGATCGGCCTGTTGACGGTGCCACGCGCCGTGCGCGCCGTCGCTCGCCTGCGGCGGCCGGAGACCACGTTGATCGCGAGCATGGGCATCTGCTTCGGCGTCGCGCTGCTCGCGCAAGCGTTCGGGTACTCGGTCGCGCTCGGGGCGTTCATCGCCGGTTCTCTGGTGTCCGAGTCGGGCCACGAGAAGGACATCGAGCCCGTCATCCGGCCGGTGCGTGACGTATTCGGCGCGGTGTTCTTCGTCTCCGTCGGAATGATGATCGACCCCGCCCTCGTCGTCCGCCATGCGGGGGCGATCGCCGTCCTCACCGCCGTGGTGGTGCTGGGGAAGATCGCGAGCGTGACGTTCGGCGCGTTCCTGACCGGCAACGGGATCCGGACGTCCGTGCAGGCGGGGATGAGCCTGGCTCAGATCGGGGAGTTCTCGTTCATCATCGCCGGGCTGGGTCTGGCGCTCGGCGCGACGGGCGAGTTCCTGTATCCGGTGGCCGTGTCGGTGTCCGCTCTCACCACGTTGTTCACGCCGTGGCTGATTGGCGCCTCCAGCGACGCGGCCAGTTGGGTGGATCGCAGGCTGCCCCGCCCCTTGCAGACCTTCGCCGCTCTTTACGGAAGCTGGATCGAACAACTGCGCACGGCGCCGTCGGCACGGTCGGCGGCCGCGGATATCCGGCGGCTGCTGCTCCGGCTGCTGACCGACGCGATCCTCCTGGCAGGCATCATGATCGGAGCGGCGATCGCGGCGCCGTCGGCAGCGGCCGCAGCGGCCGCGGCACTCGGCGTCGGGCAGGCCACGGCGCGCGTGGTGATCCTCGTCGGCGCGGCGGCGCTTTCCGCGCCGTTTTGCGTGGGCATCGTGGGACTGGCCCGCCGGTTGGCAGTGAAATTGGCGGACCGGGTCTTGCCCGCGCCGTCGGAGAATAGAGTCGACCTCTCAGCGGCGCCGCGCCGGGCCCTGACGGTGACCCTGCAACTGGCGACGGTGATTGTGGTCGGAGCGCCCCTGCTGGCGGTGACACAGCCGTTCTACGCGGGGGTCGCGGGCGCCGTCGTGCTGTTGCTGCTGCTCGGCGTGCTGGGCGTGGGATTCTGGCGCAGCGCCACGAACCTTCAAGGTCACGTCAAAGCCGGCGCGCAAGTCGTCATCGAAGCGCTGGCCACGGCGGCGAAGGGGCCGAGCACATCCGGCCACGAGGCGGATGCCGCTCTGACCGACATCCAGCAATCGCTTCCCGGACTGGGCACGCCGACCGCGGTGACGCTGGCCCCGGACAGCCCCGCCCTGGGCAAGACGCTCGCCGAGCTGAACCTGCGCGCGCTGAGCGGCGCCACCGTCCTCGCGATCATGAGGGGAACCGACGGCGTCGTGATCCCCACGGCGAAAGAAGTGCTGCGATCGCAGGATGTCCTCGCGCTGGCGGGCACCCACGAAGCCATCGAGGCGGCCAAGCAGCTGCTCTGACTGACGGCCCGTGTCCCGCCATCCGAAGGGGGGTGGTCTGCGGGGTGGACCGGCTCAGAGGACGTCGAGCACGGTGCCCTTCTTTCCGGTTCCCGGCTGGCCGCGTTTGGGTGTGGCGCGGTCGGGGGCCGGGGCGGGCGGTGGCGGCGGCGAATCGGCGGGTTCCGGCGGTCGCGCGTGCCCGGCGACGCTCGCGGGCGCGGGCGACGGCGGCGCAGTCGTCTTGCTGGTGGGCGCGTCGGGCCTCGAGACAACCTTGGGCTTCTCGCTCCTGCGAGGTCGCGCCGGCGGCGACGCGATCCTCATCTCCGCCTTCAACTTGAAATCCGCCGTGGGCCGAAACGACAGATCGCGCGACTGATAGCCCGGCGCTTCCAGGTGCAAGACATGCGACACCTCGCTGCGCGCCAGCTTCAGCGGCAAGGTGGTCGGTTTCCCGTCGAGGCTCGCCCGCACACCCGGAGGAGCGTCCATGACATCGACGACCACCGTCGTTTCTCGCGGCGCCGAAGGCACCGGCGCGGTTTTCGGCGGCGACGCGGCCCCCAGCGGCGCCTGCGCCGCCGGTACCACCGCGGCGGGCGGCGCCGCCGGCGGCTTCGTGGGTGACCGGGCGGAAATCACCGCGGCCGCCGTCGCCAGCAATGCGGCCGCGCCCGCGCCCATGCCGATGGATTTCCAGGGCAGCCGCGGACGAAGGGACCGGTCGCGATCCAAGACTTCGCCGGTGCCCGCCTGAAACGTCGACGGAGGCGAGCCTCGCGACTCGGTGACCGCCGGAAGCGCCTTCACGACGCCGGGGCTGCTGCTGATGGTGGGCGCCAGCTCGCCGGGGGTGAGAGGCGGCGGCACCTTGCGCGCGGCGGCCGCCAGGGCGCGTGACAGCTCGAGGACGCCCGGATAGCGGGCATCCTTTTTCTTCGCGAGCCCCTTGAGGATGACCGCGTCCACGCCGGCGGGCAGGCGCAGGCCGCCCGACGGCTGCATGGCGGGCTCGCCGTAAACCACCTGGAACAGCACAGCCGGAAGGTTCTCGCCGGAGAAAGCGCCGCGGCCGGTGATCATCTCGTAGGCGATCGCGGCCAGCGCGAACTGATCGGCGCGCGCGTCGACCTCCGCGGTCTGCCCCAGCGCCTGCTCCGGCGCCATGTACTGCGGCGTCCCCACCAGCACCGCGTCGCGCGTCAGGTTCATGGTGGACGCGCGCACTTTGGAAATTCCGAAGTCGACCACCTTCGCCAGGGGCCGGCTGTGGCCGACCACCGGCACCAGAAAGATGTTCTGCGGCTTCATGTCGCGATGGACCACACCCTGGCTGTGCGACGCCGCGAGCGCCGACGCCACCTGCTCGACGATGGCCACCACCTCATCGAGGGGCAGCGGCCCCCCGCGCTCGATGCGCGCCGCCAGATCGGCGCCCTCGAGGAACTCCATCACCAGGTACGGCTCACCGGAGGGCGTCTGATTGAAGTCGACCACCTGCACGATGTTGGGGTGGCGAAGCGCGGACGTGATCTCCGCCTCTCGCCGGAAACGGGTGAAGGACTCCGGGTTCGCCGCCGTCTCCTTCCGCAGGAGCTTGATGGCGTACCGGCCCGACAGGCGGGCGTGGGTCGCCTCGAACACTTCGCCCATCCCGCCCTCCCCCACTCGCCGCACCACCCGGTAGGTGTCCTGCAGGATCGTGCCTGGGGTGATGCCGCTGTCGCCCATGCCGCTGTGCGTGATTCGAGCGGCTTTTACCTTATCAGATGGGGCGCGAGGGGTGCGTTTCGGTTTGGACCCGACGCCCCCGGCTCACGGCAGGCACCACACGCGGATCACGCCGTCGGTCCCCGCGCCCAGCAATTTTCGTTCTCCCGCGACGGGCGAGACCGCGAGCGCGTTGGTCTCCGGAGCCCGTTGCAACGTGGACTTGAGCACGCCGTCGTAGCCGAACAGCTTGACGCCGACACTGCCCCCGACGGCGACCGTCTGCCCATCGGGCAAGAACGCCACCGAGCGTATGACGGACGCGAAGATGGCGGGCGCCATGCCCCGCAGCGTTCCGTCATCGGTGGCGTAGACACGGAGCGTACGATCCTGGCCCCCACCGGCCACGGTGCGCCCGTCGGGGGAAAAGCCGGCGGCCCACACGGCGCTGGTGTTACCGGAAAACGCCCGTATGAGCCTCCCGTCGGACAGATTCCACAACTTGATGTCCTCACCCGCCGTCAACAGCGACATCCCGTCGGGCGAGAAAGCCACGACCCGCACTTCGACCGACGCGGAGACGGGAATGGCACGATGAAGGCTCCCATTGTCGACCCGCCAGATCCTCGCCTCCCGATCGAGTCCGCCGCTGGCGACGAACGCGCTGTCGGGAGAAAACGCGACGGTCATGACCTGTCCTGCACCGCCCCCGCTGCCGTGCGCTTTCGGGATCTCGCGCACCAGAGCGCCGCTGCCTGCGTTCCAGAGCCTCAACGTACCGTCATACCCGCCCGACGCCACGAGGGTCCCATTCGGCGAGAACGCAACCGAGGAAACCGAGCCCGTGTGGGCGGGCAGCAGCGTGGTGCGGACGACGCCGTCCGACGCCCGCCACAGCTTGACCGTCTTGTCGGCGCTGCCGCTCGCGACCGTGGCCCCGTCGGGCGAATACGCCAGAGCGTTCGCGATGCCGGTGTGTCCGATGGACAGCACCTGCGTCGTGACGCCGGTGCCCGCATCCCACAGTCGCGCCGTGCGGTCCCAGCTCGCGCTGGCCAGGCGACGTCCCCCGTCGAAGGCCGTCACGCTCGGAACGACCCACGTGTGTCCGTCCAGGAGGCGTACGAGCCCACCGTCGTTCAGGTTCCACACGCGGATCTTGGCGGTGGAGCCCGTGTCCAGGCCCCCGCCGGCGGCGATGGTGGTCGCATCCGCGTAGGCCACGCTCCAGACCTCGGATCCGGCCGCGATGGTGCGCCGCGCCGTGCCGTCTCGGCTCCAGATCATGACGTTCTGGTCCAGCCCGCCCGTCGCAAAGGTGGCGCCGTCGGGAGCGAAGGCCACCGATCGGACGGTGTTCGTGTGGCCGGAGAGCTCGCGAATCATCGAGAAATCGGCGGTGTTCCACATCCGCGCGATCCGATCCGAGCCGCCGCTGACCAGCACCTTTCCGTCGGGCGGCGACAGCGCCACCGACCAGATGCCCGTCGGGTGGGCGTTGGTGATCATCCGCAAGGGGGTTCCGGCGGCCAGGTCCCACAACCGAAGGCTTCCTGTGCCGTCGCTGCTGGCCATGACCTTCCCGTCGTTCGATACGGCCAGGCCCAAGACGTTGCTCCCGTGGCCGACGAGTGTCCGCGTCACGGCGCCCGCGCTGGTGTTCCAGATCCGGATGGTCGGGCCCGCGCCGATCACCAGACTGCCGTCGGCCAGGTACATCAGCGCGGCCACGTCGCTGTCGATGCGGGGCAGGATGCGCTGCATCGATCCGTCTGCGGTCGAGAACAGCGCCACCACGCCCGCGCCGGAGCTGCTGCCGACCGCGACGGTCGCGCCGTCGGGCGATACCGCGACGGCGTTCGCCTGACCCAGGCCCCACAGCCCGCAGGGCGTCAGCCCCGCGAGCGGCCCCGCGTCCGTCGCGTCACGGGGTGGCGGGGCGTCAACACCGGGGGCGAGGTCCACGCCGGGCGGCACGTCCACACCGGGCGGCAGGTCGCCGGGGGTTGACGCGTCAGTGGTCGCTGCGCCGTCCTCGGATAGCGGACCATCCCTGCCGGCCGGGCCGTCCCCGGCGCCGCCGTCCGGACCCGAAGCCCCACACGGGCTGATCAGCGGCGGCGGCCGCGCGCTGGCGGGCGGCAGGGTGGCGACGCGAACTTCATCGGGACGGCACTGCCCGTCGGAGCAGGTCTCCCCCGGCCCGCATGGCGGGAGCCCCATGCAATTGCACGTGAGATCGAGCGTGAGCCGCACATACTTTCGGGCGGCGAAGGTGACGTTGGCCGATTTCGTGACGACCACTTCCTGGTCGACAGAGACGCCGGCGGCGGTAGGAGTCAATCCGGAGACCACCACCCGGAACGACGCCGAAGCGGCCGTCTTCGGCAGCACCGCGACGGTGGCCGGCAACGAGATCTGGCGGCGGCCCGGCCCGATCTCCCTATCGTCGAACGGCAAAGCGCCGCCGGTCTTCGGGTAGAGCTCTATCCGAAGTCGGCCGATCTGGCGGCGAACCTCGTCGTCCGCTCTCACTTCGATCAGGACTCCGGTGGGCGGATCGGCGCAGCCGGCGACCGATATCGTGGCGACCGCGCCCCCCAAGACCCTCCACGCCCTCGTCACGATTAGACCTTCGTGCAGCCGAAGGTGGCGGTGGGGGTTGGGCAATCCTCAGGCTTGCGCGTTATCAGCACCGCCGCCGTCACGCCCCCCACCACCGCGGCTCCGATCAGAGTCCAGAACCACCATCGCGTGTAGACGGGACCTCCGCCCGAGTCGGCTTCGCGCTGCTCGGGCGCCACCAGATCGGCCCTGCCACCGCCGCCCCCATCGTCGCGTGCCCTCAAATCGTAGGGACCCGCGCGCCTTTCCAGCACGGCGCTCACGCGCAGTTTGTCGCCCTTCTGGGGCTCGATCTTCTCGTAATGGGTGTGCGAGACGCCCGCCTTCTTGACCAGCACGATGTGCGCGCCGGGGGCCACCAACAGGGGCCGCGGAAGCGGCGTCTTCCCCCGCGTCTTGCCATCGATGGAGATATCCGCCCCGTCGGTGTCGGAAACCACCTCGACCGACGCCACCTTGGCCCGCAGCGCGATCATATGCGTGCGCGCCTCATCCCTGAGCGCCGCGTCCGCCTGCGGGTCCTCCATCAGAAAACTTTCGTAGGCCTCGATGGCTTCCACGTGGCGCGCCAGGCCGCGATAGGCCTGGGCCTGATTGAACAGCAGCTTGGGGCTCGGGAAGGCGGCGTACGCCTGCTGATACTGGTTCAGCGCGCCTTCGTAATCTCCATCCCCGTAGAGCTTGTTGCCGGCCGCCAGGTACGCCTTCGCCCGGTCCCGCGCTTCGAACGACTGCGCGAACGCCCGGCCCGAGCCCGCCGCCATCGTGATGAAGCCGAAGCCCAACACCACCTTGGCCAGCCCGTGGAGCCCATGACAACGCACGCTCTTACCTACCTCCGAAACCGTCCGACTTTAGCCCGCCCGGCGGCGGGCGGTCAAAGAAGGAGCTGCGTTTACGTCCCTACTTCCCCGACGCTCGGAAATCGTAACGGCCCGATTTCACGCGCACGACGGTGGCCCCGGGCGGCGAATCGGACGGAGCCGGAACCACGACGACACCGGAGGCGCTCGCCAGAGGCTTGTCCGACTCCGTCACCGGCCCCGCGAAGGGTAAGGTCACCGTCGCGGTGGTGTTGGCGGGAATGTCGACCCGCAGCCGAAACGCCCCGCCCTCCCGCCGCCACTGCACGGCGATGGTCCCGTACACCGATTCATAGCTCGCGCGGGCGTGGGTCAGGCCCCCCGCGGGTCGAGGTTGAATGAAGACGTGCTTGCCGCCCGGGTGGGCGGGATCGAGCCGCAAGCCCGCCAGCGTCCCATAGACCCAAGCCGCGAGCACCGGCGCCCACGGCGCGGCTTCGGCGCTGGTCAGGATCGAAAAGGCGACGTCATCGCGCCCCAGGGACGACAGGGCCGGCAGCAGGTGAGGCGCCCCGAGGACCCCGGCGGTGAGGCGGCCGCCGTCCCGCGCGACGCGCTCGAGCAAGCGGGCGCCCACGCGCTCGCGCAGGTTTCCGTCCACCAACCCGAAGCCCAGGGCCAGCGCGTAGGCGGTCTGCGTGTCGCCTTTGATCCGTCCATCCGCCGCCGCGACGAACGCGTTGCCGAACGCCTCCTTGATGTCGCGAAATAGGCTTTCGTACGCGCCGGCGTCGGCCGAGTGGCCCATCGCGCGGGCCGCGCGCGCCGCCAGGTCGGCAGTGTGAGCGAAGAACGCCGTGGCGATGATCGCCGGGTCGGTGATGTCGCCCCCGGCGGCGCCGCGATCCCCGAGCGCGGACCGCAGATCCTCGCCCGGCGGCGGCAAGAAACCGGGGCGCAGCCCGCCCACTCGATGAATCCATCGCTGCGCGCTCGACGAATGGTCTTCGATCAAGCGGCGGTCGCCGAAACAGACGTAGGCCGTCCAGGGGACGGTGACCCCGGCGTCCGCCCACCCGGGGGAGCCGGCCCCGTCGCGCACGCGCGGGACCGCGTCGGGGAAGGCGGACTGGGCATCTTGAGCGTCCCTCAGGTCCGACGCCCACTTCGCATAGGCGCCTTGTAGATCGCGCGTCAGGCACGCGGTCTGCGCGACCGCCTGAGCATCCGCCATCCAGCCGAGGCCATCGTCGCCCTCCCCCTGGCGCGCCCGCGTGGTCGGCACCCCCAGGAACCCGCCGGCGATCGCGGCGGCGGAAGCGCCAACCAGCCCGTCGACGCGCGGATCCGACGTGGCGATCCGTCCGATTACCGGCGCGTCCACGTCTAGCAACCGGGCGGTCACCGCCGCCGCCTTCATGCCCGGAAGGCCGCTGACCTCGACGTAACGAAATCGGTGCACCACGAAGCTGGGCTCCCAGGTCTCCTCGCCACCTCGACCGCTCAGGATGTAGCGATCCGCCGGCACCACACGGCCGTCCTTCGAGCCGCTGTCTCCGCCGCCCCTTCCCTCGCCTACGAGGCCCGCGCCGTCCAGGGCCTCCGCAAAGCGCATCACGACCGTCGTCCCGGCGGTCCCGCGCGCGCGGAGGCGGGCGCGCCCGACAATCACGCGCCCGAAGTCGTGGACGAACACGCCCGGACGTGGGCGCGTCACGCTCACCGGCGCCAGGCTCGCCGCGACGACGATGGACGGCTCGCGGCGCGGGACCAGGTTGTGCTCCGACTTCGTCTCGTACTCGGCCGGCGCGACCCAGCCGCTGTCGTCGAATCCGGGGGCGTCCCAGCCCGGCACATCGCGACGGGCGTCGAAGGTTTCTCCCTCGCGCAGGACAGCCGCGCGCAGCGGTCCGGCGCCGACCTTCCACGAAAGGTCGGTAGGCACGCGATGGCTCCGGCCGTCCGCCAGCATCACCTCGAGCTGCGCGAACATGCGCGGGGGCCCGCTGCCGTAGCGCCGGTGTGGCCCCCCCGGCGCCGGAAACCGGGCCGCGTACCATCCATCCGCCAGGATGGCGCCCAGGACGTTGTCGCCTCGCCGCAAGAGCGACGTCACGTCGTAGGTTTGAAATGCGATGCGCTTGTCGTAGTCGGTCCACCCCGGCGTCAGCTGGTCGCCGCCCACGCGCCGCCCGTTCACGGTCATCTGGTACAGGCCGAACGCCGTGACGTAGAGACGCGCTTTGACCACCGGCCCCGGCAGCGTGAACGCCTTGCGCAGGTGCGAAGGTGGCGGCGTCCCGCCTTCGGCCATGTCCGCCGCTCCCCCCGCCGACGGCGGGCCAATCCAGTGCGCGCTCCACTCCTCGTCAAACAGCGCCATCTCCACTGACGCGGGCGCGCTCCAACCCGAAGGACGGCCGTCTCGATCCCAGACCCGCACCTTCCAGTACGCGCTTTCGCGCGATCCCAGTCCCGTCCCTCCGTAGCGCACGTCCATCGACTGGTCCGAGGCGACCTTGCCCGAATCCCACAGATCGCCCCGCCCTTTTGCCAGCGCACGCGCGTCGCGCGCCACCAACACCTGGTACGCCGTCTGTCGCTGCCCGCGGACCGCGGACGCCACCGCCCACGAGAGGCGCGGCTCGACCGACACAATCCCCAGCGGGTTCGCGCGCCCGTCCCACCGCAGCCGCTCGACGACCAACCCCGGAGTGGCTCCGGCGGCGCCGCCGGCCAGCCCCAACAATGTCAGCGCGATGCTCGCCGCGGCGGCCACCGGCGCGCTGGAACGCCTCACTTGTTCGTCAGGTCGAACTCGTCAACCACTTCGCCGGACACGTTCTTGAAGTAGCCGTGCGCCTTCTGGGCGTCGCCCTTGTAGTTGAACACGATGAAAAGTACGCCGTGCTTGGCCCCTTGGTTCGACGAATAGATGAACGCCCACTCCTTGTTACACCCGTACGGATAGGTCGTGGGTGTGCATCGTTCTTGATCGCGGATGCTGTTGCCCCCCAGCCCCGACACGAAGACCGGCACGCGCCCCGGCCCCACGCAGGGCGTCTTCGGGTCGGAGCACATGGGATCGACGGTCTGCTTGCTGGTGCTGGTCAGGGTCTTCGTCCGTTCGTACGAGTGCTCGTGCGCCGTCATGGTCAGCGCGCCGGCGGTCCGGCATGCCTCGTAGACTTCCCATCCCATCTCGTCGCCCTTGCCGCCTATCTGCATGGCGTTCTGATTCTTGTGCCACGCGCACACCTTCCAGATGTGCTTGTCGTTGGCGAACCGCTCCATGATGAACTTCGGATACTGGCTGTTCTTGTCCTCGCCGATGAACACCATGCTCAGGCCCTTGAACGTGTAGTGATAGCCGCGAATGCCGATCTTCACCGGATCGACGGTCGCCCCCGACGCCATCACGTGAGCGTTGGCCTTCGGCTGATAGCCCTCCCACGACGACTCGTCGTGGTTTCCCTCGGCCAGGAAGATCGGGAAGCTGCCGCCCAGAGCGGCCTCGGTGGTCGCCCACCACGCGTCCGGATCGGCCGTATAGGACATGTCGCCGCTCACCACCATCGCCGCCGCTCCCTCGCTCTTGACGAGGTTGAGGACGCTCTTGTACCCGGCCGAGTCATCCGTGGTGTCACCGATGAATGCCACCTTCAGATCGGGATCGGTGCTGATGCTGCCCGGTGGCGAGGGCGGAACATCCGGCAGCACGATGTCGCTTCCCATCGACGCGTCGACGACTCCGTCGGCGCGGGACGCGTCCGGCGGCGAGCCGCCGACGTCGGCGCGCGGGGCGTCCGCGGCGCTGCTGCGATCGATCGCGACGTCCGCCGGGCCGGCAGCCCCATCCCGTCCGCCCGCGTTCCCCGCAGCGTCAAGCCCCGCCCCACCGCCACCGCCCGTGCCGCCCCCGTCCGCACGGCCTGCATCCGTACGGGTGGCTGGCATCGTGGGGGGGGCCTGACCACACGCCGTCGACCACGCCGCGGCGATCGCCATGGATAAAATAGGGCTCCAGCGCCTGGCAGCCCGTGGTGGAAGTCGCTCCACGTCGCCTGGGCGGCTGCGGGCCCCTTGTCGCTTCGCGACACTCGCGTCCCCCAAGACGCCCTCCCCCCCCCGGCAGCTTCGCCGCCCCCCTCGCGCTGCGTTGCTCGTCGTCGCAATACCGACGGGTATTCCTCCTCCTCGCGCCTTGCGGCCGGGGCTCCTCGCTCGCCCAGGGCTCGGTCCGGACTTCCACCACGGGCTGCTGGTGCTCATGTTCCCCTCATATACGCGACGAGCAGGCGTTTCGGATGTTTCCTTCCGCCGAAAACGACGTGCCGCGATGGAAACACTTCGCCGGTATAGAGTCCACTCGCTGCGGTAATGGGTCAGTCGGTTTGACCCGCCGGAGCATCTGCGGCTAGATGCCCAGCACATGCCCTGGTCCAAGCCGGATGCGCTGGTCGTCGTAGATCCCGAGGCGGACCGGCGCTACGCGGCTTTGATCGCGGAGCGCGGGCTCGATCCCGACGGCGCGTTCGAAGGGCGGTACGCCGAGTGGGAATGGAATCATGGCCGCCACATGTTCGACAGCCTGGTCGAGCCCGCCGAGGGAAAAACCGTGCTGGAATTCGGGTGCCACTACGGAGGCACGGCGGTCGTGCTGGCCGCCCTGGGCGCGAAGGTGACGGCCATCGACCCGGACGCGGCGTGCTTCGACGTGGCGCGAGTCAACGCCGCCCGCTACGGCGTAGAAGCCGACATCCAGTTCCTCCATGTACCGGACACCCGCCGCATGCCTTTTGAATCGGCGTCGTTCGACTGGGTGTCGTGCAATGGCGTCCTGGATTACGTTCCTCGCGAACTGCTGGCCGACGTGCAGGCGGAGATTGGGCGCGTGCTCAAACCCGGCGGACTGCTGTTTGCGGCCGGCACCAGCAACCGCCTGTGGCCGCGCGAGGTCCACACGCGGCGCTGGCTGGTCAACTACCTGCCCCGTGCCCTCGACGGGCTGCTGCCGGGGCCGCCGCCCCGTCGGGGCGTTTCTCCGGCGCAGCTTCTGCGCGGCTTCGGCGACTTCGACGATCTCACCGCCGCGGACGGAGGCCGCCTCTACGTCGAGATGAAGACGCGCACCGGGCTCGCGGGCCCGGCTCTCGCGGCGCTGTCCCTCGGCGGGCGGTGCCTCGACTGGGTGGGGTTGTCGCCCGGCATGCTGGCCCCTTCGACCCTGTTCATCCTGAGAAAGCGAACCTCGAAGCCCTGAATCGTCTGAATCGGCTGCCCATCCATCGACCGCGATAACGGGTGTATGATGCCATACCGAGAATAAGCGCGCGGCCACCACCGCTTCACCTTCGGAGGCTTCATGAGGATGTGCAGGACTCGGCTGGGAGACATGGTCACAGGCGTCGTGCTGGCAGCCGTCGTGCCGCTTGGCTGCGGCTCCGGCCAGCAGAACGCGACGTCCCGCGATGGGGGCGGCTCTGAGGCTGGGCCGGGCGGCAACGATGCGGGCGATGCCAACCGGCCCGTAGATCGTCGGGGCGGCGGCGACACCGGCGGGCCCTCCGCGTGCGTGCCGCCACCGCCAAAGCCGCAGACCGAACCGCCGGTCAAGCCCTCCGGCTACCTGCACATCACCGAGGATCAGATGGCGGTCCTGATGGACAAGGTCGCCTCGGACGCGGCCGAGTGGCGAACGCTGAAGCAGAACGTCGACCAGGAAATGAATCGGCCCGACCCCTACCGGTCGGGGCCGGAAAACATGGCTCTGGTCTATCTGCTGACAAAAGATGCGCGCTACGCGGCGGCGGCGTTTCGTTGGTGGACGGATGGACCGTCCAAAGAAGATCCGCGCGGGGGCAGTTATTTGGAGATCGGTAACTTGATGAGCGCCGCCGCCATCGTTCTGAATTATTGCCACGCCGCGCTGTCGGACGCGCAACGGAAGACCCTGGTGGACTATCTGGACAAATGGACCAACGAGCTGTGGTTCAACAACATGGGCAGCGGCTGGGGACTGGCCGATCCCGGCAACAACTACCATATGGCGTTTCTGGAGGGCACGGCCCATGCGGGATACGCCTTGCGCGAGGTCAAGCATCCTAACGCGCAGAAGTACATCGATCTCGTCAACGAGAAGTTGGAATCTCCGCGCGGCGTTCTTGCATATCTGAACAAAGAAGGCGAGGGCGGCGATTGGCACGAGGGCGTCAACTACGGGCAACGATCGAAGCAACGATTGTTCAATGCGCTGGGGGTCGTGGCCTCCATGGGGGGAAAGAATTACTTCCAATCCAGCCCGTTTTTCGACGCAACGATTCTCTACGCGCTTTATTCGTTGCAACCCGGCAACCAGGACATCTATCCAGGCGGGGATCTGGCGCGCAGCACGACCATGCGCGTCTCACCGTACGATCGAGAGTACCTTCAGATGGTGGTCTATTGGCTCAGGTACAGCCCGTCGTGGGCGACGGGCCTTTGGCTGTTGGACAACGTCGTTAACAGCTACAACGGCTCCGAGTTCAATTACCGCGCGGCCTACTTCCGCGACGTGCTTTATCGAGTCCCTTATTGCGGAGTGGCTCCCGACAAGCTGCCGCTTTTCTATCACGCGAAGGGCGGCGGGCTGGTCCACTTCCGGTCGGGATGGGACGACGACGCGACCAGCGTGAGCATCGCAGGAACGCCGAACATCCATCAAAGCCACGCCCACCAGGATGTGGGGTCGTTCACCATCTTCAAGCGCGGTTGGCTGGCGGTGGACGCGGTCACCTACGGCAGCAGCGGCCTGAATTGGGGAGCGGACGCCCACAACATGATCCGGGTGGTGGGCGCCGAACGGCAAGACGGCGACGCGCCCGGGTTGGTCAAGATGCAGGACGGCGGAGCGGCCGGATTCGGGTACGCGCAGGTCGACATTTCGAATATGTTCCGCAAGCGCAATAGAGCGAAAGACACCAACGAGACGCTGCTGAACGAGTACACGCGCGAGCTGGTCTACGTGCGTCCCGACGCGCTGGTGGTGTACGACCGCGTCGATCCCAAGCCCATGGGCGAAACCTATGACTGGCGCATGCACTTCCCGGTGATGCCTGCGGCGCAGGGGAACCACTATGTCGCCGCGTCGCCCGACAGCGCCATCGCGCTGACCATGCTGGTGGGGGGCACAGCCTCGGTCATGAAGGACGCCGACCTGATTGAAGGAAGCAGCAACGCCTGGCGGGTGCAGGTGGCCCCGGCGGCGAAGATCAGCCGCTTCCTTGCGGTGGTGCAGGTGGCCGCGGGAGCGGCGGCCCCGACTCCCACGCCGTCGCACGTGCCCGCGATGGGCTCGGGATCGTACGAAGGGGCCGCCTGGGGCGATCAGGTCGTCATGTTCAGCGCGGCCGCGCGCGGCCAGGCCCCGACGACGCCGTTCTCCTTCACCGTGCCCGGGACCGAGAAGCGGACTTACACCCTGGCGAATCTGAGCGGCGGCTACGACGTCGCCCTTTCGCGGGCGGGAGGGGCCACCACCGTGACGGTGACAGCCGGGTCTGGGAAAACCGCTAGCCCTCAGGGTATCGTCCACTTCACCGAGTAGGAACGGAGGTCCTTGAAGGACTTGAGCACGACAACCTGGCGGACGCGCGCTCTGGCGGGGATGGCTGCACTGGCGGCGGTCGTGTCCGTTGGGTGCGGCGCCGATCAGCGCGGAGAGCCTGCGGGCGGCGGCGGTGGCGATGGCGGTGGCGGTGGCGGGGCTTCGGGTAACGGGGGCGCGGCCGGCTCGGGTGGCGCGGGGGGTGGTTCCGCCGACGGAGGACGCCCGAACGGCACCCCGGATGGGCCCGGCGGTGCCGAGGACGGAAGCGTCGGGGGAGGCGCGGGAGGGCGCGCAGGCGCTGGGGGCGGTGCCGGCGGTCAGTCCGGATCCGGCGGCGGCGCGGGCGGCGCCTCGATCGACGCGGGGCCGGATCTGGTGGTCAGCTTCGAAGACGCGGGAGCGGGATGCGGGCAGCAGACGATGCCCATCCCCTACAACCCCAAGACTCCCGACGTGCTCATCACGTTCGACCGATCCGGATCCATGAGCCAGAAGTTCGGGACCGGCACTCGGTTTACCACCGTGCGCGACATCTTGAAGCCGCTGGTGAGCATGACGGAGGGACAGATTCGCTGGGGCTTCGAGGAGTTCCCGGTCCCCAACGTGTTCGCGTGTCCGGCCACGTGCTGTTCGGGTCTGGTGTGCCATCCCCCCGGGTTCCTGAAGGCGGCCGAAATCAACGGCGCCATCGACACTGAAACGCCGGCGTGCGCCAAACCTCCGGCCGGCGATTCGTGCATGAAGGCCTGTCCGCCCCGCCAAGGGACCACCTTCATCACTGGCACGACCACGCCCAGCGCGCTGCGCGTGGTGCGCGAGTTCTACGCCGGGTACGCCGACGGCATCAAAGACCGGTACGCTCTGTTGTCCACCGACGGTGAGCCGAACTGCGGCACCGGCGGCATCGCCGACGCGGCGGTGGTGTGTCCGCAGGCGGTAGACGAGATCAAGAAGCTCCTGGACGGCGGGGTCAAGACCATCGTCCTCGGCGTCTCGGAGGAGGTCGCCGACAGCCGGTGTTTGGAGAGCATGGCCCTCGCCGGCGGCGCTCCGCGTCCGGGAGGACCGCCGTCCTACTATCCAGCGAAGGATCCCGCGAGCTTGAAGAAGTCGCTGGAGGAGATCGTCGCAGGATTCGCGCGGCCGTCGTGCTCCATCGACCTGACCAGCCGTCCGCCGGACATCAGCAAGGTGGCCGTGTTCTTCGACGGCAAGCAAGTGCCTTGGGATCCCACGCATGCCAACGGGTGGGACTACGAGCCTCCCGGGTCGGGGATGCGCATCCGGATCTACGGCAGCCCCTGTGCCTCGCTGGAGAGCTTCAAGGTCCAGGATGTGAAGGTCATCTTCGGGTGCCCTCCGTGCGGCGGTACGGTGAGCTGTCCGTAGAAACGCAGCGGTAAGGACGCTGCTTGCAGCAAGAAGATCGGCGGTCGCAGTAGGCGATCAATCAAGGCCCCCCTCCTAAGAAGCTGGCGGCTCGTCGGCCGAGCGGCGTGCCCGCGGCGGCGGCGGCGATGCGCCGCCATTCGGCGCGGGCCTCGTCGAGGCGGCCGAGCTTGGCCAGCGCGACCGCGCGGTTGGTGCGCGCGGACAGATCGTGTGGCGCGAGGGCGAGCACGCGATCAAAGCCAGCAACCGCCGCTTCCAGATCGCCTGCGCCCAGGTCCACCGCGGCGACCCAGGCGCGGGCGTCCGCCTCCACTTCCGGCGGCAAGCAACCGGCCGGCGCGGCGAGCGCACGGCGGTAAGCGGGGAGCGCGCGATCCAGGCCCCCGCCGTCGAGATCGAAGAGGAGATCGCCCAGACGCTGCTGCCATTCGCAGTCGGCCACCGGCGAGGCGGCCGGGCGATCGAAGAGCGGGAGGGTCGCGGTTCCTTCCTGCTCGGTAAACGAGAACGTGGCCGGAATCTCGCGCGCGGCGATCAGCGCGCGCCAGCGCGACAGACGGCGGACGAAGACGCGCGCGTCCGCCTTCCGGTAGACCAGCGCCCAGCGCTCGGGACCGAACCAGGCGACGCGCCGGTTGATGCCCGCGTAGGCGAGCAGCGCGCTCTGCACGCCGTAGCGATCGAGGGTCGCGTCCCACTCGGCGCGCGTGAGGTCGCCGCGGCCCATCACGCGGTGGAGGTCGATCGGGTAGGCGGGCAGGCGCGGATCGATGAAGACGCGGTGCCGCGGATAGCCGTCGAACGCCAGGTACGACCCGATCTCGAAGTCGTTGTACATGCGCTCGCGCAGCCCGTTGACGTCGGCGAAGCGGATCGCCTCGAGCGGTACGGTCGACTCGTCGAGGCCCACGTCCAGCCACGGCGAGCCGGCGCGCGCGGCGGCGAAGCGCGGCCCGGCTGCCGCGCCTGCCAGCCACGCTCCCAAGATTGCGCCCCCGCGCACCGAGACCGCCGTGGCGAACGGGCTTGGGATGCGCGTTCCCAGCGCCGTCAGCCGCGCGGCCAGGAGCGGCGCCGCCAGCAGCGCGAAGTCGGCGCCAAAACGCACGGAGCGGCCCGCGAGCACGGCGGCGCCGAGGACCGGCAAGACATGGCGCCATGGGATGGATCGGCCCGCGCTGATCACGGCGACCACGGTGACGACGGCGTAAGCCAAAAGCGGCCCGTCGGAAACCGGATCGGGCGCGCGGAACTCATCCACCGGGTGCAGCGCGAAGATGTCCGTATGAAAGCGCAGGTATTGAAAGATCGCAGCGCCGGCAGGCGTCAGGAGCAGGGCGGCCGCAGCGACACCCGCGAGTCGTAGCGCCCGCCACGGCCTCGGCGCGGACGCCGGCGTCGAAGTCCCCGCGACCGTCGCCCGGCGATCGAGCGAGGCGCCGGCGGCGTAGAGCACCAGCAGCAGCGGCGCGATGAACACGCCCGCGTGCAGATTGGCCCACGCCGCCATGGCGGCGGCAAAGACGACGGTCAGCCGCCGCCGCCGCGATCGCGTGCCTTCCCGGTCGGCGGCGCACATCAAGGCCAACACCATCACCTCGCCCGCGAACGAGAAGATGTGCGGCCGCTCCACCAGACGGTCACGCATCACGAGAGCTGCCGCCGCCAGCGCCGCCGCGGAGGCCGCCGCACCCGCGCCGCGCCTGCGGCACACGGCGAACGCCGCGGCGAACACCACCGTCAAAATCAGCGTCTTACCGAGAACGACCCCCCGAAACCCGGCGACGGAAAAAATAGCCGCCGCCGCCACATCGAACAGCCACGCCAGGTCCCGGTCGGGCGCATCCGGATACGTGAACGAAAACAGGTTGCGCGTGGGGATCGCCCCAGCGCGTAGGATCTCCTCGCCCATCTTTATGCGAAAGAAGAGATCGCTCTCCGCCATGGGCTGCGCCGCCAGCCCGGCGACGAAGATCAGGAGCCCAAAGAGCGGCCCGACGAAAGAGAGCCTTCGCCCCACATCAAGACGGTGGCCCGACGCCTGGTGAAGCGTCAACCACGTGGCCTATTCACCGCCTCCAGGGGACTAGCAGCCCGTGGTGGAAGTCCGGACCGAGACGTTCATGACGTCACCGCCCTCCGGAGTGGCTTCCAGAGGATCGACGCCGCGACCAGGGCTCCGGCCAGGGCCAGCCAGCCGCGATGCGTGCGCGCCCACAGCTTCGGGCTGAACGTCCGTGCCTTCGAATCGAACGGGCCGTGCGCGCCGCGATCGCCTGGTATGGGAGAATCGACGTTGTCCCTCTCGTGCTTGAGCGGGTGTCCAGCGGGGAGATCGCGGGTCTCCTGCGTCTCCCATGCTCGCGTCGAGAGATACCGATCCAGAAACCCTGGGATGAACCGCTGGCCGATGATCGCCTTCGTCGTGCTCCAGCCGATCCACATCTCGCGTCTCGGCTTGAGCACGGCGTGTACGGCGGCCTTGGCGATCACCTCCGGCTGATAGATGGGAGGAACCGGCTGAGGGTGCTCCGGAAGTCGATTTCGGACCACCTCGAACTGCGGAGTGTTGACCGCCGGCAGCTGAAGCATCGTGACGGAAACCCTGCTGCGCTCCCGGATAAGCTCGCTGCGGAGCGAGTCGGTGAACCCCCGGATGGCCGCCTTGGACGCGCAGTAGGCGCTTTGGAGTGGAATCGACCGATAGGCGAGCGCCGAGCCGATCTGGACGAGCACGCCCGAATTTCTCGGTCGCATGTGGCGGAGCGCGGCCAGCGTGCCGTGAACGTAGCCGAGATAGTTGACGTCCATGACCCGCCGGAACTCCTCGGCGTTCATCTCGCTGATCGGCGAGAAGACCGACACCATGGCGTCGTTGACCCAGATGTCGATCGCGCCCCACTCATCGACGACGCGCTGGGCGGCCTCGTCGACCGCCTTGGCATCAGACACATCGAGCGGGAGCACCAGCGCGCCGACGTTGCGTTCGCGAAGCTCCCGAGCCGCCGCTTCGAGTCCGTCGAGGTTGCGCGCGATGAGCGCCACCCTCGCGCCCTCATCGCCAAACGTACGCGCGATCGCTCGGCCGACCCCGCTCGAGGCCCCGGTAACGACCGCGATCCTGTTCTCAAGCTTCCGTCGTGCCACTCAACCCTCCTCTCGGGGATTCGGGATGGCGATGGAACATGGCGAGCTGCGGACGGTTGAGGTTGAGATCGCTGCATCGTCGGCCGTCTTGTCCATCAGGTCACATGTGTCTCCTGCTCCTCGGGGTGCGCGGCCTCGCGGAGCTTCTCCGCCTTTACCCGCAGAAGAACGGCGTCACCGATCGACTGGATCGCCGCGGTTGGAATGTCGACGGTCGCCTTTCGGAAGAGACTCTTCGTGGCACCCACCTGCTCGGTCATCTCACGCTTCAGCCGTACCCGGATCGCATCGACGTGCCACGACGACGGATCCAGCAGGACGCAATCGACCTCTCCGATGGCGAGCCCCGCGGCATCGATGACCGTGCGCTGGCGAATGTCGTCGCAAGAGATCATCTGATCCACCTTATGAACTTGGGGTCGCGATCCTCGGGAGCAACGGTCAGCCTTGCGACAAAACAGCGACCGAGCCCTTGAGCAGTCGGCGGACGTGGGGGGCGATTCGCCACACCAAGCTAAAATTGCACCATCTCGGGGCGTCGCTTCTGGTTCGGCACACGCTCGAATGCTTCGGACGACGCCGCGCATCGCGCCCTCCCCGATGAGCAAGCCTCGGCTTGCTTCCGCCGCTCTGAAACTGATCCGGTCCGCCGGTCCGAAACTGATCCACCCCAAGGGTCATTCTAGCGTTTCTCCAGTGGTTTGGTTTTTCGCATAGGGATGTCCTTCGGCAAGGGCTCTTCCTGGGGAGAGACGGGGGTTGCCGCCGCGCCTCGCGGCGGCGGCGACACCTCCGCGGCCTCTGCCCGCGGAGTGGTGCCGGGGTGGTGCAGCCGCGGTAGCCCGCGCTTAGTTGAAACAACGATTCGTGTGGCACCTCCCCTTCTGGTCCAGCGAGAGGCATGACACCCGCGTCGCGATCACGTCGCGCGGCCGCAGCAGGATCCGTGGAATTGGGGGCGGCGTACTTCTTGCTTATGCTTCTCTGCATGAAACGCCGGTCACCCAACGCGATCGAGTCGCCGCTTGCCCCTCGAAGGGGCCTGCTGCCCGCCGCCCTGCTCGCCCTCGCGGTGATCGCCGGATCCAGGACGGCGCGCGCCGAGGCCGCATCGAGCCCCTGCAAGGAAGATGTCTCGGTGAAACCACGCTACGACCAGTCCATCCCCTCCAACGCAGTGATCGAGTTCACCCTCCCGGACATAGTCCCCCTCCGAACCCTCGTCGATCTGGACGTGCAGCTCGAGGGGCCTGATGCCAAGCCGGTGGCGTTCACCGCCACCGCAGAGGGCGATCACTATCTCCTGCGCCCGGCGGCCGCCTTTGTGCCGGGCAAACACATCCTCAGCTGGGTCAACTACTGCTACCCATGGAGAGGGAACTACCAACGCAGGCCCCATCGCTTCCTCGTCACCGATGCCTCGCCCCTGCCCACCAGCATCGGCAGTCTGAGCGCAGAGCCCTACAAGAACGGTCTCTTCCCGGCGTGCGCGCCGTACGCCACGGAGTTCAACCTGGTCGTGATGCTCTCTCCCGAGATGCTGGCCTACCTTCCCCTCGCGACCTTCTACATCGTGTTCGACGGCACGATGATCGGGCGCCGCGGATACCAGCAACAGGGAGACGAGATCAGGTTTGGGATTCCCGCCACCTGTGGGGTCGGTGATGCGACGATCGACGGCCGGGTCGAGCTCTTCGTGCACATCGCCGGCGCCGCCCAGGATCCCCCCCCCGTCGCCCTCGACGTCTCTGTCGCCTGTCCGGTGCCGCTCGAGAAGGCCCCGCCGCCTTGTGGCGATGACGGTGGCGCGGACGACGCACCACGGGACGTGGCCCTTGCGGATCGGCCAGACGGGGAAGGCCCCCGCGACACGGGCGCTCCCGACGTGCCATCGGACACGGGCGGAGCGGGCATCTCGGACCGCGCGGGATGTAGTTGCTCCGCCGCGGCCTGGGACCCCGGGGCGGCCAGCTTCCTGCTCCTAGGGCTGCTCGTCCTCCGTCAGAAGTCGCGCATGAAGTCCGTGCGCATGTAGGAGCGTAAGTCGAACAAGTGGGGTGTGCGGCGGGGCCAAGGGACGGCTCCGCCGTCGCCGCGTCCGCCGCCAGCTCTTCGTACCGGATCGCCCCCGGCCCGGGAGGCGCGGCCTGGAAGTGGCCGCCCACGTGGCCCTGAACGGGAGCGCGGAAAAGTGCTCAAGTCGAGGCTAGACTCGACGCGTGGGGCGCCCCGCGATTGAGGACTACGAAGATCGGGATCCGCGCAAGGGCCGCTCGCGGCGTCGGGCCCGGGCGAAGCC